>Ga0190265_10000380_pt1 | contig 33748 bp, 29 predicted proteins | sample Popmic124T_FD_133135 | JGI IMG/M metagenome (GOLD analysis project Ga0190265, IMG submission 133135) | Populus adjacent soil microbial communities from riparian zone of Indian Creek, Utah, USA - 124 T | ecosystem: Environmental > Terrestrial > Soil > Riparian zone | place: USA: Utah | collected...
CTTGAACCCTTTTGACGCGACGAAGACCGGAGTCGCGTCACGATGGGCTTTGCTGCCACGGCTATGCTCTGCGCCCTCGCGTCTCCAACCTCCGTCGCGACATCCGGCGGCTGCGGCTCGGGCCGAAATCTCATGTCCGGAGCTTGGTGAAGCTGGTCGCGACAGACAACCCCTGTCCGTCAAGCCTTGGAACAGGGATGACGCGAGTTGAGTGTCTTCCCGGATGGCTTGGTTCAGGCTGACGCGACGAAAGGGTGGACGATGGCAGGAAGCAACCGCCGCGTACCTCGGAAAAGGAGGGCGCTTCTCAAATGTAGGGGAGAGGTTTACCTGGGTTTACCCCCTCCCGGGCGGGGGCAAGCCCGGGCAAGCTCCGCCCCTACATAGAGGTTTGATAGGAAGTCTAAGCCCTTCCTGCGTATCTCCGGATGAGCCAACGATCCACGCGGCGCGGCCCGCCCCCTCGACCGGAGGTTTTTGCAGTGAAACGGATCCTGGGCGGACACTCCCGCCCAAGCCCAGCCCACCATGAAGTGCTCCCCGGGCGCCGACACCTGCGTGGGCGGCGGAGCCGACGACGTCTTCAACTTCATGAACTACACGCCGGACACCTGCATGGACCATTTCACGGCCGGGCAGGTCCAGCGGATGATCGCGCTCACCTCGGCGTTCCGCCCGAACCTGGTCTTCTAACCCCCCGATCGAATCCGGATGGACGCGGCTCTCCGCCGGGAGAGCCGCCCTTCGCCGGGCACGGCTCCCAAACACAAACGGATGTCTCCCGAAGCGAGGGCAACGATTGCCCCCGTGAGGGCAACGACTGCCCCGGCGGGGGCAATGGTCGCCCTCGCCGGGGAGAGCGCTGCCCTCGGGAGGGCGGCAGTTGCCCCCATGAGGGCAGCGATGGCCCCAACGAGGGGAGTGGTTGCCCTCGTGAGGGCGGCGACTGCCCCGGCGAGGGCGATGACTGCCCTCATTGGGGCGATGACTGCCCTCGCGAGGGCGATGGCTGCCCCCATGAGGGCAACGACTGCCCCCACGAGGGGGAGGCTTGCCCCCGCGGGGGCAACGGCTGCCCCGGCGGGGGCGGTGGTTGCCCTCACCGGGGCAATCGCTGCCCTCGTGAGGGCAACGACCGCCCCCGGTTCAGGGAAGACTTCCTTCTCTCAGGGGGAGGGGATGGACGGGATCGCGCTGAGGAACTCGTAGACGGCCTTCAGGTCCCGATCGGTCATGTGCCTGTAGACCGGCCAGGGCATCACCTGGAGCAGGGGCCCAAACTCGGGGTGCCGCTCGGGATCGTGCCCTGTCCGGATCAGACGCTTGAACTCCTGGAAGGTGTGGCCCGCGGGGAGGCCGTTCTCGTCCGGCGTGATGTTGGCGGACGTGAACGGCCCGAACTCCACGCCGCCCGCGAGGTAGCCGTCGACGTTGATCTGCTCCGGCTGACCCTGGAACGGGTTCCCCCCCGGCGCGTAGGACGGGTTGGTGTGGCAGTCGTTGCAGCCACCCTGGGCATTGACGATGTAGCTGCCCAGCCCGACGAGGTCGCGGTTCCGGCCCTTGAGCTTCAGCTTCACGGGCGAGATCTGAAATCCCCGGTTGATGCGGTCCCGCTCGGGGTCCCGCTGATTGCCCTGGCCGAAGACCTCGGGGAGGTCCACGACAACCATGCATCCGATCACCGCCAACGCCAGCATCCATGGTTTTTTCACGGTGCTCCTCCTTCGGAGAAAAGTTGGACCTCCATCATAATGCCGGCACTCTTGAAAGGAAGCATTATGAAAAATGTCCTTCTCCGTCCAGAGGCCTCTGGGGACGGGGCAGCCATCCGCCGGGTGAACGAGCTTGCCTTCGGCCGGCACGGCGAGGCCGACCTGGTCGACGCTCTGCGAGGAGAGGCCCGGCCGTTCGTGTCTCTGGTAGCGGTCCAGGACGGACAGGTGGTGGGCCACATCTGCTTCAGCCCGGTGACAATCGAGAGCGAAGACGGCTCCTCGATTGCCATGGGGCTCGCCCCCATGGCGGTGCTGCCAGGACTTCAGCGCGGAGGGATCGGCTCGGCGCTCGTGCGGGAGGGACTGGAGGAGTGCCGCCGGATGGGTCAGGACGTGGTCGTCGTGCTCGGCCACCCCGAGTACTACCCGCGCTTCGGCTTCGTCCCCGCCAGCCGCAAGGGCCTGCGTTCCGAGTACGACGTGCCCGATGAGGTCTTCCTGGTCGCGGAGCTGCGGCCCGGCGCCCTGGCAGGAAGGCAGGGGCTCGTGAGATATCACCCGGCGTTTGCCAAGGTCTGAGACATCGCCTACTCCGCGATCCGCACCTTGCGATCCGCGGGAAGCTGGACGAAGACCTGCACCTTGCCGCTTGGCCAGCGGACGGTGAGGCGGTCGGCTGCCGCGGCCGCCCCGAGGCCGAAGTGCGCGGCCAGAGCGTTCTGCGACTGGAAGGACGACGCGGTCCGGACGTCCTGGATCCGGGTCTTGCCCCCGGCCGCGAGCTCCAGCCGCGCGCCGATCCCCGAGCGGTTGCTCTTCGCCCCTTCCAGCTCCACCGCGAGCCAGCGCCCCCCTTCGCCCCCTTCGCCGGTACCGCCTGTGTTCTCATAGACCTCGGAGAGGTCGTTCGAGTTGACGATCACCACCTCCAGGTCGCCGTCGCCGTCGAGGTCTCCGGTGGCGAGGCCGCGGCTGACGCGCACCACGTCCATGCCCGTGGCCTTGTCCTCCCGGAACTTGCCGTTGCCCAGGTTCTCGAAGACCTGGTTGCGCTGGCGGTAGGTGCTCCCCTCCATGAACTCGTGGGCGTTGTCGTTGATGTGGCCGTTGGCTACCACGAGGTCGAGGTCGCCGTCCTGGTCGAAGTCGGCGAAGTCCGTGCCGAAGGCGAGGAAGAGGAGGGAGGGCTCGGCGATCTGGGCGACAAAGCGGTGGTCCGAGAAGGTGCCGGCTCCGAGGTTGCGATAGAGGGCGTTCGTCTCCAGCTCGAAGTTGGTCACGATGATGTCGGACAGGCCGTCCCCGTCGTAGTCGTCGATGTCGACGCCCATGCCCGCTTCGGCCCGGCCGGTGCCGCTGAGCGCTGTCCCCGAGAGCAGCGAGATGTCTTCGAAGGTGCCGTTGCCGAGGTTGCGGAACAGAAAATTCGGCTTGGCGTCGTTGGACACGTAGAGGTCGGGCCAGAGGTCGTTGTCGACGTCGCCGAAGACGACCCCCATCCCGGGGCCGACGGCGCCGCCGAAGCCGGCCGCCTGCGTCGCGTCCTCAAAGGTGCCGTCCCCCTTGTTGCGATAGAAGCGGTCCGGCAGGCCGTTGTAGGCCTGGGGTCCGCAGTAGGCGGTGATACCTCTCTTCGAGTCGACGCAGGGCTTGAAGGTCGCGAAGCCGAAGTCCACGTAGTTCGTGATGTAGAGGTCGAGGTCGCCGTCCCGGTCGGTATCGGCGAAGGCGGCGGAGCTGCTCCAGAGGGGGTCGGCCACTCCGGCCCGGGCGGTACCGTCCACAAATGTGCCGTCCCCCTGGTTGACGAAGAGCTGGTCCGCGCCGAACTGGGTGACGAAGAGGTCGAGGTCGCCGTCGTTGTCCACGTCCCCGGCCGCGCCCCCCACGCCGTAGCCTGCCACGCGGATGCCGGAGGCGCCGGTGACATCCGCGAAGCGGCCACCGTCGTTGCGGTAGAGCCTGGAGCGGGGCTCTTCGCCCGTGTAGCCGGGAAGCCGGCCGCCGTCGACGAAGAACACGTCCTGGTCGCCGTCGAGATCGTAGTCGAGCAGGACCACGCCGCCGGCCGTGCTCTCCAGGATGTAGCGCTGACCCGACCCGCCATGGTGATGGCGGAAGCCGAGCCCCCAGGCCTGGGAGACCTCGCGGAAGCGGATGCCCTCGGCCAGGGCCGGAAGGCTGCCGAGGACTAAAAGGACGACAAGGGCGACAAGGACGACTCGCCTCACGGCGGCAAGATTAGCATCCGCGGCCAGCAACGATTCTGAAGAGTCGCGAGCCATTCCGGAGAGTTCGGAATCGATCTGAAAGTCTTGGGAGCCGTCCTGAACCGCTTGGAACGACTCTGAAATGCTTGGAGCCGTTCCGAAACTCCTGGACTGGATCTGAAAAGCTTCAGAGCGATCCCAGCGGCTTGGATCGATTCCGAACGATTGCGAGCCGCTACGAATCCAATGGATTGAATCCCAAACGTCTGGAGGCCATTCTGAATCCGTCGGAGCGGCTCAGAAGCTCTCCGATCGATTCCAATCGGCTCAGAACGGCTCAAAGATTCTCCGGACCGCTCCTGATCTCCTCAGGGTGGCCCCAAACCGAATGACTCTGAAGCTCCTACTCGAACCTGGAGACTTTTTTTGACCCGGGTCAAAGAATGATCCGGGGACGGCGGCAACCTGCAGTTGCCCCCGAGGAGATCTCGGAGTACGCTACTTCCGATACGGGAGGAGGGAATCAGGCGATGCGGCTAACAGATATGAGCTTTGGAGACCGGATCAGGGCAGAAGGACGAAAAGAGGGACACCGAGAGGGTATGGAGGAGGGCGCACGGACGATGTTGCTCCGGCTTCTCACTCAGCGATTCGCGCGTTCCAATCAGCGCCCGGAAGCGGGTCGAGGAGATCGACTCCGTAGACCGCCTGATCGGCTTGGCTGAAAGGGTCCTGACGGCCCGTTCCCTCGAAGACCTCGGGCTGGTTCCCAAGAGATCCGAGGCCGCTCAGTAGATCGAGACTTCAGCGGCGGTTGAACTTCCGCAGCAGATCGTCGACAGTCGGACCCGGCTTGGGGGGTTGCGGCGCGCTTTTCGGCCGCTGATCGGGCCGGCTTCCCCGTGCAGCGCTCCCGGACGCCTGACGAGATTGCTGAGCGAGCGGCTGCTGAAGGACCTTGATCGACAGGCTGATCCGTTCGCGCTGGTAGTCCACCTCGAGCACCTTCACCTTGACGATCTCCCCCACCTGGACCGCCTCGCGGGGATCGGCCACCCAGCGATGGGTCAGCTCGGAGACGTGGACGAGCCCGTCGCGGTGGACCCCGATGTCCACGAACGCGCCGAAGTTGGTCACGTTGGAGACCCGCCCCTCCAGCACCATGCCGGGCTGAAGGTCCTTGACGGAGGTCACGTCCGCCCGCCATTCCGGGGTCTTGAACTCCGGTCGCGGGTCGCGCCCGGGACGGAGCAGCTCGGTGCGGATGTCCTCCAGGGTGAAGGTGCCCAGGTTCTGCCCGGCGTCGGCGAAACGGCCGAAGTCGAGGCGCGACACCAGGTCCTTGTTGCCCACCAGATCACCGAGAGGCACAGCGAGCTGCTCGGCCATCTTCTGGACCACCGGGTAGCGCTCGGGGTGGACGGCCGTGTTGTCGAGCGGGTTGTCCCCGCCGCGCACACGGAGGAAGCCGGCGGACAGCTCGTAAGTCTTGGGGCCGAGGCCCGGGATGGCAGAGAGCGATTTCCGCGACCGGAACGGTCCGTTGGACTCGCGGTGCTCGACGATGGCGCGGGCCACGCGCTCGGAGAGCCCCGACACCCTGCGGAGCAGCGGCGCCGAGGCGGTGTTCAGCTCGACCCCGATCCGGTTCACCGCTCCCTCCACCGCGGTATCGAGCTCCCGGTCCAGCGACTTCTGGTCCACGTCGTGCTGGTACTGGCCGACTCCCATGGAGCGCGGCTCGATCTTGACCAGCTCGGCCAGAGGGTCCTGGAGCCGCCGGGCGATGGACACGGCGCCGCGGAGCGTGACGTCGAGCTGCGGCAGCTCCTCGCGGGCGACTGCCGATGCCGAGTAGACCGACGCGCCGGTCTCGGGGACGATGGCCACGACGACCTTGTCGAGCCCCGTGTCCCCTGCGTTCCCCGCGTTCTGGACCGCCTTGCGGGCAAAGGCTTCGGTCTCGCGGCTGGCCGTGCCGTTGCCAATGGCTACCGCATGCACTCCATGCTTCTTGATCAGGCGGACGACCGTGGCCGCGGAGCCGGCCTCGTCGGCGTGCGGCTGGACCGGGTGAATGACCTCGGTGGCCACCACTCTTCCGGTGCCGTCCACGACCGCGAGCTTGCAGCCGGTGCGGTAGCCGGGATCGAGCCCCATGACCGGCACCTGTCCGAGGGGCGCCTGCAGGAGGAGGGCCTCCAGGTTGGCGCGGAACACGGCGATGGCCTGGGCCTCGGCCCGCTCCCGCATCTCGGAGCGGACCTCGTTGGTGATCGAAGGCCGGAGCAGCCTCTTGTAGCCGTCGGCCGTGGCCGCGCCGACCTCCTGGCCGCAGGGGGTGTCGACCGGCGTTCCCCAGGAGCGGGCGAGGCTGTCGACCTCGGCGTCGTCGTCGATGCGCAGGTCGGAGAGGAGGAAGCCCTCGCGCTCGCCGCGCAGGATCGCGAGCAGCCGGTGGGAGGGGATGTCCCGCCCCGGCTCATCGTGCTCGAAGTAGTCCCGGTAGACCGCGGCCTCCGGGTTGGTCTCCTTGCCGGGGAGGACACGCACTCGGAGGATGCCCTGGGTCGCGAGCGTCTTGCGCAGCTCGGCGCGGCGCTCGGCGTTCTCGGACAGGCGCTCGGCGAGGATGTCCCGCGCTCCGGCCAGGGCCGCGGCGGCATCCTCGACCCCCTTCTCCGCGTCGACATAGGAAGAAGCCAGGACGGCGGGGACGGCAGAGCGGTCCATCGCCTTGGCGAGGATGGTATCGGCCAGCGGCTCGAGCCCCTTCTCGCGGGCGATCTGGGCGCGGGTGCGGCGCTTCGGCTTGTAGGGGAGGTAGAGGTCCTCCAGCTCCTGCTTGGTGTCGGCGGCCCGGATGGCGGCTTCCAACTCGCCGGTGAGCTTGCCCTGCTCGCGGATGCTCTCCAGGATGGCGTCGCGGCGCTCTGTCAGCTCCAGGAAGTACTCGCGGCGCTTGAAGATGTTTTCGAGCTGGAGGTCCTCCAGTCCGCCGGTGGCCTCCTTGCGGTAGCGGGCGACGAAGGGGACCGTGGACCCCTCCGCAAAAAGCCCGGAGGCGGCTTCGACCTGATGCGGCCGGCAGCCGACCTCCGCGGCGATGATCTGCACGAAACGGGACTCCAGAACGGCGGTCTTGCTCATGTCAGGGGGTTCTCCTCGGTGCGGAAGATGTATGGTACCTCACCCCCTGTCCCCCTCTCCCATCTCCCTTCCGCCCCCCGCCGGGAGAGGGGGGACGTAGCTCAGGTAATCTTGCCTTCGTTCAGGCACGTCTGCCCCAACAACGTTCCCCCTCTCCCGGGGTGGACAGGGCGGGAGATGGGAGAGGGGGACAGGGGGTGAGGTTTCCGGGAACCTTCCGAGGACTCGTGCGTTAATCAGGGTCAGAGATGGACGCCATGATCATGAGCGACGCCGTCGTACAAGCCTCTCCGGGATCCCCGGACGTGGATGCCGGTCTCATGGACCGGGTCCGCTCGGGGGACCGGGATGCCTTTGCGGACCTGGTCGACCACCACAAGGATGCGGTGGTCAACTACCTGACCCGCCTGACCGGCAACCGGGACCGGGCCGAGGACCTGGCGCAGGAGACTTTCCTTCGCCTGTTCCGCTCGGCCGGCTCCTACACCGAGCAGGGGCTCCTGCGCGCCTACCTCTTCCGCATCGCCACCAATCTGGTGCGGTCGGAGGAGCGGCGCGAGCGGCGGCTGAAGCTGCTGCTCCCCTTCCTCGGCGGCTGGCACCCCGCAGGACATTCCGAGCCCACGGCCCCCTCCGGCCTGCTCCGCCGGGAGTTGCACCGTGAGGTGTCGTCGGCGGTAGCGCAGCTCCCGCTGCGCTACCGGGTCCCCCTCGTGCTGCACGAGATCGAGGGCTGGACCTACGCGGACATCGCCCGCGAGCTCGGCTGCCGGGAGGGCACGGTGAAGTCGCGCATCCACCGCGGCCGGCTGCATCTGAAGGAACGACTGGCGCCCTACTGGAACGGAGGTACCGCATGGAAGACCACAACGTAGGCCCCCTCTTGCGCGAGCTGCCTCGCGAGCGCGCCCGGGAGGGGTTCACGGCCCGCGTGGTGGCGAGCCTGGACTCTCAGCCCCCCCGGCAGACACCGAAGGTCTGGCGGCAGCCCCGCCTGGTCTTCGCGGCGGCGGCCCTGGCGGCCGTGGTCGCCTCCGCCGGCATCCTGCAGGTCCACTCCGGACGGCAGGAGGAGATCCGCGCTGCCGAGGCGCGAAAGGTCCTGCAGGAGCTCCGCAGCGAGCACGAAAGCCTGAAGCAGGAGCTGCGGTCGCTCTCCGAGCCGCCGGTGGTCTACCTCGGCGGCGACGAGGAGGTGGACCTGGTGGTCGACCTCTCCCGAGCTCAAAACGCGAACTTTTAGCCCAAGAGCCCAAAGCCCAAGAGATTGATAGGAGGAATGACTATGAAGAACCCGTCTGTCCACGCCCTGGCCCTGGCCGGGCTCCTGCTGGCCGGCTCCGCCGCCTGGGCCCTCCCGGGCGAAAAATCGGGGGAGAAGCAGGCCCCAACCCCGCAGCCTAGACCGGCGATGCGGGAGAAGATCGTCATCGTCGAAAAGGATGGCAAACAGCACACCTTCGACTCGTGGGGCACGCTCGCCCGCCGCGGCTACCTCGGCGTGGGCCTGACCGAGCTGAGCCCCGAGCTGCGTACCCACTTCGACGTCCCCGAGGATGCCGGCGTGATGGTTTCCAGCGTGGAGGAGGGCAGCCCCGCGGACAAGGCCGGCGTGAAGGTGGGGGACATCATCGCCTCCGTCGACGGCAAGGACGTGAAGTCCAGTTGGGATGTCCGCTCCCAGATCCGTGAGCTCAAGGAAGCAGAGCAGGTACCCTTGGTGGTCTACCGCGACGGAAAGGCGCAGAACCTCTCCGCCACCATCACCATCCGCGAGCGGCCGGAGTTCGACCTGGCTCCGTTCGTCTTCCAGGGTGATGGCGAGCACGAGCCCATGGTGTTCCAGCTCGATCCCGAGAAGCTCCAGGAGCTGCGCCAGCTCGAAGGCCGCCGCCGGGCACCCATGGCGATCCGACCGCGCTCGCCCCGGGAGGCAGAGCTGGAGAAGCGGCTCAAGGAGCTGGAGAAGAGGCTGGCGGAGTTGGAGAAGCTGTTGGAGAAGAAGTAAGGGGCCCTCATCCCCTGGCCCCCTCTCCCGGTCCGCCCGAGCACACCCTCCCCGGGAGAGGGGGAACTACCTTAAAACTTGAGCAGATCCCGAGCCGCGGCCAGCGCCTTCGCCTTGTCCGGCAGCAACGCGTTCTCCAGCACTCTGGCGTAAGGCACCGGGCGGTCGGGATACGCTACGCGGCGGATCGGAGCGTCGAGCCAGGGAAAGGCGGCGTCGGCCAGGCGGGCGGCGACCTCGGCTCCGAAGCCGAGGGTGAGCTGGGCTTCGTAGACGACCAGAGCCCGGCCGGTCTTCTTCACCGAGGCGAGAACGGTCTCCTCGTCGTAGGGAACGAGCGTCCGGAGGTCCACCACCTCGGCCTCCACGCCCTCCTTGGCAAGCTCCTCCGCCACCTCCATGCAGGTCCAGGTCGTGGCGCCGTAGCCGACCAGCGTGATCCGATCCCCCTGTCGCATCACCCGCGCCTCGCCCAGCCGGCCGATGTCATCTCCTTCTGAGAGGACCTCCTTGATCCGCCGGTAGAGGAACTTGTGCTCGAACATCATGACCGGATTCGAGTCGCGGATCGCCGCCTTGAGCAGGCTTCGGGCGTCGGCCGCGGTGGCCGGACAGACCACCTTGATCCCCGCGGTGTGGGCGAACCACCCCTCGGGGTTCTGCGAGTGGAACGGACCCGCGCCCACGCCGCCGCCCGTGGGGAGGCGGATCACGATCGGGCAGGGGACTTCCCAGCGGTAGTAGAGCTTGGCCGCCACGTTCACGAGCTGGTTGAAGCCGCAGGAGATGAAGTCGCCGAACTGCATCTCGACCACCGGGCGGTAGCCGAGCAGGGCCGCGCCGATGGCGATGCCGATCGTGCCGCTCTCGGCGATCGGTGTGTCGAACACCCGGCGCGGCCAGCGGGCGTGGAGCCCCCTGGTCGTACGGAAGGCACCCTCGAAGACGCCGATGTCCTGGCCCATGACGAGCACCGATTCGTCCCGCTCCATCTCCTCGCGGAGGGCCTGGTTGATGGCGTCGACGTAGGTGGTCTCCTTCCCCTTGGGAGGGGAGGAGATCACCGCGGGAGCTTCCGGCGGGGGGGCGAACACCGGCCGGAAGGCGAGGGAGGGATCGGGAGGCGCGGCGTCGATGGCGGAGGTGATCGCCTTCTCCACCAGCTCCGCGATGCGGGCCTCCAGCCGTCCGCGGGTCTCGGCGTCCAGCGCCCCCTCCTCCTCCAGCCGGCGGGCGTAGGCGGGGACCGGGTCCGCGGCGCGATAGCCTGCCAACTCGTCGGCGGGCACGACCTTGAGCGAGTCATCCCCTTCGCTGTGGCCCCGCATGCGGCCGAGCATGGCCTCGATCAGCGTCGGACCCTCGCCTGCCCGGGCTCGGGCCACGGCCCGGGCAAGAGCCTCGGCCATGGCGTCGGGGTCGTTGCCGTCCACCGTCTCCGCGGGGACTCCATAGCCCGGTCCGCGGTCGCTCAGCTTTTCCGCGGCATATTGGAGGTGGGCGGGCGTCGAGAAGGCGTAGCGGTTGTTCTCGATGACCAGGATGAGGGGCAGCTTCCAGACCGCGGCCATGTTCAGCCCCTCGTGGAAGTCGCCGGTGGAGGTGGCGCCCTCGCCGATGAAGTTGATGGCGACGCGGTCGCTCCCGCTCTGGCGGAAGGCGAAGCCGCAACCGGCGGCCACCGGGATCATAGCGCCCAGGTGGCTGATCATGCCGATGTGGATCAACCCGTGCTCCGGGGCCAGGTAGCCGTAGTGGAAGGAGCGCTCCATGCCCTGAGAGAAGCCTTCCCCCTTGCCGAGGAGCTGACAGGCCAGGCGGCGCAGCAGGTGCTCGGGATCGGGACGCCGGCCGTCGGGCTCACCGAAGCCGAAGCCCGGAAAGGTGCGGGCCGGGTCGAGGTAGCAGGAAAGGATGGCGCCGAGGTCGCGGTGCAGGGTGCAGAGGGCGTCACCCGCCCCCAGGGCCAGGCCCGCGGGGATCGTGGTGGCCTCGTTGCCCACCTCGCTGTACCACTTGGAGACCCGGCCGGTGAGCAGCAGGGCCTCGAACCGGGAGTCGAAGTCCCGGGTGAGCTTCATGAACGCATATCGCAGCCGGCGCTCCATGGCGCCCTGCGGAGCCGTCTCGAGGACGGTGGTGTCGCTGGGAGAGAGAATAGCCATGGAAGAAGTCTATCAACGGTTGATCCCGTCCCCCCCTCTCCCCCGGGGAGAAGGAGCTTTCTATCTCATCCCCTTGACCTGCTTCTCCAGCCGCTTGCGGTGGCGGTTGTCGGGGTCCATCTGGAGCAGGATGCGGAGGGCCAGCTCGGCCTTGGCGGCATCGCCCTTCTGGATGAAGTCCTCGATCTGCTGCACGCCCTGCTCGACCGACTGCTGCTTGCGGTAGTCGGTCTCCAGACGCTCGACGTGGGCGAACATCTCCGCCGAGCGCGGGCTGGCCGGGACGGTGCTCCCCATCTCCTGGGCGTCCTCCCGCGCCGCGAACCAGTCGCGCTCCTCCAGGTGCTTGCGGAAGCGCATCTCCAGGAACGACACCCTCTCCTCCCGCGCCACCAAGCTCTTCGCCTCGTCCAGGCGCTCGCGGTAGAAGGCGAGCGTAACCCGCGGGATGCCGAGCTGCGAGAGGGCCTCCAGCTCCTGCTCGGCGTCACGGACCCGGTGCTCCTTGACCAGCTCGTCGAACCGGCGCCGGCGCTCGTCCAGCTCGACACCGGTCCTCGCCTCCCGCTCGGCCGCCTCGACCTCGCGGCGGAGCGCAGCCACCCTCTTGCCCGACGGATCGTTCCGGACCACGACGTCCAGCTCGCGCCGAGCGGCCGGCAGGTCGCTGCGCGCCAGGGCCTCGCGGCCGGCGGCCAGGGCGGCCTCGGCCCGCTTTTCCTGCTCCAGCTCCTGGGAGAGCCGGCCCAGCGCCGCTTCATACTCAACCCGCTTCGCGCTCTGCGGGTCGAGCTCGGCCAGCGTCTCCAGAGCCAGGCGCGCCAGGGGGAGCTGCTTGCGCTGGATGTAATTGGCGAGCACCTGCTCGGTCTCGGAGATGCGGCGCTGGCGCTCGGCCCGGTCGCGTGACTCCCGCTCCTCGGCGAGGCGCTCCTTGAGCCGCTGCAGCCCGAGGGCCCGGGGATGGGAGGCCTCGGTCTGGGCGAGGAGCTGCTGCGCCTCGTCCAGACGGCCCGCGGCCAGGGCGGCCTCGATGCGCGACAGGTCGACCGAGGTCTCCTGAACCCGGCGGGCGGCGCGGTCGATCTGGGCGAGGAGGTCGTCGCGCTCGGTCTTGGTGAGCTCGCTGGTGCTGCGTTGTCTTGGGAAAGGGGTCGCCGGTGTCTGAACCGGCGCTGAAGCAGGGGCCGCTACCTTCTGGAAGCTCGCGGGGATCTGGATCTCCCGCGTCTCGGCCCCGGACATGCCCTGCTCCACCTTCTCCAGGGCCTCGATGAGACGGATCGCATCCGGAAAACGCTTCTCGCGGTCGCGCTCCAGGGCCTGGCGGACGACCCGGTCGAGCTCGGGAGGCACGTGGACCCGCGGGTTGCGGCCGGCCAGGGGAAGGGGGTCCTCGGAGAGGCGCTTGAAGATGAAGCCGGCCTGGCTCTCGGACTCGAACGGGGGCAGACCCGTGATCATCTCGTAGAGAACCAGGGCGAAGGAGTAGAGATCGCTCCGGCGGTCGAGGCCGTCGCTGCCCGAGGGGCTGGCCTGCTCGGGCGAGCAGTACTGGAGCTTGCCCATGAACATGCCGACCTGGGTGATCTCGTGGTTGGCGTCGGGCTCCAGGGTGCGGGCAAGGCCGAGATCGATGATCTTGATCCGCTTCTGCCCCTGCTTGTCCTCGGTGATCATGAGGTTGTCCGGGGAGAGGTCGCGGTGGATGACCCCGGTGGCGTGGAGCGCCTCCAGGCCGCGCAGGGCCTGGATGCCGAGGCGGATCGCCACCGTCACCGGGAAGGGGCCGTTGCGCCGGATCCAGCCGCCGACATCCTCGCCCTGGATGTGCTCCCAGACCATGTAGAAGCTCCCCTCGCCGGGGAGGGTCGAAAAGTCGTAGAGGATCGCGACGTTGGGGTGCTTGATCTGGGTGGCGAGGCGGGCCTCGCGCATGAAACGCTTCTGCGCCGCGGGATCGGCCTGGAGATCCTGGCGCAGGATCTTGACGACCCGCAGCTCGTGCAGGTGGATGTGGCGCACCAGGTAGACTTCGCCCATCCCGCCGCTGCCCAGGCGCTGGACGACCTCGTACTTGCCATCGAGGATGGACCCTGGCTCACGGGAGCTCGACAAACCGACACCTCCGAAGGATGAGCGGGTATTGTAACAGGGGGGAGGAGGGCGCGGAGGCGCCCTCCTTTCCTGCTACTCGCCGATCCTGGTGCCGCAGGCGGGGCAGAACTTGGAGCCCGGAGCGAGCTTCTGGCCGCAGTTGTGGCAGAAGGCGGGAGTGGCCCCGGTGGCGGCAGCAGCTCCCGCGGCTGCCCCCCCGGCCGATGCGGTGCCCGCGGGCGCTGAGGGCGTTGCGGGTGCCGCCGGAGGCTGCTGCTGCCCCCCGCCCTGCATGGCGTCGCGCATCATCCCCGGGAGCATCATCCCCAGTCCGGCGCCCATGCCCACGCCCATGCCGGCGGCCACGTTGCCGCCTCCGCCCCCCGGCTGCTGGGCCGCGTCGCCGATGGCCCGCGCGGTCTTGAACTTGAGGTAGGTGTTCATGTCGCCGAGCGCCGCCATGCCGCTGCGCTCGTCGATCAGCTTCTGTACCTCCTCCGGCGGGGTGATCGCCCCCATGTAGAGGTCGACCAGCTCGATGCCGTACTTGGTGAAGTCGTCCGCCACCCGGGCCTTGAGGCCCATGGCCAGCTCGTCATAGAGCCGCGGCAGGTCGAACACCGAGGTCAGGTTCTCGCCCAGGACGTCCGTCAGCCGCGCCACGATCACGTCGCGGAACCAGTCCTCCAGCCGCTCGGTCGAGTAGACCCCCATGGTGCCCACGACGCTGCTGACGAACTGCTGGGCGTTGGCCACCCGCACCGCGTACTTGCCGAAGGCGCGGAGGCGGACCATGGCCAGCTCCTGGTCGCGGAACGGCACCGGCTCCTTGGTGCCCCACTTGAGGTCCAGGAAGGTCTTGGTGGAGACGAAGACCACCGCGGCCTGGAACGGCGACTTGCCGCCGAACGGGATGCCGAACAGGCTCGCCAGCAGCGGGATGTTCTGCGTGGCGAGGGTATGGCGGCCCGGGCCGAAGGTGTCGAGCGCCTTGCCGTCGCGGAAGAAGACCGCCTGCTGGCTCTCCTCCACGATGAGCTGGCTGCCGAGGCGGATGTCCGACGTGCCGTTGGCGGGCCACCGCGCCACCATCGTCTGGCCGGTGCGGTCCTGGTGCTGAATGACGTCCATGTTTCTCTCCTATCTCGTCAGGCGCCCGCGCCCGGCCCGCCGGCCTGGACTACGTTGCTGATCACCAGCTCGCGCTGCTTCCACTTGTCCTCCAGCACCCGGGAGCGCTGCAGCACCTGGTCGAGGGCCTTGGCGGGGTCCTCGCCGCCCGGCTCCGGGACGGCCGCGATCTGCCCCTCCAGGTCTTCTACGTCCTGGAGCACGGAAAGATCGAACTCGTACAGGCGCTGCAGCTCCGCGTCGCCGATCTTCACCGGGCTGAAGAGACCGCTCGCGCCGTAGTCGGCGAAGCGGACGGCCTGGGAGAGCCCGTCGAGCTGGCGGTCGAGGCGGTCGAACGCGCTCAGCGCGCCGATCTTGCCGGCATCCGTATAGCTCCGCGCCTTGTCCCGGAGCGCGGCCTTGAGCCGCCCCAGATCCGAGGCGAGATGCTCGCGCTGCATCCGGTCCACGTCGCGCCGCAGCTCGCGGTCCTGGAACCCCCGGAACCCCGGGATCTTGTCCCCGAGCCTTTCGAGGACGTTTCGCTGGCCCTTGGCCTCTTCATAGCCGTTGCTCATCGCATGCCTCCTAGATCAGGGGAATCCTATCAGAGGGGCCACTTCGGGTCATGACTACCATGGTAGGGTTGTAAAGAAGGATCACCGGGATGAGCAGAACGAATCACACCATGCCGGCGGGTCGCCTGCCCCCGACCACCGATTCTCTCCTCGACGACAACGCGCGGCCCTACTTTCTTTGGTGGACGGACGCCACGGTCGGCCAGTTCAAGGAGCACCTCGTCTCGTCCGATCCGGAAGAGCGCGCCTACTGGATGGGAGCCCTCCTGCGGGAGGCCAACACCCGGGACGTCTGGCTGTTCGTCGGTCCCGATGAAATCCGTGCGCTCTGGCCCCACCTGATCCGGCACCTGGGGCGCTCCCGGCAAATGTGGGCCTGGCTGCTGCGGCTCCCGCCGCCCGAGTGGCCGCCGCTGCAGCAGATCCGTGCAAGTCATGCGTAAGACTTTCGATCCCTGCCCGTAATGCTCGTGCCTCTTAACTCAGACCAGTTGGAGAAGTTCCGAGACGCTCTCGCTGAGAGATTACGGAACAGCGCCGTCGAGTAAGGGGGGTCCAGGATCGCTCTGCAGGCAGAGCGCGGGACCGACCGCAGATCCAAATAAATGGAATGTCCTCAACTACTTCCCCGCGGGGAGCCGATGGCGTTATTCTTCATGGGCTGAAATCATTCAAGGGCGTACCCGATTGCTGAAGCAACGTCCGACCTCTCACATGGCTCTTCCGATGGGCCTGGCCCTCGCGGGAGTCCTCTTTCTTGCCGGCTGCTCCCGCCGCCAGGATTCCGCGCCCGTTGCCACCAACCTCGTGCTGATCACGCTCGATACGGTGCGCGCCGACCGTCTCGGCTCCTATGGATATGCCGCGGCCGAGACCCCCTGGCTCGACCGTCTGGCAAACGAAGGCGTCCGCTTCGCCCAGGCTTCCGCGCCGGTGCCTCTGACCCTCCCCTCCCACTCCAGCCTGCTCTCGGGCCTGCTCCCGCCCCACCACGGGCTGCGCAACAACGGCGCGGGATCGTTCCCGGACGGCAGGGAGACCCTGGCCACCCTTCTCGCCGGACAGGGCTGGCGCACCGGCGCTTTCGTCGGCGCCTTCGTGCTGGACCGGAGGTTCGGGCTCAACCGGGGCTTCCAGACCTACGATGACGAGATCGAGCGCGCACCCGGCGCCACCGTGGTCCTGGAGGCGGAGCGCCCCGGGCGCGACGTCGTGGACCGGGCGATCTCCTGGCTTGGCGAGGGGCAGGGCACGTCTCGGCCATTCTTCCTCTGGGTCCATCTCTACGACGCCCATGCTCCCTACTCGCCCTCCTATGACGGCGAGATCGCGGAGGTGGACAGGCAGGTGGGCCGCGTCCTTCAGGAGTTGGAGCGGCTCGGGCTAAGCGGCAAGACCGTGGTGGCCGTTGCCGCCGATCACGGCGAGGCCCTGGGGGAGCACGGCGAGCTGACCCACGGGCTGCTCCTCTACGAGGCGACCCTGCGCGTGCCGCTCCTGATCAAGGCTCCGGGATTGGTTGCGCGGGTCGTCGAGACCCCGGTGAGCCTCGTGGACCTCGGCCCGACCCTGGCCGGTCTGGTCGGCAGGACGCTTCCGGGGACTCTGGACGGCCGCGATCTCTCCGCCGCCCTCCGCGAGGGGAAGGAACCGGCCCCGGCCGACGTCTACGCCGAGACGCAGTACCCGGCAGTCTTCGGCTGGAGCCCCCTCTCCTCCCTGCGGAAGCGGGATCTCAAGTACATCTCGTCGCCCGAGCCCGAGCTCTACGACCTCACCCGGGACCCGAAGGAGTCGGTGAACCTGGCCGGGGATCAGAAGACGGAGGGCTTCGCCGCCCGCCTCGCCGCGATCGAGGCCGGGGCCATCGAGACCCAGACGCTGCCCGCCGACGCCGAGACCCGCTCGCGGCTGGCGAGCCTCGGGTATGTGGGAGGCGGGGCTGCCCCGGCACCAAGGCCGGCATCCAGGAAGACCGGCCGCAACCCGGTCGAGGTGGTGGACCTCTTCCAGCGCTTCGAGCGGGCGCACAACCGCCTCGGCTCCGGCCGGCCGGAGGACGTCGAGGCGGCACTGACCGAGCTCGAGGCCCTGGTGGCGGCCGATCCTGAAAACCCGGTGTTCCGGGGCAAGCTGGCCCAGGCGTGGAAGGAGAGCGGCGAGATGGACCGCGCCGTACAGCTCTACCGGCAGGCGGCCGGGGACGCCCCGGACGACCCCGAAGCCTGGTACAACCTCGCCACCGCCCTGCAGCAGTCCGGCGATCTGAGCGCAGCACGGGAGGCGCTCCAGAAGGCCATGCACCTGGACCCCGCCCGGCCCGAGGCCCACAACACCCTGGGAATCGTCCACCTGGCGGAGGGCCGGCCCGACGCCGCCCGGCAGGAGTTCGAGCTGGCGGTGCGGCTCGACCCCCGGAACGCCCAGGCCCTGAACAACCTCGGCAACGTCCTGCGGAGCCTGCGGCGTCCCGCCGAAGCCGAGGACGCGTACCGCAAGGCCCTGGCGGCGGCCCCGCGGTACGCGGAGCCCCTCAACGGGCTCGGAACCCTGGAGGTGGAGCGGGATCGGCCCGCTGCCGCACTCTCCTATTTTGAGCAGGCACTCCGTCTCGCGCCGCAATACCACGAGGTGCGCCTCAACCGGGCCATCGCCTATGACCTGGCGGGGGAGACGGAGACCGCCGCCGCGGCCTACCGGGACTTCCTGGCCGCGACCGGTAAGGACCCGCAGTTTTCGGAACAGCGCCAGGCAGCGCAGCAACTGCTCGCCCGGCTTTCCAACCGCGCGACGGGACTCGCGCCGGACGAGGGGAGGTGATCGCCGACCGGGACACGGTTGGAAAAGCTGTTCGGCTCAGGCCTTTCAGGAATGGAGTTACGTTCCGTTTCAATTCAGAGGACTCCCATAAGGAGGTCAGAGTATGAGCTTCAAGAAATCTTCGGCGGTCCGCCGCGCCGCCCTCGCGATCCTGCTCGCGCTGGTGGCGGTCGTCGCCCTCGCGCCGGCCGCGAGCGCGCAGACGGCGGGCTCCACCCTTACAGGTCGCATCGAAGACAAGGACGGCGGGGCTCTCCCCGGCGTCACCGTCACCGCCCGGAACAACGACACCGGTCTCGACCGCGTGGCCGTCACCGGCTCCGACGGCGCGTTCACCCTCCCGTCGCTCCCGATCGGTCTCTACACCGTCACGGCCGAGCTCTCCGGCTTCGCCACGGTCACGATCGAGGAGGTGCGGCTCAACGTCGCCACCACCCGCAACATCGAGATCGAGATGAGCTCGGCCTCCGTCGAGGAGCAGATCACGGTCGTCGACGAGGCCCCCCTCATCCAGACCACGCCCTCGATCGGCACCGTGGTCTCGCAGGAGGAGCTCGAGAACCTGCCGCTCAACGGCCGGCAGTTCGCGAACCTCGCCGCCCTCGCGCCGGGCACCACTCTGGCCTACAACACCGACCCCACCAAGCCCGGGCAGCTCACCATCGCCCTCAACGGCGGCATCGGCCGCAACGTCAACTTCATCATGGATGGCGGCGACAACACCGACGACACCATCGGCGGCGCGCTGCAGAACTTCAACTTGGAGGCGGTGGCCGAGTTCAACGTCCAGACCCAGCAGTACAAGGCCGAGTACGGCCGCTCGAGCGGCGGCGTGCTGACGGTGGTGACCAAGACCGGCACCAACGAGCTCGCCGGCAGCGTCTACGGCTTCTTCCGCGACGACAGCCTGTCCAGCAAGACGGAGACCGAGCAGCGTGCCGGCATCGAGAAGCAGAAGCTCGAGCGCGAGCAGTACGGGGCGTCGATCGGCGGCCCCATCGTGCGCGACCGGGCGCACTTCTTCGCCACCTACGAGCAGACCGAGCGCCAGACCGAGTACACCGTGTTCACCGACGGCGCCTTCCCGCAGTTCGACGGGCTCACCGTGCCGGTGCCCTTCGAGGACGAGCTGATCACCGCCAAGGTGACCTACGACGTCTCGCCGACGCAGTTCCTGCAGGTGCGTTACGGCTTCCAGGAGAACGCCGACAAGTACGGCCAGAGCCCGCTCACCCACCCCACCGGCCTCGGTACCCTCTCCAACGAGTACGAGTCGATTCTCGCCGGCCACACCGCCCAGCTCGGCGCCTCGATGCTCAACGAGGCCCTCTTCCAGTACAGCAGCTTCGACAACATCATCAGCGCCGACTCCGGCGACCCCTTCATCATCTACCCGTCGGGGTTCTTCACCGGCCAGAACGTCAACACGCCGCAGACCACCCACCAGCGCAAGCGGCAGTGGAAGGACGAGTTCAGCTTCTCGGCGACGCTGTTCGGCGACTACCACGGCTTCAAGACCGGGGTCAACTACATCGACGGCTACGACCTCGGCGTCACCTTCACCACCGGCACCGCCGGCCAGTTCGTGGCCTCGGAGAACCGTTTCGGCTCACCGATCACCGGGATCGAGATCTTCGGCGGCTTCGCCGGCAACAACACCCCCACCGATCAGAAGAGCTTCTACTTCCAGGACGACTGGCAGGTGAACGACCGGCTGACCGTGAACCTCGGCGTGCGCTACGACTACTTCACCGGCTTCGACCTCGACCAGCGCTCCAACCCGCTCTACCAGGCGCTGAACACGCAGACCCAGTTCAACGAGTACTACCTGGCCGACTTCCGCAACTTCGATGGGGTGCTCGACGAGGACGACGACAACCTCGCGCCGCGCCTCGGCTTCACCTACGAACTGAAGGGCGACGGCCGCCATCTCCTGCGCGGCGGCTACGGCACCTACTTCGACTTCCCCTACACCAACGCCACCATCCTCTTCCCCGCCATCGCGGTGCAAGCGCTCTACGGCGTCGTCTATCTGCACGAAAACCCGGAGGGCATCCGCAACCCCGACGGCAGCCTCTTCCAGCCCGGCCAGCCGCTGCCGCCCAATCAGTTGCAGAACCCCGAGCTCGGCGCCGTCGTCAACGAGATCGCCTCGCCGACGCTCGCCACCCCCTACTCCGACCAGACCTCGCTCGGCTACTCGTGGCAGGTCAACGGATGGCTCGGCCTGACGCTCGACCTGGTGTCGATCGACTATCACGACATCCCGTACCGCTTCCGCGCCAACCCCGGCGTCGACGCCGACGGCGACGGCGTCTTCGAGCCCCAAGACGGCGAGACGACCCGCTTCCCCGAGCTCGGCAACTTCCGCATGTGGTACGGCGGCGGGCGCGCCAACTACGACGGCGCCAACCTGGGCTTCCGGGTGCGGCAGGAGAAGTTCGATCTGCAGGGCTTCTACACCTACTCGGAGGCGGAGGGCAACGTGCTCGCCGGCGCCGACGAGTTCCGCTTGACCGACGGCGGCGCCCAGTCCGACGTCGGCGGCGGGGCCCGCGCCGACCGCACGATCAACCCGCTCGACCCGCAGTGCGGCCGCTGCTTCGGACCGCTCTACACCGACGCGCGCCACCGCCTCACCTTCGGCGGCACCTATCGCGGGCCGTGGGGCATCAACGTCTCGGGGATGTTCCGTTATCGCTCCGAGCTACCCTACCTCGAGCACGCCGACGCCGACCTCAACGGCGACGGCGTCATCCTCGACCTGCGCCCGGGCGTCGCCCGAGTCAACAGCGGCCGCGGCTTCGACTTCTCGCAGTTCGACGTGCGGCTGTCGAAGGAGTTCACCTTCGGCGACTTCGGCGTCGAGCTGATCGGCGAGGTGTTCAACCTGCTCAACGAGAAGAACCCGGCGCGGCCCGACCGCTTCGGCGAGGCCACCGTCTTCGCCGGCGACCCCGGCCAGGGCGAGCAGCAGCTCATCCAGCTCGGCGCCCGGTTCCGCTTCTAGATCCGCTTCGGCTCCTGCCGACGGGAGGTTTTTAGGGGACGCTTCGGCGTCCCCCTTTTGTCTTCAACGACCTCCTTCACCTCGCGCACCCGCACCGCGTGCTCGCTCGGCACGATGTTGGACCCGTAGCGCCGGGCGTACACCTGCGTGATCTCCGCGCCGAAGAAGAGGATCTGGGTCGCGTAGTAGATCCAGAGGAGGACGACTGCCAGAGACCCGGCCGCTCCGAACACCGAGGCCGCGCTGCTGTGCCCCAGGTAGAGCCCGATCAGGAACTTGCCGGCCGTGAACAGAAGCGCGGTGACCGCGGCGCCGGTCCAGACGTCCCGCCAGGCGATCTTCACGTCCGGCAGGAAGCGGAAGATCATGGCGAAGAGCAGCGTCACCGCCGCCAGCGAGATCACGACGTGCAGGGCCTGGAAGACCGATTCGGCCCCGGGGATCAGGCCGCTCATGTAGCTGTTGATCGCGGTCAGGACGGTCGAGATCACCAGGGAGACCAGGAGCAGGAACCCGATCCCGAGAATCATGCCGAAGGAGATCACCCGCGTCATGACGAAGCCCAGGATCCCCCGGTCCGGCCGCGGCTCCACGTTCCAGATCTTGTTCAGCGCGCTCTGGAGCTGCGCGAACACGCCCGTGGCGCCGACCAGGGCCGTGACGGCCGCGACCACGGTCATCAGGATGCCGGACTTGTCCCCCTGCTTCGCGGCATTGCTCACCATCGTCTGGATCATCAGCGCCCCCTGGCCGCCGATGAAGCCGTCGAGCTCCCGGTAGATCGTCCCTGCCGCCGCCTCCCGGTCCCAGACCAGGCCGGCGACCGCGATGACGATGAGCAGCAGCGGGGCGATGGAGAAGATCGTGTAGTAGGCGAGCGCCGCCCCGAGCGACAGGGCGTCGTCCTCCTTCCACTCCTGGAAGCTCTCCTTGAGGATGGTGAACGCGGGCTTGAGACTCATTGCGGGAGTACCTCCTTCAAGCGCTTCGAAGCTTCTCAAGTCGCAGGTCTTGTCGGGATCTTCGATCCGGGCTCCAGTCTTTCGAAGTCTTGGCTGAACTGGCCGAACGTGAACTTCCACCGTCCGGGGCCGGGGCTCGAAAGGAACGGGGCCTCCAGGAGGGGATAGCTCTGCGGCTCCAGCGCCCGGCCGGCCGCGGACGCCCGCTGGCCCGGGACGAAGCTGAGCTGCGTGCCGTCGCTGGCCGCGAAGCGGAGCTCGGCTCCCTCCGCCGCCGTACCCGAGAGCCGGGCCGACGACGCCACCTTCTTCTTCCAGGCCTCGAATTCGCCGTGCTCGGCGCGGCGTCCCACCTCCAGGGCGACCGTGGCGGGCTGGCGGCGCGGCACCGCGACCCAGGAGCCCTTGAGGAGCCGGCTCTGCCCGTAATAGTCCGGGAACCGCTCCTGGGCCGCCGCCACCTCCCAGCCTCCGGGAGAGACGAGGGCCACGTAGGTGTCCCCGTAGCGCGAGGCGAGGATGTCGCCGGCCTCCCCGAGCACCTCGGGCTGCGACCAGGCCGGCGACAGGTAGGCGTGGCCGAGGGCCTCCCCGGCGCCGAGCCGCGCCAGCACCACGTTGCGGTGCCCCACGGCCTGGTCCTGCCCCATCCAGCTCCGCCAGCGGTCTTCCTGGGTGTTCCGCGTGCGGCTCCAGAGATAGAGCGGCGCGAACTGGGGACCCTCGGCGTAGAGCGTGGCCACGATCTCCTGGCCGCCTGATACCGCCAGGCTCATCCCGCTCACGGATTGGGCCGTCCCCAAAATGTAATCCGGCGTGGCGTAGCTGTAGAGCGAGGTGTCCAGGTCCTTGCGCTTGCCCAGGGCGATCCGCCGGCGCTCCTTGACCTCGTAGGGAGTCTGGCGGCGGCGCTCGCTCAGGAGCTTCACCACGGACTCCGGGACCTCGTAGCGGCTGACGGCCAGCTCCGGGCGGTCGATGAAGTTCATTCCTTCAGGATTGCCCAGGCCGCTCAGCATCCAGGTCCAGGCAGGCCAAGGCGTGCTCCGGTCGCTCAGCGCCCAGAAGCTGTACGTCCGGCTCTTGGGACCGGCAGGGTAACCTCCCACCTGCTCCTGCGCCCAGGCGGCGAAGATCAGGTCGAGCTGCCGCTGCGCAAGGCCGCGTGTCTCGGGCTGCGGCGCGTGGTCCGCCATCTGGAGCAGGGCCATGATCGAGAGCACCATGTAGCCGGGGCTCTCCCCCTCGTACCACCCTTCGCGGTCGTGGGCGAGGAGGAACGCCTCGGCATAGGCTCCCCAACCCTTGGCGCCGGGCGACTGCGGCGTGCCGGCCACGGTATGGGCGACCAGGCTGCGCGCCATCGTGACCATCCGCTGGTTCTCGGTCTCCTTGAACGACCAGGGGTCGCGGACCGCATCCTCGTTGGGAGGAGGCGCCGCCGCGGACACCTCGGTCCGCAGCCGGTCGCGCAGCTCGGCGGGCAACGCGTCCGGATACTGGAGGACGAGGCGCTGGAGGGGGAGCTGGGCGCGGGCGCACTTGCCGTTCTGCCATCTCTTCGAGCAGGAGTCGATCGCCGCGGCCGCCCAGCGGACCGCGTCCTCCCGCCGCTTCGCCGCGTCGGCTTTTCCTTCGGCGGCCCCTTCGGCGGCCAAGGCAGCGGAAGCCAGGGCGCCGGCGGCGAGGTTCTGTTGGAACTCGGGGCCGAGGCCGCCGCGCTTTACTTCCATCCTGCGGATCTGCTCGATGCCGAGCTCCAGGTAGCGGGCCTCGCGTTCCTTCAGGTTCGCGGCCAGGCTCGCGGCGGGGACGGCGGCAGTCTTTTTCACAGGCTTCACAGGCTTCGGTTCGGCGCTCCAGGCGGCCAGGCCGCCCGTGATCATCAGGACCGCCAATCCGGCTGCCAGGGTGCCAGGGCGGCGTGTTTTCTGTTCGGTGGGGTGCTTCATGGTCATCAGGCTCCTTCATGCAGGATCGAGGCCGGGCGCGGACCCGCCTGTACACACTTCTTGCATGGGTGTACGTCGCTGGGCACGGGTTCGTTGGGATGCCCTGCGAAAGGAAGCCATGGAGCTTATCGACCTACTCAAGATCTTCGCGGTCATCGCCGCCGTCGCCCTCGTGCTGGCGGTCGTGGTGCTCACCTACGCCGTGCGCAAGCTGCGGCGGATCCGCCTGCCCGCCGACGCCGACTTCTTCACCGCCATCCGCGCCGTCCCCCTGTCCCTGGTGGTGGGGCTGGATCTGCTCGACCTGGCGCTCGACGTCTTTTCGGCGCCGATCATGTGGGTCCTCCTGAACCGCACCGGCCTGCAGGCGCTGCGCAACACTGCCGCTTTCGAGGCGCTGATCCCCGTGACCGGCCCGATCCCGACCCTGACGATCGCCTGGGCCGCCGCCCGCGTGCTCAACCTCGGCCGCGCCTACGATCCGGACGTGATCGAGACCCGGCAGGTGGGTCCCAACGAGTACGCGCCGCGGACTCGGTGATGACCACCTCCACCTGCATCATCGTCAACCCGAACGCGGGGAGCGTGGAGGACCTCGGGATCCTGGAGGCGGCGCTCGGGCGGCTGCCCGGGAGCCGGATCTGCCGGACCGAGGAGGCTGGTGACGCGGAGCGGCTCGCCCGGGAGGCGGTCCGCGACGGCGCGGATCTCGTCGTGGCCGCGGGCGGCGACGGCACCCTCAACGAGGTGGTCAACGGGCTTTCGGAGGACTTCGGCAAGGCCCGGCTCGGCCTCCTCCCCCTGGGCACGGGCAACGACTTCGCCCGCTCCATCGGCGTTCCGGACGACCTCGAAAGCGCGCTAGCCCTGCTGGAGAGCGGAAGCGCCCGCTTCGTGGACGTGGCGCGCGCCACGATCGGAGAGACGGGCCGCTGCTTCGTCAACATGTCGGCCGGGGGCTTCAGCGGCGAGGTGAGCGAGCGGGCCAGCGAGGCCAAGGATCTCTGGGGTCCGCTGGCCTACATGCGGGGGGCGATCGGAGCCCTGCCAGAGCTGAAGGGCTTCCTCACGACCATCACCCTGAACGGGGCCGAGACGCTGCGCCTGGAGACCTACAACATCGTCGTCTGCAACGGCCGCTACGTGGCCTCGGGCATTCCCGCGGCCCCGACGGCGGTCCTGGACGACGGTCTGCTCGACGTGCTGATCGCCCCCATGACCACGATCCCCCAGCTCGCGGTGCTGATCCCCCAGGTCCTGCTGGGCCGGCACCTGGAGAGCGACCTCCTGCTCTTCCGCCGGGCCACGAGGGTGGAGATCGAGTGCGACCCGCCCATGGGGTTCAACGTCGACGGCGAGCTCATTGGAGAGGGCACGGCCCGCTTCGAGATCCTCCCCCGGGCGCTCCAGGTGATCGTGGGGCCCGAGGTCGGGGTTGGCGTCTTCAGCGGGGGCTAACTTTTCTGTGTGCGTCTCTTAAAGTCCGGTGCTTGCACGAGGTGGCAACAACTGGTAAAAAGGGCCTATGAACAAACACCTCATCGGAATTCTGCTCAAGATAATCGGCTTCATACTCCTTACGTGGATCGCGGCATTCGCGATTGTCGAGACCTCGGATATAGCTGATCTTGGCACTACCGACTTAATAAGTATTATGTTTGGGGCGGCGTCCCTCGCCCTGTTCGTGTTCTCGATATTTATTGCGCTGCTGGCAATCGTCGGATGGCAGGCGGTTAAAGATATTATTGAGGAACGTGTCGAAGCCGCAACTCAAGAGAGGGTAAAGCTCCTTAAAGCCGAGACTACAACTAGAGTGGAAACTCTAGAAAATGAACTCCGCGGCAGAGCGTTCTCGGCTATGGGTTATTTGCTTGCTGAAATGAGCCTAAGTCAAAAAGAACCATTTGAGGTAGTGGATAGAGACCGACTCTCCGAAGCTCTGGTTCTCTGCGAGAAAGGGTATAACTTCCTGCGGCGCGTAGGGCCAGGACCAGAATTCATGTCACTGAACAATTTTGTTCACTACAGTCTTATCTACGATGATGTCGAGCGGACCGGCTTTCTCCTAGAGCAAGCTCGACGGCTAAAGGTGGGGGCACAGGAACACAACGTCGGCCATGTGCTCATGACTGCTTGCGGAGCTATACTACGGTACGGTAAAGAGCCGAACGAAATTAGTGAAGCACGAGAAATCCTCGAAGGAATAACCCAGAATACCAACTATTCCGACAAAAAACGAAGAGAGGCCAAGTTTTATTTGGACTTGGCCTCCTCAATGACAGTGGAATTGTCAGATACGTCGACAGCGCCGGGTGGAGCCTAGCCCCAAGGATCTAATCCGCTAGCACCCATCTTCACTCCTCCTTGCTTTGTGACTCTAACTTTAAGCCTATCCCCATGGGTCAATAAGGGACGCGCCGTCTGGGGAAGGACTGGACTCCCCCCTCTCGCCATTGATCCCGCCTCCTCGGGGTACAGCCCCAGCAACCCACGAGAAGAGAATTTCCGCAACTATAGTAAACCAGTTCATCCTTCTAGCACCCTCCTTCTAAGAGTCCGGGTAGTTGACCTACTCCGGGGAGACGGGCTCTAATCGGCTAGCAGACCACTGAGAGCGGGCACCCGCCCTTGCTCCATAGGTGTCCAAGCCCCAGAACATAGCCGCTACGCCGGACATCACTCAATCTCCAGAGGGCGCTGCAGGCTCCCTTAATCAAACAATGGTAGACTATACCAACAGAGTAGGGTAGAGTTATATCGGTACAAAACCAACGTACATCAAGAGGTCTCTACGGTGCTAAAAAAAGAGCGCAACTGCCAAATACGAATGTCTCCATCTTTATGGAATCTGGTCGGCGAAATCGCACAAGAACTCGGTTACAAAGATTCTCGGGGACAGCATTCCGCCGTAATCCGCGAGATGATCGCAGCAGGCGCTGCCAAATGGACACATTCGCCCTACGTTTGCCGGTCCGCTCACCACACAATCTATGTTACCAAAAATGGTGACATCTTTTTTCGCCAAGTACAGACCCTTCGATTGAACTCGCCTCGAGAGAAGCTCCCCTGCTTTGTGGAAATGAAGCCCGAGAAACGTGACTACTACCATCGCAAGTACCGAGAGGAACGTGACGCCACGACCTCAAGGCGAAAATCTCGCAAAGCTGAACATCCCGACGAATTCAACTGGTTCCTCAGTCGCTGGTTATTTAACTACTTTGCTGCGTGGAACGGCAAGAAGAACCCAGACGATCTGGATTCATTCCAACATAGTCCGCTTAGCTTTCACGTAGACACCTACGGAACAACATACAAGAGCGCCGACTTGAGCGTGCACGCGCTCGGAGGACGCTTCATAACCCGCGAAATTACAGTCGGGCTCCGAGACTACGTACAATGGAAGGAACCCAATACTCCGATTTTTGACAGGATAGATATTCCAATAGATATACCCACTACTGATCTTGAGATTTGCGTGATTGTCGATCAATCTCTTTTTGAGTCGGTGGGTGTTGAGGGGGACGAAATCGCCAACTTGGCTTTGGAGTTCCGAAACCGAGAATCAGCTCGTTTTGAAGGCAAGGAGGTGGCTCTTCTCCCAGAGATTGGAATTGAGGAGCTATATGGTCGCGCTCTTAATGATGACGGTGACGACGAAATGCTGGGCAAAGTACGTCGACTCCGCCAGAGAGTCTCCGCACTTTTGGCACCTAGAACAACTCAAGCCTCCAATAATGCTGAAGCCCACATCGATGCCTCAAAAATACTTTCGGCACTGGAGTTACCTCAGCGGTTTCTTTTCTATCGCCTAAAGTGGATGTCCCCCCACTTGGGAATTGAAGCCTGCGTCCGCTGGGAAAAGCCGGCGAAGAAGGGCGGTAGCTAAGGTCGACTGCGACCTCCTGCTCTTCCGCCGGGCCACGAGAGTGGAAATCGAGTGCGACCCGCCCATGGGGTTCAACGTCGACGGCGAGCTCATTGGTGAGGGCACGGCCCGCTTCGAGATCCTCCCCCGGGCGCTCCAGGTGATCGTCGGTCCCGAGGCCGGGGATGGTGTCTTCTCCGCGGCTTAGGGCTTCCGCGCCCGTACGAAGGCGCGGGCGTCCTCTGTCGCAGAAAGACGTGCCTGGCGACTCCAAAGGTGATAATCTCCGGCAGCCATCCCGGAGGAGAACGCGTGCTAAGATGCCTAGCAGGCGCTGGAGAGGAACCGTCATGGCCATCCGAGACACTGCCCGCCGCAAGCTCTCCTACGAGGACTACCTGCTCTTCCCGGAGGACGGGAAGCGCCACGAGATCCTCGATGGAGAGCACTACGTGACGGCCGCTCCCTACCCCAAGCACCAGCGGGTCCTGGGCGAGTTGCACTTCTGGCTGCGTTTTTTCCTCCAGGATCACCGCCTCGGCCAAGTCTACCTGGCTCCCACAGACATCCTGCTCTCCGAGCACGACATCGTCCAGCCGGACCTCCTGTTCATTTGCAACGAGCGGCTGACAATCCTCAAGGAGAAGAACGTCCAGGGGGCTCCGGACCTCGTCGTCGAAGTGCTCTCCGACTCGACCCGCAGGATGGACGAAGGCATCAAGCTCGCCCGCTACGAGCGTTGCGGCGTCCGGGAGTACTGGGTGGTCGATCCGGCGCGCAACGAGGCACGGGTCTTCCGCAGGCTGGGAGAGCGCCTCAGGAAGGTGGCGGATCTCTCAGCCGCGGCGGGGGACGCCCTCACCAGTCCCCTGCTGCCCGGACTGGAGATCCCTTTGGCCGAGATCTTCCAGTAGCATCACTTCGCACCCCCCTGCGCGATGCAGTAGGTCTGCGGAGACCCGCCGCAGGGTGAGCGGAAGCTTACACAGTTGATCATAGGCCGCTATGAATACTTTGCACCGCCGGGCTCGAGGCAGACCAGGCTCAAGGATGGAGACCGTCCTGGCGAGATTCCCCAACGGTGCTTTCCGCCGGGCCTCCGGTTCATCCGAGTCTGAACGACCGTATCGCCGCAACCGGTGATCGGAGTCAGCGAGCGTCACACGCCAGGATCTTCGCGAGCGTTGCAGGCTATCTTCCGCAGGCCTTGCGGACTGCCCTATACATTACCGAGTTCTACGGTTACGTCTCGGACCTATTACCCTCAAGCAGCGCCTTGGCGCATGACAGACATGGCAACTTCGACGCGAATACCCGCGCGGGCGAGCATGTCCACGAGCGTGTCGATGCTGAACAGGTCGATCCTGCCCCGGACGAGATTGCTGATCCGCGGCTGAGTGACTCCGAAGACTCGCGCGGCCTCTGCCTGAGTGAGCCGGCGATCCTCGATGAGCTGCCGCAGGGCGATCATGAGGTCTGAACGAATGCGCAGGTGCTCGGCCTCCTCCGGCCCGAAGCCGAGGTCGGCGAAGACATTGCCGCTCGATGGTGTGATGTTGGAGCCCATGATGACATTATCTCCGGTTTGCCGGGTGCGAAATAGGGCCGGCTCCGGGCTCGGGACCTCGCTCCTTGGAAGGGGACGCGCGCAACTTGCGCGAGGCGGGAGGGGGAAGATTTCGAGGGCCCGGGCATCAGACGTTCATACGCTTCCCCCACCCGGGGCGTCGCGGAAGAGCCGGAAGGCAGCTCGGCGGAGCGCTCGTTGGGCTCGCTCGACGGCTAAACGAAATTTTTAGGCGTCCAGAGCTCCTCTGGATCGCTAAAAGTTCCGCTGGACGGCTCAGCGGAACTTTCGACGGCTCAGCGGAAGAATCGACGGCTCAGCCAAATTTTTGGCGCGTCAGAGTTTCTCGCGACGCGTAAAAGTTTCATCGGACGCGTCAATGAAACTTTGGACCGCTTAACCGAGGATTTAGCCGTCCAGAGTTTCTCTGGACCGCTCAACGGAATTTTTGACGGCTCAGCCGGGCTCTTGACGGGTCAACGGTGCGCGGGATGCTCAGGAGGGCTTGCGGAGGGAGCAGAGAAGCGGGAACGTGCCGGGCAGCACGGGTGGAGAGACTGCTTCGCGGGTCAGGAGCGGGAGCGGAGAAGGCGACCTTCCGGAGAGCCGGAGGCGGCTCCGGCGCTGTCTTGCGCGGGTGGTTGCGGAACGGCTGCATCCCGCCCTGCCGGAGCAGCGGCTGGATCTGCCGAGCGAGACCCGACCGGGTCGATCCCGCGGATGGTGTGCTGCGCGTTGAAACCGGGCACCTGGCTGTTCGACATCCGCAGCGCGAGAAAGCTCATCGAGAGAATCAGGATTGCCATTTCACACCTCCTTGTGACCTTCGATACAGGCATACGAAGCTCCGGGCCGGAGCGTCTAAACGGAGGTGAATCCGCATTCGTAGGAAGGGTTCAGTCATTCGAGGAGGGCGGGCTGCAAAACCGGCTCGCCGCGTCCTCGCGTTCTTTGACAATTGACGGGCTCATGAGGTTCGGCGGGTCCGAGGGGCCGGGCCCGCCGCTCATGAGATTCGTGTGTCAGCGCGGCTTCCGTGCCCGTACGAAAGCGCTCATGACCTTGCCATCCACTTCCTCGACGCCGGAGGGATCGATGCCGGCCTCCTGGAGGAAGGCACGGGCGTCCTCGGCGCGGTAGATCCGCGTCGGCTCGACTTCGACCTCCTCGAAACCCACCTCGGCCAGCAGGCTCCGGTACTCCGTCTCCTGGAGGGCGCCAGCTACGCAGCCGATCCACAGCTCCACGCTACGCTTTACGGCCTCCGGAACTTCGCCGCGGAAGACAACGTCGGATACCGCGAAGCGGCCGCCTGGCTTGAGCACCCGGAAAGCCTCGGAGAGCACCTTCCGCTTGTCCGCCGAGAGGTTGATGACGCAGTTCGAGATGATCACGTCCACCGCGGACTCGGGCAGCGGGATCGCCTCGATCTCGCCCTTGAGGAACTCGACGTTCTCGACGCCCGCCTTGCGCTGGTTCTCCCGGGCGAGCGCGAGCATGTCGTCGGTCATGTCCAGCCCGTAGGCCTTGCCCGTCGGACCCACCCGGCGGGCAGACAGGAGGACGTCGATGCCGCCGCCTGAGCCGAGGTCGAGGACCGTCTCCCCCTCCTTCAGATCCGCCAGAGCCGTGGGGTTGCCGCACCCGAGCGAGGCGAGCACCGCCTCGGTGGGCAGCCCGGCGGTCTCCTGGGCTTCATAGAGGTCCGAGGTGATCGGGTCCTTGGTTCCGCTGGTTCCACAGCCGCAGCCGCAGGATGCGGAAGCACCCTTCTGAGCGGAGCGCGCCGCCTCGCCGTACTTCGCCTGGACCACCTCGCGAAGGGCAACGGGATCGAGAGTCTGGGGGTCGAGGGTCTGGGGATCGGTGCTCATATTCGTCTCCTTTTCTGGTTGTCAGTTGCAACTATCTGTCTAAAAAAGGGTCACGGGATACGGCAGCAGCTTCCGCCGCCCGTCTCGACGCTCGCGGAAGCGGCGCGGGCGAGCCGGCGGATGAGCAGCGTCATGGACTGACGGACCTCGGGGGCGAAGTCGGCGAGGAGCTGGCGCTCCTCGGCCAGGATCGACTCCCGGATCCTCCCTTCCAGCTCGCGGCCCGCCGGGGTGGCTTCGAGGAGCAGGGCACGGCGGTCCTCCGGGTGGGGAGACCGGGACACGTACCCCTTGCGCTCCAGCGCATCCACCACCCGGCTCGCGGTGCTCTTGTCGAGGTAGAGGTACGCCGCCAGATCGTTCAGCGTCATGCCGCCGCGCCGCACCAGCCCCTCCAGCGCGTAGCACTGGGAGACCGAAACGTCGAAGCAGCAGATCCGGTCCCGGTCGCGGAACTGGTAGACGCGCAGCAGGTCCTCCAGAGCGTCATACAGCTCCTCCGTGTCCCGCGCCAGGGCGGGATCTTCGGCGACGTCATTGACGATCGGGAGGGGAGATGCCGTGCTCACGAAGGGAGAGTAGCAGAACTAGTTGGCAGATGCAACCATCTTTTTCTGACATGGGTAGGCGCTCCCACCGACTCGGAAGGTGGTAATCTCCGGCGACGATCCGGGAGGAGGGCGCGTGCTAAGATGCCTTGACGAGGCTGGAGGGGAGCCGCCATGGCCATCCGGGACACTGTCCGCCGCAAGCTCACGTACGAGGACTACCTGCGCTTCCCGCAGGACGGGAAGCGCCACGAGATCCTCGAGGGAGAGCACTTCGTGACGGCCGCTCCCTACCCCAAGCACCAGAGAGTCCTGGGCGAGATCCACGGCCGGTTCTATATCTTCCTGCGGGAGCACCGCATCGGACAGGTCTACCTGGCTCCTACGGACGTCCTGCTCTCCGAGCACGACGTCGTCCAGCCGGACCTCGTGTTCATCTCCAACGAGCGGCTGGCGATCCTCACGGAGAAGAACGTCCAGGGGGCTCCCGATCTTCACGTCGAGGTGCTCTCCGAATCGACCCGCAGGATGGACGAGAGCGTCAAGCTCGCCCGTTACGAGCGCTGCGGCGTCCGGGAGTACTGGGTGGTCGATCCGGCGCGCAGCGAGGCGCGGATCTACCGCCGGTCGGGAGAGCGCCTCCGGAAGGAGGCAGAGCTCTCGGCCGCGGCGGGGGACGTCCTCAGGAGCCCCTTGCTGCCTGGATTGGAAATCCCCCTGGCCGAGATCTTCCAGTAGCCCGCGAAACGCTTTCCTCCGGGCGAACACTCCATGGAGAACCCGATCCAGGTGTTCGAAGAGGAGATACCATGTTCATGAACCCTTCCACTCCAAAGCAGGACCTCGTGCTGCCGCCGAACACGGCGGCCTGGACGTTCCAGGTCTGGGCCGCCTTCCTTGTCTCCGTGCTGGCCCTGGGCATGGGGCTGTACTACGCCCCCTTGAATCGTTGGATCCAGGGCTTCTTCCTGATGGGGATGTTCTTCACCATCGGTTCCACATTCACTCTGGCGAAGACCATCCGCGACAACCGGAACACGCGCATCGACACCCCCGCCTGGGTCTTCCAGAGCTGGGCGGCGTTCCTCCTCTCGGCCGGAATCACCTTCGGCGGCATCGCGTGGCTGCCCGCGGACGTGGGTGGCCGATGGGTGCAGGGCTGCCTCGCCGTGGCCTTCTTCTTCTGCATCAACACCAGCTTCACGCTCTCGAAGACCATCCGTGACAACCACGAGGCTGAGAAGATCCTCTCAAACGGGATGAGCGTCGGTTCCCCCATGCCGGAGCATCAAGCCTAGATCATGGGGAGCCATCGCCCAACGTGAAGCCTCCGGGAGCGCCGGCCTGCTCTGCGGTACGGTAAAGCGCCCTTCGACAGGCGCTTACGCGCCAGACTCCGTTGGGAGTTTCGCATTGAGCCAGCCGCTGATGCCCGCCGACATGACATGGACATTGCGGTAACCCATTTGTTTGGCTCGACGAGCTGCATTGGGAGCTTTTCTGCACAGCGGGTTGGAGCAATAGAACACCAGAAGCGAGTCTTTGTCCGCCGGAAGACTCTTTTCGTCGTAGCCAGCCGGATCAAGATTCAGCGCGCCGGGAACGCGAGCCGTTGCCCAGCTTGGGGAGAGTTGACATCGATGGCCGTTGCCAATTTGTCCTGCATCAGTTGATGTAGCCTGGCGGGCGAGATCGCCTTGAGGCCCATAAGCCACGCGAACATATGCCTGCTCCTTTTCCATCCGCAACTAGAGCCTTGCCCCACGAGCGAGCGGCACCTCAACCAAGTACGAGAATCCGGGCCTTTGTTCACTGTCTAACAGCGGCGAGCCTCACACGTGCTGATCGACGAGAATCTGGTTTCCGTCGGGATCCACCGCGATGAAACTGGCGGGGCCCGTCGTGCTCTCATCTGCCTCGTTCACCAGTTGCACGCCTTGAGCCTTCAGTTGGCGCTGTAGTTCGCGCACGTCTGTGAACGTGCCTAGTTTTTGGGCGTTGCTGTCCCAGCCAGGGTTGAAGGTGAGTATGTTCTTGTCGAACATGCCTTGAAAGAGGCCGATGACGTGATCGCCGTTCTTCAAGATCAGCCAGTTCTGCGAGGCATCGCC
>Ga0190265_10000381_pt1 | contig 33692 bp, 33 predicted proteins | sample Popmic124T_FD_133135 | JGI IMG/M metagenome (GOLD analysis project Ga0190265, IMG submission 133135) | Populus adjacent soil microbial communities from riparian zone of Indian Creek, Utah, USA - 124 T | ecosystem: Environmental > Terrestrial > Soil > Riparian zone | place: USA: Utah | collected...
CTCGAGAAGCTCTCGCTCAACGACGCGGCGCTGTCCTGGGATCCCGAGACCAGCCAGGCGCTCGGCTTCGGCTTCCGCTGCGGCTTCCTCGGCCTGCTGCACATGGACATCGTGCGCGAGCGGTTGGAGCGTGAGTACGACCTCGAGCTGCTGGCGACGACGCCGAACGTCGAGTACGACTGCACGCTTACCAACGGCGAGGTCGTAACGGTCCATTCGCCGAACGACATGCCCGATCCGGGTGTGATCGCCGAGGTCCGCGAGCCGTATTTGAAGGCGACGATCCTCTGTCCGAAGGACGCCGTCGGCGCGGTGATGGAGCTCTGCCAGGACCGGCGCGGCACCCATGTCGGGATGAGCTTCCTCTCCGAGCAGCGCGTCCAGCTGCACTACGACCTGCCGCTCGCCGAGGTCGTACTCGACTTCTTCGACCAGCTCAAGTCGCGCACCAAGGGCTACGCCTCGCTCGACTACGAGCTGACCGGGATGCGGCCGTCGAATCTCGTCAAGCTCGACATCCTGCTCGCCGGCGACCAGGTCGACGCGCTGTCGATGGTCGTCCACAAAGACAAGGCCTACGACGCCGGCCGCGGCCTCGCCGAGCGTCTGCGCAAGCAGATCCCGCGCCAGCAGTTCGAGGTCGCGATCCAGGCGGCAATCGGCTCGCACATCGTCGCCCGCGAGTCCGTCAAGGCGGTCCGTAAGGACGTGATCGCCAAGTGCTACGGCGGCGACATCACCCGCAAGAAGAAGCTGCTCGAGAAGCAGAAGCAGGGTAAGAAGCGGATGAAGCAGGTCGGCCGCATCGAGGTTCCGCAGGAGGCGTTCCTGTCGGTTCTGACGCTCGGCGACGGCGACGATTGAGTACCGCTCCGCGACAGGGCTGCGACAGCTTAAGAAAACCTTTGCGCGCAGCTTAGGAACGCTTAAGGGGCCAGGCGTAGTTTCTCCGCCATGGCCGCGCTAGAGGCAGCACCTAACCCGACAGTCGACTCGCTGCAGCTTTTCCTGGATGGCATCGCGAAGACGCGCCTGCTGACCGCCGCGGAGGAGCTGGATCTCGCCAAGCGCATCGAGCGCGGCGACCTCGAGGCGAAGAGCCGCATGACCGAGGCCAACCTGCGCCTCGTCGTGTCGATCGCTAAGCGTTACCGCAACCAGGGCCTCGACTTCATGGAGCTGATCCAGGAGGGGTCGATCGGCCTCGTGCGCGCGGTCGAGAAGTTCGACTATCGCAAGGGGTTCAAGTTCTCGACCTACGCCACATGGTGGATCCGCCAAGCGATCTCGCGGGCGCTGGCCGACAAGTCGCGCACGATCCGCATCCCGATTCACATCAACCAGCAGCTGCAGAAACTCGACGGCGCCCAGCGCAGGCTCGAGGCCGCGCGCGACCGCGACCCCTCGTTCGAGGAGATCGCGGCCGCTTCCGGCCTCGACATCGATCCAGCCGAGGCCGAGCTGATCATGCGCGCATCGCGCTCGCCGGTCTCGCTCGATAAGCCCGTCGGTGGAGCCGGTGATGATGACGCCGCCGAACTGGGTCATCTGATTCCAGATCAGGGTGCGGTATCGCCTTTCGAAGCGGCCGCCGAGGCGCTTGACCGTTCACGGCTCGCGCTGGCGTTGGAGAACCTCTCCTACCGCGAGCGGCGCGTCGTCGAACTGCGCTACGGCCTCTTCGGCGAGCAGCCGCGGACGCTGGACGATGTCGGTCGCATGTTTGGCTTGACCCGTGAGCGGGCGCGTCAGATCGAGGAACACGCGGTGCGGAAGTTGTCCTCGTTGGCTGAGGCACAGGGCCTGCGCGAAGCCGCGTAGGGAATCTCGCCCGTGCCGCCCGCCCGTCAGGCTTATTAGACTGGCCGCGTGCCAGTGGACGCAAGCGCGAAGGGCAAGCGGTATCCGCCCTTCGAATACGAGGTCGGCAAGGAGAAGATCCGCGAGTTCGCTCAGGCCGTTGGCGAGGACAACGCGGTCTATTTCGATCGCGCCGCCGCCAGGGAAGCGGGTTCGCGTGACATTCCCGCTCCGCCGATGTTCGCCGTCGTCTACTCGGCGGGCGCGATGGGGCCGGCGATCCTCGATCCCGAGGTCGGCATCAAGGGCTTCTACGTCTTCGAGTCGGTCTCGACCAACCAAGCTGGCGCGGAAGTCGTGCGCGCCACCTGGACCAACATCGTGCGGGGGGTCTGAAGTGAACGTCGGGGATTCGGTCCCCGAGCTGCGTGTCACTCCCGACCGCTTCCTGCCGGAGCAGGAGATCCGCGTTAGCGGAACGGTCACCGCCGCCGACGGCGACAGCGCGACCGTTGACACGGTCGCCGAGCAGTCTGGCAACCAGATCATTAAGAACGCAGTCGCCGAGCTGCGGGCCGTCTGAGCGCGTCCGTCACAATTCAAGGCGTGCAGGTAACGGCTCGCCAGCAGTTTCTCCTACGCAAGGTCGTCGAGGGTTATGCGGACCTGGACACCCCGGTTGGGTCGAAATGGCTCGCCGATCAGGCCGATATCCCTTGGGGCCCGTCGACGGTTCGCTCGGAGCTTGCACGCCTCGAGGATCTTGGTCTGCTCGAGCATCCGCATACCTCGGCCGGACGAGTACCGACCAACAGCGGCTACCGCCACTACGTCGATGAGCTACTCGAGCAGGGCGTGCAGCCGGCACCGCGCAAGTCCGTCGAGCTGTCCGACATGCGTCGCGAGCTCGACGAGGCGATGCGCGCAACGACCGAGCAGCTCTCGCAGGTCACCGATCTACTCGCATTGGTGACGGCGCCGCCGATCGAGACCGCGACGATCCACCGCGTCGAGGTGCTGGCGCTCCAGCCGAGCGTCGCGATGGTCGTTGTGATCAGCTCGACCGGGGGCGTTACCAAGCGGGTGATCCCGTTCCACGGGCCGCTCGACGGCGGCCTGCTCGACTGGGCCAGTGCCTATCTCAATGAGGCGCTCGGCGGGCTCGACATCGGGTCGCGGATGCTGCACAGCAAGCTTGCCGACCCCGAGCTGAGTAACCGCGAGCGGGAGTTCCTCGCCCAGCTATCGCCGGCCTTCACCGAGCTCGAGGACAGCGCCGAGCACACGCTCTTCTATGACGGCGCAGCCCGGCTGATCTCCGAGCAGCGCTTCCAGGAGCTGCCGCAGCTTTCGGACCTGATGGACGTCCTCCAGCGCCGTCAGGCACTGCTGTCGCTGATGCGGGCATCGTTGTCGGAGCCGAACGTCTATCTACGGATCGGTCAGGAGAATCCGGCGCCTGAGCTGCGCTCGCTGAGCATGGTCGCCGCCAACTACGGCGTCGCGCGACGCAACCTCGGCGCTGTCAGCGTGCTCGGCCCGGTGCGGATGGACTACCCAGGGGCGATCATCGCGGTCCGCCAGGCGGCGGCTGAGCTATCGCGCTTCGTGGCAGAGGTTTACGACGAGTAATGGCCAGACGCGATGCGTACGAGGTGCTCGGGGTCGAGCGCGGCGCCGACGAGCGCCAAATCAAAAAGCGCTTCCGTGTGGTCGCACGCGAGCTGCACCCCGACGTCAACTCTGAGCCCGACGCCGAGGAGCGCTTCAAAGAGGCCGCCGAGTGCTACGAGGTGCTCAGCGACAGCGAGCGACGTCAGATCTACGACCGCTACGGCTGGGAGGGCCTCGACTCGCGCGGCAAGGCGCCGCACGCGCACGGGTTCGGCTCGTTCTCGGACATCTTCGATGCCTTCTTCGGCGGTGACCCGTTCGGGGGCGGCCGTGGCGGTGGTCCCGGTCCCGTTCAGGGTGGCGACGTTGGCGTCGAGGTCGAGATCACGCTCGAGCAGGCGGCTCAAGGTGCGACCGTCACCGCCGCCTTCGACGCAGTCGAGACCTGTGACCACTGTCACGGCAACCGTGCCGAGCCGGGCACGCCGATCGAGACCTGTCCGCGCTGCGATGGAGCCGGCCAGCTTCGTGCGGTGTCGCAGACCGCTTTCGGTCAGATGGTCAGAGCTCAGGTTTGCGACCAGTGCGGTGGTGACGGCAAGGTCGCGACGACGCCCTGCAAGGAGTGCCGTGGCCAGGGCCGCAAGGCGACTCGCCGCTCGCTCGACATCGACATCCCGGCTGGGATAGCTGACGGGCAGCGCGTCAGGCTGACCGGCAGCGGCCATGCCGGCGATCGTGGTGGCCCGCCCGGCGACCTCTACGTGATCGTCCAGGTCACCGAGGACGAGCGCTTCGTACGCGACGGCGCCGATCTCGTCAGCGTCGTCGATGTCGCCGCGCCCGACGCTGCGCTCGGAGTGACCGTGTCGGTACCGACGCTCGACGGCGCCGAGGAGATCGACATCGCGGCCGGCACCCAGCCGGGCACGATCGTCACGTTGCGCGGTCACGGCATGCCGCAGCTCGGTCGCGGCCGTCGCGGCGATCAACGCGTGGTCCTGAACGTCGTGATCCCGCGCAATCTCGATGAGCGTCAGCGCGAGCTGCTCTCCGAGCTGTCGAGCACGATCACCGAGGACAACCTGTACGAGCCACGGCGCGAGTCGATCGTCGACAAGGTCCGCCGGGCACTGCGGTGATCCGGCTGGCGATCCGCGCGCCCACGGCCGACGCGGAGCTAGTGCTCGCGGCCCTACTTGAGCTCGCTCCCTCCGGCGTCGAGCAGGTCGACGGTGTCGACAGCGTCGAGTTCGCCGTCTATGGCACGCCGGGCGAGCTCCCGGAGCTCGATGAGGGCGAGGCCGAAGTCGGCGGGATCCGCGTCACTGTGTCGGGTGAGGAAGTGCCAGACGACTGGGCCGAGCGCTGGAAGCGCTTCCACTCGCCGATCCTCGTCGGCGACCGCCTCTATGTCCGCCCGCCGTGGGAGGAGGCGCCAATCCGGCCGGGAGTGATCGACCTTAGGATCGATCCCGGCCGCGCCTTTGGCACCGGAGCGCATGCGACGACCCGCCTCTGCCTCGAGCTGCTCGCCGGCCTCGACGGCAAAGGCTCGTTCTGCGATCTCGGCTGCGGCTCCGGTGTGCTGGCAATCGCTGCCGCCAAGCTCGGCTACAGCCCGATCGAAGCTGTCGACTCCGACCGCCTTGCGGTCGACGCCACCAACCTCAACGCGCGCGACAACGGCGTTGCGCTCCATGTCGTTAGGCGCGCCAACCTGCGTGAGGAGCCGCCGCCACGCGCCGACACGATCGCCGCCAACCTGATGCGCCCGCTGTTGTTGCAGGTCGCCAAGCTGATCGACCACCGTCCTAAGGCCCTGATCCTCTCTGGCCTACTCGACCCCGAGGCCGGCGAAGTAGCCGCCGCCTTCGAGCCGCTTCAGGAGCAGCGCCGGCTATCCGATCGCGGTTGGACTGCCTTGCTGTTGAGCTAGGCGGGGTAGTGTCGCGCCATGGACTACTCGATCAAGAACTTGCGGCAGGTTGAGGACTCGGCGCCGAAGCACGGCTTCTCTGAGGTCGGCGAGGCGCGCTTCCCGGGCTCCGACCTGCGCGCGGAAACGACGGGACTGGCCTACCACGTCCTGCGTCCCAACAAGCGGCAGGCGTTCGCCCACAAGCACGACGAGGCTGAGGAGATCTACGTAGTCCTGTCGGGCAGCGGGAAGATCAAGCTCGACGACGATGTGGTCGAGCTCGACACGATGGATGCGGTTCGGATCGCGCCGAGCACCGTGCGCGCGCTCGAGGCCGGCGACGACGGGCTCGAGCTGCTGGCGTTCGGGCCGCGGCACGAGGCCGACGGCGAGATCCTGCCGATCGACGGCTTCTGGAACTAAGGAGCGGAGCTCTGCAGCACCGCGCCGGCGACCTCCTGCCACCAGGCCTTCGCCTCAGGGCTCTGGGCACGACCGACGCGGTCGCGGCAGAAGCGGACTAGCTGGCGCGGACTGCCGGTTGCGACGACTCCCTCGCCGGTGACCGCCAGGCGACCGTCGTCGAGCAGTACGAGCGCACCGCGAGCCTCGCGGCGGGTTCGCAGTGTGCGGTTGACGGTGACGTCGGCGATCCGCTCCGGCGCCGCCGGGTCGCCGTCTTCGTCGCGCCACGGCCTAACGCTGAAGATCGGGCTGCGGCCTTGCGGGGCGGAGATGCGGTCTGGGGTCGGCCTGGCGATCGGGCCGGCGCGCCAGCGCGCGAACAGCGCCTCGACGTCGCTGCGGGCATTCTCGCGCACGACGATGTGCAGGCGGTCCCCGGCCGCGACCTCGGTCGATCCGCGTGGCAGCAGCGCCTCGTCGTCGCGGACGATCACGTTGACGAGCGCATCGCGCGGTAGCCCGAGCTCGTTGACGAGCCGGCCGACTAGCGCGTGGTCCTCCTCGACGGGAAACTCGAGCACCTCGGCGCCGAGCCGGCGAATCGTGCCGACCTCCATCACCGGCGGTGGTACCGCCTCGGCGCGGCTGGTCAGCTTCAGGAAGCGCGCGAGCGGATTGATCGTGGCGCCCTGGACGAGCGCGGAGGTGATGACTACGAAGAAGACGAGGTTGAAGAACAGCTCGGCCTTGGGGATCCCCTCGATGACCGGGAACGTCGCGAAGACCACCGGCAACGCACCGCGCAGGCCCGCCCAGCTGACCAGCGTCATCTCACGCACCGAGTAGCCCGCCAGGCTGGTTGACGCGAAGGTCGCTATCGGCCGGGCGACGAGCGTCAGGACGACGGCGAGCAGCAGGCCGTCGAGCGCTACGTGCTGCAGCTCGGTGGGAAAGACGAGCAGGCCGAGCGTGAAGAAGAGTGCGATCTGGGCGACCCACGCTACGCCCGCGTGGAAGTCGTCGATCGTCCGTCGCGCGGGAATTCGTGCGCTGCCGAGGCTGAGGCCGGCCATGTAGACCGCGAGGAAGCCCGATCCGCCGAGCTGATCGGCGGCACCGTAGGCGATCGCGGCGGTCGCGATGGAGGCGACCGGGTAGAGGCCAGTCGTGGCGAACTTGACGCTGCGAAAGGCTGCGACGGCCGCCGCCCCGACGGCGAAGCCTGTCAGGGCTCCGATCGAGAGCTGCTCTACCACCAGCACAGCCATGTCTGCGAAGCCGTAGTCAGGGCCCTGGATCCAGGCGATGAATCCGAGTACCAACAGCACGGCCACCGGGTCGTTGAAGCCCGACTCCGCCTCGAGCGTCCGCGCGACCTTGCGCTTGACGTTCGAGCCCCGCAGCACCGAGAAGATCGCGGCGCTGTCTGTCGAGGCGATCACCGAGCCGAGCAGGAGTCCCTCGAGCACCGTGAGGTCGAACAGCACGTGGGAGAGCAGGCCGGTGATCGCGGCGCTGATCAGAGTGCCGGCGGTCGCCAGCGGCAGTGCGCCGCGCAGCACCGGGCGAACCTCGCTCCAGCCGGCTGCTAGTCCGCCCTCGAAGAGGATCAGCGTCAGCGCGATGATGCCGATCGTGCGCGCCAGCTCGACGTCGCTCTCGGTCGAGCCGAACTCGATCAGGTCGAAGCCGTCCGAGCCGATCGCCATTCCCAGCACCAGGAACAGCACCAGACCGGGCACACGGAGGCGTCCGGCGAGCAACGTCGCGGCGATCCCGAGCGCCAGCAGGGAGCCGGCGATCAGGATGAGCGTGCCGTCGTGCATTGGCGGGCAGCCTAGACTTATGGATAGATGGCGGTTGTCGACCAAGTACAAGAGGACGCGCGCGCAGCGCTCAAGGCGGGCGATCGCGACCGCTGTAATGCGCTGCGATTAATCGCCTCCGAGCTGCAGAAAGCGGTCAAGGACGGCGGCGATGACGAGGTCGCGGTGCTGCAGCGCGAGCGCAAGCGGCGGCTCGAGTCGGCACAGGCCTACCGCGACGGCGGGCGCGACGACCTCGCGACCACCGAGGAGGCCGAGGCCGAGTTGATTGTCAGTTACATGCCGGAGCAGATCGGCGACGCCGAGCTGGCCGAGATCGTTGCGGGAGCAGTCGCTGAGTCCGGCGCTAGCTCGCCGCGTGACATGGGCAACGTTATGAAGCTGGTGATGCCGCAGGTCGTGGGGCGTGCCGACGGCAAGCGCGTGAGTGCCGCCGTAAAGGAGAAGCTGACCGCCTAGTGCGCCGCCAGATCGAGCTCTCGAACGACGTCGCCGCGGAGCTGGCCGGGCCTGAGGACCTGATCATGCGCACGCTCGAGGGCCACCTCGACTGCGAGGTGTTCCTGCGCGGCAACGTGTTGACGCTCGACGGCTCGAAGGAGCAGATCGCGATGGGCGAGACTGTCGTCCGCGAGCTGTCCGACCTGATCCGCCAGGGCCACGATGTCGCGCCGGGAACGATCGAGGCGATCGGCTCGGCGCTCGACGAGCACGAGAGCCCGAGCAAGATCCTCGAGGACGTCGTCTGGCGCCACCGCGGCTTGAAGGTCGCGCCGAAGACGGTCAACCAGAAGCGCTACGTCGACGCGATCCGCTCGAACACCATCACCGTCGGGATCGGCCCGGCCGGCACCGGCAAGTCGTTTCTCGCGGTAGCGATGGCGGTTGCCGCGCTGCAGCGGCGTGAGGTCAACCGGATTGTCCTGACGCGTCCCGCCGTCGAGGCCGGCGAGCGGCTCGGCTTCCTGCCCGGCGACCTGATGGCGAAGGTCGATCCCTACCTACGCCCACTGTTCGACGCGCTCTACGACATGCTCGAGGCCGAGAAGGTCAACCAGCATCTCGAGCGCAACGTGATCGAGGTCGCGCCGCTCGCCTTCATGCGCGGCCGCACGCTCAACGACTCGTTCATCATCGTCGACGAGGCGCAGAACACGACGCCGGAGCAGATGAAGATGGTTCTGACGCGACTCGGGTTCGGGTCGAAAATGGTCGTCACCGGCGACGTGACCCAGGTCGACCTGCCGAAGGAGACGCACTCCGGTCTCGTCGTGATCGGCGACATCCTCGCCGACGTCGAGGGGATCGAGTTCGTCCGCTTCGGCGGGGAGGACGTCGTCCGTCACAAGCTCGTCCAGCGGATCGTCGCGGCCTACGGCGAGTACGCCGAGTCCCAGGCGCCGGAGCTGCGCAACTCGCAGTCACGCAGGAGAGCCTGATCGAGATCGAGATCATCGACGCTCCGGAGGCCCCGGCGGGTTTCGGCGCGGCCGCTCGCGCCGCGCTGGCGGCGGCTGGGGTCGACGGAGAGCTGCACCTGGCGATCGCCTTCGTCGGCGAGGCTGAGATCCACGAGCTCAACCGCGATCACCGCGATCGTGACCGCCCGACCGACGTCCTCTCGTTCCCGATCGACGGCGACGGGCCGGCCGTCGGACCGCGCGAGCTTGGCGACGTCGTGATCTGCCCGCAGCAGACCGAGGACTTGACCGAGGCCGTCGTCCACGGCGTACTGCACCTCTGCGGCTACGACCACGAGACCGACGACGGCGAGATGCTCGCGCTTCAGGATCGTGTGATGGAGGGACTGCTGTGAGTGGCACGCGAGCCGGGTTCGTCGCGCTCGCCGGCCGCCCGAACGCGGGTAAGTCGACGCTCGTCAACCGGATCGTCGGTGACAAGGTGGCGATCGTCTCCGACAAACCGCAGACGACACGACGCGAGATCCGCGGCATCGCGACTCGTGACGACTGGCAGCTCGTGCTGGTCGACCTGCCCGGCGTCCAGCGGCCGCGTGACGCGATGACCGAGCGGATGCAGCACCGCGTCGAGCATGCGCTGCGCGATGCCGATGCGATCCTGTTCATGCTCAATGGCGCGCAACGGATCGGCCCGGGCGACCGCTACATCGCTCGCGCGATTCGCTCGTCGGGGGTTCCGACCGTCACCGCCGTCAACAAGGTCGACAAGCTGCGCAACGCCGAGACGGCGGCGGCGTTGACCGCCGGCGTCGGGCTCGACGTTCCGGGTGACATCTTTCCGATCAGCGCCAAGTCGGGCGCCGGCATCGACCCACTCGTCGAACATCTCGTCGGATTGCTGCCCGAGGGGCCGTGGCTCTATCCGCCGGAGGAGAGCTCCGATCAGCCCGAGCACGTTCAGATCGCCGAGCTGGTGCGCGAGCAGGTGCTGCGGCGCACGCGTGAGGAGTTGCCGCACGCCGTCGAGGTCGAGGTGACGAGCATCGCCGAGCGCGAGACCGGCGTGCTCTGGATCGAGGCCAGCATTTGGGCCGAGAGCGAGTCGCAGAAGGGGATTCTGATCGGTGGCGGCGGCGGCATGGTCAAGGCGATTGGGACGGCCGCGCGCGAGCAGATCGAGACCGTCCTCGACCGCCGTGTCCACCTCGATCTGCGCGTCCGCGTCCGCCGCGGCTGGCGCGCCGACGATGCTCTGCTCGACCGGCTCGGAATTGAGTGAGCAGCCGCTCTGAGACAATCTCCTGATGGAGGAGATCCGCTTTGACGACGATGGGCTCGTGCCGTGCGTGATGCAGGATGCGCGCACGGGCGAGGTGCTGACGCTCGCCTACACGAACGAAGAGGCGCTGCGACTGACCCGTGAGACGGGTGAGATGCACTTCTGGAGCCGTTCGCGCAGCGAGATCTGGCACAAGGGCGCGACGTCGGGCAACACGATGAAGGTCCGTGCGCTGCGCGTCGACTGCGATGCCGATGCGATCGTCGCGTTGGTGGATCCAACCGGTCCCGCCTGCCACACCGGCGAGCGCAGCTGCTTCCACGCCGGCGGCCTCGACCCGCAGCCGGGTGAGGCGCTTGCCGAGCTGGAGCGGACGATCGCCGCGCGCAAGGCGGCCGCCGACGGCGGCTCGAGTTACACGGCACAGCTGCTCGCGGACCCGCCGTTCATCGGCGAGAAGGTGCGCGAGGAGGCCGAGGAGGTCACCCGTGCGGCGCGCGAGGAGTCCGACGAGCGCGTCCGCGAGGAGGCCGCCGACGTGCTCTACCACCTGGCGGTGCTGCTCGCCTCGCGCGACATGTCGTACGCCGACGCTTTCGAGGAGCTCAATGCCCGTCGCAAGTGAGGGGTTGGAGGTCTCACCCTCGCTGGCGGAAGTCCGCGAGCTGGCTCGCGAGCACACGCTCGTGCCGCTGCGCCACACCTTCATCGACGACTGCGAGACGCCTGTCTCGGCCTACCTGAAGCTGCGCGGTGACGGCCCCTCGTTCCTGCTCGAGTCCGCCGAGCAGGGCCAGCGCTTCGGCCGCTGGTCGTTCCTCGGCTTCCGCCCGCGCGGCGTGATCCGGCTCGAGGGCGGCCGCCTGACCATCGACGGCGAGCAGCGCGCCTTCGACGATCCGTACGGAGCGGTCGCCGACGAGCTGAGCCGCTACCGGATCGCTCCGATCGAGGGCCTGCCCCCGTTCGTCGGTGGCGCGGTCGGGTTGTTCGGCTACGACCTCGTCCGTCATGCCGAGCCGTCGGTCGGTCCCGGCAATCCGGACGAGCTGGGCACGCCCGATATGGCGCTGATGGTTACCGACGTGCTGGTCGTCTTCGACCACCTGCGCCATGAGCTCTCGATCCTCGCGAACGTCTTCGCCGAGGATGATCTCGACGAGGCCTACGCTGACGCACAGGCCGCGATCGCCGAGGTGCGCGAGCGGCTGGCGGGACCCGTTCCGCGTGTCCAGGCCGGCATCCAGGACCCACCCAGCTACGAGTCGAACATCGGCTCTGAGGGCTACGCCGCCGCCGTCGAGCGCTGCAAGGAGTACATCCGTGCCGGCGACGCCTACCAAATCGTCCCGAGCCAACGTTGGAGCGCCGACTGTCCCGTCAGCGCATTTTCGATCTACCGCGGCCTGCGTGCCGTCAACCCGAGCCCCTACATGTACTTCCTCGACTTCGGCGACTGTGAGATCGCTGGCGCTTCGCCGGAGTCGCTGGTCAAGGTGACCGGCAGACGAGCCGAGCAGCGGCCGATCGCCGGCACGCGGCCGCGCGCTGCCACTGCAGCCGAGGATCTCGAACTAGCCGAGGATCTGCTCGCCGATGAGAAGGAGCGCGCCGAGCACGTGATGCTCGTCGATCTCGCGCGCAACGACCTCGGCCGCGTCTGCGAATACGGCAGTGTCGAGGTCGACGAGCTGATGGTTGTCGAGACCTATTCGCACGTCCTGCACATCGTCTCGTCGGTCTCGGGCACGCTGCGTGACGAGGTCACGCCGATGGACGCCCTCGCAGCGTCGCTGCCGGCCGGCACGCTGTCCGGCGCGCCGAAGATCCGCGCGATGCAGATCATCGACGAGCTCGAGCCGACCAAGCGCGGTCCTTACGGCGGCTCGGTTGGCTACCTCTCCTACAGCGGCGATCTCGACGCCTGCATCTACATCCGCTCGGCCGTCGTCAAGGACGGTCGCGTCCACCTTCAGGCAGGCGGGGGCATCGTCGCCGACTCCGATCCGCAGTACGAGGTGCGCGAGACCGAGCACAAGGCCGGTGCCGTCTTCCAGGCGATCGAGCTCGCGTGCAGGCAGGCGGACTGGGCATGAGCGTCGTCGTCCTCGACAACTACGACTCGTTCACGTACAACCTCGTGCAATACCTGGGCGAGCTTGGAGCGGACCCGGTCGTCGTGCGCAATGACGCCGCGACGGTCGACGAACTGCTTGCCAGAACCGGCGACGGCAAGTTGATCGTCTCGCCCGGCCCATGCACACCGAACGAGGCTGGCATCTCGATCGAAGCGATTCGTCGCTTCGGCCAGGAGCGGGTCCCGGTGCTCGGCGTCTGCCTCGGTCACCAGGCGATCGGTGCTGCCTTTGGTGGCCGGGTCGTCCGCGGTGAGCCGGTTCACGGCAAGACCGCGACGATCGAGCACGACGGCAAGACGATCTTCTCCGGGTTCGACGGTCCACTCGAGGTCGGCCGCTACCACTCGCTGGTCATCGACTCCGACCTACCGCCGGAGCTGGAGCGCTCGGCGTCGTTCGGCGACATCGTCATGGGCGTGCGCCACCGCGAGCTGCCGGTCGAGGGCGTGCAGTTTCATCCCGAGTCGGTGCTGACCGGCGAAGGTATGGCCATACTTCGCAACTTCCTCGCGCTCTGAAGCGGGGCAAGGGGGAGACCGAAATGCCCAATCCGATCCTGACCGAGGCGATCGACCGGCTGTGCCGGGGCGAGGCGCTGAGCGCCGACGAGGCGACCGCCTGCCTGCACGAGGTGATGGAGGGGCGCGCCTCCGAGATCCAGACGGCCGGACTGCTGATCGCCTTCCGTACGAAGGGTGAGACGGTCGAGGAGATCGCCGGCATGGCACGCGCGATGCGCCAGCTGTCGACGCCGGTGACGTCGTCGCGTGCGGATCTCGTCGACACCGCCGGCACCGGCGGCGGCCGCCCGACTTTCAACGTCTCGACGACGGCGGCATTCGTCGCCGCCGGCGCCGGCTGCCCGATGGCAAAGCACGGCAACCGCTCTTCGACCGGTCGCTCGGGTTCTGCCGACGTGCTCGAGGCGCTCGGCGCCCGGATCGACCTCAGTCCCGAGGCCGTCGCGACCTGCATCGACGAGATCGGCTTTGGCTTCATGTTCGCGCCCGCGCACCACCCGGCGATGAAGCACGTCGTCCCAGTTCGCAAGGAGCTCGCGGTGCGGACGATCTTCAACTTTCTCGGCCCGCTGACCAACCCGGCTGGCGCCCGTCGTCAGCTGATCGGTGTCTCGGATCGTCGCTTCCTCGACTTCGTAGCCGCTGCACTCGGTGAGCTGGGCTGCGAGCATGCACTGGTAGTGGCAAGCGACGATGGCCTTGACGAGTTGAGCGTCTCTGGGCCGACCCATGTGGTCGAGCTGCGCGCTGGAGCGATCTCTGCCTCGGTCGTGACGCCGGAGTCGGTCGGGCTTGCTGTCTCTCCGCAGGATGCTGTTGCTGCCGGCACACCGGAGAAGAACGCTGGGATCGCGCGGCGCGTGCTCGCCGGCGACGGTGGTGCCGAGCGCGACCTGACTGTGCTCAACGCCGGCGCTGCGATCTACGTCGGTGGGCTGAGCGACTCGATCGAGGGCGGCGTCCGGCTTGCCGAGCGGGCGATCGACTCTGGCGCCGCCAACGACTTGATGGAGCATTTCGTTGCCAAGACCAAGGAGCTGGCGCCGTGAGCGAGCGACTTGATGCCCTGGTGCAAGCGACGCGGGACGCGGTCGAGCGCCGCCGCGCCGCGGTGCCGATCGCCGATCTGGAGCGGGCCGCCGCAGCGCGCACCGACGATGGACGCCCATTCACTGAGGCGCTGTCACGTCCCGGAACGTCGCTGATCGCCGAGCACAAGCGGCGCTCGCCGTCCGCCGGGGATATCCGACCCGGTTCGAGCTGCGACGAGATCGTGGCCGCGTATGAGCGTGGGGGCGCCGCAGCGCTATCGGTACTCACCGAGGAGGCGCACTTCGGCGGTTCGCTGGACGATCTGCGTGCGGCGCGGGCGGCGACCGGACTGCCGATTCTGCGCAAGGACTTCACGGTCGACCCGTACATGCTCTATGAGGCGCGTGCGGCCGGCGCCGATGCTGTGCTGCTGGTCGTCGGCTCGGTTCGCGACGACGAGCTGGCGGACCTGCTGGCGGGGGCGCGCGAGCTCGACCTCGACGCGATCGTCGAGGTCCACAAGCCCGAGGAGCTCGAAGTGGCGCTCGCGATCGACGCCGACGTGATCGGGATCAACAACCGCGACCTGACGGACTTCAGCGTCGACGTCGCGCGGACCTTTGACCTGCTGCCCGATGTTCCGGCCGGCAAGGTTGTCGTTTCGGAGTCGGGCATCGTCCGTCGCGAGCAGATCGAGGAGCTCGAGGGCGTTGGCGTCGACGCGGTCCTAGTCGGGGAGACGGTCATGCGCGCCGACGATCCCGAGGCTGCGGTTCGCGGGCTTTTAGGCGCGCTTAAGCAGCACAGCTAAAACTGCGTGTCATGAACGACACGACTCCGCCACAGAAGCGCTCATCGATTCCAACTTTCCTGGCCGGGGCGCTTGGGGGGTTGCTCGTGCTCGTCCTCGGTGCCGCGCTGATCGCGACCGACGTGGTCGACACCGGGGACGACACGACGACTGTCGAGCGCACGGCGCTGCCGACACGCGCCGTGTCGGACTCTGGCGGCGATGGCCGAACTGTCGCCGACATCTATAAGCAGGAGGGCGCCGGGGTCGTGTTCGTCGTCGCGCAGCAAGAGGCGAGCTCGGAGACGTCACCGTTCGGGACGCCGGACGGCGGCGGCGAGGCGACCGGCTCCGGCTTCGTCGTCGACAAGGACGGGACGATCGTCACCAACGCCCACGTGGTCGGCGAGGCCGAGGACGTGCAGGTTCGCTTCAAGGAGGACGGCGACCTGGTCGACGCCAAGGTCGTCGGTACGGACCCGTCGACCGACGTTGCGGTCCTCAAGGTCGATCCCAGCGATGCCGACCTCCAGCCGCTCCCGCTCGGAAGCAGTGGCGATACGCAGGTCGGTGACGCGGTCGTCGCGATCGGCAACCCGTTCGGCTACACGCGCTCGGTGACGACCGGCATCGTGTCGGCGAAGCAGCGCCAGATCACCGCGCCGAACGGCTTCTCGATCGAGAACGTGATTCAGACCGACGCTGCGATCAATCCCGGCAACTCGGGCGGTCCGCTGCTCGACGCCGAGGGTCGCGTAATCGGCATCAACTCGCAGATCGCGACCGGCGGCTCCCAGGGCTCGGTCGGGATCGGCTTCGCCGTGCCGATCGACACCGTCAAGGATTTGCTGCCGACGCTGAAGCAGGGCGAGGAGATCGAGCGCGCCTACATCGGCATCGAGATGATCGGTGTGACAGAGGACATCGCGCGTGACTTCAACCTTGGGGCCGACCAAGGCGCATTGATTCAGAAGGTCGTCCCCGATGGCCCGGCCGACAAGGCTGGTCTGAGGGCCGGTGGCACGTCGACGGGCGACGGGATCCGCGCGGGTGGCGACCTGATCATCGAGGTCAACGGCGAGGAGATCGAGACCCCGGACGACTTGCCCGCGGCGATCGCCGACCTCAAGCCCGGCGATGACGTCGAGGTCGTCTTCTACCGCGGCGACGAGCGCAAGACCGTCAAGGTCGAGCTCGCCAAGCGGCCTACCTCGCTGGATAGCAGCCAGCAGGACCCGGGTGGAGGCACCCTGCCAGATCTTCCATAGCCGGTTCGATCGCTCCCACGGAGCCGGCTCGGAATACACGCAGGCCCGTCCCGCTAGGGCGGGCCTGCGACGATTGTGGTGTGACCCGGTTTAAGTCCTGCGGCATCACCAACCTCGACGACGCCCAGTGCTGCGCCGATCTCGGCGCCTGGGCTGTCGGGCTAATCCTTTGGCCCGGTAGCCCACGCGCCTGTCAGCCGGCGGCGGCCGAGCAGATCGGCGCCGCGCTGCACCGCCGCTGCGAGGTAGCGGGGGTCTTTGTCAACGCCACGCTCGACGAGGTCGCGCTGGCGGCCGATCGCTTCGGGCTGTCACTGCTCCAGTTCCACGGCGACGAGGGACCGATCTATTGCCGCGAGGCCGCCCGTCGCACCGGCTGCAAGGTGATGAAGGCGGTGCGTGTCAAGGACGCCGCCTCGGTGCGCGGCATCGAGGCGTTCGGCACCGACTTCCACTTGCTCGACGCCTACGTTCCCGACGTGCGCGGCGGGACTGGTGCGACGTTCGAGTGGGACCTGCTGCGTCACCACCGCGGTAGCGTGCCGGTTGTGCTCTCAGGGGGTCTGACAGCAGACAACGTCGGCGAGGCGATTGCCGCTACGCGCCCGTTCGCGGTCGACAGCGCGAGTGGGACGGAGTCGAAGCCCGGCCGCAAGGACCCGGCCAAGCTGGAGGCTTTCGTGCGCGCTGTCGCGCTGGCCGACGAGCGGCAGGCGGTCCACGCGTGACCGCGTCGGACGCGATCTCAGGCGGACGCGAGCGTGAGTTCGGCCCCTACGGCGGCCGTTTCGTGCCCGAGACGCTGATCCCGGCGCTCGACGAGCTCGAGCAGGCGTGGATCGAAGCAATCGGCGATGCCTCCTTCGAGGCTGAGCTCGGTGGCTTGCTGCGTGACTACGTCGGCCGCCCGACGCCGCTCTATCTGGCGCGCCGCCTGTCGGCCGAGGTTGGCGCAAAGGTCTATCTGAAGCGCGAGGACCTCAACCACACTGGCGCCCACAAGATCAACAACGCGCTTGGCCAGGCGCTGCTGGCGAAGCGGATGGGTAAGCGGCGGATCATCGCCGAGACCGGCGCCGGGCAGCACGGGGTCGCGACGGCGACCGCCTGCGCGCTGCTCGACCTCGAATGCGTCGTCTACATGGGCAGCGAGGACATGCGCCGCCAGAAGCCGAACGTCGAGCGGATGGGTCTGCTCGGCGCCCGCGTCGAGGCTGTCGATGCCGGTGCGCGGACGCTCAAGGAGGCGGTCAGCGCTGCGATCCGCGACTGGGTCGCGAATGCCGCGACGACGCACTACATCATCGGCTCCGCCGTTGGACCGGCGCCGTACCCAGCGATGGTGCGCGATCTCCAGCGCGTGATCGGCGACGAGTTGCGCGGGCAGATCCAGCAGATCGAGGGCCGGATGCCCGATCGGGTGATCGCCTGCGTTGGGGGCGGCTCGAACTCGATCGGCGCGTTTACGCCGTTCGTGCTCGACAGCGAGGTCGAGCTGATCGGCGTCGAGGCAGCAGGGGATGGGATCGAGACCGGGCGCCACTCGGCGCCGCTGACGACCGGCGCGCGCGGCGTGCTGCACGGCGCGATGTCGGCGGTTCTTCAAGACGCCGACGGCCAGGTACTGGAGGCGCACTCGGTCTCTGCCGGGCTCGACTATCCAGGTTCCGGTCCGGAGCACGCATGGCTGCGTGACGAGGGCCGTGTTCGCTACGTCGCCGTCGAGGACGACGACGCTGTCGACGCCTTCAAGCGGCTGGCGCGGCTCGAGGGGATCATCCCCGCGCTCGAGCCGTCGCATGCGCTCGCCTGGCTGTTGGCCAATCCGAACGCGGGCGGGGTCGACGCGCTTGTGCTGTCGGGGCGCGGCGACAAGGACCTGGCCGAGGTGCTCGCGCGTTGAACGCCGTCGGGGGGCTCGCCGGGGCGCGGCGGATCGAGGCGGCGTTCGCCGGGCACGACAAGCGGGCCGCGTTGATGCCCTATCTGATGGGCGGCTACCCGTCGGTCGAGGAGTCGTTGGCGGCTGGGTTGGCCGCGGTTGATGCCGGCGCCGACCTGATCGAGCTCGGGATTCCCTTCTCCGACCCGCTTGCGGACGGACCCCTGATCCATGCAGCGGGCACCGCGGCGCTCGAGGCCGGCATCACCCCGGGTGACGTGCTCCGCGTCTGCCAGGGCCTCTCAGAGCGTGTCCCTGTGGTGCTGATGGTCTACGCCAACATCGTCCTGGCCGACGGGACCGACCGGTTCGTGCGCGAGGCAGCGGCCGCCGGAGCGGCCGGACTGATCGTGCCGGACATGCCGCAGGACGAGGCGGCCACCACGCGGGCGCTCTGCGATGCGGCCGGCCTGGCGCTGGTTCCGCTGGTCGCTCCATCGAGCTCGCCGGAGCGGGTCGCGGAAATCGGTCGTCAGGCGCGTGGCTTCGTCTATGCGGTATCGCTCGCTGGGACGACCGGCGAGCGCGACGAGCTACCGCCGGAGTTGCCGCAGCTGGTCGAGCGGGTCCGCACGGCGACGAGCGTCCCGGTCGCTGTCGGCTTCGGCATCTCGACTGGCCCGCAGGCCGCTACCGTCGGCGATCTCGCCGATGGTGTGATCGTCGGCAGCCGCATCGTGCGCGCGGCGGGGGAGGGTGGCGCAGCGGCGGTTGGCCAGGTCGTCAGCGAGTTGTCCGACGCGCTCCGATAATCTGCCGCGCCCATGATCGTTCTAGTCACCCTCACCTTCGGCCTCGTCGTCTGGATCGTCGCCTGGGCCTTTGGCATCAAGGCGTTCGACGCGTTCCTATTCACCGGATTCGTCGCGCTCGCGGCCGCGGCGGTGAGGATCGCGATGCCGTTCGTGAAGCAGATCCTGACCGGCAAGACAGCGGCGCCGGGCGAGCAGTAGTCGCACTCTTCCTAGAATCGGCGCCTGTGCGCCGCGCCCTCCCGCTTCTGCTTGCCGTGCTGGCAGCCTCGCTCGCCGCCTGCGGCGACGAAAAGCCGGAGTCGACGCGCGTCCGCGGCGACACCCTGACCGTCTACGCCAGCTTGCCCGCACACGGCGCTGAAGCTCGTGCCGGCCAGGCTGCGGAGATCGGTATGCGCCGTGCGCTCGCCGAGGCGAACGGGAAGGCCGACGGTCGCAAGATCAAGTTCGTCAGCCTCCCGTCGACACGCCCCGGTGACGACATCTGGGATCCCGGCACGGTCGAGTCGAACGCCGACCGGGCGGCCGAGGATCCGACGACGATCGCTTACATCGGCGAGCTCGATCGCGGCGCCTCGGCGGTGTCGTTGCCGGTCACCAACCGTGAGCAGATACTCCAGGTATCGCCAGCCGACACGCTGACGAGCCTCACGCGCAGGCCACCAGGCCGTCCGCGGGCCGGGCCAGAGCGCTACTACCCGTCAGAGCTGCGGACGTTCGTCCGGCTCGTGCCGCCGGACCTCGCCGCCGCCCGGCGTGTGATCGCCGACCTGCGTGCCCGCGGTACGCGACGGTTGGCGATCGTTACGGGCGCTGGGATTGCCGACCATGAGTTCGAAGCGATGTTGCTCGGCCTGATCGGCACCGATCAGCCCCAGACGATCGATCGGTTTGCCGCTCCCGGGCTCGACGACGATCCGGACAGCATCAGCAACCTTGCTGACGACCTCGTCGAAAGCGACCCCCAGGCGATCGTCTACGTCGCGCCTGACAGTCGACCGACTCGCGCCGTGCTGGCTGCGATCGGAGCACGGATGCCGAGCGTCATGCTGATTGGCGGTCCCGCAGCAGCTCGGCAGCAGGAGTTGTCGGCACGATCGGCGCGCTGCGCCCGCCTACTCGGACGCGAGGCGATGCAGCTGACGCTCGCCGCCGTCAACGCGGCGGGGCCTGATCGTCGTGCCGTCGCAAAGGCGGCCAAGGCCGCGCCGTTGCCGGTCAGTCCTTGCCGGTAGCGCGCTGCAGCGCACGCTCGAGCTGCGGCTCGCGGAACTCATAGCCCAGCTCCAGCAGACGTGCCGGGACGGCGCGAACCCCCGTCGTGACGATCTGGGCCATATCGCCGTAGAGCGCCCTGACCGCGAGTCCTGGGACCGGCGCAAAGGCGGGCCGGTGAAGGACGCGGCCGAGGGTCTTCGACAGTTCGCTGTTGGTCGCCGGCTGCGGCGCGGCCAGGTTGAGCGGACCGGCGGCGCCATCGTTGTCGAGGCAGAAGATCAACGCGCCGACGACGTCATCGGTGTGGATCCACGGCATGTACTGACGGCCGCCAGCGACCGGTCCGCCGAACCCCAGCTTGAACGGCGGCAGCATCTTCTCGAGCGCTCCGCCGCTCTCCGACAGGACGACGCCGGTACGTGTCAGGGCGACTCGCATGCCGAGATCGCCAGCCGCCTTCGCCTCGGCCTCCCAGTCGGCGCAGACCCGGGCGAGGAAGTCATCGCCGGCGGGCTCGCGCTCGGTCACCGGCTCGTCGCCACGCGGGCCGTAGAAGCCGCTCGCCGACTGCGAGACGAGCACGCGGGGTCGGACGTCGTCCGATAGCTCGCGCAGGCCCGCGACGAGGTTGCGCGTCGCCAGGACGCGCGAATCGCGGATCTCACGGCAGGCGCCGTCGGTCCACCGCTGGGCGACTGGCTCGCCAAGCAGGTGGACTACTCCGTCTCGGCTGTTGAGCGCACTCTGCGGCGGCTGCTCGCCCTTCGGGTCGCTCCATGCCTCGGCGTTCGCCCGGCCTCCGAACAGGCGCTGCGCCTTGGCGGCGTCGCGCGTCAAGACCGTGACCTCGTCACCGCGATCGAGCAGCTCCTCGACGAGCGGACGGCCGAGCATGCCGGTCGCGCCGGTGACGGTGACTCTCATCACCTCACCTTACGCCCGTCCGCGCCGGTCGGACGATGCCTAGCTCGGGAGGCTGAGCTCGGCGGTCTGATCGTCGAGCCGGGCCGCGCCCTCGCGCTCAGCCTCTTCGGCGACCACGCGCGCCACCTCGCGGGCGACGTCGCGGTTGAACACCGAGGGGATGATGTAGTCCTCGGTGAGCTCCTCGTCGTCGATCGTCGCGGCGATTCCCTTCGCGGCGGCGATCTTCATTTCCTCGCTGATCTTGCGCGCACGCACGTCGAGCGCGCCGCGGAAGATGCCCGGGAAGGCGAGCACGTTGTTGATCTGGTTCGGGTAGTCGGAGCGGCCGGTCGCCATCACGCGCACGTAGGGGGCGGCATCCTCCGGCTTGACCTCCGGGTTCGGGTTCGCCATTGCGAACACGAACGGGTCGGGGTTCATCCGCTGGAGGTCCTTCGCCGAAATTATCCCCGGGCCCGACAGGCCGACGAACAGGTCGGTGCCCTCGAGCACCTCGGCCGGCGAGCCGTCGCGGCGCTCTTGGTTGGTGTTTTCCGCCAGCCAGCGCTTTGGGGCGTTCATCGAGCCGGCCTCGTAATCCTCACGGCCGGTGTGGATCGCGCCGAAGCGGTCGCAGGCGACGAACTCGGTGATCCCGGCGCCCATCATGATCTTCGCGCAGGCGACGCCGGCGGCGCCGGCGCCGGCCATCGACACCGAAAGGTCCTCGATCTTGCGCCCGGTCAGCCGGCAGGCGTTGATCAGCGCGGCCAACACGACGATCGCGGTGCCGTGCTGGTCGTCGTGGAAGACCGGGATGTCGAGCTCTTCGATCAGCCGCTGCTCGATCTCGAAGCAGCGCGGCGAGGAGATGTCCTCGAGGTTGATGCCGCCGAAGGTCGGAGCGATCAGCTTGACCGTCTCGATGATCTTCTCGGGATCCTTGGTGTCGAGCGCGATCGGGAAGGCGTCGACGTCGGCGAACTCCTTGAAGAGCATTGCCTTGCCCTCCATCACCGGCATCGCGGCCTCGGGGCCGATGTCGCCGAGGCCGAGCACCGCCGTGCCGTCGGTGACGACGGCCACCGTGTTCGCCTTGATCGTGTACTTGAACGCCTTCTGGCGGTTCTCGGCGATCGCGGTGCAGACACGCGCCACGCCCGGCGTGTAGGCCATCGAGAGGTCGTCGCGCGTCTTCAGCGCGGAGGAGAGGCCGGTGTAGATCTTGCCGCGGCGGTGCAGCTCGAAGGTGCGGTCCGTCGTCTCGACGAGCTTTGCCTCCTGGACGCTTTGGACCGCCTTGATGACGCGGCCACGGTGGTCCTGGCTCTCGCAGTCGATCGTGATCTCGCGGATCGTCCCGTCGCCGCCGGCCTCAACGGTGTCGACCGCGACGATCGCGCCGCCGACCTTCGAGATCGCGGCGGTGACCTTGCTCAGCGTGCCGGACTCGTGCGGGAGCTCGACGCGCAGTGTCAGTGAGAACTGTGCGCTTGGGATGGCCATAGGGGGGGCGAAAGATATAGACCGGCCGACCTCGGCTCGGGCCGCGCGGCTCAGTAGCCTGGGCGCGTGCCGCCGGAGTCGCCCAAGGAGCTGTTCCTGATCGACGGCAACAGCCTCGTCTACCGCGCCTTCTTCGCGCTGCCGGAGTCGATCGCGACCTCGAAGGGCCAGCCGACGAACGCGATCTTTGGGTTCGCCTCGATGCTCGTCAAGTTGCTGACCGAGTACGGCAGCAAGCCGACGATCGTCGTCTGGGACGCCGGTGCCTCGGGCCGTAAGGAGGTCTACCCGGAGTACAAGGGCGACCGGCCGTCGCGGCCGGACCTACTGCGCGAGCAGTTCCCGCACTTCACGCCATTGGTCGAGGCGTTCGGCTACATGAACGTCAGCTGCGAGGGCTACGAGGCCGACGACGTGATCGCGACGCTTGCGCGCCGCGCCCGCGAGCACGGGACCGAGGTGATGATCGTCACCGGCGACCGCGACAGCTTCCAGCTGATCGAGGACGGCGTGCGTGTGATGGCGACCGGTCGCGGCATCACCGACACCAAGATCTACGACGCCCAGGCGGTCGTCGATCGCTACGGCATCCCGCCGCTGTCGATCCCCGACTTCTATGGCCTCAAGGGCGACACGTCCGACAACATCCCCGGCGTCCCCGGGATCGGCGACAAGACCGCCGCGACGCTGCTGCAGCAGTTTGGCGACATCGAGACGATCCTCGCCAACGTCGACCAGATCTCTGGCGCCAAGCGCAAGGAGAACCTGACCAATCACGCCGAGGACGCACGGATCTCGAAGCAGCTCGCAACCTCGATCCGCGACGTGCCCGTAGAGGAGGTCGACTTCGACGACCTGCTCGCACGTGAGCCCGACCGCGCCCGCCTGCGCGAGGTCTTCCGTGAGTTCGAGCTGCGCGACCCGCTGCGGCGGCTCGAGGAGGTGTTCGGCGACGGCGAGGCAGCAGCGCCGATGCCGGCGGCGAGCTCGACGGTGGCAGTACGGGCGCGTCGGATCGCTCCGGTCGAGCTCTCGTCGTTGACCGGTGATCATGCTGCGCTCTGGGCCGACCGTCCCGAGCCGCCAGAGGACCAGCTCCCCGGTTTCGGAGATGACGAGCCGCTGACCTTTGCGGCCTATGGAGGCAACAAGGAAGCACTGACCGGCGCGGCGGAGACGCTGACCGAGGTCGTCGCCGCCTGGGGCGACAGGCCGTTGACGGCACACGACTGGAAGACGCTGACCGTCTCCGAGCGGCCCGTTACCTCGTGGGCGACACCCCATGAAGGGGCCCAGGCTGAAGGGGTGCAGGCGGCTGAAGGCGCCGACAACACCGCGATCGCCGCTCCGCCGCTCGAGCACGACACGCTCGTCGCCGCCTACCTGATCGATCCGGCGCGGCGCACCTATCCGCTCGACGAGCTGGCCAGCGATCTCGGACTCGGCGCCGAGATCCAGGTCGCGAACGGGGAGGACCGGGCGAAGGAGGCAGCCGAGCAGGTCGTCCTGCTGCACGCGCTTGCCGCCAGTCAGCGCGAGACGCTCGAGGAGCTCGGTCTGACGCGGCTGCTCGAGGAGATCGAGCTGCCACTGGTCGAGGTGCTGGTCGAGATGGAGCGCGCCGGGGTCCGGCTCGACGTCGCCCGCGTGCGTGAGATCGCGACGCGGATCGGCGACGAGGCGACCACGCTCGAGCGCCGGATCTGGGAGGCGGCGGGGGAGGAGTTCACGATCGGCTCCCCGCAGCAGCTCGCCGAGATCCTCTTCGTCAAGCTCGAGCTGTCGAAGAAGCGGCGCGGCAAGACCGGATTCTCGACCGACGCCCGCGTGCTCGCCGCGATCCGTCACGAGCACGAGATCGTTCCGATGATCGAGGAGTGGCGCGAGCTGACCAAGCTCAAGTCGACCTACCTCGACGCCTTCCCGGCGCTACTCGGCGACGACGGCCGCCTGCGCACGACCTTCAGCCAGGTGACCGCCGCCACGGGCCGGCTGTCGAGCAGCAACCCGAATCTCCAGAACATCCCAGTGCGCACCGAGCGTGGCCGCGAGATTCGCGCCTGCTTCGTCGCGGAGGAGGGCTGCCGGCTGATATCCGCCGACTACTCGCAGGTCGAGCTGCGACTGCTCGCGCACATCGCCAGCGAGGAGGTGCTGAAGGAGATCTTCCGGCGCGGCGAGGACGTTCACACCGCGACCGCAGCGTGGATACTCGGCGCCGATGCTGGCGGCAAGGTCGATCCCGGCACGCGCTCAAAGGCCAAGATGGTCAACTACGGAATCGTCTACGGGCTGTCGGCCTTCGGCCTCGCCGACCGGCTCCAGATCCCGCAGGGCGAGGCGCAGGAGTTCATCGACCGCTACCTGGAGCGATTCCCCGCCGTCAAGGCGTTCATCGACACGACGATCGAGCGCGCGACCGACGAGGGCTTCGTCGCCACCGAGTTTGGCCGTATCCGCCGCATCCCCGAGCTGCGCGCCCGCAACCGTCAGGTCCGTCAGCTAGGCGAGCGGCTTGCGGTCAACATGGTCATCCAGGGCACCGCGGCCGACATCATCAAGGTCGCGATGGTCAACTCGGTCCGCGCGCTGCGCGACGCCGGCCTGAGCACCCGGCTCGTCCTCCAGATCCACGACGAGCTGTTGTTCGAGGGGCCGGAGTCCGAGGTCGCCGCCGCCTCTGAGATCGTCCAGCGCGAGATGGCCGGCGCCTTCGAGCTGGACCCGCCGCTGACCACCGACCTCGGCGTCGGGAAGAACTGGCTGGAGGCGAAGTAGTGGACCGCTGGGTCGCGGTCCTCGCGATGGTCGCCGCCGGCGGGCTCGTCGCGATGCAGGCCCCGATCAACTCGACGCTCGGCAAGTCGGTCGGCACCTTCGCCGCCGCTTCGGTCTCGTTCGCCGTCGGGCTCGCCGTCCTCGTCTGCATCACGCTGCTGTTCACAAGCGGCTTCGGCGAGGTCGGCAACGCCGCCGACCTGCGCTGGTACTACCTGACCGGCGGACTGCTCGGAGCCGCCTACGTCGCCACCGTCCTGGTCTCGGTCCGCACCCTCGGCGCCGGCGGCGTAACCGCCGCCACGATCGCCGGCCAACTCACCCTCGCCGTCATCATCGACCGCTACGGCTGGTTCGGTGTCGACAAGCAAGGCCTCACCCCACAGCGCATCCTCGGCATCGCCCTCCTCGCCGTCGGGACGTTCCTCGTGGTTCGCGGGAAGTAGTCGGCGATGCGCGACGGGCTCGAACGCCTCCAGCCGGTCTGAAAGGAGATCAGGGTGGTCGGAACCACTGTGTACAACGGGCCGGTTGTTCGCGAAGTCGGTGGTCGAGCAACTCACATCCTCACTTGCCTGAGCCCCGCTTCAGGAGGTAGGACCTCGTACGCCTATCCGCGGGTGATCCTGTGCGCGCAGTAGAGCTACCGTCCGCGACGAGTAGCCGCGTGACGGTTGAGCGCATGCGTGCGACGACTTGGCAACAGCTTGGTTACGGCCGGATAAAGCGTGTCCACGGCGGCCTAGTCGTCCACTACGGTCGCCGAACGCGGAGGGTTGAAGCAGCCCGGCGTGCTGCAGGCGAGTGATAACCGCCATGTTCGGCTTAGCCAGTCGAATCCGGTTCGAGTCCGGCGCCCTCCGCCGATACCGCTAGGAGCGGGTTGAGAGGCTGACGCGAACGCTCGCTACCCTAGGAGCCGGTTATCACTCGCGTGTGGGGTGGCTCCCCACTTCAACGGTCCTCGACCCGCTCCGGCGGGTCGTTGGCTTTGAGGGAGCAAGTCTGGGATTAGGCCGCGGCTGAGGCGGGGACGACGGTGCGGCGGCCGGGAGATGGTGCCGCGGTGACGATGTCCGGGGTGGCGATGTTCCAGTAGTGGCTGAAGGACCAGTTGAGGAAGCCCGGCCGATTGGCGGCGGTGAGGATGCGCTGGGCGAGTGGGGGGTGGATGCGGGGGAGCAGCTTCTGGCCGCGGAGCAGCCAGGTGTATTTCCACTCGTGGGAGGCGCTGAAGGCGAAGTAGCTGCCGAGCGCCTGCTCGCGGGTTTTGTCGCCCTCGAGAACGGAGCGCAGCTCGCGGCCACAGGCGACGCCGAAGTAGAGCGCGGTCCGGATGCCCTCGGCGGTGAGGGGGAGGCAGTGGCCGGCGGAGTCGCCGGCGAAGAAGATGCCGTCCTCGACGGAGTCGCGCAGCTTGTGGGGGATCCAGTTGCCCTGGAAGCCGACGGCGTCGGCGCCGAGGTCCTCGGCGAGCTTGACGGTGTTGTCCTTGACGTGGAACTTGGGATCGAAGGATCCGACGCCGATCCTCAGCTCGTCGCCGGCGGGGAAGATCCAGCCGTAGCCCTCGGGGACTATCGAACGATCGATCCAGACCTTGAGGTCGGCGCTCTGGCCGTAGGGATGGACCTCGAGGCCGCGCGAGAGCGGCGCGTCCGGCGGTTGATAGGCCGGTCCATCGTCCGTCGCGGCGAGTACGCGGCGCCAGCCGAGGCAGTCGACGATCAGCGGCGCGGTCAGGTCGCCACGGTCGGTGTGGACCGTGTTGCCGGTGCGGCCATCGACCTTGGCTGTCTCGAACTCGGCGTCGCCCTGCGCGGCGAGCAGCGAGCAGAGCTCGGGGTAGTCGAAGGTCGAGAACGTCCACGGGATCGGCCAGCGGGCGTTCCCGTGGGGGGTCTCGATGACCAGCTCGGAGAACGTCTGACGGTGCGCTCCCATCAGGTCGAGCGCCTCGAGCCAGCCGGTCGGGACGCCGCATGCGGACGTCTGGCGCTCGCCGACCTCGTAACGGTCGATCATCAGCACGCGTGCGGGCGTGCCGTCGGCGCGTGTCGTCCCGGCGAGCTCGCGAGCTATCGCCAGTCCCGCGAAGCTGGCGCCGCAGATCAGGACGTCGTAGTCCCCGGACAGCGGCGTGCGCTCGTCGCCGCGCTTGGTTGCTCTGACCGGCATCGGATGGGCAGGGTAGCCATCCAGCGCGAAGGAGCGCAGGATGCGGCTCGTGCGGTACGGCGCTAACCTACGCCGTCGCCAATGACCGATACCCAGACCCTAACTCCACCACGCCCCGTAGAGGGCTCCGACGGACTCCTACTGGAGATCGACGGACAAATTGTCCCCAACTACGACGCCACGCTCGTGCCGTTCGAGGAGGGCGATGTCGTAACCGGCAAGGTCGTCCGAATTGATCAGGACGAGGTGCTCGTCGACATCGGCTACAAGAGCGAGGGAGTCATTCCCTCGAACGAGCTGTCGATTCGCAAGTCGGTGGACCCGCACGACGAAGTGGAGTTGGGTGAGGAGGTCGACGCGCTCGTCCTCACCAAGGAGGACCAGGACGGCCGCCTGCTGCTTTCAAAGAAGCGTGCGCGCTTCGAGAAGGCTTGGCGCCGCATCGAGGCTGCCGCCGAGTCCGGCGAGCCGGTCGAGGGCAACGTCATCGAGGTCGTCAAGGGCGGCCTGATCATCGATCTCGGCGTGCGTGGCTTCCTGCCCGCGTCGCTGGTGGACATCCGCCGGGTCCAGGACCTGGACGAGTTCATGAGCCAGAAGATCGAGTGCAAGGTCATCGAGCTCAACCGTTCGCGCAACAACGTGGTGCTGTCGCGCCGCGCGGTGCTCGAGGAGGAGCGCAAGGAGGTCCGCCAGCAGATTCTGGACCGCCTGCAGCCCGGCCAGGTGGTCGAGGGCTCGATCTCGAACATCGTCGACTTCGGCGCGTTCGTCGACCTCGACGGCATCGACGGTCTGATCCACATCTCCGAGCTCTCCTGGAGCCACGTCAACCACCCGTCGGAGATCCTTTCGATCGGCGACACGGTCCCGGTCAAGGTGCTCGACATCGACCGCGACCGTCAGCGCATCTCGCTTGGTCTCAAGCAGACGCAAGAGGATCCGTGGCAGCGCGTCGTCGACACCTACAACATCGGTGACGAGCTCGAGGGCAAGGTCACGAAGGTCGTCACCTTTGGAGCATTCGTCGAGATCATGGACGGCGTCGAGGGCCTCGTCCACATCTCTGAGCTAGCTCACCACCATGTCGAGAACCCGCGCGAGGTGGTCGAGCCGGGCGCCGAGGTCAAGGTCAAGGTGCTGGAGATCGACTCCGAGCGCCGCCGCCTGTCGCTGAGCATCAAGCGCGTCGCCGGCAACGAGCCGCCGCCGGATGCGGGCGGATCGACCGGTGGCAGCACGCTCGGCCGCGTGCCGGACCTCGGCCTGTCGGACGAGATGTTCGCCGGCCCGTCGGTGACCGGCGCGGAGGATCTGCGCGCCGTGATGGTCGCAACGTCGGAGGCGACTCCGGAGGAGGGCGGCGCCGAGGCGCCGGCCGACGAGCCGGAGGCAGCTGCCGAGGATGCGGCGCCGGTCGATGAGGCTCCCGCTGAGGAGGCGGCTGCGGCAGAGCACGCGTCTGCGGAGGATGCCCCGGTTGACGAGGCGCCCGCGGAGGAGGCTTCGGCTGACGAGGCACCCGCTGAGGAGACCGCATCGGCCGAGGAGGCGCCGGCTGAGGAGGCCCCCGCTGAGGACACTCCGCCTGAGGAGCCAGCCGAGGACGCCGCTGCGGCGGATGGCGAGGAGCCAGCTGAGGCTCCCGACGCCGACGCCGACGCCGAGACCGACGAGGGCTAGGGACTGGACATGTCCGGCGCCGGGCAGGTCCCGTTCGTCGGACTGACCGGGGGCATCGGGTCGGGCAAGTCAACGGCGCTGGCCGCGCTTGGCGAGCTGGGCGCCGCGACGCTGTCGGCGGACGTGGTTGTCCACGAGCTGCTCGGTAGCGAGGAGATGCGCGACACGATCGTCTCCCGGTTCGGGCGCGATGTGCTCGACGAGGGGGGCGCGATCGACCGATCGGCGGTTGCGGCGCGAGTCTTCGTACAAGCTGATGACCGTGCCTGGCTGGAGGGACTGCTGTGGCCGCGCGTCGGCGCGCAGATCATGGAATGGCGTGCCGAGATCGACGCGTCCGACACGCGCCCGTCAGCGGCGATCGTCGAGGTTCCACTGCTGTTCGAGTCCGGGATGGACAGCGTCTTCGACACGACGATCGCGGTCGTCGCCGACGAGCCTCTGCGCGCCGAGCGGGCCAACGCCCGTGGCCACACGGCGGTGGCAGAGCGGGTTGGGCGGCAGCTGACGCAGCAGGAAAAGGCCGATCGCGCGGGCTTCGTTGTCCGCAACGACGGCACTCGAGAGGAGTTGAAGGCAGAGCTGTCCCACGTTCTTGCCACGATCAAGGACTAGACCTTGGCCTCCGCATCTGCCACCCGAACGCGATCGCGCCGGCAAGCCTCCGCCCGGCGGTCGAAGCGAGCGCGAACGGCGAAGCGGCGCCGGATCGCCGGAGTCCTCGTGGCGGCTGTGGTGGGCGCAAGCGTGGCCGCCGCGATCGGCGGTCTGGGGCCGATCAGCGATGCGGTACGCGAGATCACGCTGCCGCTGCAGCACGAGGACATCATCCGCCAGCAGTCGGCTGAGAAGGGCCTCGACCCGGCGCTTGTCGCGGCTGTGATCTACGAGGAGTCGCGCTTCCGCGATCAGACCTCGCATGCGGGTGCGCGCGGGCTGATGCAGATCACGCCCGACACGGCGAAGTTCATCGCCCAGGACTCCGGGGGCACCGCGTTCACGCAGGCCGATCTAGCGACGCCGCAGGTCAACATCTCCTACGGCGCCTACTACCTGCGCTACCTATTGGGCCAGTACGACGGCAACGAGACGCTCGCAATTGCTGCCTACAACGCCGGCGAGACCAACGTCAACCGCTGGATCGAGGAGGCGGGCGGTGTCGCGGGCTTCGACGCCTCTGAGGACATCCCGTTCCCCGAGACCCGCCACTACGTCGACAACGTCAAGGAACGCAAGGGCGAGTACCGCGACCACTACGGCGACGAGCTGGGGTTATGAGCTAGGCCGAAGCGGCTGCTAGCTTCGATCGCCGTGCCGAAGTTCGAGCTGAACCCGATCTACACGCCGATCGCCAACCAGCCGGCGGCGCGAGACGCGCTTGCGGCCGGGATCGAGGCGGGCGATCAGTTCCAGACGCTGCTCGGCGTCACGGGGTCGGGCAAGACGGCGACGATGGCGTTCGCGATCGAGAAGCTGCAGCGACCGGCGCTAGTGATCGCGCACAACAAGACGCTCGCGGCGCAGCTCTGCAACGAGTTCCGCGAGCTGTTCCCGAACAACGCGGTCGAGTACTTCGTCTCGTACTACGACTACTACCAGCCCGAGGCCTACGTCCCGTCTTCGGACCTCTACATCGAGAAGGACTCATCGATCAACCAGGAGATCGAGCGGTTGCGCCACTCGGCGACCGCTTCGCTGCTCGCTCGCCGCGACACGATCGTCGTCGCGAGCGTCTCCTGCATCTTCGGTCTCGGCTCGCCGGAGAAGTACGACCGCATGATGCAGCTGTTCAAGCTCGGCGGTACGGTCGACCGCGACGAGGTTTTACGCAAGCTGGTCGACATCCGTTACACGCGCAACGACACTGCGCTGGCGCGCGGCAGCTTCCGTGTCCGTGGCGACGTGCTCGAGGTGTTCCCGGCCTATGCCGAGACCGCCTACCGCGTCGATCTCTTCGGCGACGAGGTCGAGGCGCTGCACGAGTTCGACCCGCTGACCGGCGAGCAGCTTGCCGAGCTCCAGCACGCCGCGGTCTGGCCAGCGACCCACTACGCGACCGACCAGAACACGATCGAGCGCGCCGTCGGCGAGATCCGCGACGAGTTGGAGATGCAGTGCAAGCTGCTCGAGGAGCAGGGCAAGCCGCTCGAGTCGCACCGACTGCGCCAGCGGACGCAGTTCGACATGGAGATGTTGCGCGAGCTCGGCTTCTGCAACGGGATCGAGAACTACTCGCGGATCCTCGACGGCCGCAAGCCAGGCGACCGGCCGTACTGCCTGATCGACTTCTTCCCTGACGACTTCGTCTGCTTCATCGACGAGTCGCACCAGACCGTTCCGCAGATTGGCGGGATGTACGAGGGCGACCGCTCGCGCAAGCAGACGCTGGTCGACTACGGCTTCCGACTGCCGAGCGCGCTCGACAACCGGCCGCAGAAGTTTGACGAGTTCCTCTCGATCACACCGCAGATGGTGTTCGTATCGGCGACGCCGGGCGACTTCGAGCGGACGCGTTCGGAGCGGCTGGTCGAGCAGATCGTGCGGCCGACCGGGATCGTCGACCCCGAGGTCGAGGTGCGCGAGACCAAGAACCAGATCGACGACCTGATGAACGAGATCCGCAAGCGCAGCGAGGCGGGGGAGCGAACGCTGGTCACGACGCTGACCAAGAAGATGTCCGAGGACCTGACCGACTACCTGATGGAGTACGGCGTCCGCGTTCGCTACCTGCACTCCGAGGTCGACACGCTCGACCGGATCCAAATCATCCGCGAGCTGCGGCTCGGCGAGTTCGACGTCCTGGTCGGCGTCAACCTGCTGCGTGAGGGGCTCGACCTGCCCGAGGTGTCGCTGGTGGCGATCCTCGACGCCGACAAGGAGGGCTTCCTGCGTGGCGAGACATCGCTGATCCAGACGATCGGGCGTGCGGCGCGCAACGTCAACGGCAAGGTGATCATGTACGCCGACCGCGAGTCAGCGGCGATGCGCACCGCGCTCAGTGAGACCGACCGGCGCCGAGCGATCCAGGTCGCCTACAACGAGCAGCACGGCATAACCCCGGCGACGATCAGCAAGGGGATCTCCGACATCAGTGCGTTCCTGACCGGTGCTGAGTCGAAGGTTCCCCAGGGCCGCCGGCGCAAGCGCAAGCCGGAGGAGGAGGGCATGTCCGCGGAGCAGATCGCGCGCACGCTGATCGAGCTCGAGGAGGAGATGCTTGTAGCCGCCGAGGAGCTGCGCTTCGAGTACGCCGCAAAGCTGCGCGACGAGATCAAGGGGTTGCGTCGAGAGCTGGACGCACTCGAGGCCGGCGCTTGAGTTTGTCTCGCTGGCTACGATCAGCCGCGTGAACGACGATCTGAAGCGCCTCGCCGATGCCGCCTCGAGCCTGGAGAACCAGGCCCGTGAGCTGCGCGAGGAGATCGAGAAGCTCGCGCAGGCCGAGCCCGAGCCGGTAGAGACGCCCGCGGAGCTTGCGGTCGATGACTCGGAGGCGCGGATCGTCGCTTTCAGCATGGTGCTCGACGGCACGCCGCGCGACGAGGTCGCCCAGCATCTCGCCGACGAGTTCGGCCTGGCCGACAGCGACGCGTTGCTCGACGATCTGTACGCGCGGGCAGCCGGCTGATCGAACGTCTGTTCGCCCGGCTAGACTCGTTCGAGTGACGCCTCCGAAGACGGGCGGGGCGGCTGACGAGATCGTCGTCGCCGGCGCCCGCGAGCACAACCTCAAGGACATCGACATCACGCTGCCGCGCAACGCGCTGGTGGTGATCACCGGCCTGTCCGGATCGGGGAAGTCGAGCCTCGCCTTCGACACGATCTACGCCGAGGGCCAGCGCCGCTACGTCGAGTCGCTGTCGGCTTATGCGCGCCAGTTTCTCGGCCAGATGGACAAGCCGGACGTCGACTCGATCGAGGGTCTGTCGCCGGCGATCTCGATCGACCAGAAGACGACCTCGCGCAACCCGCGCTCGACTGTCGGCACGGTCACTGAGATCTACGACTATCTGCGCCTGCTGTGGGCGCGGATCGGCCATCCGCACTGCTTCAACTGTGGCGAGCCGATCGCGGCGCAATCGGCCGAGCAGATCGTCGACCAGGTGATGACCTTCGACGAGGGCACGCGTTTCATGGTCGAGGCGCCGGTCGTCAGGGGCCGCAAGGGCGAGTACGGGAAGCTGTTCGAGGAGCTGCGCGCCGAGGGGTTCACGCGCGTCAAGGTCGACGGCACGCTGCGCCGCCTCGAGGAGTCGATCGTGCTCGACAAGCGCTACAAGCACGACATCTCGATCGTCGTCGACCGGCTCGTGATGCGCCACGACCTGCGTAAGCGGCTCGCTGATTCGATCGAGACGGCGGTCGCCCACGCCGACGGGATGGTCGACATCGAGGAGATTGGAGAGGGCAGCTCGGATACCCCCTCCGGGGGCACAGGGGGCAAGGTCACGACCTACTCCGAGCGCTTCGCCTGCCTGAACTGCGGAACGTCGATGCCGGAGCTCGAGCCGCGGATGTTCTCGTTCAACTCGCCGCACGGCGCCTGCCCGCGCTGCACCGGGCTTGGCTCGCAGATGGAGATCGATCCCGAGCTGATCGTCCCGGACCCGTCGCTGTCGCTCGGCGAGGGGGCGATCCTGCCGTGGTCGACGAGCGCCTCGAACTACTACGAGCAGATGACGCAGGCGATCTCCGAGAAGTGGGAGGTGGA
>Ga0190265_10000382_pt1 | contig 33531 bp, 36 predicted proteins | sample Popmic124T_FD_133135 | JGI IMG/M metagenome (GOLD analysis project Ga0190265, IMG submission 133135) | Populus adjacent soil microbial communities from riparian zone of Indian Creek, Utah, USA - 124 T | ecosystem: Environmental > Terrestrial > Soil > Riparian zone | place: USA: Utah | collected...
AGAGGAGTTGACCGGTCCAGACGAAAAGACTAACGAGTACGACGACTTTGGGCTGGTAGCTCAGTCGGTAGAGCTGCGGACTTTTAATCCGTAGGTCCCGGGTTCGAGTCCCGGCCGGCCCACTAGAACGATATCCACGGGTTGGGTGTCGGAGTTAGAGATTTGGGCGAGCTGTTGCGAGGCGATTGTGACCTTACGTAAGGTCACGCGGCGATCTCCGCGGGCGGCTTGCGTCATCGCGAGCTCGCCGAGGTGGGCGTAGCGCTCGGTCGAGAGACGCGATTTGTGACCGAGGTAGGCTTGGACCATTTCGAGGGTCCAATGCGCGTCGGTCCACCAGCCGCTGACGAGGCTCGACGCGCAGGTGTGGCGCAGATCGTACCAGCGGATGGGGCGTTTGATCTTTGCGGCGCTGAGGTGCTCGGGCCAGGTGTCGAGGAATGGGCGATTGTTGTCCGTGGGGCGCATCGTGCCGTCCGATAGTGGGAGGAGAAGTTTGCGTTTGTTTTTGCGTGCGTAGGTCGGGAGAAGCCTGAGCCAGGCTTTCACGGCCTTGGTTGCGCGCGGGATGAGATGCACGGTGTACGGGCGGCCGTTCTTTGTTGGACCGCCGCCACGGCCGTAGCGGACTGTGATGCGTGGGTCTTGGCCGTCGACGGCGACGTCTTCGAGACGCACGCGGGCGAGGCTCGATGGGCGAATGCCGGTGTACATCGCGATTTCGATGATGTGCCGATCGGGGACCGGTGTTTTGCGAAGGAGCGCGGTTTGTTCGTCGGGATCGAGGTAGGTCCAGGGGTCTTCTGTTTTGCCGCGGCGATCGCGAAGGCGGATTCCTGCGACGGGATTGACGGGCATGAGACCTTCGCCGACCGCGGCTTCGCAGATCACACTGAGCAGCGCGCGAATGCGGCGAACTGTTTCGACGTCCACGCGTTGGCCGTTGCGCGGATGTTTGAAGGGATATTTGATGCGACGAAGCAGAAGGCCTTCGAGCCACGGGCGGACGCGAGCTGACGTCACTTCGCGCGGCCGGAGTGACGCGAACGGCGCCGGCGAGAGGTAGAGCTTCCAGCGCGAACGCTCATTGCGGATATCGCGGACGCCTTCTTTCTCGCGCTTGTCGAGCTGCTCTTCGCCGAACTTGCGGAAGGTCTGGCCACTGTCGGGGAGCTCCGATTTGTCGACGACCGCGTTGAACGCGTCGAGGGCGCGCTCGGCTTTCTCGGGTGAATCGAAGATCTCGAGCGTAGCCCGTTTGCGGTTCGCATCGGGAACACGGACGCGATGACGTCCCGGCCTCGGTTGGTCGATGCCCCCTGTTCCTCGCTTTCTTCGCTTCTTCATGACTTTCTCCTGATTGGAAAACCCAGCCGGCGCGCGTGACGACGCGCTCGTTGGACTTCGAGTTCGGTGAAGTGGATCGAATCTGTGCGCTCCCGCGGCGCGTTGCGCGGCGGGGCGAGTTCGGGCGCCGGCGTTCCATCGGAATCCCGCAACGCTCGACTCAGCTCCCGAAGGATGACCGCTTCGCGCTCGCGGAGCGACGCGAGCTCGAGCAGGATCTTCTCGGCCATGGCGCGACGCTTAGCCACGACGACCTCCCCTGCGGGCGATCGTCAAGCATCGGGCACGGCGGGCATCGGCGTTGGGGACTGCGGCTTCTGGTGGCTCTGGAGGGCCTTTTGCGCGGAGCAGCGCGCTCGTGCGTGTACGACGTCGAACCGTGGTGCGACGCCCACGACGCGCGACGACACTTCGCATCGGTGCGACGCGTCGCACGCGAGAGTGCTGAACGCGTCGCTTCAGCTTCGCCCAACGGACCGCGCGTACTCGTTCCTTGGCTTCGTTGGCGAGAAGCGCGCGATTCGCTTCGTCGTGCGAGACGGCCCCCGACAGCACTCGCGCGCGGAGGCGTTGGAGATCGCGGATTTCCGCTTCCGCCTTCGACACGGTCCGATCGAGAAAACGAATGTAGGCGTCGGTCGCGGTCTTGTTCGCGAGCCCCGAAACGAATGGCCTGTCTCTGCCGTTCCCGCTCATCGCGATCCCACCTTGCGGCTGCGGCAAAACTGCCCCGGGTAGCCTGACGGCAGCTCTGTCGTTCAGATTCAGATTGGGCACGATGGCATCGAGAATGAACCTCGTCCAGGCGAGAAATGCCTGTGGCACTTCGCCGCGGCAGGGCATTTCCCCAGTCCACCGGATGATGACAGGTGCCGTCGCCCGAACTTCGACGCTGGCCCTTTCCATCTGTGAGCGCGGAGCTATGATTTGGCTCGAATGCCGGCTGGAACCTCGCATGACTCCCCTGCCCGTGCCGAGGCAGACGCTGTCGGAACGCTGCCGACCGGCAGCCTTACACGGAGCGAAGTGGCGCGCCGGCTCGGCGTGAGCCTCACGACGCTGCGGCGCATGGAGGGGAAGACGCTGCACCCCGTCACGGGGCCGGGTGGGGTTCGATTTTTCGACGAGACCGAGGTCGAAGCGGTTCAGGTGACGTACCGCCGCGTGAGGGCGCGCTCGGAACAGCGACCGGAGCACGACGATGGTGCGGCGGCCGCGGAGGCGTTTGAACTTTTCGATCAGGGCATGCACCCGATCGAGGTCGTCAAGCGGTTGCAGGTGACGCCGGAGCGCGTCATCGCGCTCCACGCGGCGTGGACAAGGTTGAAACGGACAGGAACGATGACGGGCGTTGCGCCGCATGTCAGTGCGACGGGAGAGCTGGCGGCGCGAGCTTTCGAGCTGTTCGACGCGGGGAAGTCGTGTCGCGAGGTTGTCATCGAGCTTCGACAACCGGCTAACGTCGTGGTCGCGCTGTACAACGACTTTGCGCGGCTCTAGCTCTCAGGTCCTCCGTACGACAAACGCTCATCATGGGCCCGCGTTCGAAGATGGCCGGAGCGCCACGCGGCGCGCAAAGTTCGCCCCGGACCAATCGTCTTGTCGAGCTGCTAACTCTGCTCCGCCGCCATTTCCGGTTGTTGGTCGGTGGGCTCAATTGCTACCCTCACAGCGCGGCTATGACCAAAGAACCAATCGAAACGATCCGGGCTTCAACCGCACAGGAGCTGATCCTCAAGCTCTCTCCCGGACAGGAAATGTGGTGCGAAACAGGAGGCCAAACCTGCTGGGTCTTCCGCGGCGTAGCTGACTCTGGCTGGGGCCTGCGCCCAGCCGCAATGCGACGCGACGCATTCATGCATTGGGGTATCGGCGTCGCCACAGCGCATCGCGCCGTGGGCGCGACCGAACAACGACGGCAAGAGCAACAGACGGTAATGGCTTTCGCGGGCGAGTGCATTGACTGCGCCCTTGCTCTTCCCGAGGACAGCCAATGGTTCAGGGATGCCACGCTGCAAGAGGCGGCCTTCTCGAATAACCAAATTGCCGCAGCGACGACGTTGGGGGCCAACTTCCCGTTCCCACTCTACCGCTCGCTCTATGCGCTCGCTCAGCATCATGAAGTACCGACCCGGTTGCTCGACTGGAGCAAGAATCCCCTCACCGCGGCCTATTTCGCTTGCTACGAAGTCGCGAAATGGCGGAAGCAAAATCCCGCCAAGAGGTGCCCGTCTTGGCAAACGGATGAGCTTTGCGTTTGGGCGCTTCGGAGTTACTTGATTCGAAATGAACTGGCGGACAGCGAGCCGACCGTTGATCTCGTCGATGCTCCGTACGCGACAAATCCGAATCTGCGCGCGCAGCGCGGACTGTTCACATTGGTGAAGTACAACACTGATGCGGGCAAAGACGTTGAGGAACTCCCCGATCTCGATGCGCTCGTGTTGAAGCACCAGACTGAGCGTTACGCCGGTCATGACACGAACGGCAACTGGCCGCTGCTCCGGAAACTCGTACTACCGCACGCCGAGGCGGGCATGCTCCTCCGGCGATTGCATGACGCCAATGTAAACAGCGGAACCATTTATCCCAACTACGACGGAGTCGTTCGCTCGAGGTCCGATCGGCAGTACTGGGCCTAAGCCGCTAGGAGGTGACTGTCGATCAGCAGCGCGACACCCTCGCCGTAGATGCTCCATATTCGCGTTGTCGCACGACGACCGCCGTATCGTCGTGTGAGAACTTTTCGTCGAGTTCCTCGGCAAGTTGACGGAGACTCGACGCCGCAGCGCCCTTCTTGAGACGCGCAAAGGCGAACGCGGCGCCGTGGCGCACGCCAACTCGTGGGTCGGTAGCCATCAGTTTCAAGACGTACGAAAGTTGATAGTCGTCGGTATGCACAACTTCCGCAAATCGCGCGATGCCATAGGCGGCGTGATTTGCAATTACTGCGTCGGGATCCGCCACGCTGTCGAGACAAGCGAAATTTAGGAACGCCAGCTCTGACCCGGTCGTCAACTCGGCTACTCTGTTGTCGCACGCGAGCGCGGCTCTCCAGAGATCGAGAACGGCAAGCTTCCAGCTCTTATAGTCCCGCTGCCTCCCTCCCATCCGCAGCAAATCGAGCAAATTCGTCCATTGGGTGCCCCAAAAGGCGTTGGAAAGGACTCGATAGAAGCCCGGTAGAACTTCCCAAGTCCAGGCCGTCATCTCCAGTAGCTTGCTGCCTGTCCACGCGCGCGACGCCGGTTCGATCTCCATTGCGGTCGCGAGAAGCCAACTGAACGGTGACGAATGCAGAGGGTTGTTCTGAAGATAGGTGGCGATGTCGTTCCAGTTCCTCTGCACGGAGGCAAGTGCTTCGCTAACGAATTGACGGGCAGCGTCGAGCTCGGTGCCGTCATGAAGCAAGCGACAGGAAACAACTGCGAGCGCCTCGATCGCTTCTAACTTTTCAACCGTCCCGCTCTCGCCATGCGCTCGGCGCATGAGCTCGTCGAGACAATTGACTTTGCGAGAGTCCTTCGGCAGCTGACAAATAACAGCAGCCGCCGCCTCGAGCACACTCGGGCTACATTTCGGCTCCGACAAAACCTTGTTCAACCACCTTAGAGCAATGTCAACGGATCGACTAGACGCTTGGAGCGAATGCTCAAGTACGTTTGAAAGCGCCCAGCCAGACACTCCTCCGCTCCAGGGCGATTCGTTCGCGTCGACCAACAAATCGAGAAAGACGAATCCCGTTTCATCCGGGAATCGATCACAAGCGCACCAATGTTGCCAAGGGAGCTCACTCGCCCGCCTCGACATCTCATGTCGTGACCCCGCAACCTTCCGAAAATGGTCAGAGAGGGGCGCCGACAAATCTTGCCATGTGCAGATGCTACTGAGAGCTCGCCAAGCACGACCAACGGAGTCGGTTCCCTCGGAGTCGAGGTCTGCTCCTTGAAGAAAATCAATTGATTGGCGCAAGTCACGTAGCTTCAACAATTCTACGATCCTGGGAATGCATCCAATTCGAGCCACACGCTCTGTTTTGGTCGCAGTCGGCCTCCGTATGATGGTCTCGACGATGGCTTCTTCGCTTGAGGCCCGTTTCTCGCTGGGAGTTCGGGAGATTTCTTCTATCTCTTCGCCTAGCCACTCGCCCGTGCCTTTCATATTCAAATCGATTCGCTCTCGCAGTTCGTCGACGAATGGATATTTTCCGCCCAGAAGAGGTTCAAGAAACCACCTTCGGATGGGGGGCGGCGCACCGGCATCGGTTAAGTACCGTAAGAACCGCCAGGCCTTATACGGCGTCGTGCTGAAAGACCAGCCATGCTGTTCGTACCCGGCTTCGCGTCGCTTCTCCTGAAGCCTTTTGATCGACGCGATTCGCAGAGATGAATGCATGGACTCCGCTCGGTCGAGCCATCGCGCGACCCGCGGATGTTTCTTCCGTATATCTTGCTCGGATTCGACGTCAGCGATTGCCTCCCGCGTGGGCCACTTTCCGAGATTGGTGTGACTGTCATATGTTGCGGCGCAAACTCCCTCCGCGGCAAGCCAAGCCGCAATGGGGTGACTCTCGATATCGGCCGCACGCCGAGCATTGATATACTCGTCTAAGGCTTTTTGCGCCTCGCCCTCGTGAAGGAACGCTGATGCTGCCCTGAGGGCACGTTCGGAAGGGGGCCGAATGTCTTCTGCCGCTGAGTCGTTGGAAGGATAGCTATGAAGTGCTGTCAGGCACCGATAGAGGTCGTCCGTACATGGATAGCGGTAGCGAGCGGCAACCCGCCAGCATTCCTTCAAGACCGCCAGCCGCAATTCCCGATATTGATCTGCGAGAGGGAGGGAACTCCACAGCAATCCAGCGACTCTTAGGATTTCCTCTTCTTCTCGCTCAGCGGCGTCGAGAATATCGGGATCTTCAACGGCTCTGCGGAACCACTGGGCGATGTCCAACCAGGACACTCCGGCCATGCGAACTGCATCAACTATGCGGACAAGCTCGCTGGTCTTGTCCATCCAGGTCTCATGATGAGGCAGCGAAGAGATGCTGGGCCAATCGGCGCCAAATGGGGGCGGTGGCTCGGGTTTGCGACGCTGCCCGTCGTTTCGGTTTTCGCCCGTTTGGATTTCCACGAAGACACCGCGCGGCGCCGCTCGGGTCGACGCATCAGCCCTTCGCTTCGCCTCATGTCGTTGACCTGAAGATAGGCTGCTCTCCAACGGCGCCCGCCAGAGTGTCCATCGTTCGGTTGGCTCAGTTGCTCGAACGGTTTGTGAAAGGTTTGGGTCTTCCAGAGCGCTTGCGACCATTTGGCATCGGGCCATGAACGCAGGCGAGGCCGAAAGTTCAGCGCCGTACTCTTCGAGATGTTTGCAGAATTCCGTGACGGTAACTTGTTGACGGGTTAGTCGAAAAAAGCGAACAAAAGCATCGTTCAAATCAATCTCCGGCTTGAAAACAGCGATCCGCAAGCCGAGCTCCTCCCAGTAGTTGCGGGCTACACGGTTAGGAGCCTGAGTGCCTCCCGGCAGAAGTGCGAGACCGAGCGGATGACGCCGTTCCATCGATCGCACCATGTCGCGATACATCAAGTGAAAGTCAGGGTCAGTCAGGCTATAGCCGACTACCAGCAAAGGATACTGAGCAAAGAGCTGACGAACCTTCGCATAGAGCATGGGCCGTCGGGTTGCGAGATCCTCGTAGTGGCTCCGTGCCAGGACCCAGCTCGAGAAGTTCGAGCGATGCCCATGAAAGTAGAGTAGCTGTCTAAAGTATTGTGATGCGTCGGTAGGTTTGGGAAGGGCAAGGTCCGGATCGGAGATGACTGGCGCAACTTCTGCCGGCACCTTTTCGAGGACCGTGTCGAGAAAGTTTGTGGTTATGATTGCTTCCGCTTCGTACCGGGCGAGTTCCTCATGTGCGGGGCCGGGGTGGAGTAGCTCATCCGGCATGAGTGTGAGCAATCGATTGTGGAGAGCATTGCCTTTCAGCTGGGCGAGGTAGAAATCTGCCAGCGTGAGGGCATCGTAGTCTCCGTGCGTCACTCGGAGATCGTCCGCCATTGCCTGCTCAACCTGCTTCCACAACGGAACCATGGCAGCGGCCGATTTGCCTGACGCTAGGGTGGCATTTTTGGTGAATCCGGAACCGACCAGGACGACTCTGCGCCGCCCTTCGTTGGCGGCGAGCCAATCGAGAACGGCGTCACGGTCATCGCCGTCGAAGAGATCCTCGACGCCTTTTTGCCAAAGGCTCTTTTTGTAGAGGGGCATCCCCGTTCTGGACGCGCCGTGTGACCGCTTTGAGTTTTCCATCGTCGTGGGATCTTATGATCGCGCACGTCGATGCGATCCTGCAATCCTAAGCAAGCATTTATCGCGGCAGGCGTTCAAAGCGTCCGCGAAGAACGACCGCGGGGAACTGCTGCCCGCAAATTGGCATTAGCTCGCGAACGCGCCCTACCAACCAGCCACATCGCCCGCTGAACCAGAGCTTGGAAGACACCTTCCCCATGCTTGATTCGGGCTGCATCACTCGGACTGACACGCCCGTCCAATTTGTGTCTGCCCATATCGCGACCTTGCGCTGGTGCGAAAAGTCCAGACAGCGTCTGGACAGTTCGGTCGGGGCCGCGGCGGCCGTTGGACAGTCGAGCGCAGAATCGACTACGAGGAGCGGATTCGACAGCCTGGGCCGGGGCCCTCCACCACGTCCGCGACGCCGCCATCAAACCATTGTACGTCGCTTCGCCGCGCTACCACGCCCGCCCCCGGCCGGCCCGGTTTCCGTTCTACTCATGCTGCCCGCTGCCCGCCGCGGCGGCGCCTTGCGCGTGCTCTCCTCGGCCGGCGGCCTCTCGGTATCGACGACAAGTGTGAGCTTACTCCCCAGCGCGCCGAGAAATCGGACGACGGTGGTCAATCGAGGCTCGACCCGACCTGACTCCATTCGAACGATGTGCTCGGCGGAGACTTTCATCGCGCGAGCAACTTCGTCCTGCGTCTTGCCCGTTTCGTGTCGCATCTTACGCAGGAACTCCGCCAATTCTGCGGGCGTCGTCGACCTACGCATCGGAAGGGTTCCCATCACCCGGCGGCGGCTCATCAGCCCCCGACCCTAACACGGCACTCCCCAGAATGTCTGCCGCGACCACCCTCAGCCCGACGAGAACCGAACGGAGCAGCATCGTCTCCTCGCATAACGGCTGCCCGCTCCACGCAGCGGCGCGCAGCACCTGACTCATGTAACCGCGATCCGATTCGGTCAGCTCGAGTTCGAAAGAATGGCCGCCAGAGCGCTTGATCCGCATCGATTCGCCCGCCTTTACAGAACTTTTTTGTTAGCTAACAAATTTGTTATGTACGGTGGCATCTTTTCCCGCGTCTGGCAAGGCGGATACGTGCGACCACACGCGTGGCGAACTGGCCTATCCATTCTAGACTGGAGGTCATCGACGGACGATGGGCTGCAATCCGACCCCTGGTGCCAAACGAACTCCGCCCATCCCGGGCCTACGAGCCAAGGTTTGTCCGCCCGACGGGTGGAGAATCTTTGGCAGGGCTTGCCGAGACACCGGAGATCTCGAACGCGCGTGACGCGGTCCGACCGGCGCTTTTCCGCAACTCATGTGCAGATTGCGACGAATCGGCGAAGGGCTAGCATGACGACTCCATGCAGCCGCTGAAAGCACACGTTCGAAATGGTCGTTTGGTGATGGACGAGCCCACCGACTTGCCCGAAGGGTCCGTGGTACCGCTCGAGGTCGCCGATGATTGGGACGAGCTCGACGACGAAGAGCGGGCAGCGCTGCACCGAGAACTGGCTGCGTCGATTGCGGAAACGGAAGCCGGGTCGCCGACCTTCGACGCCGCGGAAGTCCTGGCAGGCCTCGGTTCCCGGAAGTGAGACTTTGATGCCGATCATCCCCGTTTCCTCGGAACCGTCAGCGCGGATCGCAGCACGCATCGAATCGATGCAGGGGGACGAGGTGACGCCTCCGTGGCTTGCCGCTCGAGCTCGGGAGATGAATGCCCTGCCCACCAAGCTCGTCACTGCGGGGAATCTCGTTTTTCCGCGCGAGGTGTACGGCGAATTGAAGCGGGACAACACGCCAGATCGAGAACGATAGAACCTATCGACTTCGAATGATGCGCAGCGGCGGCCTTCCGAACCTGATGTTCCGTTTGATGGTGGAGTCCCCGTGGGATCGAGCCACCGGGCTTGTGGCCCCGCGATACGCTGCTCGCCCCGACGAGATACCTATGTTCATTAAAGGCCTTCATGAGGCGCTCGACCCCCGACCGTACGCGTACCGGTCGGGGCGCGACTAAAAGAGTCGATGCGATGACACAGGGGCGATGCGGGTTAATTCTGCGGCCCGACGGCACGCTGTTCGGAGGGGATGTGCGGCTGCTCGACACCCGCGTTACGAACCTCCGCGAGCTCTTGGCGGACCTCGCCAGCCCGGGATTATGCCTCGTTCTCGGCGCCGGCGCCTCTTATGGTGTCGTACCCAACTCCACGCCGAACATCGCGGCGCTGGCGAGAGAGCTACGCGACGCCGGACGCGATGCTGGCAGACTCCCCGCGCAGATGCGGTCAGAACTCGAGGATCCCTACGTCCGATTCGTCGCCGACCTCCTGGCCATGCAGCCGTCAACAGCCTCGTGGGGCGGGCTCCTGGCAACTGTGTGGCCTCCGCCCATGCGCTTGGGGATCGAGGATGAGAACGACTACGGACTGACCGCCCTACCCGACGTGCCGACCCACGCGGAAGCAAGGGTCATCTTCCACGAGCTGTGGAAGCCGAAGGGCAAGGTTCCGAAGGCCCTGACTCGAATCTACGACGTCCTCGAAAGCTGGGACGGTATCATCGTTTCGTACAACTACGATCGGATCGCGACCAAACAGACCCGATTCGAAGTTATCGCGCCGCACGGGCAGCGCTCGGTTCAAGTCGAGGATCCTCGGCGCTGGGCCGAAATCAAACAGCTCGCCCGGCATGGGGTAGCGATCCCGACCGACATGCACCTGCTGGTTCCCGAAGATGACACGGTGCCAACAAGAGCCGACTACGAGAAAATGCTGTGGGCGTTCCGGCGCGCGCGATGCGTGGCGTTCATCGGGTACGGATTCGGCGCGGGTGCCGATCACCATTCATACGATGACTTTGGGAGAAACCTTGCCGCGAGAGCGCGCGTTCATGTGCTTTCACCTCGGCCGGACAACGAGGATCTCCGGAAGCAGGTCCAGTATGCGCTTCGGGGGCGGCCGCCGCGCTTTCGCGTGTTCGGGCAACCTTTTCGGTGGCAATCGTTTGCGTCGGCTGTGCTCTCCGTGCTCAAGGCGCGCCGCGCGACTCACGTGCGGCACGCGCTTCCCCATGCTGCCGAGATCGCCATAGCGCATGACCGCATGTAGCCGCTTCGCGTGGGAATGGGGCCGCGGCAATCGCGCCCACTGAAGGCCTCCGCGCCCAGGGTGACGTCAGCACGCTTCCGTCTCGCCATGGACGTGGCAACCAGATCGATTCCTGGCCGTGGCCATCTATGCCTTGCGCACGCTCCACGTTCCACGGATACGACGGGAGCGACCCGGACTACGCGACGATTGTGCCATCGGCACCGATGAAGTCTGCTCGTGCAACCTTGATGATCTCGAACACGCGGCCGCATTCGTAAACGACGCCTGCGAGGCGCCAGCTCACGATCTCGGACCCTGTGATCGCGAGCACCGGCGCACCGCTCATCCCGGCGAAATCAAAACCTTCGGGCGGAACGGCCAACCCGCCGATGGGCGCCATGTGCTCACGATCCAGCAGGCACGAGATATCGCGATCGTTGATACTGTCTACAATTCCGGCGCCGCTAGTTCCGCAGAACTCAGTGCGGTGCGACGTTGCCCGCCGGTCGACACCGGGAAATCCCGCAAACAGAAGGCCCTGGTTCAGTTTTGGCGCCGCCGGGGGCCAAGGGGGTGGAGCCTTCAGCACGTGGACTTTCGCCGCGTCGACCTCGCGGTGTTCGACGCGGTATGTGCCGATGTCAACAGCGCGTCCCATGGAGATAACGCGCTCCGCCAGGTCAAAGGACATCGTCGAACACCCGACGTAGCAGTGGCAGCCGCTTCGGACGTTTTGAACGAGCTCGTCCAACACGTGCCGGGCAGTCACGCCGAAAACGCCGTCACCGCAGTCCAGGAAGAAGGTAGTGCCACTTCGTATCTCGCCACTGGGCGCGCGAGAGTGAATCGGCGCCGCGTAGAGCTCCGGCACGCCGGCGAGTCCGGCGTCTAGACCCCTGGCCATGAGCGCACGCGCCTCGTTCAGAGTCAGTCGGTCGATCGGCATCTGAATCTGCTAAAAGTTTTCACGTTCAGTGTCGTAGCCGAACCGTACGCGACAGGCACGTCCGCAGCAATATCGAGCTCTACAGGAACCAATTGTCGCCGCGCTGCGGCGACAATTGGTGGTTGGGGTTCGTCAAGCGCCGCGACGCAGCTCGAGCCACACGCGAGGAGCTGAGAACCAGGCTCTCACGGGTCGCCAACTTGCGAACATTCAACGACTGTCCCTTGACCGGAATGGCCCCAGTTCGCCCCTTGCTCACTGGTCGAGCGAGGTAGCATCGGATCGATGAGCAACGCAAAATCCAAGAGACCCTCCGACCCGATGATAGAGGACGAGATTCTCGATGCATTGGCAGCCTCGGGATACCCGCTGGAAATTCGGCTAATGAAGGCCTTCAGCGAAGGCGGCATGGACCCGATCATCGGCTTTCGCGTACCAGGGAATGGCCCCGAATCGCGCGAGATCGACATCATCGCCCATTTCAGCAAGAACCTGGCTATCGGCGATGGTCGCGTGTTTACGGTCACGCTTCGCCTTCTCATCGAGGCCAAAAGCTTAGAACCCGGGGCAGCGTTCCTCGGTTTCCCATGGTCACGGCCGAGCGATCATGAGCTGCGCGTGGGACGTGCCCGGTTCGGAGGATCACCGACGTATCGAGTCCTCGATGCATACGAAGAGGACAACGGATCGATCCTTGGCGCCGGCGGCCTTGCTGAAGCTTTTGACGCGCTCAACGCCGGGCCTGTTTGCGCTCAATGGGCGGTAGTTCGCAGGACGAAATCTGGAGCGGAGCAGCGCCCCGTCGCGAGCCATGATGATCCGTTCTGGCGGGGCATCGACGGCGTAGTGCGTGCATCAAGCATCTTGATGACTGAGCACTCCACGTATACGAGATGGCCGAAGGACTCCTTTCAGATCCTCTTCGAACTCCCTGTCCTCATTGTGGCGACGCCGCACCTGTGGCTGCACGACGCTACTGCGCCGGTGGCATCCTCTCTCTCACGCACGCCCTCGCTGCTATTGACGCGTATGTTTCAAGTGGAGGCACGTGTAGAGCCACGCCTTGTCGACATCGTGAGCGAAAATGCGGTGCCGGATTTTATTTCGGCTTGCCGATCAACGATTCGCGAGCTGGAGAAGCGATTGAAACGTCACGCTCCTACGCTGGCCGATATCGCCCAACGGCAACGTTCGGAGCTAGAGGAGGCTGAACTTCGCGAGGTTGCAAGGGAGTTTCGTTCATCAGGCTTGCCGTAGCGAGGGCATCGATCCCGCCGGCAGAGCGACGCTTCTGGCCTCGGGACGTGCCCTGTCGAGAATACGCCGCGCGGAAGAAGTGGTCGCTGCACTCCCGATTCACCCGAGCTGTTCAAGCAGGGTCTTGCGAGCGCGTTCGAGGGCATTCTTGCGACACCAACGGCACGAGCACCCCGCGCCCAAAGTCGAAGGCGCGCGCGCATCTGGCGGTTCTTATGCAGAAATCGATCCGCGACCTACGTCCGAGCGCGCGGAATCATGCGACGATCAACGAGGCGTCCGTCTCGACGACCTCCGAAGCGCAGCGTCGCGTTCCTGCCGGCGCGATGGATCGAACCCAGCTGCCAGGTTATTCTCCGGTCCGATCATGATTGCCGTCGGTGTGGCCGATCTGGACGAGCTGGTGACGCGCTGCCGTGCGGACAGCGCGCGCAAGTCGTTCGGCGAAGCCGTCGCGTGCTACCGAGCCGGCGCATACCGAGCGGCCATCGTCGCTACGTGGAGCGCCGTGGTGTTCGACTATCTCGGCAAACTGCACGAACTCGAACTGTCAGGCAACGGCGAGGCGAAACTGATACTTGCGCAGTACGAACGCGCACGCGTCGAGAACGACGTCGAAGCGTCATTGCGCCTCGAGCGAACGATTCTGAACGAAGCGACCCAGACATTCGAACTTCTTACCCCCATCGAAAAAGAAGATCTCGAGCGCCTGCGGACCGACCGCCACCGGTGCGCCCACCCATCATTGCTAACACTCGACGAGCCCTATCAGCCATCGGCCGAGCTAGCTCGTACCCATCTGCGAAACGCGGTCGACCATCTCCTGTCCAGACCCCCGCTTCAGGGCCGAGAGGCGTTCGAAGCGGTGTGGCGAGATGTGGCATCCGAGTTCTTTCCGGATGATCCACAGAGGGCCATGCAGCGTCTTCAAGCGAAGATGTCTCGCGCCCGCACGGTGCTCGTCAATAAGCTCGTGGTGGATCTCACGAAGTCACTTCTTACCACCGCGGACAAGCCTCACCATGCAAGGCGAACAGCTGCCCTATTGGCGATCATCCAAATGCATCATGGTGAGTGCGCCGACCTACTCCGCAGAAAGCTCGACGCTCTCATTGCCTCGGTGCCGGATGCCGATCTAAATCTAGCTGTCCGCTACTGCAGCGTGATCCAAATAGCTTGGGGAAGCATGGGGGCGGCCAGCCAGGACAAGCTCAAGCGTATGGTCGGCCGCTCATTGGACGTCCCAACCCTTGTCGACGCAACTCAAGTGCCTGCACTGATGGATGCGCTCCGATTGGGTCCGATGGATGACGCGTCGATGGTGGCCATTGCAGCTGCAACGACGCTACCTGATTTTCTTGATCGACTTGTCGAAAGATTCACCGCTTCTGAATCATTCGACACATTCAAAATTCTCCGCGAAGCATTTCGAAACGAGGAGCTTGCGTCCAAATGGACGAACGTACAGCTGGAACGACTGCTGACTGCCATTGTGCACAATGCCGAATTCCAAAAGTATTGGGGATACGGAACCACCGTGGAGGAGTTGTTGCGATGCTGCGGCGATCGAGCGCTTGAGCTGGAACAGTCATGGCGGCTCGCCTACGATCATCTCGCCACGCGTAGCGATGCCAGTTCGAAAGTCGCTCGAGACAAGATTCGCTCACGGTTTACTAGCTTTCCGGAGTGAACGCGGCGTCGTGGATTCGATCACGTCGACCTGGTCGATGCTTTTGGCCTGGTGAGACAAAACGGCCCAAGAAGGGGTAATGGCCGCTGCTGGGCCGCGACTGATTTCGGGAATTCAGAGCAAAGGACGTTCGCCCAATTCGGCGTTCCATGTTTCGATGCAGCCCGCCACCCCTAGCACTTGCAGCCCCCGTAGGACACGGCGTACCTTGTTAAGATGCGCGTCCTTCAAGTACCGGCTGCCGAAAAAGGGCGACGAGTATGAGCGGACGGGAGCGACAAGATCACTACGAGGTGCTCGGCCTGAGTGCCGATGCACCGGAGGAGGTCATAAAGGCCGCTTATCGCGCTCTTGCAGCCAAGTATCACCCAGACAGGAATCACGGCGACCCAAATGCCGAACTGAATTTGAAGCGCGTGAACGCCGCCTTCGCGGTATTGGGAGATCCGGTCAAACGTAAGCAATACGACGATCTGACGCGCAGTCCCTCGGATGTTGAGCAGACGGAAGCGATCTCGACGCCCTCGAGGCCCGACGGGAACACCCCCACACGAGAGCCGGCCGACCCCACACCGCCAATAGAGGCCGGCTCTCCCATTTCGCGCGGCTTTGGTTGGATTGTCGGATTCACGTTGGCTGGAGCGGCCATCGCCGCGATGCGTGGAGGGTGCGTCACGAAGCACCCGACGACCGATAGTCCGCCGTTGATCGGTGCGGCCGATCCGCCGACAGCCGAGACTGTTGCGGCCGAGCGCGCCGACCAACAGACGTGGATCGAGCAACCTGACTATCGATTGGCGTTTCCAGGTACCCCCAGACCACCGAAGCGCTCCTCCCAGGCGACCCAATTGGGCATCGCTACAATGACCGAGATCGGGATGAGTCGTCCTTCTGGCGCCTTCTATACATTCCAACAGATGGACTACCCGGCCGGCGCGATCTTGAACGAGAAGGGGGCAATAGACGGTGCAATCGCTGGAATGAAAGCTGAGTCCCAGGAGACCCCGAAACTCCTTTCGGATCGACGCGCGATGATAGGTAGCTGCAACGGTCGTGACTTCTCGGTGAAGACTGCAACGTTCGTCGTTCGTTCTCTCTACTGCATCAGGGGCTCGCGCGCCTACATGGCGTCGTACGCGATTTCCAGTTCAGCCACGGCTGATGAAGTCAGGGAAGCCACGTCGTTTCTCACGTCCTTTACCATCTCGCCCGGGCACGCACTGCGGACGAATCAAGCACAGAGGGGTTCGCCGTCAGCCAGCCCGACCGCCAACAAGGGGTCGACCAGCGAATTATAAGGAGTCGCTCCTGCTCTAACGCGTCAGGACTCGCGAGCAAAACATCTATGATCAGTCGCTCGTATCATCAATTGCCGGCTTTCCGGGACGCGGGCGGAACGGCGACGCCTGAGTAGATGGACATCATGCGCTCCTGCTTGAGCGGATTTTCGATGTTTCGCGAGTACGTGGCAGCGAAGCCCCGTTTGTCTGCAAGCCAGTGATCTTCAATCGTCAGGACGTTGAGGTGGAAGCTGTTGCGCTCGATAAAACTGAGCGTTCGGTCCGTGCGTCGCACTTCGACATCACCCGCGCCGCCATTTCCCGAAATAATCCCGTCCGACGGACCTACTTGAATGAATCGGACCCCACCATTGCGAAAACTGGTCTCATCATCTTCGCGCTTAACGAGACGTCCGAGGATTGAGTAGATTTCGAATGTTCCGGACTCGGCGAAGAACTCGAATACTGCATGGTCCACCAAGCTTGGCGTCATCAACGGTGCGCTGGAGTCCGCCGGCGATGACGATGCAGAGGCCGTCGGAGGCAAACTCGAAGGAATCGATGGATATACAATGGGCGTGTACGCCGGTAGCGGCGCGCGTTCGCACATTGCGAGAAGCACCGGAAACCCGATCAAGCTTGCAAGAAGCGCGTATCGACCCACGCCATACCCTATCGATTCGCCAGGATGGCGGCAATGCCGTACCGGCGTAACATTTGGGAGTCGCTGACTCCCGAATTGCCGGCTCCGCTTCGTGCCATCGTAGCTTTTATGTTACGGTGCCGACATGGCTCGCTCCGCCAGGAAAGCGCCGGACACGAGTAGGAAGACCAGATTCGACACGTACGTTCAAGATCGCCTGAAAGAGCCGAAGATCGCCGCGCACCACCGGAAAGTCGCCGCCAAGATCGACGCGATCGACAAGCTGGTACAAGTGCTCGATTCGGTGCGAGTCGCGAACGGCACCAGCAAGGCCGCGTTGGCTAGACGCATCGGTGCCAAACCCGAGATCCTTCGACGCCTCTTTACCGCACGGTCCCCCAATCCCACGCTGTCGACCGTCATCGCCGTCATGAATGCGCTCGGCTTCCATCTGACGCTGGTGCCAAACCGAAAGCCCACCAGTCGCCGGGCTCGCTGACGCGCGACATCTCGAAGCGCGCGCCAGCTCGGTGAGGAAGCGACCCAGATGGCGGACCAGAGCGCCGTGGAGGTCGGCACCCGAGTGCCCATGGGCAAGCCGAGTAACTCGAGGTCGGGCGCGCTGGGATGAATCTGTCTCAGCGCCGCTGAGACTTCTTCGCACCCTGCTTGAAGGACGCGAACCGCGACTACTTGATTGCCGCTAGGAGGTCGGCGGCGAGAGCCTCGCACGACGCCGCGATTTCGCCCGGGTCGGCGAGCACTCCGGCGGAGCGAATGGCCATCTCGACGCCGATCCCGCCGCGCTTGGTGAACTGCGCTTCGAGCAACGCCAGGCCCGCCCTCGCTACTTGCTCCGAGCGCTTGTCGGTGAGCAACTTCTGCCAGCGATCCGCGAGATCGCCGGTCTCGGTGCCGCGCAGCAGTCGAAGCACGTCGAGGGCGTCCTTGTCAGTCTGCCGATCCGTGCCGTAACGCTCGCTGATCTTGTGGACCTTGGCGACGAGCAGCGCCGACGACCCCGCGACACGCACCTCCAAGGCTCTTGTGTCGCTCGATTCCAACGCGGTGAGCCGCATGACGTCCGCGTCAACGATGGCGCCGTCGAGCCCCTTCACGATCCGCGCTGCGCGCGAGTCGTGGCCCGGCAGGTTTGCAGCGCGCCTTCCTTTCCCCGGACTCACGGAAGCTGGAACGAGTAGGTCGATCCCGACCTCGACAATGCCACTGTGACGCGTCGGGTGTGCCGCAATCCAGATACCGACGGAATCCTTGCCCTTCGCGAAAAACCCGGCTTCCATGAGGGCCCTTTCCAGCGGAGGAATCTCCGCAAGGACCGCGGGGTCGATCGCAAGGTCGCCGTCTGTTGTGAACGGCGCAATCGCGAGATCTGCCTCACCTACGCGGAGGTAGACGGCTTGGGCACCCACCAACACGATCGCGTCGCGATGCGATCCGAGTGCGGTAAGGGCATCGAGCAGAACCTTCCTGGCTAGAACGTAGAGCTCCTCAACCTGAATCATTTGCGCCATGCGCTTTCATTCTCGCGCATCCACGTGATCAACTCTTCACCCTCTGCTGGCCCGCGACCCGTGCTCGTCAAGAGATCAGCCGCGACCTGGCTCGGAGCCGCATACCACACGCCATCTCGTTTGGCCGATCCATCGAATACTCCTTCGTCACCGGGTTCGATGAGCAACACGTTGGCACCGATTTCTGCCGGTCGAAGTGAAAGCCGCCTCGCGGCTTCACCACTGTCGCGCAGCCATACAGTCGCAAGGCGTGGAGAGGCCACCGGTGCCATGCTGGTCGCGGCGAGACTTCCGGTAACGGCGTAGCGCTCCTCCGACTTCGCAAGGCGAGCCATCAGCGCGGAGAGTCCGCGTGGCTCCAGGTACGTTTGGGCGCTTCCTCTCGACTCGAGCGGTGCGTCGCGCGTCCACCGGCGAAGGAGCGAAGGCCAGTCAACGCTCTCGATGCGTCCACGACCGACGCGTGTGATCAGCGCTTCGCTGTCCAGGAGTGCGAGCACCCTAGAGACGTAGCCCGCGTCGATCTTCGTGATTGCGGCGAGCTCCCTCACACCAGACGGCTCGCGGCGGTCAACGAGCGCGCGTACGATGCGTCCAGCTTTTGGTCCTCGAAGCGAGCGCGCGGGACGCGCCTCGCGATCGGGATCCTCGGAAGCGCCCTGTGTTTCGATGAAGAGCCCTGGACGACTCACGACGAGGCGCACGTTCCCCGTCAGGTCGACGTAACCAACGTCCGCCTCTTGGAGTCGTGCCCTTGTGCCCTCACTGACGTAACGCGAGATGACGACGAGCGCTCTATCTTTGGCGGCTTGCCGGGCCGCATCGACGAGGGGGCGTACTCCCTTCGGCTCGAGACGCACGCGTGCTTCGATTGCGATCGTACCAACGCGGCGGTCCGGCCCAGCGATCTTAGCCACGGCATCAATCGGTCCGCGCGCGTCCATGGTTGCTTCGCTCAGTCTCCAGCCAGCGGGCAGGCGTCGGCGCAGAACACGAAGTCCCTCCCGGATTAGGTTGTTGTCTGAAATGGCCATGTTGCGCAGCGTGTGCAACAGTATAGTTTCAGGCAACATCGGCTGGCAAGTTGCCTGATTCTCAATGTTGCGCGCCACGTGCAACAAGCCATTTTCGGGCAACTTGGAATCAGAAACCTCGCTCAACTAACTAAATTAGTTAATAGTTACTGCAACTTAGATCGATCACATTCAACCAGCCGTATCCGACCCCCGCGTAGATGGGATGGGGGGACCGCGCGATGATCGATCGCGCCATGAGCACGCTCGGCGGCGGAGGGCGCCGGTGCACCGCGCGTACGATCGCATTCTCAGAGGGTGCCTAGTTTTTACTCGACGCCGCTTTTCGCACGAGCCCCATCGCAACGTCGAGCGCTCTATCGGCCTCGGCCTCGACATCGGGCTTGACGCCGACTCCATCCCAGTTGGTGTTGGTGACAGGGCTTTTGGAAAAGCCGATGGCCACAGAGAGCACGAATTGCTTTCCGACTTTGGCGAGTGCGCAGTAGTGCCCGCCCCCGCCGGTCGTTTCGCCGACGATCGTGCCGCGCTTGAGCGTCTGCACCGCGTAGGAGAATCCTTCCGCGGCCGAAAACGTGCGCCGCGACGTGAGCACGAAGACGGGACGTGATGCGCCGTAACGCTTGCCGGAGACTTCTTCGCGCGTCCACTCTTGCACCGTCTTGCCGCTCAGTCGGTCATACGACTCTGCCAGCAGCATCTTGCGATCGAAAAGGTAGCTCAGAAAAAGCGCCAGGGTGTCTCCGTCACCCCCGCCGTTATGCCGAAGATCGACGATGAGCGCGCTCGAGTCTGCGATCGAAGCCATAGCGTCGCGCGCCGCCTGCTCCATTCCGGGGACTTTGACGTAAGGGAAATGGTGGAGCACGAGGTACCCGACGTTGCCGGGCAGGATCTCGGCGCGCTCGATGCCGAATCCGTGGCTCACTTCGAACTTCGCCATCCGCTCGAGATCGGCGGCCGTCGGCTCTGCCTCTTCGTGCAGCATGGCCTCCGGAATCGCACTCCTCGGCATCAGGGACACGTGCTTGTCGTGGAACAAGGCCGCGAGGTCGGCATTCACGCGCTGCATGATGGCGTTCCCCGACGTCATGGCTTTCATGGAGTCGTCACTCCATCGCTTGGCGAGCTCGGGCCGGTTTTTCGCGGCAATCTCGGGAAAGACGTACTTGGCGTCGAGCTCGGCGAGCACGGCGCTGACGAGCTCCTCCCGCTCCGCCGGCTCGACGCGGAAGTCGGGGCCTCCGGCAGGCTCCGCTGCGGCCTGCGGACCCGAGCGCCCGCTCCGACAGGAAGCGAGACCAGTCGAAGCGACTATTAGCAGCAATGCTAAAGAAATACGCCAAACCATTTCCATCCTCATTTTGGGGCGTTCCTCGTTTGGAACGATGTGTGCGCCGCTGGCGTATGCATTCGCGCACGGAGCGCCGGTGCAGGTCAAGCGCATCGCTTAACGCTCCCAAGCGATCGTCGCGACCTCATGAGCCACATGAAACCGAGCTAGACTTGGTCTTTGGCACGTCAACGTAGCGCCGCCCGCACGTGCGATTGATTGTCGCCGCGGTGCGGCGACAATCTTGGTTGGGAGGGCAGCCGATCTGCCTGGCTCGCAGCTCCGCGCGTCAGAACCTCGAGAAACGCGCTTCCGCGGAGAGCCAATTCGGAGATGGAGAGCGCCTGCGTGCTCGCTGATTCTAGGGGCCGCGCGGCCGATCGACGTCGGCGACGTTGCCTCTCGAGCCACGGCACGACGCGGCCCGACGCGAACGCCGCAGCGAAAGGAAACCCTGCGCGAAGCAGTCCGGGTTGGTCCGGTGCCGTCCGTAAATACTGCGCAAGCTCGGCGGTGGTCATGCCGTATCGCGCCTTCGCGTCGGCCAGACGCTTGACCGCGTGGTTCACGTCGACCACGGTGTTTCGATCGCCGAAAGCCTTCGCGGCCGCCCGAGCAAGAGGCAGCAGGGCTGTCGCCTCGTCACTCTCGTCGATATACGCATCCCCTTCCCTCCCCGCGTTGGGGTGGACGGAGGGTGGTGGATCTCTGGGTGGAAGATCGCGCCCGCGCGTGGATAGTGTGCGAACAACTGACCAGCTCGGGGGCCGCGCCGCCGGTATCCCCTCACGCTCGGGGCCGTCTCTGCCGGCAGGCCGGGGCGCACTTTGCCGCAAACTCATGGGCGCGATTGCCGCACGCTCGGGGGTCTGGTTGCCGTTGAGCCGTGAGCTTAGAGCCGTGGCCACGGGTCGCGCCCGCTGTGCGAGTGGGCATGCATGGTCCCCGGGGTTCACAAGCTCATCCCACGGCGTTGGAGCCCAACCGTGCCCCTCCTGGCGCTGAATGACTCCGCGCCGAGCCAGCTCCCGCAGCGCCTGCCGGCAACTCCGGTCGGGCTCTTCGAGGAACGCCGCTAACCAGGTCGACGTGACCCGCAAGGCGATGCTCGCGCCACGCCTTCGAGCCTCCTTGTGAACGCACACGGCACCAAACACCCTGATCTCGAGCCGTGACCATTGCTGCCACCCGCGCACAACGACGGCGGGGACTGCGAAGTCGAGGTGCATCGCGTGCGAAAATCTCGCGCTCACCTCCTCTGACGACGCCGGCGTCACAACGTATCCCCCAGGATCGCGCATATTGCACGCCCGCTTTTGCAACCTGCACTCGACGAGCTTGCGCAACGCTTTGCGCGCGTCCGACGGATCGACCCCGGCGCGCTCCGCGAACTTCGCGGCGCTGATCCGACGCTCGAACCCGTCGCACATCTCGCGCGCAACGGCATCGATGACAATCTCCGTCTTCGTGAACTCGCGCCAAGCGATCAGCAGTCCTGCCGGAAACCAAACATGCGGCAACGTCTTCCTTACGGCAGGACGTACGGCGCTCCGCATCGCTCCCGACGGCGTCGACGACGACGCCGTCGCCGACGGAGATACCGCAACCGCGGCGCTCACGGCTCCCTCCCCGCTTCAACCGCGTCTGCCACCGCGGGCTCGGCCATCTCGACGATGCGTGCGCACATTTCAACGAGCGCGGTCCCCGCGTGCTCACCCTCCGCCAACACGCGCAGCGCCAACGCGCCCGCCGTCCGCGCGAGCCACCCGCGCGCCAACGCCTCTGCCACCGCCCACTCCACCTCCCTCCCCTTCGCGGCCGCCAACAGAATCTCCCGCGCCGCCTCCAGTAAGGCCCCGTTAGGGTCACAAACCGACCCAACCTCACGTCCCCGCTCACAAATGGAGTGCTCTTTTAATCCGTAGGTCCCGGGTTCGAGTCCCGGCCGGCCCACTAGAACGATATCCACGGGTTGGGTGTCGGAGTTAGAGATTTGGGCGAGCTGTTCGGAGGCGTTTGTGACCTTACGTAAGGTCACGCGGGCGATCTCCGCGTGCCGCTTGGGTCATCGCGAGCTCGCCGAGGTGCGCGTAGCGCTCGGTCGAGAGACGCGATTTGTGACCGAGGTAGGCTCGGACCATCTCGAGGGTCCAGTGGGCGTCGGTCCACCAGCCGCTGACGAGGCTTGATGCGCAGGTGTGGCGCAGATCGTACCAGCGGATGGGGCGTTTGATTTTGGCGGCGCCGAGGTGCTCGGGACAGGTGTCGAGGAACGGGCGGTTGTTGTCCGTGGGGCGCAAGGTGCCGTCCGGTAGTGGGAGGAGGAGTTTGTGTTTGTTTTTGCGCGCGTAGGTCGGCAGGAGTTTGAGCCAGGACTTCACGGCTTTGGTTGCGCGCGGAATGAGATGCACGGTGTAGGGGCGGCCGTTCTTCGTTGGACCGCCGTCACGGCCGTAGCGGACCGTGATGCGGGCGTCTTTGCCGTCGACGGAGACGTCCTCGAGTCGTACGCGTGCGAGGCTTGAAGGACGAATGCCGGTGTACATGGCGAGCTCGACGATGTGGCGATCGGGAGCCGAGGTGGCGCGAAGCAGCGCGCGCTGTTCGTCGGGATCGAGGTACGTCCAAGGATCGTGTGTCTTGCCGCGACGATCGCGAAGGCGGATTCCGGCGACGGGGTTGATGGTCATAAGACCTTCGCCGACTGCGGCTTCGCAGATGATCGACCAACCGAGGCCGGGACGCCATCGCGTCCGTGTCCCCGATGCGAACCGCAAACGGGTCACGCTGGAGATCTTCGATTCGCCGGAGAAGGCCGAGCGCGCACTCGACGCGTTCAACGCGGTCGTCGACAAAACGGAGCTGCCCGCCACGAGCCAAACCTTCCGCAAGTTCGGCGAAGAGCAGCTCGACAAGCGCGGGTCGCATCGACATCAACATGTGCCAGACGTCCCATCGGGAAGCGTACGCGGACGGCAACATCGAACGATTTCGCAAGGCGACTCGATATCCGTACTCAGAGACGGCCGCCGACACCGATGAGGAGCGGTGGCAGCTCAGCGAGATCGAAAAGGCAATTTTCCCCCTCGGGGTCGTTGCCCCCGGTCAGAAGAACGACATTGAAATCGTGTTCAACGCGATGAAGTACACGGGAATTCTCGTAACAAGGGACGGCGCCTCACGGCGGCAACCAAATGGCATTCTCGGCGCGGCGGCGCAGCTCAAGCAGCATGGGCTTCTCATCATGACCCCGGAGGAGACCGTCGAATTCTTGTGGCGCAGGATGCGCCTTGATCGGCGATGACTCGGCCCAAGAAGCTAGGCGCTCAGCTTCCCCACGTTTGCCTTCCGCACGCCCCCTCGTCGCTCCTAGAGATCCGCACCGGGCGAGCTCCCGGTGGTCGCCCGACTTTCAGCTGTGGATCCCGAAGACTTCGGCGTAGGTCTGGTAGCGATTCTCGATGACCGCAGCTAGATGCGGGGAAATTGGACCCCACTCTGGGCTATCGCCAAGTTCCTGCAGTCTCCGATTCGCACCTTCCTCCACCGTTGGCATCTCGGATTTGGCGTCAGCCCTCGCATGCTGCAGTGCGCGGCCCCAAGATTCATCCGTGAGTCGCATCGACCATTGTCCTGCGCCTTCGCGGCGAAGCTCATACTCCAGGTTGCGATTGCGATCGGATGGATCGGGATCATGGGGCGGCTCCCACCGGAAGAACAGCCGACCTCGTTGGAAGTTCACAATCCATCGAACATAGCCGTCAGGTTCATCGAACTCGAAGGACACCGCGCCCCGCCGCCGCGCATCGTTCGACCGCGCGTTACCATACCAAAAGAGCAGCACGACGATCAGCACAAAGCCCAACGCCCACATCAGCTCGGAGCTAAGCGTGCCCTATGAGGATTGTCAACGCCCGCCGATCGCCCCGCGTTCCGTGCAGCCGACCCGACGTCACCATTACGAACCCGGGCGAGGCGTGATGCCCGAAGCTAGGCGAGGTGGTTGCGCACCGAAGTATACTTCTTGAAGTCGACCTGATCGCAATAGTCCAGGAATTCGAGGTATTTTGCCGCTTGATCATTACATCGAGCCCGCGACTTCTCGTCATTGCAACCTCAATCCCGGCTCTTATCTTGGCTCGCGCGTGTCCATCAGCATTGTCGACGAAAGGGCTAATCGCGATCGTTCGGAACCGAGCGCCACCCTTCATCGGGACTGGGTAGTCGTGTCCCATCAATGCCCAGTGATTCGGTGGCCCTTGATTGACTGGACGTTCTACGCCGATGGTACTGGGCGTAAGCCAAACGAACGCCCCTTCCGCCTTCTCCGCGTTCTCGGCCGCTTCGTCGATTGCTGGACTGATGACAAATGGCCCCGATGCCCGTAGGGGCCCGATTGCGACTGCGCCACGATAGACCAGCGGAGGCTCGCACTGTGCTGCTTCGCGCATCGCGTAGGCCGCGCCAAGGCACGTGATCTCAAGCAAGATCGAACCGACGCGCGCTTCGCAATCCTTCGAGGCGGGCTTGGCCGACGGTTTGACGGTTGCCGTGATGATGATGCTATCTGAGAAAAAGGCGGCTCCTAGTTTCGGCGTGCTGCCGAAAGCAGCGAATAAGTCCGCGTGCCGCCGCGGTATGAGCGCCTTTCTGGCGTACTTCGACATGATGCCATTGACCTTGGCCCGCGAGTTCCGCAGCGTCGTGAGCGGCGAGACGTCGGTCTCGCCATTGCTCCCGCGCCAGATCCCTTTGAACCCAAGCGCATCGATCACTGCCACGGCGCCAAATTCAAGCTTTGTCATGCGACTGGCTCGAGTGCGAAACGATGATTTCCGAGAGGGGCATTTCGACAATGGTCCATGCTCGGAGTCGACCACCCTTCGGCCGCGGTCGCAAGATGCGCCACGAAACGTCTCTTGCCGGGTCTGTTTATACACTGTGATCGTTACCCGTCAGGAGCGCGACGGGCGAGGAGGGCGCTGCTCGAAACGTGTCTGCCCTTCTCTCGCCACGGCCGGATCTCGGCACGCGGCTCTTTTGCCTTCCCAGTGGAGCCCGACAGGGCACGCTTGTCCGGTGCCGAAAAACAGGCAACCGTACATAACGCAAGCGTTAGGTAACGTTAGCGTTCTGGAAGGGTGGCAGATCCATGCGAGTCAAGCACTGTGGAGGGGGTTGCTACGAACTCGAGTTGACCGCGTCGGACAACGCGTACGTGGGCAACGTGCTGCGCGCCGCAGAGTCGGGTGGGGATCCCATGTGCGTCGAGACGGTGCTCCTGCGAGCGGTTCTCGTCGGCTTGCGGGTTGTTGCGGCAGACATCCTTGGGCGTGGCGTGTTACGGTCCGATGGCGATGAGCCGCCGCTGGGTGATGGGAACCCTTCCGATGCGTAGGTCAACTACGCCCGCCGAACTTGCGGGGTTCCTGCGCGCGATGCGCCACGAAACGGGCAAGACGCAGGACGACGTGGCTCGCGCAATGGGCGTGCCAGCGGAGCACATCGTTCGAATCGAGTCGGGTCGTGTAGAGCCGAAGTTGACCACCGTCGTCCGATTTCTCGACGCGCTGGCCAGCAAGCTAACGCTGGTCGTCGACACTGACCGGCCTGCGCCTGACAAGGCCAACGCGAAGGTCAAGCCACGTCGGGGAAGCAAGCGGTCGCGAAAGGCGGGTGGTCGGGAGTCCGTTCGTGCACGCGGGTAGTGCCTCGCGCGGCCAGGATGACCGGTCTGGGCCACCCGTCCGGACTGGGCTACCGATGAGCTCTCCGTTATCCTCCGGCGGCATGAGTCCGCCTGAGTTGAACAATGTCCTACCGCCGCGTTGCGATACGCGCGGCACCTGCGAGACTTGAGTCCATGGTCGCCCAGCACGTTCCCATCAACCCTGCGGTTCTCGCGTGGGCGCTCCGTGAGGCCGGAGCTGGCCCCGAGGAGCTCGCCGGCAGGTTGGGCGTCGAACGAGCTGTCGTTGATGCGTGGCTTCACGGTTCTTCGCGCCCGAACCTCACGTTGTTTCGCAAACTTGCGACCACGTTGCATCGACCCAGCGCCACATTTCTTTTGCCCGAGCCGCCCAAGAGCGCGATCCCGGCGGTTCAGTTTCGTCACCCCCCCGACGCCGCAAACCGCCAACTCGGTGAAGCGGAGCGGCTTCGCCTGCGCGAAGCGGGGCGGTTGCAGCGCGGCCTGCGCTGGATACTCGACCAGACAGATCATCGGCCATTGGACATACCGCTCGAGTCGACCGCCACCGATCCCGAGGTGGCGGCCCATCGCTTGAGGCAGATCGTCGGCGTCACGCCCGACGAGCAGACGGGATGGAAGAGCGACTCCATGGCGCTCCGTGAGTGGCGGCGCGCGCTCGAGGCGCTCGGCATCGCCGTTCTGTTGTTGCCTATGGGGTCTGACTCGGCGCGCGGTTTCTCCTTTTGGGACGACCTTGTCCCAGTGATTGCCGTCAATACGCACTGGAATCCAGCCGCGCGCATCTTCACCATGTTTCACGAGCTCGGTCACCTCATCTCGCGAACCAGCTCGGTCTGTCAGGATGGGCGGGTCGAACGCCACAAAGATCACGGTGACCCAGTCGAACGCTGGTGCGAGAGATTCTCCGCCGCTTTCCTACTTCCGTGGCCCGACGTGTCACGATTTCTTTCGACTAAATACGGCTGGACCGAGGGACGCGAAATTCACGACCTCAAGGTTGCCACCGCGCTCGCGCGCAGGTTTAAGGTGAGCCTGCGCGCCTCCGTGCTCCGCTTGATCGACCACAAGGCGGCGCAATGGAAGCTGTTCGCGTCCATCCCGAAGAACAGTGACGCGAAGACAGGCGGTGGCGGCGGTGGCGGCCGTACGCGACCGCAGATCCGCGCCGACGAATACGGTCGCCGGACTGCAACCATTCTGTTCGACGGGATGCAGCGCGACGTACTCTCCCGCGATGACGTGCTCGGCTACCTCAACATCGGCGATGCGGAGCTCTCGACGTTCGAAACCGATGCACTAGCGGGGTAGACAGATCCGTGGGGGCCGCGAAGAAAGCCATCGAGACCCCAAGCGAAGTATGGATCATCGACACGTGCAGCATCATCGAGATTCGCCGCTGCGTCCCGAAGGGGCACCAGGCACATGTCTACGCGGCCCTAACCAAACTTGTCGTTGCGGGAGACCTTGTTTTTCCGCGGGAAGTGTACGGCGAGCTGAAGCGGGACAACACGCCAGATCGTGTCGACCCGCCGTTCGAGTGGGCCACGAAGAACGTCGAGGTCGCTGCCCGGCATGGAACCGATTTCGAAGCCGTGAAGAGCGCCCTTGCGAGAACGCCGAAGGTCCTTGACCACGAAAAGCCTGCCGGTGCCGACGAGGCCGACCCGTACGTGCTGGCTCTCGCCCTGAAGCTCAAATCGGCCGGCCACGAAACAACCGTCATTACCGAGGAGCGCAAAGATCGACCGCAGAAGATGTCGCTCAACACCGCGTGTGGGCTGCACCGTCTGTTCTGCGTTCCGATCATGGCCTTCCTCGCGAGCCGCGATATCTGGTCGCCGCTGGAGTAGCCCCCCGACAGGTGTCTTCGACGCCTCGGCGTGGGCAAAACTGCCGCACGCCAGGTGAGCAATCGACATCGCACCTCGGACCACAATGAGCGCGCGCCATTGCTTTCGTCACGCGACGGCGGTGCACCTTGTTATCAATACCGCGCGGCGCGACAATCTTGGCTATGGAGGGGTCATGGTGAACGGAGTCGAGCCTTTTGACGGACCGCATGCCGCCGCGGCCCCGCAATTGAAGAAGGAAGAGTGGGCGACCGGCGCAGAACTCCTTCGTCAACTTCTAACTCGTTCGGGAGACGGCTGTGTGAGCAGCATCGCGCTCGGACGAGAACTGGGAAGGAAGGGCATCGACGACCCCCGGCGGCTCGTGCTGGCGATGAAGTTCTACGACTTCGACGCGCCACATGATGACGGATTGGCCGTTCCCGCGTTCAGGTGGAAGCATCACGGGCGGAGCTTCTACTCCGAAGAAGCATTCAAGAAGACATTGAACCGGACCGAATCCGAAGCGGATTCAGCCGCGGAGAAAGCGGCGGTGCCGAGCGAGCCCGTAGGCGACGACGATGATGATGACGAGGAGCCGGCGCCGGCACGACGGACGAAACGCCAAGAGGAGGCGCGGCTCGTTCGATACGTCATCGAAACGTTGAACGACATCTACGGTGCAGACGTTGGACCCGACGACAAGGAGATCGCTTTCGACGTTCACAACGAACGAGCGGGCAACGACTTCGAAAACGTCGACGCGCTCGCCATTCACTGGCGATCGAACGAGGTCGTTGACCTGGTCGCCGTGGAAGTGAAGCTTGCATTCTCGGCAAAGCTGGTTCAGCAGGCCAACAACTACCGCCGCTTCGCCGACCGAGTGTGGGTCGCTTTGCCCGTTCAAGCCCCGGTCGGCCAGGCCGCTCTCGAGCTGCGGGAAACAAACGGTCGATTGTTCGATTACCTTATCAGCTTGGGGGTCGGGATTTTGGCCTGCCATAAACGGAGAGGAAAGAGTTACGAGGTCTTTCCCGTGCAATGGCCCGCTCGCTGCATGCCCGATCCAATTGAGCGACACGAGTTCATCGAGCGACATCGCGACACGTTCGAGGACGCAGGCGTCATCGAGCGCCGCAGTCGGGGCGTGTTCCCAAAGTTGCGGTGAATGCTCCCTAACCTGTGCACGAGGCGCATCGGCGTGCGCGATGAGCAGAAGCAGTCAGCACCGGAATTCAGAATGCAGCTAAGCACATACGTGACGTTGCTTACGTTCGCCAGCATGGCGAGCGGCTGCCGTTCGTTATGGCTCACCGATGTCTGCCGCGCGCAGTTCGCCGACCCCACTTCGACCGCGGCGGCGGGACCGAGCACTGTAGCAATCACCCCCGAGCCCGAGACGAGGACGAGGGAGGGTCTACCAGTCGCCCGCTCCTACGAGGAGCTCAGGAAGCTTTTCCGCGGAGGGAATGCGGCGCTCGAGCAATCAAGAGCGGGAGTCGACGAAATTGACGGGCGCCAAAAGGCGCTCATGGACGAACTCGAACGCGAGGCCGCCTGGCGATCCTGTGACCAGCCCCATCCGAAGTGCGGACTAATTGGCGCGACCATGAGCACGCCGGAGGTCGTGGCTTCGTTCTCCGCGACGGAATGCAAGGAACCCTTCGGTAGGACGCGAAAGAAGCTGAGTCGGGCGTGCTCCGACAAGTACACGGAGCTCTTCGTGGCGGCGTTGAGGGAACGCTATCAACTCGCCGACGCCGCGACGGTGAACAGTGAATGCGCTGCGACTCCCGGCTGCAAGGGCATGCTGCCGTACGAACTCCTTTGCCTGAAGTCGCACAATGACGAGCTGTTGCGCCGGTTTCGAGAGTTGAACGGACCTCTGCAGGAGGAGCGGGATCGGCGAGCGCAAGCGTATTCGCAGCTGCTCCAGGCCACGGTCGAGCGGAATCGCAAACTAATGGAAGCCTTTGAGCAGGCGCAGGAGCAGCGGACCCAGCGCGCCCGGGACATCGAGCAGGCGCGAGCGGCGCAATTGGAGCAAGAGCAGCGCGAACGCGAAGAAACTCGCAGGAGGGCGGCGATGGCCGCGGCGCTTCAGGCTGCCGGCGCCAGCCTAGCGGCAGCGGCGCAAGCACCGACGACGTACACGCCGACGTCGCCGGGGGTGGGTGCCGTCTATCGACCATCAGGATGCACCAGCGACTTCAGCTGTCAGTACGGTTGGAAATGTCTGAAAAACGCGGGCAGTACCGAGGGCAAGTGTGCTCAGGCTGTAGATTCCTTCGGAACGCCAACGTTTGCTCCACCATCAACTGAATCCGTGGGTCCCGGGCACAGGCAGTGTTGGACTCTAGCTGACTGCCCTTCGACTTTCCGCTGCGAGTCGGGCCAGTGCGTGAAATAGCCATGCATGCGAAGGCTCCGACTTTCCGAAGTCGCGCGTGCGCGTCGACGGAGACCAAATTCGTCTCGCCCTCGAGCGGTGGCGCTAGACACTTGTGCGCCGCGACACCGTAACTTTTCTATTACGATGGTAGGCTCATGGCTCGACGTGCGAAGGCGACCGCGAGATCCGGACTGCGTACTGCGTTCGACAAGTATGTCGAAGGTCGAATGGAAGATCCGACGTTCGCCGCCCACTCTCGGAGCATCGCGACCAAGATCGACGCGACGGACAAGCTGGTTGCAAACGCTCGATTCGGTCCGCCTCGCGAACGGTATTAGCAAGGCCGCGCTAGCTCGACGTATCGGCGCCAAACCCGAGATCCTTCGACGTCTCTTTACGGCACAGTCCCCCAATCCCACGGTGTCCACCGTCATCGCCGTCACGAACGCGCTCGGCTTCCATCTGACGCTGGTACCGAACCGAAAGCCACCCGGCCGTCGCCGGGCAACGCGGTAGATCCATTCTCAGGACCCGCTACCCCCCGATCTCACCGCGCGACTGCCAGCACTTCCGCTGCCCATTGGTCAAACGTCACCACGCGCAGCCGATCGATGCCCGTCTCGTAGGCGACCTTCACGAACGCGCGATCGCTGGTGACGAGAAGATCGGCGTATGCGGCGTCGCCGAAATGCTCACGGTCGAATACGTCGCTCTCCCGAAGACCGACGGTCCCGTCGGTGAGTAGACGAATCCGCGCAAGCAAAAAGGCCGTTGCGTACCACGCGGTCGGTATTCTCCGCAGATCGAACGCTCTTCCACGGTCGAGACGAACACCAAAGGCGGCATCCAGTTGCCGATCAACCTCGTCGGCCGTCCAGTTCGAGATGACGTCATCTCGATTGGTATCCCAATGCTTCTTCCATTTTGGCCATGCGGTGAACTCGGGCGCCTCTCGGACCGCCAATCGCGCTTTTTTCTCCCTCGTAACGAACGCCATTTTGACCGTGGTCGCCTGGACTTCCTCTCGGGCGGCAAGGGAGCGATCATGTAGGCTCGCGATCAACGGCGCCGCTTCGCGTCGCGAGTAAAGGGCGCGCCCTCGGCTCAGCCTTCCGAAACGCAGCTCGTCGCGAATTCGGTGTGGGTACACCTGGAGCAGGCGTTCCCCGGAGAGTGTCTTGATCTCGCGGACCAGCCTCGCATGCTGGGGATCACTGTGGAGCCCGGTGAGCTCGGTCAGCTGCGAAATCGTGAACAGCACTTCGTACCGCCCGATCTTGACGAGCCTCCTCAAAGCGTGGCGAACCGACGGGCCGATCCGCGACCGGTACAGGTCGTTGATCGCGTTGTTATCGAGGAGAACGCGAATGACGCCGTCACCAGGATCCCAGCCCATTGGCAGTTGAGGATAGACCAGGCGACATCGCAACGGCTACCTCTCGGCGGACAGATCTGTCGCGCGCATGAATGAAGAGAACGCGTGGCCCTCGACGGCTCTGTGTTTGCGCTTTGGCCGCGGGGCAGACGCGGTACGCTACCGCAAGTGGATATGGATCCGACGCAGGCCCTGAAGCTCGCCAAGCTACTCAAGATCGCTCCGGAGCTCCTGAAACTTTACCGGGCTTCCACGGGCAACGACAATAGCGCGCTGGCAGAGGTCTTGCGTCGCGGAGATGCTGCGTACTTCGATCACATCGCCCACTACGTCGAGTACCACGAGTCTCGGCTCTGCCGCCTGGAGGTCCAATACCGGGAGTTGCAGGACTCGGTCGTCAGACTGCGGGATTCGCCCGATGACCAGGAGGTTCGACTGCTATTCAACCTTCGCTGGGAAGCTGCCCGAGAAGCGACAGATGAACGGAAGGAGATGCTGGCCGCAGCCGCGGCTGCGATGATGGTGAGTCGCGCGTCCGTCGAAGATAGGGCGCGCGTAGAACGTACTCTCCGTCAACTGGATCCGATTGATGTGCGAGTTCTTCACGGGATCGATCGGATCACAGGCCGGAATGCGAGGGAGCGCTACAAGCGGTCGATGACGCAGGAGCGGCGATCGGTTCTCCAGGCCGCAGGCTGCGTCGATATTGACTATGGTCCTCTCGCAGGCTTCGGCGGTGTCGGCGTCCCCGAGCTATCCGTTTCGTTCACCGGGGCGCTTGTGCTGAAATTCCTGCGCGCATACCTACGCAAGGTCGGTCCGGCATTCGAGGATCCGGTTCGATTCTGCGCCGAGACGGGCAACGTGTCGTCGGTTTGCTTGCGTCGTCGCGACCGGCCCGTCCGCCCCTTCTGATCGTCGAGCGAGCTGTCTCGTGCTACCCGTGCGGAGCACCGGTCGACGGCGATCGCGACATCGAGATCGCCGTCCCGATGGACGCCGGTTGGAAAGGCAGGGCGTCGATGACGGTCAAGCGAATGGACAACGTTGGTATCGTGGTGGAATCGCTCGATGCCGCTATCTCTTTTTTCACGGAGCTGGGCCTCGAGCTCGAAGGGCGAGCCACGATCGAAGGAGAGTGGGCAGGGCGCGTCACGGGACTGCGCGACCAGCGGGTCGAGACAGCCATGATGCGCACGCCGGACGGTCACAGCCGGCTCGAGCTCTCGCGATTTCTCACGCCGTCTGTCGTCGCCGATCACCGGAACGCCCCAGTGAACGCGCTCGGCTACCTACGCGTCATGTTCACCGTGGAGGACATCGACGATATGCTCGCCCGGCTCCGCAAGCGCGGCGCCCAGCTCGTGGGCGAAGTGATCCAGTACAACGACGCGTATCGGCTCTGCTACATTCGGGGGCCCGAAGGGCTGCTCATCGGGCTCGCCCAAGAACTCGGCTGAGCGCTGAATTCATCAGGGGCAGCACCGTCGCCCGCACTGGATGCAGGGTAGCTGGTTGGCGCTCTGGGTCAGCGCTGAATCGGTGCTCGGGCTCGAATCGGAATCGTTGCTCTGGGTCAGATCGGAGAGCGGATCTGTCCGGTCCGAGTTTTGCCAGTTTGCCGGTTCTGCATGGGATTCAGGTCGGGCTCCGAGATTTCCGCTGCTCAAGAGGAGTGACGCAGCCCCCGTGAGAAACAACGCCAAAGTCGATCGCATAGCCTACCTCCAATGTTGTTCATGGTCCGCGGGTCGATGGCG
>Ga0190265_10000383_pt1 | contig 33518 bp, 24 predicted proteins | sample Popmic124T_FD_133135 | JGI IMG/M metagenome (GOLD analysis project Ga0190265, IMG submission 133135) | Populus adjacent soil microbial communities from riparian zone of Indian Creek, Utah, USA - 124 T | ecosystem: Environmental > Terrestrial > Soil > Riparian zone | place: USA: Utah | collected...
AGTGCGGCACCGACATCGCGCACGACGAGGAAGCCGAGAGGTCGTCGCGCACTCACGACATCGCCATCGAGCCGGGATCGCGCATCGCTTCAGCGATGGGCATCGACCGCTGTTCCGTGAATTCGTTCCACCACCAGTCGGTGAAGCGCGTCGCCGACGGCATGCGTGTCACCGCACGCTCGCCCGACGGGGTGGTCGAAGGCCTAGAATCCATCGACGATGACTGGTGGGTGATGGCCGTGCAGTGGCATCCCGAAGAGATGACCCGCTCCGCCGAGCCGTGGGATCGAGGGCTCTTCAAGGCGTTCGCTCACCAGCTCGCCGGGTAGTGACGCTTCCGCGAATTCTGCACGTCGATTCGGGACGCAGCTGGCGCGGAGGCCAGCGACAGGTATTGCTGCTGGCAGCCGGCCTCCATGACCGCGGATATCGAACACTCGTAGTCGGACCCTTCGGCTCGCCGCTCGTCCACCGGGCCGAGCGCGCCGGGCTTCCCACGTACCGCTTGACGCTGAGGGGTGAATGGGACATTCGGCGCGCGCGCGAGCTGCGGGCGGTCGCGCGCGAATGGGGCGCGGACATCATCCACGCACACGACGCCCGCTCGCACTCGATCGCACTGCTTGCACGGCTCTTCGCGCGCAAGCCGCGACTCGTGGTGACGAGGCGCGTCGCGTTCCCGCCGAAGCGCGTGGCCCTCAAGTACGGCCGTCGGGTCGACGCGTTCATCGCGATATCCCAGGCCGTCAGAAACGCGATGGTCGTAGCCGGGGTCAAGGCCGAGAGAATCGAAGTCGTCTATTCCGGCGTCCCGGCGCCGCAGCTGAAAGAAGCGCGAGACTGGCGCTCGGAGCGTGGATGGCCCGCCGCAACGATCGTCTGTGGAATCGTTGGAGCGATGACGCGCGAGAAAGGACTCGATTCCATCGGCGCGATCGCGAAAGGACTGCCGACCGAAGTCCGGGCCCGGATCCGCATCGTCCTGCTGGGAGGCAAGGGGAAAGGCGAATTCATCAGCCCCGAGCTCGAGGGCTTCGACGCCGGATTCGTCGAGGAGATTCACGACGCGATGGCCGGCCTCGACCTGCTCTGGCATCCCGCCCGATCGGAGGGTCTCGGCACCGCCGTAATAGATGCGATGGCATTGGGAGTGCCTCCAATAGCATTTGCGGTTGGAGGCCTTCCTGAGGTGATCCAGGACGGGGTGAGCGGGAGGCTCATCGCCCCGGGCAGCGTCAGCACGTTCTCCGAAGCAATCGGGGACCTCGTAACTGACGAGGCCCTTCGTACGCGGCTGGCAGAAGGGGCGCGCAACAGGGCTGGTCAATTCGATGCCCAGGCGATGATCGATCGAACTGCTGAGGTGTATCAGAGAGTCACAGCGGGGTAGCAAGTGCCCGGCAAGTATCTATCTTCAACAGGCATCTGTTTGTCGTAACAGCAGTTCCATGGGGTCGCGTCCTGCCGGCCCATGACCTATCGGGGTTTCCCTTGATCTATATCTGCATACCGACTTTCAACGAGGGTCCGACGATCGGCGTTCTCCTGTGGAGAATCCGCCGGGTCTTTCAGGATTATTCGCGTGAATACGAAATCATCGTTTACGACGATGCCAGCACGGACGCCACGCTGGAGACGCTCGCGCCGTATGCAGACGTCATCCCGCTGACCATCCTTCGCGGCGAAACGCGCGCGGGCTACGGCGTCGCCCTCGAGAAGCTCTGCCGCGAGGTTAGCCGCCGGACGCGCTACGCCCGGCGCGACGCCGCCATCGTCATGCAGGGGGATTTCACCGATCAGCCGGAGTACATCCCCGAGCTCGTCAAGCGTTTCGAGGGAGGCGCTGACATCGTCGCCCCGCGGCAACAGCTCGAGGAAGCCCCCGCACCGGTGCGAACGCTGCGACGGCTTGCCGCCTGGATTCAGCGCGCCGGAATCCCCAGGACCGAGGGAGCGGATCCATTCACGACCTTTCGCATTTATCGAATCTCGGTATTGCGGGAGCTGATCAAGTCGCTGGGCGACAAGCCTCTCATCACGGCGGATGGCTGGGCGGCCAACATGGAGCTGTTGCTCAAGTCGTCGCGCTTTGCCCGTCGCGTCGAAACGATCGATCTGGCGCCGCGCTACGATCTGCGGACGAGAGAAAGCAGGGTTCGCCCCATGGCGGATGCATTCAACCTCTATCGTTTCAGCCGGCGCGCTCGTTCACTGGCGGCTCCGGTCGGAGGTGTTGCGTGAAGCTCGTGGCGCGCTCGGCGCTGGCGTTGCTCATGGCTAGCGCCGCGGAAGCGGGGGCACAGTCCGCTGCCGGCAGTGCGGCAAATCGGGCGAAGGTTCCGTTCGGGGTGGGCGAGCGCATGGAGTTTGAGGTGCGCTTCGGCCGTCTCAAGGTCGGCAACGCCCACATGGAGGTCGTCGCCCTTGAGGAGATGCGCGGGCGCACCGTCTGGCATACGGCGTTCTGGGTACAGGGCGGAAACTTTCTGTATAGGGTGAACGACGTCTACGAGAGCTGGATCGACGCCGAGACGCTTTCTTCACTCAAGTTCGTCCAGGAGCTCGAGGAGGGAGGACGGCACACCGAGCGCAGGTTCGAGATATTCCCCGAGCGCGCGGTGTTCATCCAGACGAACAAGCGGGACGCCAAGGAAGAGAAATCCGTCTCGAATCCTCTCGACGACGGATCGTTCCTGTACTTCATTCGCACGATTCCGCTCGAAGTCGGGAAGACCTACGACTTCAACCGCTATTTCCGCCCGGATCGCAACCCCGTTCGTATCAAGGTTCTGCGAAAGGAAAAGATCAGGGTCCCGGCCGGCTCCTTCGACGCCATCGTGATCCAGCCGGTGATCAAGACAAGAGGAATTTTTTCGGAGAACGGACACGCCGAGATCTGGCTCTCGGACGACGAGCGGCACGTAATGCTCCAGCTGAAGTCGAGGCTCTCGTTCGGGTCGCTGAATCTTTATCTCAAACGCTATTACCCATCGCCGAGTCGCTAGGCGGTAAACGAGGGCGCTCAAAGGGACCTGATCGATCCGGCGGAAAAACCGGCGGGTCAGCTGCGCCAGTCCACGCCGAAGCGGATCTATCCAGGGTGCGCACCGTTCCGATCGAGAGGCGCCCCAACAAGGTTGCCGCCGCCGAATTCGCCGCACCTCCCGGGGCGGATCGCAGCTTTTCCGCATTTCTCGCCGCTCTTCCCGAAGTCCTCGTCGCGCGTGATTTCATGCGGGTCGTCGCTGCTATCGCGTCGGCGTCGCGGCAGAAGCGCGCAGTGGTAGCGATGCTGGGCGGCCACATCGTCAAGACCGGCCTCGCACCTCTCGTCATCGAGCTCATCGATCGCGGTGTGATCACGCATCTCGCCATGAACGGCTCGGCGGCAATACACGACTACGAGATCGCCCGCTTCGGCGCGACATCGGAGGACGTGGCGCGCGGGCTCGTCGATGGGACGTTCGGTATGGCCGAGGAAACGGGACGTGAGATGAACGAAGCGTTCGTCGCCGGCATGGAGAGCGGCTGGGGCATGGGTGAATCGCTGGCGCGCGCGCTGGAGAAGGCGCCCCTCTCGAACCCCGAGCTATCCGTCCTGGTCTCGGCCCGCGCCCATGGAATTCCCGTCACCGTTCACGCCGCTATCGGAGCCGAGATCATCCATCAGCATCCGGCGACGAGCGGGGCCGCAATCGGTGAGACGAGTCACCGCGACTTCCGCCGCCTCGCGGGATCGTTGCCCGGCCTTCACGACGGCGGAGTGGTGCTCAACCTCGGAAGCGCGGTGATCATGCCGGAGGTATTTCTCAAGGCGCTCACCATCGCGCGCAATCTCAACGCCGGAAAACCCACCGGCTTCACGACGTGCGATCTCGACATGCAGCGCCACTACCGGCCGCGCGTCAACGTCGTGCAACGGCCGACCGAAGGGAGCGGAAAAGGTTACGAGATAACGGGGCACCATGAGATCATGGTGCCACTACTCGTATGGGCGGTGATTGAGGAGATCGAGCGGGCGAAGGGGAACTAAGAGCTCTCGATTGAGCAACTACCTCGTTCTTTTCCCTTCACTACCGAATGGCCTTTCCACAGGTTCTAGACGCCGGCTTACCGAAGAAACGGAGCCGAATTTACCGCGACGGTAAAGGTGGGCGGGCGGGGTGCGGATCGCGGACAGCGGGCAGCGTGGCAGTTCGTAGTTTGCAGGTGCCCCGACTCTAGTATCGAGTCAGTCTCGTTCCCGAAAATCTATCCCTGAGCCGCTGCGCGGTGCCTGGCGCGACGAGCCGGACCCCGAGATAAACCACGCCTCCCACGATCAGCACTTTGAGCGCTACGGCGGCCACCCAGAAGGTGAGTGCCAGAACGCTGCCGAAGAGTTTGAAAACGATGCCCACGGCAAAGAGGCCGAGCATCGCGATAAGGCCGATCATGAAGATGGCGCGTAACATGACTTTCTCCAAAACGGTGACAGAGGTCCCTACGCTAACCCCTGCCCGGATGTTTCAGCAATGGCTTTGAGCCCGAAGCCCGACGCGATCGTAGTCGGCGGAGGCCTCATCGGACTCACCGCGGCGGCTGCGCTGGCTGAGCGCGGCCTGCTCGTCACCCTGGTCGCGGAGCGAAGACCCGGCGAAGCTTCGCCGGCTTCGGCCGGAATGCTCGCCCCGTCAGTCGAGCGGGCGACAGGCCCGGCCCACGACTTTGCCGTCGCAGCCCGCGACCGATATCCCGGTTACGTCGCCTTTCTCGCCGACCGAACCGGCCTCACGGTCCCGCTCAATCGTCTCGGAATTCTCCAGCTGGCGCTAAATGAAAAAGGAGTCAGAGGGCTCAAGCGCACCGCCCTCGCTTCCAGCAGGTGGCTCGATGCCGGGGAGGTCGGCGAGCTCGAGCCTGCGCTCTCACACGGGCTCGGCGCGATGTACAACCCCGATGATGGCGCGGTGGATAGTTCCCTTCTCCTCGCCGCGCTCCAGCGTCTCGTGGCAGCGAGCGAGCGCATCACAACGATCGAGGACGCGGTGATCGACCTCGAGCCCGGAGCCGCGTCGTGCTCCGCGCGAACGCGCTCTGGCCGGCGGCTCGGAGCTCCCCACATCGTGATCGCGGCTGGAGCCTGGTCGGCTGAAATTCGGGGCGCGCGGCTCGCCGCGCCGGTCGAGCCGGCTCGTGGGCAGCTCGTGCTGTATCGAGCCTGCCCCCTTCGGCACGTCGTCTACGGTCCGCGCGGATACGTCGTTCCCCGCGGTGACGGCACCATCGGTGGAAGCACAATGGAAAAGAGCGGCTTCGACGCGAGTGTCACGGAAGCGGGAGTCGCCAAGGTGAAGGCTGCCGCCGAAGAGATCTGTCCACTGCTGGCTTCGACTCGCGCACCCAAATCGTGGGCGGGACTTAGACCCGTTACGCCCGACCTGCTTCCCATACTCGGCCCCGACCCCGAGCATCCGCCGGTGATCTATGCGTGCGGCCATTCCCGGAACGGGGTGCTCATGGCACCGCTCACGGGCGACGTAGTGGCCGATCTCGTGACAGGAACGCCACTTAGCCATGACCTGTCACAATTTCGCCCGGCGCGTTTTTGATGTAGATTGGTTTGATCGGCGGTCACTCCGCTGATCGCCAAAATGCCCGATACTCTCTATCAGATTCTGGGGCGCCACCGCGCCGATCCGCTTCCCGAGCGGAAGCCGTCGTGGCTGAAGGTAAAGGCGCCCGGCGGACCCAACTACATACGTCTCAAGCAGTTAATGCGTGAGTTGGACCTTCATTCGGTCTGTGAGGAAGCGCGCTGCCCGAACGTCGGCGAATGCTGGGAGCACGGGACCGCGACGTTCATGATTCTCGGCGACGTCTGCACCAGAAACTGCGCGTATTGCGCGGTCACCCACGGCCGCCCGCCGAAGTACGACATCGCCGAGCCGGAGCGCGTGGCCCAGGCCATCGCCGAAATGAATCTCCAGCATGCCGTGATCACATCGGTGGACCGAGACGACCTCCCGGATTTCGGCGCCTGGATTTTTGCCGAGACGATCAGGCAGATTCACCAACGGAGCCCCGGCTGCTCCGTCGAGGTTCTGGTCCCGGATTTTCAGGGGAACGAGGACAGCATCCGCGCCGTGCTCGACGCCCAACCGGAGATCTACAACCACAACACCGAAACGGTGCCGCGACTGTACAAGAAAGCGAGACCCGGCGGACGCTACCGGCGCGTCATGCAGATATTCCGTTACGCGAAGACGATCGCCCCGCACATCCCGACGAAGACCGGCATGATTCTGGGAATGGGTGAAACGAGTGAGGAAGTTGTGGAAGTGATGCGTGATCTGCGCGAGGTCGACGTCGACATTCTCACCCTTGGGCAGTACCTGCGCCCATCCGCCGCCCACATCGCCCTCGACCGGTATTACACGCCCGAAGAGTTCAGAAAACTTTATGAGATTGGAATGGAGATGGGATTCCGGCACGTCGAATCGGGCCCGCTGGTGCGCTCCAGCTATCACGCGTGGGAGCAGGTGCAGGCGGCGGGCGTATGAGCACTGAGGCAAAGCCGGTCCCACCGCAGGCGCAGAAGCGCCGGGAGAGAGGCGCCGGTTCAGGCGATGGCCAGGGCGCGAACGCTCAACAGGAGAACAAGGCTCCGGACTTCGGCGCCACTACGCCCGAAGAGCGCCGCGCATTGCTCAAATCGATGCTGCTACAGCGCAGATTCGAGGAGCGGTGCGCCGAAGCGTACGCGCTCGGGAAGATCGGCGGGTTCTGCCACCTCTACATCGGGCAGGAAGCGATATCGACGGGAACGCTGTCGATGATCCGCCCCGACGATTACGTCATCACCGCTTACCGCGATCACGGACAGGCACTGGCGCGCGGAGTGAGCCCCAGATCGATCATGGCGGAGCTGTTCGGCCGTGACACCGGCTGCTCGGGCGGCAAAGGCGGCTCGATGCACATCTTCGACAAGGAAACCAACTTCCTCGGCGGCCACGGCATCGTCGGCGCGCACGTGCCTGTCGCCGCCGGAGTCGGGTTCGCGATCAAGTACCGCCGCGGCAATCAGCTCTGCGTCTGCTTCTTCGGCGAGGCGGCGGTCAACATCGGTGCCTTTCACGAGGCGCTCAATCTCGCCTCGCTCTGGGATCTCCCGGTGATCTTCGTCATCGAGAACAACCGCTACGGCATGGGAACCGCGATCTCACGCTCGACCGCCAACGAGGACGTCGTCGTGCGCGCGCAGGGATACCGCATGGTGGGCGAGTCCATCGACGGCCAGGATGTGTTCGCGGTGCGCGACGCGATCGGCCGCGCCGCCGAGCGTGCGCGCAAGGAAAAGCGGCCGACGCTGCTCGAGATGCGGACGTATCGCTTCATGGGCCACTCGATGTCGGACGCGGTCAGCGGCACCTATCGCTCGAAGGAAGAGCTCGAGGAGAACATGAAGCGCGACCCCATTCTTCTCCTCCACAACCGCATGCACGAAGCGGGAGAGCTCACCGAGGGCGAGCTTCACAAGATCGACGACGAAGCCAAGGCGATCTCCCAGGACGCCTGGGATTACGCCGACGCCAGTCCCGAGCCGCCGCTCGAGAAGCTGTACACTGACATCCTCGTGGACACGAGCTCCTGATGGCGGTCGTCACCTATCGCGAAGCGCTCACACAGGCACTCCGCGAAGAGCTTCAGCGCGACGACCGCGTCTTCCTGATGGGTGAGGAAGTCGCTCAGTACAATGGCGCGTACAAGGTCTCCAAGGGACTGCTCGACGAGTTCGGACCCATGCGGATCGTCGATACTCCGATCACCGAGCTCGGATTCGCGGGTGTCGGCGTCGGCGCGGCGATGGTTGGGCTCCGACCCATCGTCGAGTTCATGACCTGGAACTTCGCGCTCCTGGCGCTGGATCAGGTCGTGAACGCGGCGGCGAAGATGCTCTACATGTCGGGCGGGCAGTACAACATGCCGATGGTGTTCCGTGGACCGAACGGCTCGGCGCTTCAGCTCTCGGCGCAGCACTCGCAGGCGTGGGAGAGCTGGCTGGCCCACATCCCCGGCCTCAAGGTATGCACGCCGGGAACGCCGGCCGACGCGAAGGGATTGCTGAAAGCAGCGATCAGGGATGACAATCCGGTGGTGTTTCTCGAGGGAGAAATGCTCTACAACACGAAGGGCGAGGTTCCCGAAGGGGAGCACGTCGTTCCGATCGGTGTCGCGGAGCTGAAGCATGAAGGAGACCACTGCTCCATCATCACCCACGGAAAAATGGTGCTCGTCGCGATGAAAGTCGCCGACGAGCTCGCGAAGGAAGGCATCACGCTCGACGTCGTCGATCTCCGCACCGTCAGGCCGATCGACGTCGAAGCGATCGCGCAGTCGGTGCAAAAGACAAATCGCGCCGTCGTGCTGGAGGAAGGCTGGGAGATCTGCGGCATGGGCTCGCAGGTGGTCGACTTCATTCAGCGTGAATGCTTCGACGATCTCGACGCGCCGGTCCTGCGCGTCCACCAGGAAGATGTGCCAATGCCCTACGCCAAGAATCTGGAAAGAGCAGCCAAGCCCGACGCGGCAAAGACCATCGCCGCCGTCAAGAAAGTCCTCTACCTCGACTGATCCGTATGGCAACCAAAGTGGTAATGGAGGCGCTCTCGCCGACGATGGAAGAGGGGCGCCTGGTGAAGTGGCTGAAGAACGAGGGCGACGCCGTAAAAACCGGTGACGTCATCGCCGAAGTCGAGACCGACAAGGCGGTGATGGAGCTCGTCGCCCGCGCCGACGGCGTGCTGCGCAAGCGGCTCGCGAACGAGGGCGATGCGTCGCCGGTCGGAACTCTCCTCGGCGTCATCGCCGGCGCGGATGAGAACATCGATGCATTGATCGGTGCCGGAGCACCGGCGGCTGCCCCCGCGCAGGCGGCACAGGGCGGCTCTGGTCCAGCGAAGGCTCCGGCCAACCAGGCCGTGGCGGATACCAAGGAGGCAGCCGCACAGAGTGCGGTGCCGCAGTCATCCGATCAGTCGCAGGGAGAAGCGTCGGCGCCCCCTCAGCAGAAAGCGGACGTCGGCGCAAAGGGCGGCGCCTCACAGCCAAGCCGCCTGACGCCGCCGCGCCCGCAAGCTCCACCGCCTCCGAAAGGAAACGGAGCGCGCCCGGGGCGCCCCGGCGCCGCGCCGGCCGCCGGCGGCGCATCATCGGACAAGCGTCAGCGCTCCTCTCCCATGGCGCGTAGACTCGCGTCCGAGCGCGGCATCGCTCTCGGCGCGATCCAGGGATCGGGTCCTGGAGGCCGTGTCGTCAAGCGTGACGTCGAGAGCGCAAAGGCCAGCGGGGCCGTCCGGCGCTCAGGCGCCGCGGAGCGCCTCGCCAGCGAAGGTGACTTCAAGGACATCCCGCTCACCCAGATCCGCAAGACCATCGCCCGGCGACTGGCCGAGTCGAACGGGCCGGTGCCGACGTTCTTTCTCACCGCGGAATTCGACGTCACGCGCGCCGCGGAGATGCGGGTACAGCTCGCCGAGATGGGCGACGAGTACAAGGCGTCGTTCAACGACATCGTGCTCAAGGCTGTCGCTTTTGCGCTGGCCGAGCACCCCGAGGTCAACGCGCACTGGCTCGACGACAAGATCCGGCAGCACAACCGCATCCACGTCGCGATGGCGGTCGCCGTGGAAGACGGCCTCATCACTCCGGTCCTCTTCGACGCCGACCGGCTCCATCTCTGGGAAATCTCGGCGAAGGCGCGCGAGCTGGCCAAGCGCGCGCGCGACCGCAAGCTTACGCCCGAGGAATACACCGGCGCGACGTTCACCGTGTCGAACCTCGGCATGTTCGGGATCGATCAGTTCACGGCGATCATCAACCCGCCCGAAGCGGGAATTCTCGCCGTCGGCGGCGTCGAAGCGAAGCCGGTCGTGATCGATGGCGTGATGGAGGTGCGCGAGCGGATGCGCGTCACCATGAGCTGCGACCACCGGGCCATCGACGGCGCCACCGGCGCGAAATTCCTCCAGACCCTCCGGGCACTGATCGAGAATCCGCTGTCCCTGGTCATCTGACCACGTCGCACAATCAACCGGCAACTCAACTCTATAAATGGCTTCTTTTGACGTGATCTTCATCGGCGGCGGGCCCGCCGGTTACGTTGGCGCAATCCGCAGCGCGCAGCTCGGCCTTTCAGTGGCCGTCATCGAGCGCGAGGGTCTCGGAGGCACCTGCGTTCTCTGGGGCTGCATTCCGGCGAAAGCGCTGCTCGAGGCGGCATCGGTCGCGACGAAAGTGGGCCACGCCGCGGATTTCGGAGTGAACGTCGGCCAGGTGAAGCTCGATTACGGCGTCGCCATGAAGCGCTCTCGCGCCGTGAGCACACAGAACTCGAAGGGCGTCGAATTCCTCTTCAAGAAGAACAAGATCACCTGGATCAGGGGAACCGCGCGGATCGCCGGCAAGGGTGCCGTCTCCGTGAAAGCCGACGGGAAGGAGGAGAAGCACGAGGCGAAGAAAGCAATCGTCGTCTCCACGGGCTCGCGCGTGAAGGGACTGCCGCAGATCGGCCTCGAGCTCAACAAGACGACGGTGGTCTCGTCGGATGAGGTGCTCGTCCTCGAGAAAGCCCCGAAGACCATGGCCGTCATCGGCGCCGGCGCGGTCGGATGCGAGTTCGCCGATGTGTTCGCCGCGTTCGGCACGCAGGTCACGCTGATCGAAGCGCTTCCCGCAATTCTTCCCGTCGAGGACGCTGACTGTAGCGCCGAGCTGACGAAAAGCTTCAAGAAGCGGAAAATCGACGTCCTGACGGGTGCCAAGATCAGCGATGTGAAAGTCGGCAAGGGCTCGGTGACGATGAGCGTCGAGGTCGGCGGCAAGAAGCAGAGCCTTGAGGTCGAGAAAGTTCTCGTCGCCGCGGGCCGCGCGCCGAATACCGAGGATCTCGGCCTCAAGGAAGCCGGAGTTCAGATCACCGACAAGGGCTTCATCAAGATCAACGAGGGGATGGAGACATCCGCCGAGGGCATCTACGCGATTGGAGATGTCGCCGGCCCACCGATGCTCGCGCACAAGGGATCGCGCGAGGGCGTCGTGCTGGCCGAGCTGCTCTCGGGGCAAAAGCACGTGCACATGGTCAACTACGGCAACATCCCGAGCGCGACCTACTGCCACCCCGAGGTCGCATCGATCGGAATGACCGAGCAGCAGGTGAAGGAGAAGAAGATCGATTACAAGGTCGGGCGCTTTCCCTTCTCCGCCAACGGCCGCGCCCGCACTTCGGGAGAGACAGAGGGATTCGTCAAGATCATCCGCGACGCCAAGTACGGCGAAATTCTCGGCGCTCACATCATCGGCGCGCACGCGACCGAGATGATCCACGAGCTGGCCGTCGCCCGCGAGAACGAATTCACCGTCGAGGAGATCGATCTGGCCATTCACGCCCACCCGACGCTGTCGGAGGCGGTAGCCGAAGCCGCGCTCGACTCCCTCGGGAAGCTGATCCACGCCTGACGCCGGTGCGTGCCCGTGACTGAGCGCGAGCTCTGGGTGGTGAGGCTCGGGCGCGTCGAGTACACCGAGGCGCTCGAGCTCCAGCGGCGGCTGGCCCATGACCGGATTTCCGGCGCCGTTCCGCAGGACGTTCTTCTTCTCGTCGAGCACAACCCCGTGGTCACCCTCGGAAGGGCGTCCAAGGAGAAACATCTTCTCTCCTCCGCTGAATTCCTTGCGAGCAAGGGCGTCGAGCTCTTCGAGGTAGAGCGAGGCGGCGATGTAACGTTTCACGGACCCGGCCAGCTGGTCGGCTACCCGATCGTCGATCTCAAGCGCCACAGGCAGGACCTCCACTGGTACCTGCGGCAGCTGGAGCATTCGCTCATCGGAGCGCTCGGAGAATATGGCATTCCGGGTGAGCGCAGCACCGGCTACACCGGGGTCTGGACCCGAGGAAAGAAGATCGCGTCGATCGGAGTCCACGCGCGCGACTGGGTGACGTGGCACGGCTTCGCGCTCAACGTCACCACCGATCTTTCCTACTTCGATCTCATAGTGCCGTGCGGCATCAGCGGCGTGGTGATGACCTCGATGGCGCGCGAGCTCGGCTCGGAGCCTGAGGCCGGGAAAGTGATGGAGAGCGTTGCGGGCAGCATCGCCGCGGCGTTCGATCTCGCTCCGATCGTAACTCCGCGCTCGGCGCTTCTGGAAGCCGCGGCTTGACCGAAATCCTCAAGATCTATCCCGCGCGTCCCCAGATCACGCCTGCGGCCGGGCGGCACGATTTCGCCGCGGAGCTCAATCCCGAGCAGGCGGCTGCGGCGGTTCACGGCGATGGCCCTCTGCTCGTCATCGCCGGCGCGGGCACCGGCAAGACGCGGACGCTCGTCTACAGGGTCGCGCATCTCATCGACCGCGGCGTTCCGGCGGAGAGAATCCTGCTGCTCACGTTCACCAGACGGGCGGCGCAGGAGATGCTGTCGCGCGCGGAAAGACTCGTCGGGGGCAACAGCAAGCGCGTCCACGGCGGCACGTTTCACGGTACCGCGCACCGCCTGCTGCGGAAGTACGGGGAGCTGGCCGGGCTGGCGAAGGATTTCACGATCATGGACCAGGGCGACTCGGCGGACCTGCTCCAGCTCTCGCGGGCGCAGCTCGGCTACGCCGCCAAATCGAAGCGTTTTCCGAAGAAGGAGACGCTCCAGTACGTATACTCGAGGCATCTTAACACCGGCATTCCGGTCCACGACATCGTGACCGAGGAATACTCGCAGTTCGCGGATTACGTCGAGGACTTCGCCCGGATCTACGCCGACTACACGCTGCGAAAGCAGGATCGCAATCTCGTCGACTACGACGACCTCCTTCTTTTCTGGGCGTTGATGCTGGAAGCTTCGCCGGAGCTGGGCGGGCGCATCGCCGGCCTGTACGACCACATCCTGGTCGACGAGTATCAGGACACGAACGTGCTCCAGGCGCGCATTCTCCGCGGAATGTGCCGCACTCACGCCAACATCACGGTCGTGGGCGACGACGCGCAGAGCATCTACTCGTTCCGCGGCGCGAACTTCCGGAACATCCTCGATTTCCCGAAGCAGTTCGAGGGCGCCACGATCGTCACGCTCGAGCAGAACTACCGCTCGACAAGCCCGATCCTGAGCGTAACCAATACTCTCATCTCGCGCGCGGCCGAGCGGTTCACCAAGAATCTCTGGACGAAGCGGACGGGCGGAGAGCAGCCCTGGCTCGTAGTCGCGCGCGACGAGCCGCAGCAGACCCAGTTCGTCGTCGACCGGATTCTCGAGCTCCACGAGGAAGGGACTCCGCTCAGGCAGATCGCCGTGCTGTTCCGCGCCGGATACATGTCGGCCGAGCTCGAGATCGAGCTGACCAACAGAAAGATCCCGTTCGAGAAATGGGGCGGGCTCAAGTTCCTCGAGGCGGCGCACGTCAAGGACGTCCTCGCGTTTCTCAGAATACTCGAGAATCCGCGCGACGAGGTGAGCTGGTACCGTCTTCTGCTGCTCCTCCCGGGAATCGGCGATGCCACGGCTCGCGCGGCCATCGACTCAATGGCGAGCGCGGCCTGGGAATCAGCCGCGTTCGGACGTTACAGTCCCCCACCCCGCGCCCGCGCGGCGCACGCTGCCCTGGTTTCGCTGCTCGATGGATTGCGCAACGGCGTCACGGCCGACGAGGCTCAGGTGGCCGCCGAGATCGCGCGCGTGCGCATGATGTACGACGATGTTCTGCGGGAGCGATACGATCGCGTCGAGCCCCGTCTCGCCGACCTCGACCAGCTGCAGACCATTGCTGCCGGCTACCCCGATCGCGCGACGTTTCTCTCCGCGCTTGCGCTCGAGCCGCCGGAAGCGACGCAGGACCTGTCGAGCGGCAGCCGCGAGGAGGACGACTGCCTGGTGCTCAGCACCGCGCACTCGGCCAAGGGCAAGGAATGGGACGCGGTGTTTCTCATCTGGGCGGTGGATGGGTGGTTTCCATCTGCGCGCTGCCTCAACAGCGAGGAGGAGACCGAGGAAGAGCGCCGTCTCATGTACGTCGCTCTGACCCGCGCGCGGAATCATCTCAGCGTGACCTATCCGCTCAACGCCTATTCGTCGAGGAGAGGCTCGAGCTATTCGCTGGATCAGCTTTCCCGATTCATCGACCGCGGCGTGCGCGACAACATGCAGCGGGTTGCGCTCACGGTCAGTCCCGCCGCTTCAGCGGATGCGGCTTCCGCCCATGGTCCGCTTATCGATTTGCGGGCGCTTCTGCGCGGCAGGTTCAACTAGGACCCTGTCACGGGGCCGCGCCAGCCAGCGGTTCTCGATGGGCGACAAAAAATATGGGGGCACCGTTTTCTGGTGCCCCCATATTTCCGTTCAGGTGATTCTCAGTCTCTACGCGTCGCTAGTGAGGCAGGCGGCGCGATCGAACTCGGGATTGTTGGTCTCCTCGGTGAACGGCACCGGGTAGGCTACATCCGTCCCGTAATTGGTTCCCGCCGCCCGGAAGTACGGACCGGACGGGAAAACCGAATCCGGCGGAAGGCCGTACACCCTGACAAGCCGGCGAAGATCACCCTGCCGGTGACCCGTCCCGAACATCCAGAACGCCCGCTCCCTGAACAGCAGATTCCGCCTTGCAGTAACCGGGTCCAGCGATCCAATGCCAGGGTCGGTCAGCGGTGCAAGTGAAACGGCTCCCGATGTGGGCGCCGGAAAGGTCTGCCGCTGCTCCGGGTACAGCAAAGGCAACAGCGCCGAGGCCTGCGCTCTGAGCGCATTGATCTTTGCCATCATCGTTACGAAATCTCCCCTCTGCATCGCGGCTTCGGCTTCGATCAGCCGTGCTTCGACGCCGGACGCCAACGGCACGTCCGCGGTGAAGGTCGGATAGTTGTTGTAGGTCCAGCAACGCCTTGACGTCGTGAAGCAGGCGAACGGTCCTACATACGGAATCCTGGGATCCTGCGCCGAGCGGAAATTGAGCCCCTCCGCAGTCGCGTTTGAGGCGTCAGTATTGATGTCCGGGCTGAGAGCGGCTCCAGTGGCCGTGGTTCCCCCCTCCAGGTTGGCAAGGGCGTAACGCCCATTGTCGATCAACGACGAAAGCGCGTTGTTCTGAGCCGAGGTATTCGTCGAGTGCTCGATGTGGTAGACGAAGGTGTCACCAACATCTATCACAGCAGCCTCGGCTTCGTTGTAGCGCCCCAGGTTCAGCAGCGCTCTCGCCTTTCCAACCATTGCCAGCTCGTGGGTGGGATCGAGCGCGATTGCCGCATCGAACAGCGGCAGCGCTGCCTCGTTCATCGCCGCGGTGGTCAGGGCAGGCCCATACTCGATCTGGCTGGGATCGATGTCTCCCGTGGGCGGTACGTTGCTGAAGGGAACGCCGCCGCACCAACCTTCGCTCAGTGTGACGTATACGTACCCTTCGGTGGTGCTGAGCTGCGACCTCATTCCATCGGGGTCGTCCAGGTCGGCCTCGAACTGGTCGACGAGCGCTGACGCGCGAGCCGCCAACATGCGCGACTGTTGCAGCCGCGAGAAGGCGACGTCAGAAATGTTTCCGAGAACCGGAAGCTGGATGGTCCGGCGGTCAGCCGCGAACCGCGTGGTGAAGGAATCGCCCCAGGCGAACTCATCGGTAATGACGCCCGACGCCGATACGAACGCGTCGTCGCCGAGGCCGCTGTAACCGCCCTCGAACTGCCGCACGGCACCGGCGACGAGCGCCGGCACCGCGTCAGCGTTAACGGTCGCACCGGGTCCCAACTCCTCCGGATTTTCGACTCGTACGATCTCGTCCGTGTCGCAACCCACCAACGGGAGCGCAAACGCACCCGCGAGCAGTAGACGCGGAAAGGCTCGTAGGCCCCTCTTTGCTGAAATATGATTCATGATTGTCTCGTGAGTGTGTTTAGAATTTGAGATCGAGGCGCAGATTGAACGTCCGAACGGGCGGCTGTGTGTTGAACTCGGCCTGAGTGAAGGCATTGCCGCCGCCCTCATTGATCTCCGGATCGAGCCCGGTGTAATCGGTCCACGTCTTGAGGTTGCGGCCTGAAAGCGTAATCGCCGCACCGCTCAGGAACCCGGCCCGGGATCCCACTCCCTCGGGTACGCCGAACCTCACCGCCAGCTCGCGAAATTTGACGAACGAAGCGTCCTCCATGTAGCCGTACGGAGTTGCCCCGAATTGCGCGAACTGCGACCCGATGAAGGCTGCCTGTGACGCGAGTGACGCGTTCGGGTTCGAGATTGCGCCGCAGAAGCCGAAGAACGGATTCGAGTGCTGCGTGCGGCACCGGAAGTACTCCGTCTCGTTCATCTGCTTGTTGCCGCCCCGGCGCTCGAAGAGCGACGAGATCGTGAGGTTCTTGAACAGGGTCAGGTTCATCGACAGACCCTGAGTGTTGGTCGGCAGGAGCGGTCCGACGAACGCCAGCCTGAGCGTGTCGAGGCCGCCGGCTTCGTTCCGAACGATTAGGAACTTGGACGTATCGACCGACACTTCGGCCACGGAGAGCTTACCATCGCCGTTGGCATCGTTGTACTTGATCGGCAGCGCGAAATAGCCACCGGCAGAGAACCCTTCGCGGTGCTGCTGTCTGCCGCGGTTGATCTGAATCGGAGCGATGTCCTCGCCGAGCTCCACGATCCGGTTCTTCAGCGTCGAAGCCGTGAATCGAATGTCGAGACCGACTCTTTCCGACTGGATCGCCTGGATGTTGAGTCCCATCTCCGTGCCGGAGTTTTCGATCTCTCCGAGGTTCTGGAACACGTTGGCGGTCAGGCCGGTGGAGGGTGCGAGTTTACGCTGGATCAGCGCGTCCTTGGAGCTCCGCGTATAGGCAGTGAATTCCGCCGAAACACGGTTATCAAACATGCCAAGATCGAAACCGCCCTCGAGCTCCGTGGTCTTCTCGACCTTGAGCGCCGGGTTTCCCGTGCCCGTCAGGATCAAGGCCGGAGTCTCGGCGCCGACGCGCTGGATTGCGCGGGATCCGAAGAGACTTTCCGCCTGTCCATAGCCGGGCCGTGTGCCCGCCCGGCCCCAGGCCGCGCGCAGCCTGAACTGGCTGAGGAAGCCAGCACGGGGGAAGAACGACTCGTCAGACATCAGCCACGAAGCGTTTAACGACGGGTAGTAGCTGAGGCCCGAGACATCGCGGACCAGTCCGCTGTTGTTGTCCGCTCTCAGGCTTCCGGAGAGGAATACCCGATCCGCGAACGCGAGCTCTTGCCGAAGGAAAGCGCCGATTGTCTTGAGCTCCTCGCGTGTCTCATCGACCGCGAATTGCGTGGTGGCTGCTGCGCACGATTTGGTGCCAGCCGGAATCGCCTGTCCGAAGCATTCGACCTGCTGGAACAGGGATCTCCCGAAGCTTCCACCGAGTGTGGTAGTGGAGATGAGGGATGTCAAAGGATTGAATGTGCCCGTCGCCGAGGCGTGGGAGGTCCACTCATAGTTGTTGGACCGGAACACATCCCGGAAGCCGACGTCGAACTCTCCGCCGATTGGCAGAATATTCGGGTCGAGGCCCTGCTCGTCGGAGCGGCCGTAGTAGTCGAGCCCGGCATTGGCGTTCAGCCGCAGCCAGGTACGCGGGGTAACGTTGGTGTTGGCGCCGATGATGAACCTGTCGACGAACTGGTCGGCAAAGAAATTCTGGTTGTCGAGGTAGTTCGGACCGAACAGTGATCCTGCGCGCCCAACGGCAACACCCACAGTGTCGGTCTCCATCCCGGGCAGGTACTGAGCCGGGCCGGTCAAGCCGATGATGAGCGGGCTGAAGATGTTGTTGTCGCTACCCAGCCGGCGGTGCTTCGACGTGATGTACGCCGCCGTGACCGCAGCCGTAGCGCTCCCGCCGATGCGGGCATTCAGGTTACTGCGCAGGCTCACGCGCTCGAGGTTATTCGGCCGGAGAACGCCGTTTTCCGCCTCGCGGTCCCCCGATATGAAGTACGTCAGCGCATCTCCACCGCCCGAAACACCGATCCCGAGCTTGTCGCGGGAGCCGCTGACGAACGGAGAGGTCCGGTCATCCCGGAAGAAATCGAAGGAGATAACTTCATCCTGCGTGCAAGCTCCGGCCGTTCCTGCCGCGAGCGCCGCCTGATAATTGTGGCAGGTGGCGAACGGCGCGCTGGGGCCGAACAGAGCGGTTGTGAACAGGACCCAATCGAACGGATTGTCACATCCCGACGCCGGCAGACAGTAAAACTCTTCGGTCGTGCTTCCCGGAACGGTACGCCTGAGCGCGGCGAAGTTCAGCGGGTAATCGTTCTTGTCCTTGGTCTGGCCAACCTCGGCATACGCGCGCCACACCGGAGCGCCGACGCGGCCCTTTTTGGTCGTGATCAGAAGCACGCCGTTGGCCGCCGCGCTGCCGTAAATGGCGGACGCCGCCGGGCCTTTGAGGACCTCGATGTCCTCGATCTCCTCGACGTTCAGATCGTTGAGGCGGGAGTAGTCTCCGCCGCCGACGCTGATGCCACCCTTGCCGTTCGACACCAGCACACCGTCGACGTACAGGAGCGGCTCATTCGACAGTGAAATGCTGTTGGCACCGCGAATGCGCACGCGCTGGCCTGATCCCGTAGCGCCGCCGACGCTCTGAAGCGTCACTCCCGCCACGCGACCCTGAAGCACGTCGGCCATCTTGGTGATCGGGCCTTTTGGCAGGTCCGCAACACCGATGAAGCCGGTGTTGGTACCGTTCTCGACCCGGCGCTGCTCCTGACCTGTCACCGCGTTTACGACGACTTCTTCAAGACGCGTCGCCGAGGTGGCAAGTGAGAATTCCGCCGTCGCCGTTCCGCCGTCGGACACGGTTACGCTCTGAGTCGTCGAGCCGTAGCCGACTCTCCGGACGCGGAGCTCGTGAGTACCGGCGGGAACGCCGGTGATCGTGTATCGCCCGTCCTGGTCGGTCATCGCACCGCGCTGGGTGCCGACGATCACGACCTGGGCTGCCTGGACTGGAGCCTGAGTGGCCTGGTCTATTACTCGCCCTGAGATCGTCCCGCTGCCCTGAGCCATCACACTGGCGGGCAGGAAGGCGAAGGCGAGGAGCGCCACAACAATTCCCACTATTCTTTTCATTTTTCTTCTCCCCTCTTTGTGCCGAAAGCGCCGGCTGACTAACTCCGGCGTCGGGTGAGTTTCACCCCGTGCTTTTCTCCGTGCTTTGAAACAATTCACCTGCGACCTTCGAACAACGCGAGTCTGTCCCTCCTCTAGGTAGTGGATGACGTGTTGAAAGAACTGACGCTGGACTGCGTATATAGCTTCGGGTCCGCCGGGTGGGTGAGACCGGGCGGAAATTCGCCAAAACGGCTTAAGGCACTTTAGTGGAGACGCCAATCTTAGGATTCGGGACGCGCACTGTCAATCCTGCACGTTCGCCGAAGTCCGGACCCCCCCGCGAGAAAAGCTGAAAGGTTGCTGGACGAACTGTCGCACGGCCACCCCTTTCTTGACCGCGGGCGTGTACCGCGCGTTGGACAGAGCCTGCATCGCAGCCTCCCCGAACAAGGGATGGCTCGACGAAAAAATCTCGAAGGACTCCGGCAGGATCGTGCCGTCGGCCTCGACGATGAATTCGGCCATGACGGTGCCGGAGGTACCCGCCGCGAACAATGCGGGCGGGTAGCGGACCTGCAGCGGCCGCTCGATCAACTCGGCCTCCGTGTCGACCTGGTCGGCCGTGTAGATCACGCTCGCGGCCGCCAGCTCCTCGAGATCGACGTTGCGCCGCCGGGCACCCGCTCCGGGCTCGGTGTCCTTTCCCCGCGACCACAGCAGGATGGTTCCGCAGTTGGATTGACCGCGCGCGGCTGTATACGCGATCGGAGCCGACGTAGCGCCAACGTAAAGCTCAATGCCGTGAAGAGTGTTCACCGGGAAAGCGTCGAGATCAACCTCACCGGCCGGCAACGGCGTTCCATCCAGCCAGACGAGTGGCCGGCAGCTGCGGCCCCGCATGCGCACGGCGCCGCCCTGGCGGAGTCGGAGCGCGTTGATTCCGGGAGTCGTCGCTATCAGCTGACTCAGATTCCTGTTTGCATTTCGATCGATCTCCTCGCGACCGATGAAATGGCCGCTCGAGCGGCGATAGAGACGCTCATAGTAGCCGGCGAGACGGCCTGTGTATTCGACACGGCTGGCCTGGACGATCACCGGTTTGACGGCGATCGCCAGCGCCGGAAGCGCGATGTGCAGCGGAGCGGGTTGTTCGTTCGCGGCGATCAGCATCGTCCTGGATACCGGCGCGAGCCCCAGCCGGCGGAACTGTATCTCGACGGAACCGGGGGCGACTCCGTGGATCCGGAATTCCCCTCGCTCATTCGTTCTCGCTCGGAGCTTGGAGCCGGTGATCTCGACAGTGGCGCCGAATACGGGTGTCTGAGATTCGTCCGTCACCACACCGCTCACCGCGGCAGGATTCTGCGCGCTCGTGAGAGACGGATAGACGAGCGCGCTTGCACAGAGCAGACTGACCTGGACGAGCGGGCGGCCATTGGCAAAGCGAGCGAAATGCATCAGCGCCTCCTTGTCGTCAGCAAATCTCCATTTGGCAACGAAGACCGTGCTGGGAGCGACAGTGGCCGTGAAGCCGGCCTCTATAGATCAAGCTAGGCGCGGGTACAGGGGCTCGCAAGACAATTCGGCCAAGGCATGGGTGGGGTGGGTGTGCGACAATGCTCAGGCGGCCAACGACGGAATTGCGCGATTCTCAGCCCGCGCGCGCCGAAAGCCACGCCCGCAACGCCGTGAACGGGCTCTCCTCACTCGACTTGGCCAGCCCGATCACGCGCCCGATCGTGCGCTTGAGATCGCGGCCTTCGCGCTCGTACAACCGGTCGAACAGATCGAGATCGCTGGCATAGACGCGCCTCGCTAGCAGCGCCGCATTGTCGAGGGGGACGCGCTCGGCGTAGCGCGGATTGATGGTCCTGAGCGCGGGAGCGATCTCGGAGATGAGCGCGGCTCGCGCGCGGGCGTAAACCGTGTCGCGGACGGCGATGCGCGCCGCCTTGCTCTCCGGGTGCGCCGCGTACGCCGAGTCGAGCGATACGATCAGCGCGGCCCAGAATCTCGCGAGCAGCTTGTCATCTTCCCACCGCGCCTCGGTCCGCAGCGCCGCGCCCTCCTGGCCGCGCGCGCGAAAGAACGCCGCCGCACCGCGGGCGCCGACGAACATCGCGAACGACTCGTTGAAGTCTGCCTGGCCCGATGCGTAGTAGGTGTTGTGGGTGAGCTCGTGGATCACCGTGTTGGCCAGCGTGAGGCTGTCGCTCTTGAGCGTGGTGCTGAGCAGGGGATCGTTGAAGAAGCCCAGCGTGCTGAACGCATCGGCCGGCCGCAGGTAGGTGTCGAGGCCCTGGTCGGAGAGTTTTCTCGCGTCGCGACGCGCCTGATCGAAATCGAAGTATCCCTTGTAAGGCACCCGCCCGACGATCGGGAACCACCACGTGTGCGCTTTTAGGGTGTCCCGGTGGGCGGCCGATAAGACGAGCACCAGAGTGTCGTGATCAAGGCGCGAGTATGTCGTGAAACTGTCTTTGACGCGCAGCTTGATGGTGTCAGCTGCGTACTGACGGGCCGCAAGAACGACCCTGAGCTTGGCCCGGGTCTCCTCCGGGGTGCCGGGACGGGCCACAATCTCCGCGATCGGCTCGCGACGCGCGAGGATCTTGGCCTCTTCCCACGCGCCCCGACTCAGATAACAGCCTGTCGGAGCGAAGATTAGCGCGAGACCCGCACCCACAATCGCTATCGCCAGGATTCGGCGGCGCATTATCTTACCAAGTGTCCTTCGTCCACCTGCACTGCCACTCGGAATACTCACTTCTCGACGGCGCCAATCGCATCGATGACCTCATCGCCCGGGCTCTCGAATTCGAGCAGCCCGCGCTGGCGATAACCGACCACGGCAATCTTCACGGGGCGTGGGAGTTCCAGGAAAAGGCTAAAAAGGCGGGCCTGAAGCCGATTATCGGCATGGAAGCCTATGTCGCGCCCGGTGATCGTAGGGCGCGCGACCGCGTCGGCGGAGAGCGAGGCAAGCCGTACTACCACCTCGTGCTGCTCGCCCAGAACGCCGCCGGCTACAGGAATCTAGTCAAGCTCTCTTCGCTCGCCTACACGGAAGGCTTCTACGCCAAGCCGCGCATGGACCGCGAGCTGCTCGCGAAATACAACGAGGGCATCGTCGTGTCGTCCGCCTGCATGGCGGGCGAGATCGCCCACCACCTCCTGTCCGAGGAATACGATCAGGCGCGAGAGACCGCCGCCTGGTACGCCGATGTATTCCGCGACCGCTACTACCTCGAGGTGCAGGCCCACTCCTCCGACAACCAGGACACTCTCAACCGGCGCATCTTCCAGCTCGCGGAAGAAGTTGGTGTCCCCGTTCTCGCGACCAACGACGCCCACTTTCTCAAGCGCGAGGACCACGACGCCCACGACGTGCTGCTCTGCATCGGACTCGGCAAGGATTTTTCCGATACGAACCGCATGCGCTACGACGAGGGGCTCTATTTCAAGAGCGCGCCCGAGATTGCATCGGCGTTCCCCGGCCGCGCCGACGTTCTCGAGAACACGCTGCGCATCGCCGACGAGAGCGCGATCCAGTTCTCCAAGCAGTACAAGGTCCCGTCGTTTCCCCTCCCCGAAGGCATAGAGACGGAGAACGAGCTGCTCGTGCGCCTCGCCGAAGAAGGCTCACGAAAGCGCTACGGGGAGATTCTCGCCCCGGAAGTCCGCGAGCGGCTCGACTACGAGCTGGGGGTCATAACGAGCACCGGCTACGCGGGCTATTTCCTGATCGTCGCCGACTTCATCGACGCCGCGCGCAAGAAAGGGATTCCCGTCGGGCCGGGCCGCGGATCGGTCGCCGGCTCGCTCGTCGCCTACGCGCTCCACATCACTGACGTGTGCCCGCTCAGGTTCGATCTCCTCTTCGAGCGCTTCCTCAACCCCGAGCGCGTCTCGATGCCGGACATCGACGTCGACTTCTGCTTCGAGCGCCGCGGCGAGGTAATCGAGTACGTCCGGCAAAAATACGGGCGTGATTCCGTCGGCCAGATCATCACCTTCGGAACGCTCAAGTCGCGCGCGGCGATCAAGGACGTCGGCCGCACGCTCGGCTTCTCGCCGAGTGAGACGGATTATCTGGCGAAGCTCATACCGAATCACCCGAACTTCTCGCTCACCGTGAGCGAAGCGATCGAGCGCATCCCCGAAGTGCGGGAGCTGTACACCGCGCGCAAGGACGACCCGCGCGAGCTCAGGGAGAAAAAGGATCGGTATCGCACGCTCCTCGACTACGCGATGAAGCTCGAGGGCCTGTCGCGCCACGCCGGTGTGCACGCGGCCGGCGTCGTCATCGCCCCGGGCCCGCTCGATGAGTACGTGCCCGTCTGCACCCAGGCATCCAAGGGGTCGGGCGCCGGCAACGTTCAGGGCGAAGAGGCCATCGTCGTCACCCAGTACGACATGAATGCCCTCGAGAAGGTCGGCATGCTGAAGATGGACTTTCTCGGCCTCACGACTCTTACCGTGATCAGCGACACGGTGCACGGCATCCGCGAGCGCACCGGCTCGGCGCCCGACCTCGATTCCCTTCCGCTCGACGACGTCGACACCTACCGGATGCTCAGGGCCGGCAAGACGGCCGGGGTGTTTCAGTTCGAGTCGGCGCTCGCGACGGACATGCTCAAGAACATCAGGGCTGACCGCTTCGACGACCTCGTCGCCTCCAACGCGCTGATGCGGCCCGGCCCGCTCGACGCCGGGATGCACAAGGTGTACATGCGCCGGAAGCGCGGCGAAGAGCCGGTGTCGTACATACTGCCCGAGCTGCAGCCGATTCTTCAGTCGACCTACGGCGTGATCACCTATCAGGAGCAGGTGATGCGTATCGCGCAGGCGGTCGCCGGAATATCCCTCGCCGAAGCCGACGTGCTGCGCAAGGCAGTCGGGAAAAAGGACTCCGAGCTGATTCGCGAGGAGCTCGGCAAGTTCGTTACGAAGTCGATCGACCGCGGGTACGATGCGACGATCATCAACGAGATAGCCAGCCAGATCGAGACGTTCGGCCGCTACGGCTTCAACAAGTCGCACTCGGTCGCATACTCGATCATCTCGTACCACACCGCTTGGCTCAAGACGCATTTTCCGGCCGACTTCATGGCGGCGCTGCTCTCCTCGCAGATCGGCGACACCGACAACGTCGTCAAGTACATCAACGAGGCGCGCCAGCTCCACGTCCCCGGCGCAAAGGAGCCGGGACTCCAGATCCTGCCGCCCGACGTCAACGAGTCCGGCTACAAGTTCACGGTGGTCGGCGCCACCAAGATCCGCTTCGGCCTGGGCGCGGTGCGCAACGTCGGGCGGACGGCGATCGATTCGATCATCGGCGCGCGCAAGAAGGACGGACCGTTCCGCTCGATTTTCGATCTCTGCGAGCGCATCGACCTGCGCATCTGCAACAAGCGAGTTCTCGAGGCGCTCGCCCACGCCGGGGCGCTCGACTCGCTCGGCGGTCATCGCGCACAGCTCGCGGCCGGCCTCGACCTGGCGATCCGCGAGGCGTCGCTCAAGCAGGAGGAGATCGCTACCGGCCAGGCTTCGCTCTTCGCCGTCCCCTCGAACGGCACGCAGCAAGCCCAAGCGGATCTCGCGCTCCCCAACGTGCAGCCCTGGACGGAGTCCGAGCGCCTGTCGAAGGAGAAGGAGATTCTGGGCTTCTACATCTCCGGACACCCGCTGGAGAGGTTCCGCGCCGAGGCGGAGATTTACGCCACGCATACGGTCGCGGATCTCGGTGCGTGGCGCCCGGAGAATATCGCGCTGTCCGTGGTCGTGACGAACATCAAGAAGCAGTTGAGCAAGAAGTCGGGAAAGGAGTTCGCCCGGCTCACCATCGAGGATTTTTCCGGTTCGGGCGAAGTTCTCGTCTTTCCGGAGAAGTGGGAGATTCTTTCGGACAAGATCCGAACCGACGTCCCCATGCTGGTGAAAGGCGCCTACTCGAAGCGTGACGAAGGCGGCGACAATCCGGCCTTCATCATCGATTCGGCAGAGAAGCTCATCGAGCTGCGCAGCAACGGAGAGCTCACGATTGCCATCGAGCTGTCGAAGGGCTCATATACGCACGATGTGATGTCGGACGTCCGCGCCATTGCCGAAACCTTTCCGGGATCCGCGCCGCTGGAGTTCCGCTGGAGCGACGGATCGGGATCCCAGGCCCGGCTCCGCTCGCGATCTCTCACCGTGGCCGCGGATGGTGCGGCGCTGACCGCGTTGCGTAATATTCTCGGCGAGTCCTCCGTTCGACTGGAAAAGGGGAGCTGACAAGTGGCGACCGCGACACAGCTGGAATTCGAGAAGCCGATCGCTGAGCTCGAGCGGCAGATCGAGGAGCTCAAGAAGACAGCGGGCGAGCGCCAGGTAAATGTCGCCGAGGCGATCGAGCCGCTCGAGCGCAAACTCTCCGATCTCCGCGAGGAGGTCTACAAGAACCTCACGCCGTTTCAGCGCGTGCAGGTCGCGCGCAACAGCAAGAGGCCTTTTACCGCCGACTACATCAGGCTCGCGTTCACCGATTTCATCGAGCTGCACGGCGACCGGGCGTTTCGCGACGACCTGGCGATCATCGGAGGCTGGGCGCGTCTCGACGACGAGACGGTGATGGCGATCGGACACCAGCGCGGGCGCGACACCAAGGAGCAGCTGCGCCGCAACTTCGGCATGCCCCACCCCGAGGGTTACCGCAAGGCGCTCAGGCTCATGAAGCTGGCGGAGAAGTTCCACGTGCCGGTAGTGACGTTCATCGACACCCAGGGCGCGTGGGCGGGTCTTGGCGCCGAGGAGCGCGGACAGTCGGAGGCGATCGCGCGCAACCTCTATGAGATGAGCCAGCTCACCGTCCCGATCGTCGCAACCGTTATCGGAGAAGGCGGCTCCGGTGGAGCGCTCGCGCTCGGCGTCGCGGACCGGGTGCTGATGATGGAGAACGCCGTCTACTCGGTGATCTCCGTCGAGGGATGCGCCGCCATTCTCTGGAAGGACGCGAAGAGTCCGGAGATGCGCGAGAAGGCGGCGACCGCGCTCCGCATCACCGCGCCCGAGCTGCTGGAGCTGAAGGTGATCGACGAGGTGGTCCCCGAGCCGCGCGGCGGAGCGCACTCGGATCACGACACGGCGGCCAAGTCGCTCCAGCTCGTGATCGGAAGGCACCTGGAGGAGCTGCGGAAGATGCGCCCGGAGAAACTGGTGCGCCGCCGGCGCCAGAAGTTCCTGCGACTGGGCGCGTGGTCGGAGTAGGGCGTGGCGCACCTCGTCGAAGTCGCCTTCAAGGGTAACCGTAAGGAGTTTTTTCTCTGGGACTATCCAGATCCGCCGCCGCTCAACGCGGCGGTGATCGTGGACGTCGATCGCGGCGAGGACCTGGGCTACATCCACGCGCTGGGCGAGCTGGCTCAGAAGAGAAACGGGGGCTGCTCGCACGGCTGCGGCACCTCCCTTCCGGAGCGCAAGGCGCTGCGCCTCGCCACCGAGAAGGACCGCGGGCTCTCGAAGGACCTCACCGTGCTCAACGAGGATGCGCGCCACAAGGCGATGGAGCGCGTGCGCGCCAACGGCCTCGGCATGAAGCTCTCGGACGCCGAGTGGCAGTGGGACCGGAAGAAGCTGACGCTGTATTTCACCGCCGACAAGCGCGTCGACTTCCGGAATCTGGTGCGCGATCTCGCATCGATGTTCCGCACGCGCATCGAGCTGAAGCAGATCGGCGTGCGAGACGAGGCGAAGCGGCTCGACGGCATCGGACGCTGCGGCCGGCAGTACTGCAGCGCGTCCTGGCTTCCCGAGCTTCGGCCGGTGAACCTCGGCGTCGCGAAGGAGCAGCGGCTGTCGCTGAACCCGTCGCAGATCTCCGGAGCATGCGGCCGCCTCATGTGCTGCCTTCGCTACGAGCACGAATTCTACGTGCAGAGCCGCAAGCGATTTCCGAAGGAGGGCAAGGTGGTGGTGACGTCGCTCGGAGAGGAGAAGGTCATGAGCATCGACATCTTCCACGAGCGCGTCACGCTGCGCGGAGTGGAAGGTGAATCGCGGTCGCTCACGCTCGCCGAGTTCAAGGAGGAGACGGAACGCGACGTCGGCGCTGTTGCGACCGGCGACACGGCCTCGGACGACGACGCACCCGCCGAGGCGATAAGCCCGGACGAGATATCTCCCGAGCTGATGTACACGTCGGAGCACGCCGTGCCTTCGCTGCGCACCACCCCGGCTTCGGTCGGCGAACCCGACCGTCCGAAGGACGCCGATGCGGCGAGCAAGCGCCGGCGCGGCAGACGCGGCGGGCGGCGCGGGCGTGGAAATGAGGACGGTTCGCCGGGTAGCTCATAGTTGGCCAAGTACTTCCTTACGTGCGCGATCGACTACGCCACGGCTGATCCCCACCAGGGTCACGCATTCGAGAAAATCGGAGCCGATGCAATAGCCCGTTACCATCGCCTGCTCGGCGACGACGTCCACTTCCTCGTGGGAATGGACGAGCACGGCCAGAAGGTGGCGCAGACGGCGGCCGAGCGAAAAGTCTCGCCTCAGGAGCTGGTCGACGCGGTGGCCGAGAGCACGGAGGAAGTGTGGGGACTCCTGGGGATCTCGTTCGATCAGTTCATCCGCACCACCGATCCCGCGCACAAGGCGGGCGTGAGGCGTCTGATCGAGCTGATCTTCGAGAACTCACCCGACGATTTCTACGAGAAAGCCTACGCCGGCTGGTACTGCGTCGGGTGCGAGGCGTTCAAGCAGGACAACGAGATCCTCGATGGCAAGTGCGTGATACATCCGACGCGCACGCTCGAGTGGGTGGAGGAGAAAAACTGGTTCTTCAGGCTGAGCGCGTACGCCGACCGGCTGAAGAAGCTCGTCTCGGGCGAAGAGTTTCTTCAGCCGAAGTCACGCCGCAACGAGATTCTCTCGCTGATCGAGTCCGGTCTCGATGACATCTCCGCGAGTCGCAGCCGGTTTTCGTGGGGCGTGCCTTTCCCGCGGCCGGTGTCGAGCGGCGACGCGCAAACGACGTACGTGTGGTTCGACGCGCTGCCCAATTATCTCACGGCGACTGGATTTCCGAATCCCGATCACCAGAAGCTGTGGCCCGCGGATCTTCACATCATTGGGAAAGACATCTCGCGGTTTCACGCGCTGATCTGGCCCGCGATGCTGATGGCGGCGGGGCTCGAGGTGCCGAAGCGCATCTGGGTACACGGCTTCGTGCTGGTCGGCGGCAGCAGGGTGAGCAAGTCGGCGGGCGTGAACCTCAATCTGCGCGAGGCGATCGACAAGTACGGGCCCGACGCGCTCAGATATTTCCTGCTGCGGGAGGTGCCGTTCGATGGCGACGGCAACTTCTCGTGGGAGCGCTTCGACGAGCGCTACAACGCCGATCTCGCCAATGGTCTGGGCAATCTCGCGAGTCGTACGATCTCGATGATAGATCGATACTGCGACGGCGTGGTGCCCCGTGGGGCACCCAACGAGATCGACGCGGCCGACGAGCAGGACTTGCGGGTCTACCACGAGTCGATCGGCGGGCCAAGGGGATTTCTGCTGCATGAAGCGCTCAAGGCGGTTTGGCTGACTGTCGCGCGTGCGAACGCGTTCGTGGATCGACAGGCGCCGTGGAAGCTGGCGAAGAATCCGGAAAGCCGGGCTGAGCTCGAGATGACACTGGCATCGCTTGTAAGACAGCTGACGCGGCAGGCGCTTTATCTGTGGCCGTTCATACCGTCAAAGGCGACCGAGTTGTGGCTCGCGCTCGGGGCGCCGCAAACTCCGCTCGACATGGGATTCGCTGAAATCGAGAAAGTCGATCCGACCGGGTGGCGCGTCCTCAAGCGCGATCTGCTGTTTCCCAAGTCCGACTCCCTCCAGACCTGACGGGCCGACTCCCACCTGACCATCGCAGAAACAAAGGGCCGCGTTCTGCGACCCTTTGCTCCTTCGACATTATCTCACATCCGTAGCTTGCTACGCCGAGATCCGCATGCTTCGCTGCGGTGGAATTCGTTGAGCCGGCGTCAGGGCTTTGGCGTCCAACCGGACACCACCCACGCAGACCATGGGTAGTTGTAGATAGGAGGATTATCCTGTGCCGTGCAGCCACCACCTAGGTTCGGGTAATAGATGGTACCCTCATTTTGCGCGGCTGTGACGTTAAGATCCCCACACCAATCATCGTTGTTTCCGGGGCCTCCGTCTTCCTCGACGAGATTCATGATCATGTACTCCCCAGAACCCTCCTGAATTCGCGCGAAAATCAGCGGTACGTTCGGGGCGTAAGTCTGATGCGGGTTAACATCTCCACGCCTGTAAGTCGCTCGGAGGAGTTCATGGTTGGTCGATGTCATGTAGACGGCCGTGAGTCGGATCTCATTGTTCGTCCAACAAGCGTCGTCGTCACAGAAATCCATTTCGAACGCGCGCAGGAAGGTTGTGTCCTCCGGCGCCGGACCGCCGCCGCCCTGAGGTGTGCAGTTGGGGTCAGTCTCGACTTGCCACGGATCCATTGGATCGCAATCGAGGGAAAGCGTCGCGCCTATTTGCTCCGCGATCTGCTTGCTTGCGTTGGGGTCGGAGAGGTCGATCGTGACGGTGCGTCCTCCGGCCAGAGTGAGCGTCAGACTCTCAGACCCGTTTCCGTCATTTGGACTTTCGATGACAGAGCCCGACGACGCGGCTTCCGCACCCACTCGTCGACCCTTCGGTTCTGCCGGATGCAGCATGAAGAAGGGGCCCAGCTGATCGCGTTTCTGTCCTGACAGCAACATTGCATTGCCGCTTGTGGTAAAGCCCACGAATGGGCCTCTAAGGTCAAGCGTCGCGACAACGAGAATGTTGCCTGTTGCCTCCCACGACCTCCGGTGCGCGCGAATCGGCATGTAGAAATCGAGCTCCGGCAGCGACGCGATCTGTGCTTCCAGGCTCTCGACCGAGACGCCACTCCTTTCTGCTGCCGCCCGCAACATCGCTTTCCCACTCTCGCTTTGCACAAAAGTCTGAAGAACGAGTTTGTGCTCGTCTACAGGTGATGCTCGCATTGCGTCCCTTACCTGAATGCGGACACCGGGATCCTGAAAGGCGAGCGCGAGGGATCTAGCGAGACTCCCCTCGGCAGTAGTGGCTGCGGCCTCGAGTGGATTTGGAGCGGGTGGTGCCGTGACAGCATCGGGTGAGCAGCTGGCCACGGTCAGCAGGGACGATCCCAGGATGGCCGACGAAAAAATCGCGCGAACGCGACGGGTGGAAAACGAGCGCATTGCAACTCCATTGTGATAGGATGGGTGAGCCGAAGCGGCAGGTGGGCTGCAAGCATCATTCCCCGTTTGTTTGCAAGCGCCGAATGTGTCCAGCTCTGCAATTAGCTCTGACGAGTGACGCGCATTCCGCGCAAGAGAGCGGAAGCCAGTCTATCGCCGCGTGGTGATCTCGAGGACGCCGCCCATGTTGCCCATCCCGAACTTCGTCGCGGCCTCCCAGGAACGGTAAAGACGGATCGAGGCGATCTGCATCGCGGGAATGGTCCGCAGCGTCTCGATGGTGCCAAACGAGATCCCGTCGATGTACACCGTCGGATACGGCGAGGACTGCGCCTTGTTGAGACTCGTCTCGCCGCGATAGCTCAGGAAGTTGGGGCGAAGCTTCTGTATCACTTCGTGGGCGTTCGCTGCGCTGAGTGCGTCGATCTCATCGCTTGCGATGAAACTGGAATTCATGCCGGCTCGCCCCGACACCGGCGGCAGCGCGCACGCCAGGCCGAAGACGAGCAACCCAGTTCCACCAACACGTCGGATTGCCGGCATGTCATTCACCTGGAGGAAGTTGGAATTTCCTGCAACCGCCAGAGGATCGCCGACCGCATTTGGCGCGCCAAGGCAAAAAAAAGAGGCGCTTTCGGACCTCTTTCTTCATGCCGTTCGCGGCCGCTTAGTTGCCGATCAGCGGGTTGTTCAAGCGCTCCGCCGCCGGAAGCGGGAAACAGAGCTGACTGCCGCAATTGCCACCGAAATGGTGCGGCGTGCGCGGCGGCCGGGTGCACCGCGATGCGCGCGGTGAGAATCGGCAGCGCCTCCGGGAACCCATATCGAGAAAACCCCGCCGGCAGAGCCGGCGGGGTTTTCGTCCGAATGAGCTTGAAGGAGCTTACGATCCGATCAGAGGATTGTTCTGCTTCTCCGCGGCAGGGAGGGGGAAGCAGGTCTGCGTCCCGTACGCTCCTCCACCGAAGTGATACGGCGTCCCGGCAGCGGGCGTGACTGCGATCCCGTAGCGGATGATGTCGCCGAGGTGATGGCTCTCGAGGAACAGCTCGCGGCGGCGCTGATCCACCAGCTCCGCGAGATACTCCGCCTGCGTCGTCCCGATGAATGGTATCTGGCCACCGCGAGCGCGGCTGGCATTGAGGATCGGCAGCGCCGTGCCGAGACTGTTGGCGCGAATGTCGGCCTCGGCGATGATCAGCTGGGCCTCCTCGTACGTGGCGAGCGGAATCGGCGCGCCTCCGTTTGCGTACTTCGTCTGATAGAAGTGCTGAACGCCTGTCGCCGGTGTCGTGAAGTTTCCGTCGACGATGGGGATTCTCGTATCGTTGATGGTGCGGTACGGAATGCCGATCGAGCTGGCGCGCGACGTCGTCGAATTGTCCGCCCACACGAAATTCACCCGGCGGGCGATTGCGTCGGAGTAGGTCGCGTTCTTCGCGTAGCCCGCCGGAACCTGCTCCGCATCAGCCTTGGCACCGGCATAGTCACCGATGTTGAGCTTGGCGCGTGCCCGGCCGACGTAGGACATCCGCACGATGTCGGTATTGCCGGCGGCCTGCCCTGCCGTAATAGCCTCGCCGAATCTTGCGATGGCGATCCTGAACACGCTGTCGCGCTGAATCTCCCCGCCGTATTCGATGCTGCGATCGGGGTTGATCCGGGACACAGCCATCGTGCAGAAGCCTTCGCCGAGCAGCACATAGGAGTAACCGGCGTAGGCGGCGGCGATCGCGATGAGATTGGTGCGGTTGGTCGGCACTTCCGCATCTGTCCAGACCTTGAGGTAGCCGAGCACTGTCTCGGCCGAGCTCCTTGCCGTCTGGAGCGGGGCGTAAATGCCGAGCGCCGCGCAGGTGAAGGTCGCGTAGCGCGGGTCCGCCTCAGTGGTGCGTCGCGCATCTGCCGGCGTCCTGTCTGCCGTCTGCTGCGCGTAGATGAACTCCTCACCGACGGTCCCGCTCTGAACGACATAGGCCGCGAAAGCGCACTCGAAGTCGGCGATCGCACCATCGATCAGCAGCTGCGCGTTCGCCGGGGTCTCGACGTTCTCGGCAGGGATACGGCTCGTCGTCACGACGTCGAGCGCACTCTCGCAGGCTGACACCATCAGCGCCGAGGCGACGATCGCCGTACGGATAGTGATACGCGCGATATTGAATCCTGGCTGCATAGTATGCGAGTCTCTGGTTGATGGTTGGCTTTTCATTTTTACCAATCCAGGTTGACGCCGAACACCCACTGCCTCAGAGGAGGAAGTGTCGTTTGCTCGAACACAGAGAAGTTTCCACCGCGAATCCCGCCGAGGAAGCTGGCTTCAGGATCGAGACCTTCGTAGTCGGTCCACGTGTGCAGATTCCGGCCGGCGAGCGTCACGGTCGCGCGGCTGAAGCGGCCGATGCTGCTGATGCGTGAGGGGAGCGTGTATGCCACGCTCAGTTCGCGGAAGCGCGTGAAGCTCGCCTCCTTGATGTAGGAATCGGGAAGCGCGTCCGTTCCCGCCCTGACGCTGGCGATGCGCTTCGGATCGAACTCGTGCGGAAACCAGCGTTCGCGGCAGCGGTCGAGAACGACGCAACGGAAGCGATCGCTTCCATTGGCCTTCCAGTGGCCACGCTTGAAGTCAACGAGGCCGTAGACGCGCAGGGTGTTGAACAGCGTGATGGTATTGCCCCAGGCCCCCTCGACCTTCGGAATAGTGCGTCCGAAAAAGACGAACGGCGCGCTGGCGCATGCAACCGAGCCGCCGTTGCCGTCATCGCACATTACGTTGATCGGCGCGCCCGCTGCGTTCAGCTCGGCGGACACGATGCGCTTGTGGAAGATGGAGCCGATCGGGTAACCGACCTGGTGGCGCGGCGAAAGGGGAGCCGTGCTCGCGTTCACGAAATCCGCGACCACGCAGTTGTCCGGATCGGTCGGGCACTGCGTCTGCCTGCGAAGCTGAAGTATGGCCTCGGGAGTGCCAAGATCCTCGACTTCGCTGTCGTTCGTCGCGTAGCTGAAGCTCGTTTCCCAGTCGAACCGCGGCGTCACGACGGGACGGAGCCGAAGCATCGTCTCCGTTCCCCAGTTCCTCACGGCACCCGCGTTGAAGGGCTGCGTTCCGGGAATGCCGATCGACGGCGCGATCTGGCGATCGAGGATCGCGTCGGTCGTGTTCTTTCTGTACAACGTGAACTCGAGACC
>Ga0190265_10000384_pt1 | contig 33434 bp, 18 predicted proteins | sample Popmic124T_FD_133135 | JGI IMG/M metagenome (GOLD analysis project Ga0190265, IMG submission 133135) | Populus adjacent soil microbial communities from riparian zone of Indian Creek, Utah, USA - 124 T | ecosystem: Environmental > Terrestrial > Soil > Riparian zone | place: USA: Utah | collected...
GCTTGATGTCCTGCTCGAAGCGGGAGAACTGCCGGTCGATGTCCTTGAGGAAGTCGACCAGGCGGTTGCGCGTCTGGACGCTGAAGTCGATCGTCCGGATGTCCTTGGCGATCTTGGCCACCAGGCGGTCGATCTCGCGCTCGATCTCCAGGTACTTGTCACCGTCCGGCTTGCAGCGCTTCTGGCGCTTGCGCAGCTCCAGGATCTCGTGGTCGTTGACCGCGATCTGCTCGAAGATCTTGAGGTTGAGCTTGATGCGGTCCGCGGCCTTGGCGTCGAGCGGCTCGTCCGGGTCGGCGTTGATCAGCTCGCGCAGGATGCGCTTGTCGCGGGCGGCCATCTCGTTGAGGCGCAGGAGCTCCCGCAGGACCACCGGGTTCTCGCAGAGGGCCTCGTAGATCAGCCACTCGCCCTGCTCGATGCGCTGCGCGATCTCCACCTCGCCCTCGCGGTCGAGCAGCGGCACCGTGCCCATCTCGCGCAGGTACATGCGGACCGGGTCGTTGGTCTTCTCGTGGGTGGTGAGACCGAACTCGGTGCTCTCGTCCTCCTTCTTGTCGAAGTCGCTCGGGCCCGACTCGAAATCGTCCCGGTTCTGGTAGCGCTCCGGGCGGTCGATGACGTCCACGCCGAGGTCCGAGAACCGAAGATAGATCTCGTCCAGCTCGTCGGGAAGGCTCACGACCTCCTCGGGCAGCATCTCGTAGATCTCGTCGTACAAGAGATAGCCCTTCTCCTTGCCAAGCTCGATGAGCTGCTTGACGGAGCTGTACTTCTCTTCGACGGGTGTGAGGCTCGGAATAGTCAAAGTGCTCTCCTATGGGCTTGAGCGCGTCACAGGATCAGATTCCCTCGCGGGTCCAGCGGGAACCCCGGTGAGAAGCGTGATCCAGGCGCCTCTTCTCGTCGACGAGGCTCTGAAGGCGCGCCGAGTCCTTCCGGAGCTCCGCCTCCCGGATCATGGCTCCCAGCTCGTTCCTCCGCTGTTTGCGCCAGCGGTCCTCCAGTTTTTCGAGGGACTCAAGAAGGCCCAGACTCCCGGGTACAAAATTTCTTTCTAACAGAATTCTGGCCATCAGGTCAACAGATGTACCCTCGGACCCGACCTCCGCCTGCACGGCCCGGCTGTCCGGGGGGGCACCCCCTCTCGCATATAGAGCGTAGAAGACCTGGTAAATATTCCTGCATCCCGGGTCGCGGAAGGCCTCCGGCCGAGGGAGGTCTTCCAGGGGCGGCACCGCCTCCGCCCGCTCCGGGTCCAGGAGCAGCTCGATCACCGCCTTCTCGGTGCTCCACTCCATGCCGCCCATGCCGCCCGGCTGGGCGGCGGGCGTACCTGGACGGTCCTCCCGCCCTCGGTCCGGTTGCCCCCCCACCCGCCGGGCCAGCATCTCCGCCGGCACTCCCAGCCGGTCCGCCGCGATCCGGGCGTAGCTGAAGCGCAGGATCGGGTCCGGCACCGGCCGCAGGAGCTCGGCAACGGAAGCCGCCGCCTTGGCCTGGAGCCGCGGCTCGCGGCCGGTTTCGGGAGGGACCAGGCGCTCGATCTCGGCCACCACGGCGTCCTCCGCGTCCCGGACCGCGGACGCCACCGCCTCCGGACCCGACTCCAGCCGCAGCGAGTCGGGATCGTGCCCCCCTGGAAACCGCGCCCGGCGGACGCCGATTCCCTCGGCGAGGAGCAGCGGCAGCGCCCGCCGGAAGGCGTTCTCGCCGGCGTTGTCTCCATCGTAGGCAACAACGACCTCCTCGGCATAACGGGAGAGCTGCTTGGCCTGCTCGGGGGTGAGCGCCGTGCCCATGCCCGCGATCGACCCTTCAAGCCCGCAGGCCACGGACCCGATCACGTCGAAGTACCCCTCGCAGAGGACGGCCCGGCCGCTCTCCCGGATCTCCCGCTTGGCGTGATGGATGCCGTAGAGGAGGAGCCCCTTGTGGAAGCGGTCCGTCTCGTTCGTGTTGACGTACTTGGCCTGGTCGTCCCCCAGGGTGCGTCCGCCGAACCCGACCAGCCGTCCCGAAGCGTTGTGGATGGGGAACATCAGACGGTTGCGGAAGCGGTCGTAGGGCTCGCCCCCCTTCTCGGACCGGGCGGCGAGCCCCGCAGCTTCCAGGTCCGCCATGGGTATCTGCGCATGGCGGGCCTGGAGCGCGGGGATCAGGTTCCGCCAGCCGTCCGGAGCGTAGCCGAGCCCGAAGCGCTCGATCAGCTCGGGAGGGATGCGCCGCTTTTCCAGGTACCCCTGCGCGAAGGAGGACTTCCGGAGCTGGTCCCGGAAGAACTCGGACGCGGCCTGGAGAGCCCCCTCCAGGTCGCGCTCGGCCCGCGCTCCGGCCCGGGTCTCCCGGCTCGGGAGCGGGATGCCGTAGCGCGTGGCCAGCGACTCGATGGCCGCGGGGAAGTCGTCCCCGGTCGCCAGCATGTGGAGCTTGATCGCGTCGCCCCCGGCGCCGCAGCCGAAGCAGTAGAAGAGGCCCTGCACCGGATCGACGCTGAAGGAGGGGGTCTTCTCCTTGTGCAGCGGGCAGATCCCCTGGTACCTCCGGCCGGCCTTGCGCAGCCGGGTGTGCTCGGAAGCGATGGAGACGACGTCCACGGCGTCGCGCACGGCCTGCACGAGCTGGGGGGTGAGATGGACGTTGCCGAGCGACATTGAAAGGGGAGACCCCTTAACCTTTCTAGTGTGTGAGTCGACGGACTCGGGACATCAGGCACGCAGGGTCACGACGGTCGCTCCGTCGCCCCCTTCGTTGGGGGCTCCCGGGCGGATCGTGGCAACCCCGCGGTGCGACCGCAGGTGCTCGCGGACCGCCTGGCGCAGCCGGCCGGAGCCGTGGCCGTGCACCACCCGGACCTCCTTGCGGGAGGCGACGAGGGCGCGGTCGATGTACGAGTCCAGCTCCTCCAGGGCGGGCTCGACCCGCTGGCCGATCAGGTTCAGCTCGGGCGCGACCGAAGCCGACTCGTCCAGGTCGCGAGCCTTCGTATCCCGTGGAACGGGCTTCAGCTTGGTCGGACCTTTCTGGACAGGACCGGCGGCGGCCAGGTCCTCGGGCCGGCAGCGCACCCGCTTGCCATGGACCAGGACTTCGGCGCGATCCGCCTCCAGCTTGTCGAGCGTCCCCTGCCAGCCGAGGCCGATGTGCCGGACCAGTCCGCCGACGACCAGCGGACCTTCGGCCGCCGGCTCCTCCTCCTGAAAGCGGGGAGCCTCGGCGAAGAGGCTCTCGACGGCCTCGGCCGCCAGTCCCCGGCGCTTGCCCTCTTCGAAACGTTCCTGCATGCGCTCGACTTCCCGGCGCAGGCGATCGGCGGTCTCGCGGCGGAACGCGTCGAGGTCGGCCTTGAGCTTCTTGCCGAGGTTCCGGCGCTCCTCCTCCAGGGCATTGCGCTCGGCTTCCAGGCGGCGGCGGAGCTTCTCGGCGTCCGCGGTCTCGATCTCCAGCCGCTCGCGGGTGTCGCTCAGGTCCTGGCGGACCCGGTCCACCTCGGCGATCAGCCGGCGGAGGTCGCGGTGCTCGGTGCCGAGGCGGGCTTCGGCGCGGTCCAGCCACTCGGCGGGAAGGCCCAGCCGGCGGCCCAGGGCCAGCGCCTCGCTCCCGCCGGGCGGGCCGGGCACGAGCCGGAACGTGGGCCGGCCGCTCTCCGAATTCCACTCCATGGCCGCGCAGGTGGCGCCGTCCAACTCCAGGGCGGCGGCCGCGAGCTGCGTCAGGTGGGTCGTGATCACCGACAGGCTCCCTTTCTTGAGCAGGCCTTCCAGGAGAGCGACAGCCAGGGCGGCACCCTCCTCGGGATCGGTGCCCGAGCCCAGCTCGTCGATCAGGATCAGGCTGTCGGGGCCGGCCGCCTCCCACGCCTCCTTGAGCCGCAGCAGCCGGCCGCTGAACGTTGAGCGGTCGGCGAGGAGGTCCTGCTCATCCCCCACCGTCGCCACCAGCTTGCGCACGAACGGCACCCGGCTCCCGGGAGCGGCCGGGATGGGCAGCCCGCACTGCGCCGCGAGCGTGAGCAGCCCCGTGGTCTTGAGCGCCACGGTCTTGCCGCCGGCGTTCGGACCGGTGACCACGAGGATCCGCCGGTCGGACCCGAGCTCCACCTCCAGGGGAACGATGTCGCCCGAGTGGCCGGCCTGGCCCAGGGCTTCGGCCCGGAGCTCGGCCAGGCACGGATCGAGGAGCGGATGGCGGGCGGCGAGCAGCCGCAGCTCGTAGCGCGGCCCGATCTCGGGAAGGTAGCCGTCGCACCCCTGGCCGAAGCGGACCGAGGCCTGGAGGAGATCGAGGTCCTCCAGGAAGGCAGCGTGATCCCGCAGGGCGGGTATGGCGGCCCGGGCCTCGGCGATCAGCTCCAGGAGGATGCGGCGGCGCTCCTCCTCCTCGTCCTCGGACGACTGCTGCAGCGTGTTGTTCGTCTCGACCACGTGCAGCGGCTCGAAGTAGAAGCTCTTGCCCGTGGCCGAACGCCCGTGCACCAGCCCGCTGGTCCGCCCCCGCGCTCCGGCCTGGAGGACCACCACCAGCCGCCCGCCGCGCATCGGGACCGTCTCCTCCGAGAGCTCGTCCTTGTGGCTGGAGACGAAGTCCCCGAGTTCCCGGTAGAGCTGGTCGCGCACCCTCCGGATCTGCTGGCGAAGGGCGGCGAGGCGCGGGCTGGCGTCCTCCCTCACCTCGCCGCGGCGGTCGAGCGTCCGGTCCACGCGCCGCAGCAGGGGATCGATGTCGGGCAGGGCCTCCGCCATCCGCAGCAGGTGGGGACAGGGGGGGACGGCCTCCCGGATGCGGGCGGACGCGGCGCGGGTGGCCCTCCCCAGGTCAGCGAGCCGCACCAGGTCGGCCCCTTCCAAGGGCGGACGGCCGGTGACCAGACGCTCCAGGAGCTGGCCCAGCGGGAAGTCGAGATCCGGCACCAGGGGCCGGTCGCCGATCAGGCGCGAGGCCTCCTCGAAGCGGGCGCGCTGGAGCCGGAGGGCGGCCTCGTCGTCGTAGGGCTCCAGCCGCAGCACCCGGTCGCGCCCCAGGTCGCTCGACGCGAGACAGGAGACCACGGCCAGAAGACTCGGGAGCTCCAGCGCCTGCGCGGTCGCGTCGGATAGGATGGAGAAAGACGTCTTCACGGCCCCAGTCTACTAGTAACCTCCGGGCAGGACGGAAGCGGGTGGAAGGATGTCCGAGGCGTGGGCTTCGCGCCGGAGCCGCTCGGCAGATCCGGACTCGGATGGTAGTGTTTCATCCCTGTTTCGCCCCCTCCCGGCCCTTCGGAATCGTTGAGGCGCGCACTTCGGAGTAGTTGAGTTCAGAACCGAAGGCGTGAGATTTGGGATGGGTCCCAGGTACATCTTGTCCCATGCAGCAACCCACCCACGGAAAATATCACGCAGAGCAGCACAAAAGGGCCTTCGGCGAGAACTCCTTTTCTCGATCTAAGTCACTGGATTCAAAAAGTTTGCGCTTGCCAGAAAGCCGCGGAAAAGGTACATTTCCGCGCATGTCAACCTTCCAAGGTCTAGGTAGAGCCCTACGCTGGCTCCGCGACAGGCAGGGCAAGCGGCAGTACCAGGTCGCCGATGCGGCGGGGATCACGAAGGCGATGCTCTCGGCGTACGAGACGGGCAAGCAGAAGCCATCTCTGGACACGCTCGAGAAGATCCTCGACGCTCTCGACTGCAGCCTGAACGATCTGCACAACTCGCTGCAGATCGTCAACGAGCGGCCGGAAGCGATCCGGCGCCCGGGCGGGCGCGAATCCGGCTGGGTGAGCGGCCGTCGGGACCAGGATCTGTTCCCGGGCGAGCGGTCGGGCGCGGACGTCTATCACGTCCTCGGGATCAACCGGCCGATCCCGCCGATCGAGGAGCAGGCCCTGAGCGAGATGCTGCAGGGCTTTCACAAGCTCGTCCGCTACTTCCACGACACCGTCTCCCAGGCTCTCCCCCCGGAGCAGCAGCCGGAGCCGGAAGAAGAGCAGCCGACCTAGCCGGCGGGCTGTCCGCCCCCTGCTGCGAGCCCCCCCGCCGTGTGCTGTCCGGCGGGGGCCGGCCGGAGTCTCCCCGTCTGCGCACGCTTCTTGCAGCCCTCGACCCGCGAGTCGCGAATCCTCGCGATTCCGAGCAGGTGAGGACAACGGTGGATGCGAGCGGGAGCCGAAAACAGCCTGCATTTTCTCCCAGGGGTTTGCCCGGCAGGAGCCCCGAAAGGGGGCTTTCGCTCCATCCCGGAGGCATTTCGGTGGCGAGCAATATGGACCGGCGGATCGGCCGCCTCCGGCAGGGAGATCATCTCTGCCTGATCTATGACAGCGCCGCCGAGAAGCTCGCGGCGCTGGTTCCCTTCCTGAGGACGGGCCTCTCCCGCGGAGAGCGTGCCCTTTTCCTGGGACGAGCCTCGAGCTGCCACGGGATGGGCGGCATTGAGCGTGCCCTGGAATCGGAAGGCATTCCGGTGGGCAGCGAGATCGATCGCGGCGCCCTGGTGCTGCTCGACGACCGCGACTCCTGGCTCGACCGAGGCCGGTTCGATCCGAACCTCTTCAAGGACCTCCTGCGCCGGGCCGAGCAGCAGGCGATGGACGACGGCTTCTCCGGCCTGCGCGCCACCTGGGACGTGACCTGGCTCCTGGAGGGGGTCCCCGGCGCCGACCGCTGGATCGAGCTCGAGGCCGGGCTCAACGGGTTCCTCGCCGGCAGCCGCACCGCCGCCCTCTGCCGCTACGCGCGCCCCCGTTCCTCGCCTGCCCTGCTCCAGGACGTCCTGCGCACCCACCCCCTGGCCCTCCTCGGCCACCAGGTCTGCCCGAACGCCTTCTACGAGCCGCCCGAGATGGTAATCGGCGGCGTCGGCGCCAGCTCTCCCGAAGAGCGGGTGGACTGGATGATCGCGCAGATCCGGCGCGCCCGGGTGAGCGAGGAGAAGCTGGAGGAGCTCTCCATCCGCCTGGCCCAGAAGGGGGCCGCGCTGGAGCGGGCGGACCGCGCCAAGGAGGAGTTCCTCGCCATGCTCGCCCACGAGCTGCGCAACCCCCTGGGCACGATCAGCAACGCGATCCAGGTGCTGCGGCTCAAGGGGGACGAGGGGGACGAGACCTGGCACCGGGCCATCGACGCGGCCGAGCGCCAGGTCCTCCACCAGGCCCTGCTCGTCGACGACCTCCTGGAGGCCTCGCGCGTGACCCGCGGCGAGGTCGAGCTCCACTGCGAGAGCCTCGACCTCGCGGAGCTGGCGAGGGAGACCGTCGAGGGCTACCGCGAGACTCTGCGCAACGCCCGGCTGGAGCTCGACCTTGAGCTGCCCGACGGGCCGCTCCCCGCGCGGGGGGACCGGCTGCGGCTATCCCAGGCCCTGGCCAACCTCCTCCACAACGCGGCCAAGTTCACGCCGCCGGGCGGCCGAGTCACGGTGCGGGCGCGCCGCGCCGAAGGACGGCGGGTCGAGCTCTCGGTCCGGGATACCGGCCAGGGGATCGCCCCCGAGGTGCTGCCCCACATCTTCGACGTCTTCACCCAGGCCGACCAGAGCCTGGACCGGGCCCGCGGCGGGCTCGGGATCGGGCTCGCCGTGGTCAGGGGCCTGGTGGAGATGCACGGCGGCGAGGTGCGCGCCGCGAGCGGAGGACTCGGCGAAGGGTCCGAGCTCACTCTCTTCCTGCCGCTGGATCAGAGCGTGGCCGCACCCGCGCCGGTCCCGGAGATCCACGAGACCTTGCACGAGACCTTGAAAACCGCCGAGGTCCCGCACCCCGGCACCCGCCGCATCCTCGTGGTCGAGGACAACGCCGATGCCGCATCCACCCTGCGCGACTTCCTCGAGCTCTCCGGCCACGAGGTGGAGCTCGCCAACTCGGGCATCGACGGCGTCCAGGCGGCCCGCCAGTTCCACCCGGAGATCGTGCTCTGCGACCTCGGCCTCCCTGGGATGACCGGCTATGAAGTCGCGGCAGCGCTGCGCCGCGATCCCGACACCGCCTCGGCCCGGCTGATCGCCGTCACCGGCTATGGCCGCGAGGAGGACCGCCGGAAGTCCAAGGAGGCCGGCTTCGACCTCCACCTGACCAAGCCGGTCGATCCCGTCCAGCTCCGCCGCCTGCTCCAGACCGACCCCGCCCGGCAGGCGACGCCTCCCGAGCCGCCTCCTGCTGCTGAGGAACGGAAGAGCGCCTGAGGCCTGTGCTAGCCTCCTCCAACATGGACCCTGACGATCCCAAAGAGCCCGAGGCCGGAGACCCCATCCGGATCTCGACCATGGAGATCCCCCCTGAAGAGCGGCTGATCTTCGCGCTCGACGTGCCGAGCGCGGACGAGGCGAGGCGCTTGGTCACGACCCTCGGCGACTCGGTCCAGTTCTACAAGGTCGGCCTGGAGCTGTTCGCCTCCGGCGGCTACTTCGAGCTGATCGACTGGCTGGCCGGCCAGGACAAAAAGGTCTTCGCCGACCTCAAGCTCTTCGACGTGCCCGAGACCGTGGCTTCGGCCGTCCGCCAGCTCCGCCAGCAACGGATCACCTTCACCACGGTCCACGGCAACGACGGCATCTTGGAAGCCGCCTGCCGGGAGAAGGGGGACCTCAAGATCCTGGCCGTGACCGTCCTGACCAGCCTCGACCAGGGGGACCTGAAGGACCTCGGCTTCGCGGTGGACGTCCACCGCCTGGTCCTCTCCCGCGCGCGGCGCGCCCTGGAGATCGGCTGCGACGGCGTAGTCTCCTCCGGCCAGGAGGCCCGGGCCCTGAAGGACGCCTTCGGCGAGAAGCTCCTGATCGTGACCCCCGGCATCCGCCCGGTGGAGAACCGCCCGGCGGACGACCAGAAGCGGGTGGTCACGGTCGAGGAAGCCTTCCGCAACGGCGCCGACTACATCGTGGTCGGCCGTCCCATCCGCAACGCCCCGGACCCGTACGAGGCCGCGATGCAGATCCAGGGGACGATCCAGGGGCTGTTCCTGGGCGGCTGAGCGGCTCCCGCTACGATCTCTCTATTCTGCAAGGTGCTATATTTCTGGATCGCATGGCGGCTTCCGTGCGCTTCAGAAAGGAGACCTGCATGAAGAGGATGGTTCTTGTGCTCTCTCTGACCCTGGCCGCTCTCGGCTTGCTCACATCTCCGGCGATTGCGGAGACAAAAGTACCACAGGTAGCTCGGATCCTGAGCGCCGCGGACCGGGCCTTCCTTGCCTCCCTTGCCGCGATGCCGCTGGCCCCGGCTTCCGCGGCGAAAGGCCCGGAGGTTGGAACGCTCGCCCTCTGCACCGCCATCGCGAGCTGCGGGACCTACAACATCAGTTGCCAGGGCAACAACAGCACCACCAGTTGCACGGCCGTGGACCGCAATTGTCCGCAGAAGGGGCATGTCACCTGCGATGGCGTCACGACCTGGTGCAACGAGGAGTGCGAGGGTTGCGAGCCGGGCTGGTGCGACAACGAGGCCGCCTGCGCCAGCAGTTGCTTCCCTTGTGACTACACCTACACCTGCAACGAGACCCATTGCTTCGACCGCTGCAAGTGCATATTCGCAACCTGCCCTGTGTAGGGCCGAATCCCCGGTAGACGCGGAGAGCCGCCCCGCTCGCGGCCGGTCCGATGTGGACCGGCCGCGCCTCCCTTCCTCCCGGCGGTCAGTCCAGGGCCCAGGCAGCCGTGAAGGTCACATCTCCATCGTTGCTCGTGCTGTGTAGGCGCTGGCCCCGGACCTGGATGCTGGAGTTGAACCGGAGGTGCAGCGGGATGAAGCCGGTGTTGGTCCCGAGACCGACCGAGGCATCGCCCGTGAAGTCGGATCGGTTGATGGAGAGGACCTGGGCGGCCCCGCCGTCGATCGTCACCTCGATGGTGCAGTGTTGCGAGTAGAAATTGGTGCCTTCGATGGTGCCGAAGAAGACGTTGATGCCGTTGAGATAGCCTGCGCCCGAGGTAAGCGGGATCAGGTCGACGTAGATCGAGGTGGTTCCGCCGATCGTCAACCGGTTGAACCGCGGCCTGGTCGGTCCGTTGGTGAGCCCGAGGTTGGCCCGCGCCTGGGCCGGGGTGGTGGCGCCGGTGCCGCCCTTGGCTACCGGCAGGACGCTCTCGACCGCGACCGTGCCCAGGCCGAGGTTGGTGCGGGCGGTGGCCGCGTCGGCGGCGGCGGTGCCGCCGCGGGCGATCGGCACCACGTTGTCCAGGGCCACGGCGCCGAGCCCGAGGTTGGTGCGGGCGCCGGCGGCGGTGTTGGCGGCGGTGCCGCCCTTGGCGATCGGCACGATGCTCTCGGTCGCGGCCGTGCCGAGCCCGAGGTTGGTCCGCGCCGTCGCGGCATTGGCCAGGTCGGAGAGGTTGTTCACCCCCTTCATGGCCCCGAGGTTGGTGAGCGCCGCGTCGGCCGTGCTGGCGCCGGTACCGCCGCTGGCGACCGGCAGCGGGCTCGGGCTCCCCACCACCTGGGCAAAGCCGCCGAGCGACACCATCCAGCTCGCGAACGTCCCGGATCCCTTGGTGCTCGCCACCTGGACGGTCATCGCGCCCGAGCTGCCGGTGTAGGCGGTGATGGTACCGTCCATGAAGACGTTGGCCGGATCGGCGGTCGAGGCGATGCGCACCGGCTGGCCGATAGCGAAGGGCCGGTTGGGCGAGACGGCGAGCGACTTGGCGCCGGTGCCCACGGTGAGCGAAGTCGCCGAGGGGCTGTGCCAGGCGTTGGCGACGTGCTCGACGATCTTCTCCAGCGCCTTGGGGAAGCCCGTCTGCTCGTTGGCATAGGCGGTGCCCGCGAAGTTGGCATCGGTGAACTGGAAGCCGGCGAGGACGTGGCTGAACGGCATGGCAAAAACCCCTTTCTTTGCGATCGGTCCGGGCGCTCTCTCAGAGCAGCTCCTCGACCTCGAAGCTGGTTTCGAACGACTCGTAAAACGGATTGGTCAGCGGCTCCAGGGTGCGCAGGCGGCCGTAGATCGCCTGGTTGTGGTACTGGTCGGGCCGGTCGGCGCGCGGGATGACCAGCACGTCGCCGGCAATCCCCTTGCGCCGGAACAGGTAGTCGAAGACGTTGGCGAAGGCCTCCGTCTCGTTCAGGTTCGAGAGCGTGAAGCGCAGCACCCGGAAGCGCTCCTGGACGTCGATCCAGGTCTGGCCGCCGCGGCTCTTCGAAACGACGCTCGGATCCTCGAAGCCGATCGACCAGCCGTAGAGCATGTCGCGCGACGGCCGGTAGGCCGGGCCCGCCACCAGCCGCCCGGCTTGGAGATAGCCGGCCGGATTGCCCACGTCGTCGATGTCGATCCGGAGCTGCTGCGCCACGGCCGGAGTGGGCAGCAGGTGGTAGGCGCTCAGGGTGATCTGCGCCGCCACCTCCTGCGGCACCAGGCCGCCCCACTGGAAGACCCCCCAGGGCAGGGTCCCGAACTCCTCGATCTGCGGCCAGACGTTCACCCAGCCGCTGTCGTAGGCGTGCGTGACGAAACTCGGGTCGTCCCCGACCCGGATACGCCATCTCGAGCCCTGGCTGAAGTTGTGGCGGATCAGGGCGACGGCGCCGATCACCTGCGGCTGGGTGAAGGCGGCCCTGACCCAGGTCGAGGCCAGGGCGGTGGTCTGCGTCCGCCAGGGCTTGACGATCTGCCGGTCCTGGAGGTTCGCCACCGGCAGGCTCGCCACCTGGGAGCCTGCCGTCAGCGTGGCCTCGTCGGCCCGGTTGGGTGCGCCCGCGAAGACCAGGTTCGACACGTTCTACCTCCTTGCTATCCCCAAAGCTCCATCGTCACGCGGTTCACATCGGCCCGCTCCTCCAGTCCGACGACCCGGAACAGGCGGCCGTCGAGGCCGAAGCGGGTGTAATCCAGAGCTATCTGATCGCCCAGCTCCAGCCGGTAGGGCTGGGTCTTGACCGTCACGCGGTACATCTCCCGGCGCTGGCCGTAGAGCCCGAGCAGGTGATTGGCCTCGACCTCGGCCGCTGCCTTGTCGGCGAGCAGCGTGGGCAGCGGCTCGGGGTCGAGGGCGAGCAGGAACTTCGTCTTCACCGTCTCGTCTGCGGCCACGGCCAGGCGCACCTCCTCGGCGAGGAAGGCCTTGCGCGCCTCGGTGACCGAGCCGGCGAGCGAGTCGCCGGTCTGCACCGTCCAGTTGCGCTCGTAGCCCACGCGCTGGCGCCAGGCGGGCAGCTCGGTCGGCAGGGCCTCGATCTCCAGGATCTCGGCCGGTCCGAAGGTGGCCGCGGCCGGACTCTCCTCTTTCGGAGGACCGAAGAGGCCGACCTCGAACTTGCCGCCGCGGTCGAAGCCGTAGAAGGCCCCGATGCTGTTGACCAGCTCGTCGAGCACGTCGAGGATCGTCCGCTGGTCGGACGCGTAGAGTCCGGCCACGGCCGGCTTGGCGGCGTCGAGCGCGGTAAAGCTCGCCGTGTCGAGATCCGCCGCGGTCAGCGGACCGTAGGTGGCCACCACCCTGCGGGCGATCCCGGCCACGGTCGAGACATAACTGCCCCCCAGCGTGTCGCCGCGCACGTCGGCCGTGATCACGCCCCCGTCGCCGGGTGCCTGGAGCAGGGTGAAGGTGCCGCGCAGCAGGTCGACCGTGTACTGCCCTCCGGCCAGGGCCACGCCGCGGTTGTAGACCGCGTCGATCGCCTGGATGGGTCCGTCGTGTACCTGATAGAGGAGCAGCGACGGGTTGATCTGCACCGGCGACACGTTGAGGCACTTGCCGAAGCAGAGGGACTTGGGCCGTCCTTCGAGGCTCGCGCCCGACTCCAGCTCGGAGCGCAGCTTGACCGAGAGCTGGTTGCCGGCGTGGCTCGACAGGTGAGGAGTCACGCCCAGCGCCGCCCCGCCCGTCCAGATCGCCTTGCGCAACGTGTTCGATCCATCGGTGATGCGGATGTTGCGCACGAAGGCGCGCACGATCGCCGTGGTGCCGGCCGCGGGGTCGTACTCGCAGGCCACGTCGTAGTGGGTGATAGCGCTCCCATGCAGAGAGGCGGGGATCGGGATGGAGCGCGCGTACCACTTCCCCGAGGCGTGCGCCGACAGGTCGGTGGTGGGGTGGGCCGAAAGATTGTTCTGGTCGACCGCGGCCGTCGCCCGCAGGGAGCTGGTAGCGGTGCTCAGGTCGATGGCGACCTTCTGGGGCACGAGCCGGCGCGATGGCCAGTAGACGTCGTACTTGAGGACGTCCCCCGCCTGGAAGGTGTACGCGCTGATGCCGGACAGGGAGGCGTAGAGATAGCTGTTGTCCGCGATGCCGACCATGGTGAAGGCCAGGTCGAGGGCGTCCTCCCCCGCGCCGGGCGGATCGTACAGCTCGGCCTGGAGCGGCGCGTCGAGCTTGTACTGCAGGTCCCGCAGCCGCACCGCCACCTGCTGCTCGTCGACCACGGCGCTGTGGGCCGTGCCGCGGAAGACCACGCCGAAGTCGGCATAGCCGAAGCCCTTGCCGCCCAGCCGCACCACGACCTCGCGGCCGTCGAACGCCAGGTTGCGGAAGAAGTCGAGGCCGCCGTCCGCGTTGTTGAGGCGGATCTCACCGAAGCTGGGCAGCGACGGTCCCCCGATCGCTCCGGGGCGGAAGATGCTGCGCTCGAAGTTGAGCGCTTCGACCACCCGCGCCTCGAAGTGCCGGTGCGCGGGCGTCTCGGCCGGTCCGGTTGTGAAGCCGTGGTCCGAGTAGTACAGGCTCACCACGGTCCCGGCCACGAGGTCGAAGGGCGCCAGCTCCACCAGGTAGTGCCGCGCCGCGTAGGGATCGGACAGCAGCAGGTCGAAAGGCGTGGTGCTCACTGGGCGCGCCCTCCGTACTGGGTGTTCGAGGTCAGCCTCCGCAGCAGGGCGCGGACCTCCTTGAGCTCCTCGCTCTGCTGGTCGACCCGGCGCTGCAGCTCGACCGAGTCCACGTGCTCCTGCTGCCGGGACAGCCGCACCTCCTCGATCAGGAGACGGTTGCCCTCGCGCACTCCGGAGAGGTCGACCGCGAGAGCCGGTCCGCCCTCGGCCGGAGCGCCGAAGTGGGCGGGGCGCTCGCCCGGCTCCAGTCCGTACAGGAGCTGGTCGCCGGCAAACGTTCCAAAGGGGAGCCCCGCCGTGGCCATGCGGTCCTGCCAGCTCCAGCCGGTCTGCGCGAGCAGGGCCTCGAAGGAGGTCCCGGCCGCGGCCGGAGCGGGCAGCAGACCTGGGGCCAGATTGCCGAGGACCTGCTCGATCACGCTGTTGACCAGGGCGAATAGGTCCTGGTAGCCCTGGCCGCTGGCGAAGAACGACTGCCCCTCCTGGAGGAGCTGCTGGGCCGCGCTCTGGAGCTGCTGGGCGGCTTCGAGGTCGCCACCCAGGGCGCGGGTGGCGAGGTCCTGGAAGCGGGCCTGCGCTTCCGCGAGCCGCTGCTCCGGAGTGAGCGTCGACAGCTCGGACAGAGCCAGGCTCTCGCGGAACTCGTTGAGCGGACCGAGCAGGCGCTCCCAGAAGTCGTCGATCGCGATCTGGTAGGCGGCCTCGACCCGGTCGAGCGAGACGCCGAGGCGGGCGGCGTTCTCGCGCATCTCGTCGAACTGCTCGTTGAGCTTCTTGAGCTCGCGCTCGGCCGGCGAGAGCTGCAGGTCCTCGAACTGTTCGAGCTGGCGTAGCAGGGCGTCGAGCTCGCGCTGGCGCTGCTCCGCCTCCCGGGAAGCGTCGTCGCCGCCGCCGCGCTCGATCGTCCGGCCGGGGCGCTGCTGCTGGGCGGCCTCCCAGGCCAGGCCGATCTTCTTGAGCGTCTCGGCAAGCTCGGGCGGGATCTCGGTTAGGCCGAGCATCGCCTGGATGGCGTCGAACGTGCCGCTCGCGAGCTGGTGCATCAGGTCGGGCAGCGACAGGTCGCCGCCGGAGAGCAGGATGTCGATCAGCGCGCCGAAGCCGTCGGTCGATCCGAGGACGCCGTCGCGCAGCTCGTCGAGGAAGCCCGCGATGTCGCCCGAGCCCAGGGCATCCGTGAGAGCCAGGAGCGAGCCGTCGATCTCGAAGCCCGACTGCTGGAGCAGCGACACCAGGTTGCCGAGTGCTCCCTGGAGGGCGCCGGCGTCGTCGGTCATCCCCAGCCGGAGCTGTTCGAGGAGCAGCGACACCTGGGTGGACGCGGCGTCGATCGCCGCGCGCTGCTCGGCCGGAATCTCCTCCATGCCGCGGCCCTCGCGCAGGGGTTCGAGCAGGTCGAGCACCGAAGCCACGAGCTCGCCGGGCGTGAGACCGGTGGGAGCACCGTCGGGCGAGCCCGGTGGCGGGGGAGTGGTGCCGTCCGGCAGCGCCGCGTGGCGCAGCTCGCGGAAGGCGGTTGCCAGTTCCTCGGAGGCGAGCTTGACGTCGCCGAAGGTCTGTTCGAGCTGGCGCGCTCCCGGGAACGGCTCGGGCTCCATCGGCTCCTGGGAGCCCGGCTCGTAGGTGTAGAGGGCCAGGGCGTCGCGCAGGTAGGTGAGGAACTCGTCTTCCATGGCCCGCTGCTGCTGCTCCTCGTCGGAGAGCAGGTAGCGGTCGAGCTGGGCGTCGAGCTCGCCGCGCAGCCGCTCGATCGCTGCGAGCTCCAGGCGGGTCAGCTCGTCGACCGACAGGCCCAGCAGCTCGGCGTCCTCGCGAAGCTGAGTGAAGCGGTCGCGCATGTCGCGCACGGCGATCTCGGTCGGGGTGAGGCCGGCATCGCGCAGGTCCTGGAGCGAGGCCTTGAACTCGTCCACGAGCTGCTGGAACGCGGCCGCCTCGGCTTCTCCGAGCAGCCGCTCGTTGGGGCCGCCGCCGCCGGTGAAGCCCATTGCCTCGTCGAGCGCCCGCGCCGCCTCGCGCTGCTCCTCGAAGAACTTCGTCAGGTCGCGGTGGCGGACGGCGATGTCCGAGAGTCCGCGGCCGTAGTCGAGGTAGCTCTGGATGCCCTCCTGGAACTGCTTCTGCATGATCTCGAGGGCCTGCTGGTACGCCTCGTTGACCCGGTCGGTGCTGATCCCCAGGGCCTCGGCGTTCTTTTTCAGCTCCTCGAACTTCTTCCGGAGCTCATCGAGCTGGGCGACGAACGGGTTTTCGCCGGCGAAGGCCGCGAGCTCGTCCTCGAACTGCTGGCGGAGCTGCTCGCGCGCGGCCTGCTCGGCGCGGTTGACCGTCTCCATGTCGATCCCGAGCGCCTTGGCGTTGGTGCGCAGCTCGGCGAAGCGCTCGTCGAGATCGCGCAGCTCGACCTGGAGAGGGGTCAGGCCGTCGGCGAGGTCGAGGTAGGGCTGGAGCTGCTCCATCACCTGCTTGCGCAGGGCTTTGACCGCCTCCTCATAGGCCTTGTCGACCTCGCGCATCGACACGCCGGCGGCGCGGGCATCGCGGCGCAGCTTCTCGAAGGTGTCGTCGAGCTCGAGAAGCTGTTGCTGGACCGCGGTCATGTTCGCCCTCTGGTAGGGGGCGAGTGAGTCGCGCACCCGCTCGCGCAGGGCCCGGCGGGCTGCCAGCTCGGCGCGGTCGATCTCCGACATGTCGATCGGCGTCTGCGACTCGTTCAGGCCCTGCAGCCGAGCGATCTCCTCGAGTAGCTTCTTGATCGTCTCCTCGATCCCGCCGGTGGCGAGGCGCAGGAGGCGCTCGGGGTCCATGCCCAGGGCGGCGAAACGCTCGAGGATCTCGGGCGGTATGAAGGCTTCCGGGTTTGCCTGCGCCTGGGCGAGGAGCTCCTGCTGGCGGGCGACCTCCCCTTGCAGGCTCTGGATCTCTTCATTGCGCGTCTGCTGCTGGCGCTCCAGCTCCTCGTTGAACAGGCGCGCATTCTCCCGCATCTCCTCGAATGCCTCGGTGATGCGCCGCGCCTCGCGCTCGACGTCGGTCAGGCCTGCCTCCTGGAAGGGCTTGAGACCCGACATGAGGTTCTTCTTCATGTCGTCGAACGCGCGCTGGAAGGCGTCGTCGATCTTGTCGACCGCGATGCCCAGGGCCAGCGCCCGCTCGCGCATGTTCTGGAAGCCCTTCGCTAAGTCGCGAAGGTCCTTGGTGACCGGCTCGAGATCGATGTCGCGCACCGCGACCGCGAACTCGATGTCCGAGGTCAGCTCCTCGATGGTGGTGGCCATCGTGTTCTTGAAGGCCGCCTGGACCTCCGGCGACAGCCCCTCGAACTGGGCGCCCTTGAGCGCCTGGATGACCGCGAAGTCGGTGGCCGCCTTCAGGTCCTCGCCGAACTTGTGCGTGATGCCGGCGGCGTCGATGACGCGGTACCACTTGTTCTTCTTCGTCTCCAGGGTGATCTTGGGCAGCGACGTCAGAGCGCCGCCGCTCATCGCCACGATCTCGTTGATCGCGTCGGTGACCCCCTTTGAGAACTTCTGGAGCTGCAGCATGTCGGCCTTGCCCCGGACGCGGACGGCGTCGATGACGGCGAACCCCTCCTTGGCCGCCAAGTCGGCATAGCCCCGCTCGCTGGGCTTGTAGGAGATCGCGGCCGCCACCAGACCGCCGATGACGCCGCCGATGAAGGCGCCCCAGACGCCGCCGACCGCGCCGCCGATCTGGAAGCCGATGGTGAACCCCGCCGCCGCGCCGGCAGCGCCCGCGATGTAGCTCACCGTGGGATCGGCGCCCGCCGCCGTTCCCACGGCTCCGCCGACACCGGCGCCGATCACGGCGGCGCTGCCGGCGCCGGCAGCGCCGCCCTGCTGCATGTTCACGATCAGTTGCCCGAACTGGGTCGCGTCGGCGCCCGTGCGGAAGATCGCCGCCTTGAGCCACTCGGCCACCATGTCGGCGAGCATCTTCGAGAAGAACTTCCCGACGTTGTCGAAGAGGTTCTTGAACCCCTCGGTGCTGCCCTGGAAGAGGTCCGCCAGGGCGGAGCTGAACTCGGAGAGGAAGGCGTCGACGATCTGCCGGTAGATCCCCTTCAGGGTCGCGGCCGCCTTCGCCGTCGACGTCTCCAGCGTTACGCCGAACTCGGCTCCCGCCTCGGTCAGCCCCTCGAGGTCCGTGCGCATCTGCTGGAGGCGCTCGGAGGCCACCTGGTACTCCGGCCCCGGGGGCGTCTGCTTGAGCTCGTCGCTCGCTGCTGCGACTGCATTCTCGAGCTCCATCATCGCGGTCTTGAAGGCATTCACCCTGTCCGGAGCCTGGTCGGGCGTGGCCTCGGCGAGCGCGGCCAGGGCCTTGGCCGCATTGAGTGCCTCCTCGCTGTGCTTGCCGATGGTCTTTCCGGCCGATTCCTGACTGCTCCCGACCTTCTTCGTTGCCGCGTCGAGCTGCTCCGTGGCCTTGGCAACCTCTCCCTGGGCATCGGCAAGCTGCGCGAAAGCCTTGCGCGCTTCCTCGACCGTCTCGTTCGTTTTCTTCGCGCTGGCCTCGAAGGCGTCGTACTTCGCCTGGACGTCGAGGATCGACGCGCCTTCGAGCTCGGCAAGGGCCTCGGTGGTCGCCGCGGCGGCCTTCTCCACCTGGGAGAGCGGACCGCTCATTGCCTCGATGTTCCTCGCAGCGGCCGAGTTGCCTGCCAGGTCCGAGATCTCCTTGTTGAGCTCACTGAGCGCCTGGATCACCGCCTCGTGCTTGGGCGGCAGCTTCTCCAGGATCGCGCGCTGCTCCTCGAAGACGCCGGAAGCCTTTCCTGCCAGCTCGGTGAAGCGCTGATACTTCTCCGCCACCTCATTGAGGGGAGCGCTCTTCAGCTCGTCGAACGCGGCCTGGGCTTCGGCGGCGCTGGCGCGGATGGCTTCGAGCGCCTGGGTGGCCGCTGCCTCGGCGTCGACTCCGCCGCCCCCGGCACCCGGCCGGATACGAGACGGAGGGGAGGGAATGGCCGGCTCGGGAGGACGCGAGGCGACGAGCTCGTTCGCCCGGGCCGCGACGTCGGTGCCGAACATCTGGCCGAGCTCGGCGAAGTCCTGCCCGACGCCGACGACCCAGTCCTTGACCTTCCCCGCCACGGCGCCCACCGCGTCCCCCACCTGGTTGGCGAAGTTGCCGATGCCCGTGGCGATCGCACCGAAGGCCTCGCCGACGTAATCTTTGCTGAAGTTGTCCGCCGTCGCCGCGCGGACACGATCGAAGAGCCCCGAGACGTCTCCTTCTTCCAGCGCCTGCTTGGCGGCGGAGAAGGCCTCGGGAATCGAGAAGATGACGGCCAGGGCCTGGTTGGCCGTGTTGCGCAGCCACTGGACGATGGCCGTGAAGCCGACGCCCAGCAGCTCCCCGATGCCGCCTACGATTCCGGCCACGAACTGGAAGGCGCTGGCGAGCCCGGCCATGATCTTCTTGACGCCGTCGAGAACGGCGTCCTTGATCCACCCCCAGAGAATGACCATGTCGTCGCTGAAGGAAGCGAACCAGGTCTTGAGGGCATCCCAGGCGACTCCGAGGTACTCCTTCGTCGTATCCCAGGTGGCCTGCAGCCACTCGCCCACGGTGGCGCTGGTCTCGCCGATGGTCAGCGTCTCGTCCTTGAAGATGACGAGCGCCGCCACCACCGCCGCGATCGCCCCGACGATCAGGCCGATCGGGTTGGCGAGGACGGCCGTACCCAGCGCGACGATCGCGCCCTTGGCCACGCTCAGGCTCTTCACCAGCTCGCCGATGGCCGCCACCGCGGTCGCCGCCGAGAGACCGGCGAGCACCGAGGCCACGATCCCCGCGTGCTCGGCGAGGAACTCGGCGGCGCTGGCCGCCACGCCCATTGCCGCCCCCAACCCCTTGCCCAGCACCTCGGCCACGGGCCGCGCCGCCTCCACGATCTTGGCGAAGCTCCCGTCCATACTCTCGAGCGCGGTCAGGAGGCCGGCTCCTCCCAAGGCTGCGAGCAGGCCCGCGAAAGCTTCCTTCACCTGGTCGAAGCCCGTGGAGAAGGTGTCCGCCTGCTGCTCCATCCCGTCGGCGAAGCGGGTGGTGCCGAGCTGCTCCAGATATTGAGCCACCTCCCGGGACGAGTTGCCGACGGTGGTGCTCACCCCCTGGAAGGAGATCTTCAGCTTGTTGCCCTGCTCCTCCACCTGGAGGCCGAGCTCTTCGAGCCCCTCGATCTTGCCCAGGTCGACGCCGGAGATCGCCGAGGTCACCGCCGTCAGATCCTTGCCGAAGCCGGCGGCGGCGTTGCCGAAGGCCGTCATGTTCTCCTGGGTCGGCTGGATGCCCGCCGTCCAGAGCTGGCGGAAGGCCTCGGTGGCGGTCTCCAGGGAGACCGGAGTGCGGCCGGCGAAGTCCTGGATCATTTGGAAGGCCTGGCCGGCGCCCTCGGCCGAGCCGAGCATGTTTTCGAGCGAGAGCTTCAACTGATCGAAGGAGCTCGCCGTCTCGGTGACCGCGACGAAACCCTCGAAGGCGAAGGTCAGGACCTTGATCGGCTTTTCAAACATCTCGGCGGCCGCCGCGGCAGGGCCGAAACCCTGATCGCCGAGAGTCCTGAGCGCACCTTGCAGAGCTCCGACCTTCTCCTTGGCCTGATCGGCCGCGTCTCCGGTCTGCTTGATGGGTCCGTCGGGGGGCTCGCCACCGCCGCCGCCAGCCGCGGCCACCAGGGCCGACGCCGGAGCCTGCGCAACGGAGGCGACCACGGAGGTGGAGGACTGCGCCGCCGCCACTTCCTCGGTGGCCGCCCCGGCGCTCTGGCGGCGGCTCCCCCTGCCGAGGATCCCGAAGCCGGTCGCGGCTTCGACCATCAGGTTCTTCACCTTGGCGAGCGCCACCGCCAGCCTGCCGGCGGCATCCGCGACGGTGACGAACTTCATGGCCTTGCCGATGGCCGCCATGACCTTCTCCACCGTCAGCGCCTTGGTCACGAACTCCTTGAACCCGCGGCCCGACTTCGCGAGCGCCTCGAGCACCTTGGCGAGGGCCGGACGCATCTGGTTGAGCATCCGGGTGACAGCGGCGAGCGCCGGGCCGATGGCCCTTGTGGCGCGGACGACGGCGACGGCTCCTGCAGGTGCGGCTTGCATTACTTTCCCGTCCTCTTCTGCTTGCCCTTCTCGTTCGTCGACTTCAAGTACTCCTCGTCGAGCGCCCGGAGGAGGTAGAGGAGATCCTCACGCTCCTCCGGCTCGATCTCGAACATCTCGCAATACGCCCTGACCTCGGTCAGAGGGATCGCCCCCGCTCCCCAACCCATGTTGCGGCTGGGGCTCAACAGGACGAACGCTTCCCACACCGGAACGAGGTCCGGGTACAACTCCGGCCGGTTCTCCAAAGCCGGAGTCGGCTTTCCTTCTTCCTGCCTCCGCTCGAGGAGCTCGAGATGCGGGCCCCAGGAGAGCGACCAGCGGAGGGTTTCGATCAGTTTCCCCGGGCTTCCTCGAGCTCCTCGGCGCGGAAGTTCTCCATCTCGTTCGCCGCGTCGCTCACGAAGTCGCGGAAGTCGGCCGACTCCTGGAGGAACGACCGCGCGTTGTCCACGCTGTAGGGGAAATCCTCGCCACCCTTGGTGAAACCCTTCCAGTCGAGCAGGATCGTGTTGGCGAGCGCGTCGACCAGGAGCTTCTCGGCCAGCTCCTCCGCCAGGGTGCCATTGCGGATCTGCCGCTTGTAGGGCTTCGTGATCTTCTGGAAAAACTTCTTGTAGCGCGCGTTGTTGATCCGCGCCACCTTGACCTTGGTGCCGTTGCCGTCGACGTCGACCCAGATGCCTTCTTCTTCCGCCGACTTGTTCGTCTGGAACTTGCTGATATCCATGTCGTTGTCTCTCCGATCTGGAAGCTGTTCTTTTGTTAAGCCGTGAACCGGTCGATCTGCACGGTGTAGCCGAGCGTGGGGTGGCGGAACGCGGTCCAGCTCATCTCCGCGATGATGTCCTGGTCCTTGCCGCCGGCCACCGGGTTGCCGTCGGTGAACTTGAGTGCCGGGAAGGTGAAGACGTAGCCGTTGCCGTTGCCGTCCACGATGCGGAACGAGAACGACGAGGTCTCCCAGTTGAGGTGCTTTTCATAGAGGGTGCGCGAAGTGAAATAAGCCGACACCGCGCCGGTCACGTTCAGCGTGCCGATGCCGATACCCACGTTGCCCAGGCTCCCCTGCGCCTTCTGCGCGCGCAGCGTGTTGTCGATCGTGAAGTTGTGCGACGAGACGTCGAACGCCACCGCCTCGTTGCCGATGCGCAGCCCCTGGATATGGTCGACGGTGTTGAATACCTGGTTGTTGGGGGCCGCGACCACCGGGCCGGTGCCCACCGTGGAACCGGTGGCCGCGGCGATCTTGCCCTGGAAGGAGAAGGCGCCGGTGATCATCGCGCCGGTCTCCGCGGTCAGGTTGAGGCTCGCCACCCGCATGCCGGTGAAGGCCACGTACTCGTCGATGTCCGTGAAGGCCTTCTCGATCGTGTAGCTCTTGGGCTCCACACCGTTGCGCAGGTACGAGCCGCCGACCCCGACGCTCCCCCCGGCCGCCTCGGTCACCAGGGTGCCGCCGGCGAGGACCACTTTGTTGGCGGTCACGCTCGTGGCCTGGAAATAGCCGTTGTTGGCGGCATTCGTGAAGCCGGAGACCTTGACCCACTGCCCCGGGGCGATTCCCGCGAGGCCGCCGGAGGCGCTGTTGATCGAGTTGTCCGAGGCGTCGGCCGAGATGTTGGTGCCGGTGATGGCGAGCGCCGACGACCACGAGGACAGCAGCGCGCCTTCGAGCAGGTCGTCGAACGTCCCGAAGGACAGCTCGACGTTGATGTCACCCTGGATGTCGACCCCGGTCCGCACCACGTCCGGGACCTGGCGGTCGGCGCGCACCTCGGCGCTGACCTCCGAAGTGGTGGTCAGGGCGAGGCTCTCGCCAGTCCACCGCAGCTCCTTCAAGGGACCGCTCGGGGTGACGCCCCAGTTGGTTTCTTCGGCGTACGACAATGCGACAAGGCTTGAGCTCGCTACGGGCATTTTACATTCCTCCTTCTTCTTTTTACTGTCGCCAGATGCACGGATTCCTTACGAACACGGTGCACATGGACCGTTCACTTGTTTTAACAACCCGGTTCGATCGCCAGGGATCGAATTGATCTATCTACGCCACGGATACGCCGATGTCTTTTTCACTCCTCCTTCAAGCCCTCGACGCACGAATTCTTTATTGAACGGCAATAAACCATCCATCCGAAAAGCCCGGCCCGCATGCCGGAGACGGGCTTGATTCATTCAGGCAACGAATACCCCGATGTCGCTTACATTCCTCCTTCTCTTGTGCCGCCGACAGGTACACGAATTCCTTGCGGAACGGCGCGCCCGGATCATCTCTCCTTGATCTATTCGGCGCGATCACCACCCGTCAGCGAGTAGTGACCGGGACATCAAAAGCGTTTCACGTTCATGCGGCCTCCGTGATAACTCCGGCTCTGATGGGTATACGCAGCCAGGAAAGAGAATGTTTATGGCTTTGTGCCGCGGAACTTCGCTCCGCGAGTATTCGCAAACCCAAAAGTGTTTCTAATCCGTGAAAAGTGGAGATCGGACGGGATCCGGGTTCCCTGCTCCTGAACCGGCGTCGGCGCGCGGGCTTGAATCTTGCTGGAATTGGGAACAGGCCTGACGATCGCAGGCCATGGAGGTTGCCATGCTCGGATCAGTGAAGAGGATCCCCTTCAAGCTCGTTCTCGCCGCCGCCGCCCTGGGTATCGCGGGATGCGCCTCCTCGGCGAGGCTCCCCGTCTCGGCTGGCACCGGCCCGAGCCCCACCCTGCCTCCGCCCGACAAGGCGCTGATCCCGTTGGTGCACGTCGTCAAGGCGACGGGCTGGCCGGAGGGAGCGAAGCCGGTGGCCGCCGAGGGAACGGCCGTGGCCGCGTTCGCCCGGGACCTGGACCACCCGCGGTGGCTCTACGTGCTCCCGAACGGCGACGTGCTCGTGGCGGAGACCAACGCGCCGCCGCGGCCGGAGGACAACAAGGGGATCAAGGGCTTCTTCTTCAAGCTCTTCCAGAAGAAGGCGGGCGGCGGTGTGCCCAGCGCCAACCGCATCACGCTGCTCCGGGACGCGGACGGGGACGGTGTCGCCGAGACGCGCTCGGCGTTCCTGACAGGCCTCAACTCGCCCTTCGGCATGACGCTCGTGGGAGACGACCTCTACGTGGCGAACAGCGATGCCATCGTGAAGTTCCCCTACACGGAAGGCGAGACCAAGATCACGGCGGAGGGCACCAAGGTCGCCGACCTGCCGGCCGGTCCCCGCAACCATCACTGGACCAAGAGCCTCATCGCCTCTCCGGACGGGTCGAAGCTCTACGCCGGCGTCGGGTCCAACAGCAACGTGGCGGAGCACGGAATGGAAGAGGAGGAGGGACGGGCGGCGATCTGGGAGGTGGACCTCGCGACCGGCAGCCACCGCGTCTTCGCCTCCGGACTGCGCAATCCGGTCGGGATGGCCTGGGAGCCCGAAAGCGGAGCCCTGTGGACGGCGGTCAACGAGCGCGATGAGCTCGGCAGCGACCTCGTGCCCGACTACATGACCTCTGTCCAGGACGGCGGCTTCTACGGCTGGCCCTACAGCTACTTCGGCCAGCACGTCGACACCCGGGTGAAGCCGCCGAGGCCCGATCTCGTCGAGAAGGCCCTCGTGCCCGATTACGCCCTGGGTCCGCACACCGCCTCCCTGGGCCTGGCCTGGTCGGCGGGGACGACCCTCCCCGAGCGGTTCCGCAGCGGGATGTTCGTGGGGCAGCACGGCTCCTGGAACCGCAAACCGCGCAGCGGCTACAAGGTCATCTTCGTTCCGTTCGCAGGCGGCAAGCCGTCCGGCGAGCCGGTCGACGTGCTGACCGGCTTCGTCAAGGAAAACGGCGACGCGATGGGACGTCCCGTGGGCGTCGCGATCGACAAGCGCGGGGCTTTGCTGATGGCCGATGATGTGGGCAACGTCATCTGGCGTGTGACCGGCGCCTCTTCATAGTACAGGGGCCGGTCCGCGGCACCTTTTTCGGGTAGATCCTGTAGACTGCCCGGGCCGTGAAGATCGTCCATACAAGCGACTGGCATATTGGCCGCCGATGGAAGGGGATCCAGCGCCTCGACGAGCTGGAGGCCGTGCTCGACCATCTCGCGGCCTTCATCGAAGAGCACTCCATCGACCTCGTCCTCCACACCGGGGACGTCTTCGAAAGCCGAAACCCGCCTGCCGAGGCCGAGCAGCTCGTGAACCGGTTCATGGTCCGCGTGGGGCGAACCGGAGCGCACATGCTCGTCATCGCCGGCAACCACGACGATCCGCTCCGGCTGGACGCCCGTTCGCTGCTCACGGAGCTCGTCAACGTGCAGATCCTCGGCCGCCCTCGGCCCGCCTCCCGGGGCGGGACCCGGACCATCGAGACCCGTTCTGGAGAAAGGGCGATCGTCGCCGCGATTCCGTTCGCATCCCCCGGGGCTTGGGTCTCTGCGCTGGACATCGCCGGCGAAGAGGCCAGCGCCCGGATCAAATACGCTCGAATGTTCGAGCGCGCCGTCCAGGACCTCAGCGGCGCCTTTCGGCCGGATGCCGTCAACCTCCTCATGGCGCATACGCACATCGAGGGGGCGCTCTTCGGCGAATCGGAGCGCCGCGTTCACATCGGAGAGGACTGGGCGGCCTCGCCGGAGGCTCTGCCGTCCAACGCGAGCTATATCGCTCTGGGGCACATCCACAAGCCGCAGAAGATCGATGGGCCGGTGCCCGCTTACTATGCCGGATCTCTGCTCCAGATGGACTTCGGCGAGGCAGGGGAGGAAAAAACCTTTGCCGTCGTCACGGCCTCGCCCGGCAAGCCCGCCGCCGATATCGAGCATGTCCCCTACGAGGGGGGGCTGCCGCTCGTCGACCTTCGCGCCACGCTCGCGGAGCTCGAGGAGACTGCGGACGAGCATCGCACGGGTTGGTTGCGCGTGACGGTCCCGTTGACGGAAAGGGAACCCGATCTCAACCGAAAGGTCCGCGAGCTGCTCCCCAATGCGCTCGTCGTGCGCGCCGAGCTCCCCGAGGCCGAGGAGCCGTCAGACATCCGGCTGGAAACCGGAGTTCCGCCGGTCCGGCACTACGCAGCCTACCATCTCCGCGTGCACCAGCACCCAGCGGACGTGGCCGTCCTGGATACATTTGAGGACCTCTACGAGCAGGCATCCGGGGAGGATTGAGCGCTGCGTCCCGTCCATCTCGCGATCGAGGGTCTCGCGTGCTTCAGCAAGAAGCAGGAGATCGACTTCCGCACGCTCGAACTGTTTGCCATCTCGGGGCCAACGGGCGCCGGCAAGTCGACCCTGCTGGACGCGATCATCTTTGCGTTGTATGGAGAAATCCCCCGGGTCAACAATTTCAATCGGACCGAAATGATTTCGGCGGCCCGGGACCGGGTCAGGGTGGTGCTGGATTTCGAGGTCGGCGAGAACCGCTACCGCATCGCGCGGACTCTCCGGCGCAATGGCGTTCAAATGGTTCGATTGGAGGAGCAGGACGGCACCGGTTCCTTCAAGAGCCTGGCGGACCAGGTTCGCGCCGCCACCGATCAGGTGGTTCAGATCCTGGGGCTTGAAGCACCCGCGTTCATGCAAGCCGTGGTTCTGCCGCAAGGCGAGTTCGCAAGGTTTCTCAAAGCGCAACCAAGAGACCGGCGCAGCATGCTCCGCACACTTCTTCGACTGGACGTCTACGAGCTGATGCGGGAAAAGGCTCAGCGTCTGGCGGCTGCAAAGAAGGGCATTGTCGATTCACTGCAGAAGCTCCTCTCGGACGAGTACGCCGGCGTTGACGAGGCCGCTGTCGCCCGGCTGGAGACGGAGCACGCCCAGGTCGCCGAGTTGCTCGAAGCCTTGAGAAAGAGACGGGACGACACCCAGGCCACGCTCGCCCGGCTGCGCGGCCAGCACGCGAAAACCCGAGAGCTTCGACAGGTCGAAGAAAGGCGAGCCGCTCTGCAGAAGCAGGCCGAGCAGGTGAGCCGTGACAAAGCGAGAATCGAGGCGGCGGCTCGCGCGGTGCCCCTGTTGCCTTTGCTCCATGAAGCGGCCCGAGCCTTCTCCTCCGCGACGGCCGCGACAAAGGCGGCTGACGAAGCCAAGGCCCACCATGACTCCGCGCAGAAGGATTGGGAGAAGAAGGCCGGCGAGTTGAAGTCCGCGCAGAAAGCCGCCAAGGCGATCAAGAAGATTCGCGAGCAGGTGGCTCGCCTCCACCAGGTGCTCGGGCGGCTGCCTGAACGAGAGCAGCTCAAAGCGGCGATCGAGCGGCAGACGCAGGGCTTGAAGGCTCTGGAAGGTGATCTGTCCTCGCTCTCTGCGAAAGCCGAATCGGCGAAGGCCGCGCAAGCGCAACAGCAGGCAGCCGTCGATGCGGCCCGGCAAGCCGCGGAGGCCTCCGGCTATGACCCGGAGCTGGACGAGCTGCTGCAGAGCGTCCGCGACCGGGCCGTCGAGCTTGGCGCCGCTCGAAGGAGCACGGCGCAGCACAGGACCGAGCTCGCCCGCAAGCGCGAAGCGGTGAAAGAGCAGGAAGGAAAGATCAAGCTCCTGAAAAAGGAAGCCGACTCCGCCAGGAAGTCCGCGGTAACGGCGGAAGAGGCGCTGCATCGCACGATCAGTCTGAACGAGGCCAATCACCTCCGCGAGGGGTTGATGCCCGGCCAACCCTGCCCGGTGTGCGAGCAGCTCGTTTCGACCCCGCCTCCGGTCCAGATGGCACCCGAGGTCGAAGCGGCCAGGACCGCGCTCCAAGTTGCCGACTCGCTCGCCAGACGGAACGAGGCCGCCCTCACGGGCGAACAGGCGAGTCTCCAGGCCACACGGCAAAGCCTCTCCGAGCTGGAGTCGCGCTGCGCCGAGCTGCAAAGCGGCGTGGCCGCGGGCGAGGAAGAGATCCTTCGAACGCTCGGCGACCGCGCTCCAAAAAGTGATGCCCTGACTGAGGAATGGATCGAAGCCTGGATCGAAAAACAGATCGCATCTCTCACCAGGAGCCGCAGGACGAACGAAGAGGCGAAGGCGCGACTGGCGACAGCCGAACGAGCCCTGGAGAAAGCGAAAGCCGAAGAGGCGACCGCGAGGGAACGGCTCGGCGAGAGGGAAGCGTTACAGAAGAGATTGGAAGAGGAGCGCACCGAAAGCCTGCAACGGCTCGCGACGCTGCAGGGCGAGATCCATGCCGTCACCAAGTCTGAGGACCCGGCTGCCGAGGCCGAGGCCTTGGAAGAGCAGATCCAGCAGCTTGAATCCAACCTCAAGGCGGCCTCCGAAAAGGAGGCAACCGCCCAGAACCGGGTGATGACCGCCCAGGAGGCGCAACGTCTCAAGGCTGAAGCTGCCATGGCGGCTCTTCAGGACGCTCTCGAGAGAGCGGAGAGCCGGGACGCGGAGATCGCTCGCGCCGGCTTCGACGACGAGGCCGCCGTTCGGGAGGCCCTCCTCGACGATGCCACCGTCACCCAGCTAAGGGAGAAGGTCCGCAAGTATGAGCAAGACAGCCACGCCGCCGAGGAGCGTGTCGCCACCCTGAGAGCCGAGCTGGGGGATGAGCGAGTGTCCGACGAACAGTTGGCGGCCGTCGAGAAGCTCGCGGCGGATGTCACCATCGAAGTGGAGACCGCGTTCGGCCGAGGAAAGAAGCTCGAAGAGCAGATCGGGCGCATGAAGCAGCGTCTCGAACGTTCCAAAGAGCTCCGCGAGCAGTTGGACAGCGAGGAGGAGGCGCTGCGCGTTTACGACCTCCTGGCCGGCGACCTGCGGAGCGACAGGTTCCAGGCGTACGTCCTTCAGGAGGTGTTCACCGAGCTCGTGAAGGGCGCCTCGGCCCGGCTGCTGATGTTGACTCAGGAGCGTTACTCTCTCCAGTTCAACGACGACGAAATCCGGGTCGTGGATCACGACAACGCCGACGAAACGCGGATCAGCGACACGCTCAGCGGAGGGGAGACCTTCCTGACCTCGCTGGCTCTCGCCCTGGAGCTCAGCGACCAGGTTCAGCGTGCCGTCGGTGCGGTAAATCTGGACAGCCTGTTCATCGACGAGGGTTTCGGCACCCTCGATCCCGACACTCTCGCTCTCGTCTCCGAAACCCTCCAGAGCCTGCGAGTGGGCGGCCGGATGGTCGGCATCATCACGCACATCCCGGAGCTGCGGGACGAGTTCGCCCAGCAGGTGATCGTGACCAAGCACCAGGGCTTCTCAACCGTCGAGGTCCGCGGCTTGGCGGAAGTGGGGTGATGCGCTCCAGGAGGCAACGGCTGCCAGCATCAGGCGGTACGGATCTCCGGCACCTTATCCCCTACCTTTAGGCTCCTTCCTGCTCTACTTGAGCTCATCTACACGAAGTCGGCGGGCTACACCCACGATCTCTTCCGTTTCACCGGCATATGAATACCGGAATGAAAACTCTTTCTCCGACGGCTGGTGGATGCTCCCTATGCTGACAATCGGATCTGTCTTAATGTACTGCTTCGGACCTAAGACCATTGGCGCCGGAGATAGCTCTATGCGCCCGAATGGTCGCGCTTGAAGCTCCATTTGACTGAACGTGATCGACATATCGCCCAGATTAGTAAAATATATTTCGTAGACCTCCTCGGCAATTCCCTCTGCGCGAGCACTCTTGCTGATCCTACCGTCAGTGACAAAGGGCCTTGACGTAAAGCGCCAGAGGGGAGGAACGCGCTCTCTCCCGAGAGTAATGAGAAGATGCATGCGGACCTGTCCGTCAAGAATTGGCTCGTTAAACTCAAAGTATTCAGAGTATACGATGCCGGCCTGTTCTTCGGCCGCCGGCGCCTGAGAGGTTGATATGATCCCTTCAGGAGTGCCCCTACCCAGCTTAACCAACGCACGTCGAGCCTTCGAAGAAATACGCCCCTTAACCATCGCGTTCGTCTTCTGTATTACGGAAACAGCGTCCTGGGAATCGAGCACCCCCTCATTGTTGGGTAAAAAGCGAACTACATTGCCGCGAAAGACGCGTCTGAGGCTGGCCTCATCCACTTCACGGAAAACCGACTGGCGGTTTTCTTTCGTCAAGAGCACAAAGTAGCGAGATCCCTTCTCCAACGCAAGCTCCGCACAGCGGCGAAGAGTAAGCTGCCCTTCGTAGTTCAAAGGCGTATTGTCGCGAACTTCAACCCAAACATGAAAAGTATTGTCGGCTAGTCTCCTCTCCTCATATCCGTAAAGTTCAACTCTCTGGTACGAATACTGAGTCGTGCACCCCCAAAGCATTATGGTTATGATACCTGCAACAACGTATCTGACGCTGCTTCTCAAGGATATTCCTCCCATGATCTCGACGGCCCGACTTGCGAGGACTTGCGGCTCATCCCTGAAGGCGAGCCAGCCGTTCGGTGCAGGCTAAGCCGGCCCTGTTTACATGAATGGCGAGAAGAGTAGGAAGCTTTCATAACATTCTATAGATATCGGCATTGGGCTTGACGCTGCACTCAGGTGCCAACCGGTCCTTCCGGGCGGGAGGAGACTCCTCAAGCATGTTCGTGAATGACATTCTCTCCCGGAATCGGGCGGCCGGATGGTCGGCATCATCACGCACATCCCGAGCTGCGGGACGAGTTCGCCCAGCAGGTGACCGTGACCAAGCACCAGGGCTTCTCCACCGTCGAGGTCCGCGGGTTGGCGGAAGTGGCGTGAGTCGCTCCACGCTGAGAGCGGAGGCTGCGCCCGCTTCCTCTCATTCGCCGGCGGCTCGCCGCGCCCCCGTGAGCGCACTTACAGTTGTAGGAGAGGAGCCGGTGCTCCTTCCGCCGCGGCCGGAACGAGTGGCCCGCAGCTCTCCTCAACCTCAATTCGGAGACATCGAATGAAGAACTTTGCGCTCGTGATCGCCTTCGCACTCCTCGCCGCCGTTCCGGCGTCGGCGGCGTCGGCCGCCGAGATCTCCAAGCCCGTTCCCGCGATGACACCCGTAAAGCAGACCCTGGAAGTAATCCCTCTGTTCCAGAAGGGGCCCATCCAGCCTTACCCTCCGCGCTGCTATACCCTGCATGGCAACTCGTGTCCGGCCGCCGGGGCCACCCAGGCCTGTACCGACGTCTGCAACAACAATCTGAGCTGCACCTGCCACAACTTCTATGGCGGCCCCTATGGCACAACCTTCCTCGGGCGGTACTGGGTTTGTGACTACGAATGCTGATCGCCCCGGGGGGGTTACGCGCCTCACCTACCGGGCTGGCAGCGTTATCTCCCTGAGGTTGTCCGTGGCGTCCACGTCGATCAAGAGGCTGCGCGGGTCGATCCCGGCCCCGGCAGGCTTCCGCGGCACCGTCACCGTGATCTGCTGCTCGCCGGAGCGGACTCGGTGCATGCGCATGTACAGCGGATCGCCGAGCCCTCCATCCTCCGCGAGCGTGAAGACGCCGACCTCGACGAGATCGTCCATGGGGACCTCGGTCTCGATACCCACGCTGTCGACCACCACCTTGCGCGCCTCCACGTCGAGAGTCACCTCCCAGCTCCCTGTCTCCGTCTGCCGCGCCGTCACCCGCTCCGCAGAGAGCTCCCAGTAGGTGTTCGCCTCGAAGAGATCGGCAAGGAGATACCGGAGCGAGGCCGGCGTGACCGCCTGAAGCTCGCGGTACAAGTCGAGGGAAGTCGGCCGGGGAGGCTCTCCCGAGCCGTGCTTCTTGAGCAGGCGCCGCAGGGCGACGTTTACCCGCTCCTCGCCGATGTACTCGCGCAGCGCGTACATTGCGAACGGCCCCTTCCTGTAAGCCTGCAACCAATCGGTGGCCCGGAGCAGCGGGACGTTGGCGCGGGCCTGGGGCGCCAAATACGCCTCCCGCATCAACTTCAGGAGCCGGCGCAGGTGTTCCTCGCCGTAGGTCTTCTCCATGACCATCATCGCGGAGTACCACGCCAGACTCTCGCTGAGAAGCGGGGCGCCCTCGACGCGTGCAGACGTGACCTGTTGGCCCCACCACTGGTGCGCAACCTCGTGCCCCACCACCGCGAACGGGAAATCGAGAGCCCGCGGACCGTCCGCCGGATTGAAGAGGGCGAATGCTTCCTGGTACGAGATGTTGATAGCATCGGCGTGAAGGGTGATTGCGTCCCCGGGGTACTCGACGAGCCTGATCTGGCCGTGCGGGTATGGCCCGAACTGCTCGGCGTAATAGCTCAGCGAAGCTTGTACGCTGCGGACGATGCGATCCAGATTCCAAGCGTGATCCGGATAGTGAACAATCTGAATGGAAACGTCGTTCCACCGCCCTTCATGGACCGCGTAGGCGGCAGAGAAAAAGGCGTAGTCGTCGCGGATCGGCGCATCGGTCACATAATGGAAATAACGGCGCCCTTTTTCCATCCACGTTCTGCGCAACCTCCCGGGCGCGACGGCGACCTGACTTTCGTCGGTGCCCACCACCGCTTCGAACGCGATCCGTTCTTCCCCTGCGGTGTCATACCGCGCCTGCACGTCGTCGAGGGAAGGAAACTCGGGCCGCGCGGCGAGCCCATGCGCTCTTCGCTCGCCGGCGTTGTGAAGCTCGCGGCCCGGCTGATAGCCGATCGCGGGCAGCCACTTATCCTCCGTGAAGTAGGTGCCGTTCGGCACCACGGAGGCATCGACCCCGCCGTTCGAAAATCCTCGCGGCGCGGAATGCACCTCGAAGCTGAGACGCAGCGAATCCCCTGGCTGCAGCGGCGTCCCCAAGGCGTAGACATGGTGACCGAGGTCATCGTCCGCGAGAACACGTTTCGCCGGCCGGTCGAAGCGGATCGCTCGCGTTTCGACTTCCGAGGCGGTGGCCACGTGGATGGAGTCGATCGCCGCCGCGCTTCGATTCACGAGATGGAACGTACCGCGGATGTCCACCTCCCGCCGCTGGGGATGGATCTCGACCTTGAGGGAAGCACCCGTCTTCCGGGGCTGCGCGAGGCCTTTGTATTTCCCGTAGCGCCGCTCATATTCGGCGCGCCGCTCCATCTTGTCGGACTTCGTGTGGTACGCGTTCAACACGTTGGTGTTGTAGAAGATGAAACCGCCCAGCGTCAGGATGAGCGCCACCGCTACAACCGCGGATCCAACCGCCGCCCGCGTCGAGCGGTGGCCCGCGAGTTGGAGCCGCAATCCGAGGCCGGACTCCTTCCCCCGAACCCAGAACAGCTTCGTCGCCACCGCTAGGAGCAATGCCCAGGCGGCCCAGTACAGCTTGAACCACACGAAAGGCGCGACGAACGGCGCGAATCCACGCATATCCGAGTACACCCAGCCGGGATCGGACGCGTACACGAGCAGCTTGTGCTCGATCCCGAGCTCCGCCGCAAAGGCGGAAAACCCATACGCGAGGAGCAGAACCGTGTGACCGATGTACTTGTGGTTCACGATCGCGTGGACGGCCAGCGCCAGCAAGACGAAGAGGAGATAATCGGGGAGCTGGAACCCGAAAAGAATCCGCGCATACAGTCCTGTTTCAAACAGGTGATAGCCCATGCGTACCTGAACGAGCATCGCCGCGGCCATGATCAACGCCTGCAGCAGGACGAGAACAGCGCTGAGCCCGATGAGCTTGCCGACGAACGAGACCCAATCCGGGGCCGGCGCCGCGTCCGCGATCTCGCTCAAGCGAGCCTCGCGCTCCCGCCA
>Ga0190265_10000385_pt1 | contig 33427 bp, 25 predicted proteins | sample Popmic124T_FD_133135 | JGI IMG/M metagenome (GOLD analysis project Ga0190265, IMG submission 133135) | Populus adjacent soil microbial communities from riparian zone of Indian Creek, Utah, USA - 124 T | ecosystem: Environmental > Terrestrial > Soil > Riparian zone | place: USA: Utah | collected...
AGGGCTCGTAGGTGGAAACCGGGAAACAGACGTGGGCGAACCGATCGAGCTGTTGCCGCACCGCCTGCACCATTCCCGGATGCCTATGGCCGGTGTTGACCACGCCGATTCCGCCGGCGAAGTCGATCAGCCGGTTGCCGTCGGCGTCGGTGAGCACCGCCCCATCCGCGTGCACAACCGCTATTGGAGTCACCGCCGGCACTCCCCGCGGCACGGCCTTGCCCCGCCGGGCCAGCAGGGCACGGCTGTTGGGACCGGGGATCTCGGTCTGGAGATGAATGACGCCTGACATCGGTTCCTCGATATGGAAGCAGAGAATAAAGGAGTCAGAGCGTCGTTCCGCCACCCCGGTCAGTTCTGGCGCAGACGGCATTTAGGCCGTGGGCTCGATTCCAGCCGAGTTGGGTTTGGCGGCTCCGAGTACCGGCCAAAACGCTGCATAAACATGCACTCTGTCGAGCCGGGATTCCTGCCGAAGCGTAAGGTAGATATACACTTGAGTGAGGTCCCGCGGACTTGGGTGGGGTAGATCACGGGTCAGAGGTGGGTAGGGGGGCTGGACACGGGGTGGGGGGGCGGTGGTACACTGGCTATGTAGCCGCCTCCCAGTGAGGAGCGGGGTTACGTTTGCATCCTCCGACAAAGCGGAGGGTCCACTCTCGCAGCTGACCATCTCCTTGAGCTGCGAGCCCCCATCAGCGGCGGGGGCGAGGTTGCAGAGGCCGGCCATACCGGCCGAGCAGCCAGACCGAGTGCCGCACCAACAATGAAAAGAGGAGTTTGTGAAAGCCCTGGTCATGGGTGCCGGCGCGGTGGGGACCGTGTCCGCCCTAAAATTCGCGCAACACGCGATGCTCGAGAAGCTCGTCATCGCCGACGCGGTATCCGCCCGCGCTTCCCTCCTTGCGGACAGGCTTGGCGATCCACGGGTCACTGCGATCAGCCTGAATGCCGGCGATCGCGCCGCAGTTGTGGGTGCGCTACGCCAATTCGGTATCACCGTTGTCCTTAACGCGGCACTTCCTGCGACTAATATCGACGTAATGCGTGCCTGCCTCGAGGCCGGCTGCGATTACATCGACCTTGCCAGCGCAGGGACAGATGCGGACGGCATCCCCAAGATGGATGACCAGTTCGCGCTGGATGCCGAGTTCAAGGCAGCCGGCCGACTTGCCCTCCTCGGAATGGGGGCAGATCCCGGCACCACCAACGTCTACGCCGCCTATGCGGCAAAACACCTGCTCGATGTCGTGACCGAGTTACGGGTTCGCGACGGGGACAATTCCATCTGTACTGGGCACGACGGCTTTATTGCCGCCTTCAGCCCCTGGGTCATGATCGACGAGTGTCTCTGCAAGGCCGTCTCCTATCGGGGCGGTCGCTACCATCTGGAAGAGCCGCTCACGGGGCTGGAGCCGTTCGATTTCCCCGAGCTCGGGGTGCTCAACTGCTACTACGTCGATCACGAGGAGTCGAGGACGCTGCCCCGTTTCTTTCCTGCGGCGCAGACGGTCGATTTCAAGCTGTGCATGGACGATGTGACGGTCGAGACACTGCGGGTCATGAAGCGCCTGGGCCTCTCCAGAACGGACCAGGTGCAGGTGGGGCACCAATTAATCTCACCCCGGGACCTCGTCGTGTCGCTCCTGCCCGATCCACGGGACCTGGCGGGGCGGATGCGGGGCAAGACCTGCGTCGGGACGCTCGCCAAGGGGCTGAAGAACGGCGAGCCAAAGTCGTACTACATCTACAACGTCACCGACCACGAGACCGTCTTTAATGAGCTCGGGGTGCAGGCGACGGCCTATCAGACCGGGATTCCTCCGGTCATCGCTGCCCGCTTGATCGCCAAGGGAATCTGGCGTGGTACGGGGGTGATGTCGCCCGAGCAGTTCAATCCAGACCCGTTCCTCGAGCAGCTTGTCCGTGAGGGCATGCCGTGGCGAATCCGGGACGATTCCGCCCGCATGGCGCTCACCCGGGGGGTACCTCGGCAATCACGAGAGACTGTCGCCGCCGCCTAGCCTCCGGTAGGGGTAATGGTTGCCACCAAAGGCACGAAGCACAGAAGCTGTGCCCTTCGTGCCTTTGTGCTATGTTCTGCGATATTTCCCATCCAACTGATGGACCTTCGAATGCGGAGTGGAGGAGCCGATGACGAGCACGGCGAGAGCGTCGAATAAGCCCCGGAAATCAGCGGTAGCCCGCTACCAGATGTATATCGATGGCCGGCTCGTCGACGCCAAGGGCGGCAAGACCTTCGAGGTATACGACCCCTCGACGGAAGAGGCCATTGCGACCGTACCCGCGGGCGGCGCTGCCGATGTGGATATGGCAGCCAAGGCGGCGACAAAAGCCTTCTACGATGGTTGGAAAGCGGTGACCGCCCAGGAGCGTGGCCGGATTCTGCTGCGGCTCGCCGACCGGGTCCGCGCCCGACGGGCCGAGCTGGCCGAGCTGGAGACGCGAAACACGGGCAAGCCGATCGCCGAATCCGAGTACGACATGGACGACACTGCCACCTGTTTCGAGTATTACGGCGGCCTGGCCACCAAGATCAACGGTGAGGTGCTTCCGGTGCCGGCGGACGCAGTGGCCTTTGCCATGCGGGAGCCGATGGGGGTGGCGGGCCAGATCATACCATGGAACTACCCCCTCATGATGGCCGCGTGGAAGATCGCGCCCGCGCTCGCCGCCGGGTGCGCCGTGGTGCTCAAGCCGGCGGAGCAGACGCCCCTTTCCATCCTCGAGCTGGCTAAGGACTTCGAGGCCGTGGGTCTGCCGCCCGGTGTGGTCAACATCGTCACCGGCGATGGCCCGGGCGCAGGAGCGCCGATCGTCGCCCATCCCGCCATCCGGAAGATCGCGTTCACCGGTAGCGCCGAGGTAGGAAAGACCATCATGCGCAACGCTGCCGACCAGCTGAAGCGGGTGTCGCTCGAGCTGGGAGGCAAGTCACCCAACATCTTCTTCAGCGACGCCGATTTCGAGAATGCGGTGGACGGAGCCCTCTTCGGGACCTTCATCAACCAGGGCGAGGTCTGCTCGGCGGGAAGCCGGGTGCTGGTGCAGCGGGACATCTATAAGAAGTTCGTGGATGCCGCTGCGGCCAAGGCGAAAACGATCAAGCTGGGTCCGGGTATGGATCGGGAGAACAAGATGGGCCCGCTGGTGAGCGCGGAGCAGCGCGATCGGGTGGACAACTACCTCAAGATTGGCCGGGGCGAGGCGAAAGTCGCCGTTGGTGGAGGCCGCCCCAAGCAATATGAGAAGGGTTGGTATATCGAGCCGACCATCTTCTACGACGTGGACAACTCAGCCCGGATCGCGCAGGAGGAGATCTTTGGGCCGGTCATGAGCGTCATCCCGTTCAAGGACGAGGCCGAGGCGATTCGGATCGCCAACGAGACCCCGTATGGCCTCGCCGCGGCGGTCTGGACCCGGGACATCTTCAAGGCGTTCCGCGTGGTAAAGGCACTGGAGGCAGGCATTGTCTGGGTTAACCACATGCAGCCGACCTTTGTCGAGGCGCCCTGGGGTGGCTACAAGGCGTCCGGGTTTGGCCGCGAGCTCGGTCATTGGGGAGTCGAGGAATATCTGGAGACGAAACAGGTGTTCATCAATCTGGATGAGAAGCCGATCGGCTGGTACTGAAGTACAAGTGTAAGCGGTGAACGGTGGGCGGTTAGCGGGTTGTTATACGAGCTCCCGCTCACCGTTGACCACTCACCGCTCACGCTTTTTGTTGTATATCAGTTGCACCCACGCAACGACGAGTTGCAACTCCCTTCCGTGCAAATGTTTTCATTCCCCCCTTAGTCGCTTGATCCGCAAGGCTTTCCGCGTGCCCAGTTCGGGCACGAACCTCGCATTCCCGCACCTCAGAACCAATAAAACACACGCAACATCCTGCACATTGTCGATTTCAGGGGGACAAATGGCCGCGACTCTCTCGGTCCCGCTCGGGTTAGCGGCGGTGACTGCGCGGACCAGTCCTGACATTTCCGTTTCCTCACTACCCAGTCGTTGACCCGTGGATCGTAATCTGGCACCAGCCACGACTGAATTGCGTGGCGGCTCTGGCATCGAAAGCTGGAGCCGGCGCAAAAGCTTTCTGCTCTTCTCCAAGCCCGCCGTGGGCGAGGAGGAGATGCTGGAAGTTGCCGACACGCTCCGGTCCGGCTGGATCACAACGGGGCCCAAGACCCAGCAGTTCGAGTCTGCGTTCCGAGAGAGGGTGGGGGCCTCCGCCGCGCTGGGGCTGAACTCGTGCACCGCGGGCCTGCACATCGGGCTGCTGGCGCTCGGCATACGGCCCGGAGACGAGGTGATCACCACACCGATGACGTTCTGCGCCTGTGCCAACGTCATTGAGCATCTGGGCGCCGTCCCGGTGCTGGCCGATGTGGAGCCGGACACGCTGAACCTGTCCCCCAAGGCGGTGGAAGCAGCGGTCACGCCGCGGACCCGGGCGATTCTCGCGGTTCACTATGCCGGTCACCCGGTGGACCTCGATCCGATCGAGGACATCGCGAAGCAACAGAATGCCGTCGTCATCGAGGATGCGGCACACGCCCTCCCCGCGAGCTACAAGGGCAGAATGATCGGCGCGGGCGACAACCCCGTGGCCTTCAGTTTTTATGCGACCAAGAATCTGACTACTGGCGAAGGGGGCATGCTCACCGGGTCGCCCGAACTGCTTGCCCGGGCCCGCACCCTTGGCCTCCATGGCATGAGCCGGGATGCGTGGAAGCGATATGGTCAGGGCGGGAGCTGGTTCTATCGGGTGGATGAACCGGGCTTCAAGTACAACATGACCGATGTCCAGGCAGCCATGGGCGTGGCCCAGCTGCGGAAGCTCGACCGCTTCCAGGCCCGGCGCCGAGAAATTGTGGCTGCCTACAACCAGGCCTTTCAGGACGTGGACGCTCTGGAGATCCCGGTCGAGCGCCCAGAGGTGGAGCATGCCTGGCACCTGTACGTGCTACGCCTCAGGTTTGGCGCCCTGCGGATCGGCCGCGACCAGTTCATCGATGAGCTGACGGCCCTCAACATCGGCACTTCGGTGCACTTTATTCCCATTCACGTGCACCCTTTCTACCAGGAAAAGTACCGGTACACCCCCAGCCAATTTCCTGTCGCGTACCAGGCATATGAGCGGATGCTCAGCCTCCCCCTTCACCCGATGCTGAGCGATGCCGACGTGGGGGACGTCATCAGCGCGGTGCTCGACGTGACCCTGAGGTTTGCCCGATGAGCGCCGGCACTGCGGGAATGGTGCGACCGGTGCTGCGGGCCCGGGTGCTGACCGCTGAATGGCTGGTCAGGCAGATTGTCTACTGGCGCGAGCCCGCGCTTCATCTGCTCCTCATTGTGGTTGGCTACCGGCTCGCGTACGAGCTGCGGTTCGATTTCGCCACTCCGCCCGAAGACGCGCACCTGTTTTGGCTCTCCTTGCCGCTGCTGATCATCCTGCGGCTCGCCATCTACGCGACGACCGGAGTCTTCCGGGCCTACTGGCTCCACTTTGGGCTCCAGGACCTGCTCACGCTGGCCTTGGCAGTCACCATCAGCTCGCTGGCCTTCGTGCTGGTGCTGTTCCTGGGCGGCCTGTTTCCGGGGGTGCCCCGGTCCGTGCTCCTGCTGGATTGGGCCAGCGCCATCTTCTTTGCCGGGGGCATCCCGTTCATCGTCCGCTCGGTGCAGGAAGGCCCGGTCCCGTTCGCTACTCCGAGGGGGCGCCGTACGGTCATCATTGGGGCCGGCGAGCGAGCCGAGCAAGTTCTCCGCGAGGCACGCCGTGCCGAAATGCGCGCGCTCCATCCCGTCGGGCTGGTGGACCTCACCGGCGCCCGGCAGGGCCGCACCATCCGCGGAGTCAGAGTTCTCGGAATGGTGGAGGATTTGCCGAGATTGAGTAAGGATCTCCGGGCCGAGTTTGCCATCATTGCGCTGGAGCCGGGCGAGCTGGCGGACATGCGGCGGGTGGTGGACCAGTGCATCGCGAGCGGACTCGAGTTCAAGACACTGCCTTCACTGCACGAGCTGCTCGAGGGCACCTCTGGCGTGAATCAGCTCCGCAATGTCCGGATAGAGGACTTGCTCGGCCGGCCGCCGGTCAACCTCGACCTCGCGACGGTGGCGGCCGATCTGCGCAACCGCGTGATTCTTCTGACTGGGGCGGCTGGCTCCATTGGCTCCGAGCTGGCGCGCCAGATCGCGCCTTTCGGGCCCGCTCGTCTCGTGCTCCTCGACCAGGCGGAGAGCGACCTCTACTTCGTGCATATGGAGCTGAGCGAGGCCCATCCCACCCTGGATCTGGTGCCGGTGATCTGCGACATCACCAACGCAACCCGCCTGGCGCAGGTGTACGCCCAACACCGCCCCGACTACGTCGTGCACGCCGCCGCCTATAAGCACGTGCCGTTGATGGAAACCAATGTCCTGGAAGCGGTGCGGAACAACGTCCTGGGGACCTTGCTCGTGGCCACGACGGCGGTGCGTTATGGTGCCACTAAAGTGCTGGTGGTCTCGACCGACAAGGCGATCCGACCTTCCAGCGTCATGGGTGCCACCAAACGGGTTGCCGAGCGGATCATCTTTGGTCTGCCCAACTTGCACCGCTCCGGCACGGACTTCCGGGCCGTCAGATTCGGAAACGTGCTGGCCTCCAAGGGCAGCGTCATTCCGCTGTTCGAGCGCCAGCTCGCGGCGGGTGGACCCATCACCGTTACCCACCCGCTCGTGCAGCGCTACTTCATGACCATACCGGAGGCCGCTCAGCTGGTCTTGCAGTCCGGCTCACTTCCGGAAACGGCAGGGGCTATCGCGATGCTGGAGATGGGTGAGCCGGTACGAATCCTGGACCTGGCCGAGAAGCTGATCCGGTTCTCCGGGCGGGTGCCCGGCCGGGACGTACAGATCGTCTTCACCGGCCTGAGGCCGGGTGAAAAGCTGACCGAGGATCTGGTCTCCGCCCTCGAGGCGACGGTACCGACGTCGAGCCAGAAGATCCGGATCAGCCAGACCGCCGAAAGCGCCAGCTCCGAGCTGGTTCAGACCCTCAGCCGGCTGCTCACCTTCCTGGACGCGGGCGATCGCGATGGCCTGCTCGCAACCCTGTGTGAGCTGGTGCCGGAATGCGTTTCCCCCCTGCGGGACCATCAGGCGGCGTCGGCCTTCCTGGCCGAGCCGCTGCCGAACGGACGCGCGTCCGGAGCGTGGTACCCAATCCTGGACTCGGGTCAGCCGACCTGGCAGGAGCGCCGCCGCGCGAACGCGCGCCTCAGTCTGCCGGTCGCGCTGCATGTCCAGGAGCGAAGGGGCGAAATCATCTGCCGTCGCAAGGACGCCCGTGCCGGAGGACGCCGCCGGACCGACGTGGGCGTCCTGCAGTCCACCGCTTAGTACTCCACGATGTAGCGTCGCGGCTACCGGAGAAAGCGCGCTTCCAGCTGCGCTGGGGAGAAACGCGGGGAGCTTCTCAACAGAACCGCGGTGATCGTCAGCAGCAGCAGGGCCAGCGTGGTCCGGAACGGCCGGGATTGCAGATCGAGCCAGCACCGCTCATCCAGGAGCAGTTTGGTGGGCAGCAGCTCCTTGATGTACCGGCTCTCGAAATCGGCCGCCGGAGCATTCCGCTCAGCCGAGAAGAAATAGAGTGCGCCGTAACCGGTGATTCCGGGCTTGGCCTCGAGAGACCGGAGACCCTCTGGCGTGTAATGGGGCAGGTAGACCGGAGCCTCGGGACGGGGACCTGCTATAGACATCCGCCCCGACAGGACGTGCAGGAACTGAGGAAGCTCATCCAGCTTGGTGCGGCGGAGAAGTGCGCCGACGCGGGTGATGCGGGGATCGACGCCGGTGGAGACCGCAGGGCCTACTCGGTCGGCGTCACGAACCATGGTGCGAAGCTTGAGCATGCGGAAGATCGTGCCGCCCCGACCGAGGCGCTCGGCGGGATAGAACACCGGCGGCCCTTGCAGCAGCGCCGCGGCGATGACGCCGACCAGCAGCAGCGGAGCCCAGATCGGGGCCAACAGCAGGGTAAAGCCCACGTCGACCACCCGTAGCAGAACAGTGCGAGCCGGCGAGAGGCTCACTCGCGCGTCCGAAGCAGCATCAGGAGTTGGCCACGCAGAGGGAAGCGAAGAACCGTTCGGAGGAATCTGTGTCAAAAGGTACGAGCAGCCCCCTGAAGAACACAACCCGGCGCCCGCTGATCGCGAGCCTGGGCTACCACGACGTGAGCGATAACCCCAGCGACTCGGGATTTCAGCGGAATGGTGCCCGGCCATTCAAGCTTGGCGTTCGACTTTTTTGTGATCACCTGGACCGCATCACTGAGGCTGGCCGGTCGCCAGGGTTGGTGACGGACATCGACCTCATGAAACCTGGCCGCCACATACTGCTGACCTTCGACGATGGCGGCAAGAGTGCGCTGAGGGCCGCATCCGAGCTCGATCGGAGGGGGTGGCGGGGTCACTTCTTCATTACCACCAGCCTGATCGGAACCCGCACCTTCCTCGATGCTCGCGGGATCCGGGAGCTGCGAGCCGCGGGGCATCTCGTCGGAACTCACTCCCACACCCACCCCGACATTTATCGGGAGCTCGACTGGGAACGGATGCTGGTGGAATGGCGCCAGAGCAGCGACATACTGGCTCAGATTCTAGGCGAGCCGTGCCTGGCTGGGGCCGTTCCTGGAGGCGAGATCTCCACCGTGGTACTCCGGAGCGCCGCCACCGCTGGTCTGCGTCATCTCTTCACCTCTGAGCCATGGCTGACGCCCCGCGTCGTGGGTGGATGCTGGATTCTGGGACGGTACTGTCCCAAGGGGTCGACGACCGCGGATGAGATCGGCGATCTGGTCCACTTCGAGGGCTGGGCCAAAAAACTGGTGGTCCGGCGGCTCAAGAGTCTGGCATCCCGCAGCCTGCCATCGCTGTACCGGCGGTACGTTCGCCGGTCCAGCCGTGAGTGGCAGGGGCAGACTCAATGATCAGCCTGGTGTCGTCCGTCCGACTTCAACTCAGGGAAGCCTCATCCGAGGAAGCGGCCGGCTGGGACGAACTGGTCCGCCGCTTCGCCAACCATCGGGTCGTTCACACTCTGGCGTGGATCCGCTCGCTGGAAGGCTCTGGATTCGGGCGTCCACGTTTCCTGGTTCTCGAGAGGAACGGTGAGATCGTTGGCTGCCTGCCTGGCCTGGTTGCCGAGATGGGGCCGCTGCGGCTCTTCGGGTCACCACCGCCGGCGAGCCAGACGGCCAGCATGGGCCCGGCCTTTGACGAGCAGCGCGTGGGCACCGCCGAGCTGATGGATGCGGTGATTCCCTACCTCGAGCAGCGGCTGGGGATCCATCACACGGAGATCATGAGTCCTGATCTCGATCCCGCGGCGATGCTCGCGGTGGGCTTTCGAGCGGAGTCCTGGCCCACCTACCGCGTCCGTCTGGTTCCCGGTGATGAGGCCCGGGCGCTCAAGGGGCTCAAGGACAGCGCCCGCCGCAACGTTGCCCGGGGCAAGAAGCTGGGATTGATAGTCCGGTTCGAACAGGAGGAAAGCTTTGTTGATGAGCACTATAGCCAGGTCAAAGAGGTGTACGTGCGCCGCGGTCACGCCATCAACTTCGACCGCCGGCGGGTCCTGGAGTGCTTCCGCCACACCCGCGATTCGGGCAGCTTGATCGCCGTCTCGGTCTACCTGCCTGACGGCCAGACCAACATCGCCACGGGCATGTTCACGATCGAAGGAACCGAGTTGCTGCTGTGGACCTGGGCACACCGGGCCGAGTTTCGCTGGCACCGTCCTACGGAACTGATGACCTGGACCGTGATGCAGAAAGCCATCGCGGCCGGTTGTGACTCGTTCGACCTGATGGGGCTGGGCGACTTCAAGATGAAGTTCGGTGCCGAGCGGGACGACCGTAAATACCGCTGGGTCCGGAGCCGGTACCGATGGCTGGGCAGGATGCGGGATCTCGCCGCTACCGGGATGCAATGGCAGATGGCCGTGCGGGGACGGGTGGCGAAGTGGAGCTCCTCTCGACTGAGGGTAAGCGAGGGAGCCGGAAACCACAGCAACGGTGGAGATCGCGTATGAGAGCAGCGCTGGTATGCCTTGCCCTGGCTGCATGTGGAGGAGCGGACTCGGCTGGCCCATCCCTCGAGCCTTCACTACATCTGCCGCCGGAAACCGTCCTGGCAGCCAGCAACGTTGCCAGTTGCGGCAGCCCTAACGACGAGGCAACCGCATCGCTCCTGGATAGCCTCCCCGGGACGGTCTTTGCTGTGGGAGACAATGCCTTCCCCGATGGATCGGGAACGGCTTACACCAACTGCTACGCGCCGAGCTGGGGCCGACACCTGGCCCGCACCTACGCGGTGCTGGGCAACCGTGAATACGCCACCGGTACCTCGACACCGGCCTTCGACTACTTCGGGGATCATGTGGGTCCGCCCGGTCTGGGCTACTACAGCCTCAACCTGGGCAACTGGCACGTCATCGTGCTCAATGTGAGCGACTCCTCGGCTTTTATCGCGGGCTCGGCGCAAAGCAAGTGGCTGGCTGCGGATTTGGCAGCGAACAGGAAACTCTGTACCCTGGCCCTGTGGCACAAACCCCGGTTCTTCTCATCCAATATCCCGGGCTGGACCAGCAACGCCTCGATACTCGGCCTCTGGAATCAACTCTATGCCGCTGGGGTTGATGTAGTGCTGAACGGCCAGCAGCACCATTACGAGCGCCTGCGCCCTTTGACCCCGACAGGCGCCACGGGCGGCGGCCGGGGAATCCGCCAATTCAGTGTAGGGACCGGAGGCGAGAGCACCGAGATGCCGATTGCCATCGCGGCGGGCAGCGAGGCCCTATCGGATGCATTCGGCGTACTCAAGCTCACCCTCGACGATGGCTCCTATACCTGGGAGTTCGTCCCGACGATCCCGGGGCAGTTTACTGATGTGGGGACGGGCATGTGCCACTGAGCTCGCCCACGGTGTTCCGTACGACCGCACCGGACCTCCCCGCCGTAACCCATGTGCACCGGCCGCTCCGACTAGAGCTGGTTGGGCCGGCAGGCGCGGGCAAGAGCACTCTGTCGGTGTCCCTCATCAGCCAGCTCCAAGGCGCGCCTAGAGAGATCTGGGGTCTCCCGGTGCTGCCGCTACTCCTGAACGGCACGCAGCTGATTCCGACCTTCACCGGCCTCTGGCTGCATTCCAGGTCTCCGCTGTGGCACGAAACCAGGCACATGGTCCGGCTTCGGACCTTGCAGCGCGTGCTCTCTCTGCCTGGGTCGGGTGACAACGACGTCCTCATCTTCGACGAAGGGCCCATCTTCGCGTTGGCGTGGCTCCGAGGCTTCGGCCATGAGACACTCCGGCAGCAGCCATCGGCCGAATGGTGGGGGAGGACGTTGAGAGAGTGGGCCTCGCTGGTGGACGCGGTCGTTGTCCTGGACGCCCCGAACCACGTGCTGGCGACCCGGATTCGCGCCCGGCCACAGCCGCATGAGGTGAAGGAGTATCCCGACGCCGAGATCGCCCGCTGGATGGCACGGTTTCGCCAGGCGCTCGAATGGGTACTCACCCAAATGGCCGGCCATGGCGGCCCGGCGGTGGTGCGGCTCTCCTCGCAGGAAGAACCAGCCGACCGGATCGCCGAGAGGGTAGTGAACCAGCTCCGCAGAATGCCACATGCCCGCTGAGACCCTGGAGATCCTCTCGACAACGCGAGTGGAGGCCCCCGAAGGTCAGCGCGACAGCAGCCTGACCCATCGCGCATCACTCAACGTGGCCCAGACACTTCTGGACTACAGCGTGAAGCTCGCGGTCGGCCTGGTGATCGTTCCCATTCTGGTGACCGGGTTGGGACGAACACTGTTCGGCGTCTGGGAGATGCTCGGTCGGTTGGCCGGATACATCGAATCGGCGGACGGCCGCTCGACTCACGCACTTCGCCTGGTCATCTCGAACCAGCAGTCCTCCGATGATCACGCGGCCAAGCGCCGTTGGGTCGGTAGCGCCCTGGCCGTCTGGCTGTGTTTTCTCCCGCTCTGGGGCACAGCCGGGGCCTTGCTCATCTGGCTTGCGCCGATCATTACCAAGGTCCCGCCGGAATTCCATTCCACAGTCCGTATCGCCTGTGGGCTCATGATGGGGGCGGTGATTCTGGGCGGCCTGGCGTCACTGCCCGAATCCGTTCTTCGGGGCATGAACCTGGGCTACAAGCGTATGGGATTCCAGGCCGGAGTCAGCCTGGTTGGCGGCGTCCTCATGGCGGCGGCAGTGTACGCTGGCGCCGGCCTGATTGGTGTCGCCGCAGCCGGATTGGTACTCGCCGCCCTGACGGGATTGTGTTTCCTGGCGCTCGTGCGCCGGCAGGTGCCCTGGTTTGGAGCCGAGCGCCCCGGCCGCATCGAGGTCGGATCCCTGCTCGGCATGAGCGTGTGGATCACGCTGGGCGACATGGTGTCCAAGCTGATGGCAAGCGACGTCCTGGTGCTGGGCCTGGTACTCTCCGCGCCCGCCGTGACGACGTATGTCCTCACCGGATATGCCGCCCGGCTGGCGCTTAACCTCCACTCACTTTCGGCTGAGGCGGTGATGCCGGGAGTGGCGGGCATCATCGGACGGCAGAGCTTCGAGCAGGCTGCGCGTCTCCGGCGCGAGATGCTTGCGGTCACGGGCATCTTCCTCAGCGTTGTCGGCGCCACGATTCTGTTGTGGAACCGCTCCTTCGTCCATCTCTGGGTGGGCACCGAAAATTACGCCGGGGCCTGGACCAACCTGCTCATTGTGCTGATCGCGGTGCAGTCCGCATTCATTCGGTGCGACGCCTATCTCATCGACGCGGCGTTGCAGCCGGCCCGGCGGGTCAGGGTAGGCATCGTAGCCGGCGTGCTCACGCTGGTGCTATCGCTCGGTCTCACCTACTTGGCCGGGATGATAGGGCTGTGCGTCGGCATCCTTGTCGGCCGGTCGGTCCAGTCCATCGGGTATCCTCTGTTGGTGCGGGAATGCCTCAAGCAGAGCCCCGGCCTCTCCATGATCTGGCTGGTGCGCCCCCTGGCCGTCATGGGTCTGCTCTTCACCGCCGCTACCTATCTGGGCCAGCAGGTCGTGATTCAGGACCGGCTGATCTGGCTGGTGGCCGTTGCCGGCACCCTCACCGCGGTATTCGCACTTGCGCTGGGACTCGGACTGCCGGCCAGCCTCCGAGCACCCGTGATGGAGCGGATGCGGCACATGACCCGCCGTCTTGGTGGGGGCCGCACATGAGTCGGGCTCCGGTGCAGGACGAGCCGCTACGGACCAGCCTGGTGCTCCAGGGGGGCCTCCTCCTCCTGGTAGCATCGATTCCGTTCGAGTATCCCGAACGCACGATTCCACTGGAGATCCCGACTCTCACTGGGGCGGTATTTCTGCTGGTTACGCTGTTTCATCCCAAGAGGTGCTATGGGCGGCTGCCGGCTCCGGCCTTCTGGTTCGGTGCATATCTGGTCGCCCTTTTGCTCGCCATCCTGCTGGGTCAGCGTGAGCGGGCATCGGCGGCCTTGTCGGACTACGTGGTGCTGCTCCAGGGAATCCTCGTGTTCTTGGCAGCCGGCAATCTCATGCGAGACGAACGGGTGGCACGACGAGCCTTGATGACCCTGGTAGCGGCGTGTTCGGTCCGGGCGGCATTGCCGTTCCTGGGGTACGGCCGGACCACCAGCACGGTTTGGACCGGAGGCGAGAGAATTTCGGCTCTGGGACAGAACGCGAACAGCGCGGCCATGATCCTCGCCGCCGGCCTGGTCACCCTGATCGGCCTGACCCTGATGCGCCGCCGGAAGCGGGTGCCGGGGCTCATGCTGGCAGGCGGGCTCGGCGTGCTCCTGGGGCTGGCCATACTGGAGACCGGGTCGCGGGGAGGCCTCGCCTCATTGCTCGGGGGCGTCGTGGTGCTAGCCCTCGCGGCCGATAGCTGGCGGCACCGGCTGCGCAATGGAGCCATCGCCCTTGTCGCGGTCTCATCGCTGACCTTCGCCGCGCTACAGCTTCCGGTCATGAAGAACCGTCTGCGCGACGCCGCCACCACCGGAAACCTGGCGGGAAGGGAGCAGCTCTACCCGGCGCTCTGGACCATGTTCCTCGAGAAGCCGGTCCTGGGGTGGGGGCCCGTCACCAACAATTACGAGCTGGCCCTCCGGGTCGGTACCCGCGACCGGGGCAGCCGAGCAACCCACAACCTGATCCTGGAGCTGCTCACGGCCGGAGGCCTGGTGACCGCTATTCCATTCTTCGTTGGGGCCTGGCTTTCGGTTCGGGGTGCGTGGCAGGCTCGGAGTGGAGAGCATGGGGTGCTCCCTTTGGCGCTCTGCTGTTCGCTATTCCTCGCCAACATGAGTGGCGAGTGGGGTGCCTCCAAGCTGCTCTGGCTGGTTCTGGCATACGCCTTCGTGAGCGGCAAGTGGCACGTAGCGCTACTCCGGTCCGTGCCAATTCGATCCCGGCGCTGGGTCATGGCGTTGCCGTCCGGGGCGAGGAGCTAACCCATGTGCGGTCTCGCTGGACGCTTTCACCCGGTTGCCCTCCCGCCAGACCCAGGTTGGGCGGCACGCGCAGACGTCTTGCTTGCGCACCGCGGCCCGGACGGAAAGGGGCACTATGCCGATACCCGGTGCGAGCTGGTCCACCGCCGGCTTGCCCTGCTGGACCTTTCGCCCACCGGCTCACAGCCGATGCCTAATGAAGACGGACGCATCCAGGTGGTGTTTAATGGGGAGATCTACAATCACGGAGAGCTTCGGGACGAGCTGAGAGGCCGGGGACACCAGTTCCGCGGCAGCTCGGACACCGAGGTCCTGGCCCATCTCTACGAGGAGCACGGGGCGGCGATGGCCACCCGGCTGCGCGGCATGTTCGCATTCGCGATCCTCGACCGCGCCCGCAACCAGGTCCTTCTCGTCCGCGACCGGTTCGGCATCAAGCCGCTCTTCTATGCAATGCACCGCGGTCAGTGGATCTTCGCGAGCGAGATGAAGGCGATCCTTGCCGTCCAGGGCTTTCGTCCCCAGTTGGACCGGCAGGCCTGCTACGACTTCCTGGGGCTGAGTTACATCCCGGAGCCGGCCACCGGTTTCGCCAACATCGCCGCCGTTCCCAAAGGCACGACTCTCCTGCTCGGTGAACGGGGCGCGCACGCAACCACGTTCGCAACCGTAACTCCACAGCCCGATCCGAACGCATCCCGGGCTCACCTCGCCGAAAGAACCGCGGAGCTCCTGCGCGGAGGGGTGAGGCGCCAGGTGGTCGCGGACGTCCCGGTGGCCGCGTTGCTCAGCGGCGGGATCGACTCTTCGCTTGTTGTGTCGGCCTATGCCCAATCCAGCGAGCGCCCGATTACCACGTTCAACGTGGGCTTCCCCGACCGGGCACACGACGAAACGGCCATGGCCGTGGCTACCGCTAAACGCTACGGCACTCACCACGAAACGGTTCACATCGACGCGCGGGATATAACTGCCGACTCGGTATTCACCCTGCTTCGGCACTTCGACCAGCCCTTTGCCGACCCGAGCCTGGTCCCCACCTACCGGGTAGCCCGCGCGGTACGCGAGCATGGAATCATCTGCACCCTCACGGGCGACGGAGGAGACGAGGCGTTCGGTGGCTACTCTGAGTTCTGGCGGGCGGAGCGCCTGAATCGGCTCGCCTTGACCCCTCGCTGGATGCTGGCCACCGCAGGGAGCATCGCTGCCCCGTTTACGGACTGGACTCACGATCGCGGCCGGCAAGCCGTCAAAGCCGTACGACTGGCGCAGGCGGGACGCACCGACAGCTCGGCGCTCCTGGCCGGGTTGTGCAGCTACCTGAGCGAGCAGGAGAAGGAGCAGCTGGTCAGACCCGCTGCGCGCCAGGGATTGCTTAACGGTTATCGTCACTTCGGGGCGGCTAACGGCGGAATGGCGGAGCTGGAAGCCATGTCGGGGCAGCTTACCGGCAGGCATTTCGGCGTGAGTCTGCCTTCGGACATGCTGCGCAAGGTGGACATGATGAGCATGCTCGCCGGCATCGAGGTCAGGGTGCCGATGCTCGACGAGGAGCTTGTGAGCCTGGCCCTCTCGCTGCCTCATCACCTAAAGACCGATGGACGGATTGGGAAGCTGGTACTGAGAGACGTGGCCCGTCAGTGGCTACCGCCCGAGGTGGCCAGCCACCCGAAGCACGGCTTCAGCATCCCTCTGGACGTGATGGTGCATGGGGATTTTCACGACGCTCTGACCGATCTCCTCGGAGGGGGCGCTGCTCGTACCGGCGCCTTCCTCGACCGAGCCCTGGTGAGTGGGTGGCTCCGCCAGTTCAGAGCCGCTATGCACGGATCGGCTGGTGGGGCCGTCAGCCGCGAGGGGCTGTACCTGCGGGTACTCATGCTGGTAGCGCTCGAATTGTGGATGCGAGATCAGGGGCTGACATGGTAACGGCCCCCACGATCACCCGGCCGTTCGTCTCAATCGCAATCCCTTGCCGAAACGAGGCCCGGTATATCGCCGGCTGCCTTGGGTCGATTCTGGCCGGCGATTATCCCCTGGGTCGGCTCGAGATTCTCGTAGCGGACGGCCTGAGCGACGACGGGACCCGGGAGATCCTCCGCACCTACGCAGCTGAACACTCCTGCATCACCGTGCTCGATAACCACGAGCGGAGCACTCCGGCCGCGCTGAACCTGGCGATCCGCTCCGCATCCGGAAGCGTAGTCGTCCGCATGGACGCGCACGTGCTCTATCCAGAGGACTACGTCCGCCGGCTGGTCGAAGCGCTGGAGGAGACCGGCGCGGACAACGTCGGAGGCGTGCTCGAGACCGTTCCCGCCGACGACACGCCCACCGCCCGGGCAATAGCTATGGGATTGTCCCATCCGTTCGGAGTGGGCAATTCCCATTTCCGCACCGGGACCCGTCAGCGCCGGGAAGTGGACACGGTTCCCTTCGGCTGTTACCGACGGGAGACCTTCGACCGCATCGGCCTATTCGACGAGGAGCTGGTCAGAAACCAGGACGACGAGCTCAACTTCAGACTGATAGCTAGCGGCGGACGGATTCTGTTGCTGCCGGAGGTTACCTGCCGGTACTTTGCCCGCCGCTCGTTCGGTCAGGTCGCCAGCATGTACTACCAGTACGGGTACTTCAAGCCGCTGGTGGCCCGCAAACTTGGCCGGGTCATGACCGTGCGGCAGCTGGTGCCGTCGATGCTGATCGCCACGCTCCTCGGCTCGGCTTCGCTCAGCACGTGGGTACCGGGAGCGGGCGCGGCCTTTGCTGTCATCACGGCCATCTACGGCGGCTTCGTGCTCGTCTGCTCCGCCGCCGCCACCGGCTCCGATCTGCGCTGTGGACTGGCCCTGGCGGCCGTGTTCCCGACGCTCCACTTCAGCTACGGATTGGGGTTCATCCGCGGCATCTACGACCACGTTCTCGCCCGCGGTCTTCCGAAAGCGCGCGAAATCGGCTTTTCCCGGTAGGTGAGGACATGGCTTACGACACGGAATGGCCACGTGACCAGTAACCTCAAGGTACTGATGGTCACCAGCGACTGGCTGTGGAACAGCTGGGGGGGACCGGCGGTATTCGTCGCCCGGCAGGCCGAGTTCCTCCGGCGGGCGGGAGTCGACGTCGACCTCTTCCCGTTTCGCGGTTCACGCCGGCTGGGGAACTACGCGGCAGCGTGGCGGGAGGTACAGCGCCGCCTTCGGCACGGCTCTTACGATCTGGTGCATGCACAGTTCGGCCAGAGTGGGCTTACCGCTTTACCCAAGCGGATTCCTCTGGTGGTGACGTTTCGCGGTGACGACCTCGAGGGGATCATCGGGGAGAACGGCCGCTATATCCCGGCGGGATGGCTGCTGCGGTTGGTTTCCAGAACCGTCTCGCGCCAGGCCGACGCGGCGATTGTGGTGTCGGCCCACATGAAGCGGCATCTGCCTCCTTCGGTTGACGCCCACGTTATCCCATCCGGGCTCGACCTCGATCAGTTCCGACCCGAGCCTCAGGAACCGGCACGTGCCAGGCTGGGGCTCCCGCTCGAGAGCAAGATGGTCGCGTTCGTGGGCAACCCCGATCTGGCCCGGAAGCGCTACGCGCTGGCGCAGGAAGCCGTCGCCATCGTAAACCGGTCGATACCCACCCAGTTGCTGGTAGGCTGGGGAAAGCCGCACCACGAAATTGTCTCCCTTCTCAACGCCTGCGACGCGATGGTGTTTACGTCGATGCAGGAAGGCTCGCCCAACGCCGTCAAGGAGGCGCTGGCCTGTAACCTGCCTGTGGTTTCAGTAGGCGTGGGAGATGTTGCCTTGCGCCTCGAGGGGGTGAAAGGCTGCGAGCTCTGTCGAGACGACCGGCCCGACACCATTGCGGCGGCGCTGGAGCGGGTCCTCCGGCATGGCGGACGGAGCGAGGGCCGTGCGGCGGTGCAGGACCTCGACGAGCGCTTCCTCACCGAGCGCTTGATCGACATCTATCGATCGGTCCTCCCTCAATCGAAGTCTCTGGCCAAGCGGCCCGACCTCGACCTACTGGGCAGCGGGGTATAACCGGATGTGCGGTATTACAGGCATAGTGGCTCTGAACGGACGCCCGGTGGACCTTCGCGTCTTGCAGCGGATGAACGACGTGCAGGCCCACCGGGGCCCGGACGGCGAGGGCTTCATCGTAAGTTGGCCCGAGTCCAACGGCTACTGTTCCGCCTTCCTTAGGAACACCAGCCAGGAACGCTCCACCCCCCCGGCTCGCGTTGCCCTGGGCCACCGCCGGCTGGCAATCCTGGATCTCTCAGACCGTGGGCTGCAGCCGATGTCGGCCGGGGCCAGCGGCGCCTGGATCGTATTCAACGGCGAGATCTACAATCACCAGGAGCTCCGCTCGGAGCTCGAAAGTCGGGGCCGCTACTTCAGCACCCGCACCGACACCGAGGTTCTCCTCCAGAGCTACCTCGAGTGGGGCGAGGAGTGTCTCCAGCGGCTGGATGGGATGTTCGCTTTCGCGATCTGGGATGGTGCCCGTGGCCGGCTATTCTGCGCCCGGGACCGGCTCGGCATCAAGCCGTTCTACTACGCCACCCCTGAGGACCACTTCATCTTTGCGTCGGAGATCAAGGGCCTGCTTCCATTTCCCGGCCTGAGGGCTGCGGCGGACGACGAGGCCGTGCTCGGGTTCCTGATGCACGGCAACTGCGACTTCCGCGAGCGCACCATCTTCCGGGACGTGATTGCACTGCCGGCCGCGCATGCCCTGACGATCGACGTTAACAGCCGCAAGGTTACCCGCTGGTGTTATTGGAAGCCAGTTCCGGGACCTCTCAACCTCGGTGTGGAAGACAGCACCAGGGTAGCTACGCTGCGAGATATGCTGGTGGCCACCACCCGTTCCCACCTGATCAGCGACGTGCGCGCGGGCAGCTGTCTCAGTGGAGGGCTCGATTCCTCCGCAGTGGTGGGACTGATAGGCAAGATCTGGCGGGAGCAGCCATCTGAGGCGTCCGCGCTGGGCGATGAGTTCAACACCTTTACCTCGTGTTATGAGTATGCCGAGCTGGACGAACGGGAATACGCACTCCAGGTGGCCAACTCGGCCGGGGCCACGCCTCATCTGGTCTTCCCGTCTGCTTCGGATTTCTGGGAGTCCTTCGGCCGGATGGCGTGGCACCAGGACATGCCGTTTTCCAGCCTGAGCTTTTACGCCCAATGGCGGGTCATGCGGGCCGCCAGGGAGGCGGGGGTGAAGGTGTTGCTCGATGGGCAGGGAGGCGACGAGGTGTTCGGTGGCTACGCCAAGTTCCGCTACGCCTATCTCGCTTCGCTCGCTCGGACTGGCCGAGTCGGCACCCTGGCCCGGGAGGCATGGGCCAGTGTATTACAGCGGGATCTGTATCTGCTCGACGTGAGGAAAGGATATCGCTACCTCCCAAACCGGCTGCGTTCCCTGCTCGGCGTAGACACCCTGCTCCAGCGGGTGCTCCGGGCCGATTGGGACAGCGCCATCGACCATGAGAGCACCCCGGCCACCCGGTGGTGGAAGCATGCGACCGGTGGGTCGCGGCCGGATGGCTGGACTACCATGCAGGCGGTTCAGGTGGAAGACATCCTGGTAGACACGCTCCCACTGCTGCTCCGAATGGAAGACCGTTCGTCGATGGCTTTCTCCATCGAGGCCAGGGTGCCATTGCTCGACCACAAGCTGGTCGAGTACGGCCTGTCTCTGCCGGATCATCTGAAGATTCAGGGCGGGGTCAGCAAATTCGCCGTCCGGGAAGCTACCCGAGGCCTCATGCCGGAGGCGGTGCGGCTCCGACGGACCAAGCTGGGATTTGCGGCGCCCGACAGCCGCTGGCTGGATGGCGAGCTGCGGCCGATGGTGACCGAGCTTATCGAAGGCAGCCTCCGATGCGAGCGGTTCGTGGATCCCGAGCCACTACGCCAGTGGTACCGATCTCCCGCGTCCGCCTCCGCCAACCCCGAAGCGTATGGCAGCCTCTTTCGGGTCCTGGCACTTGAAATGTGGATGCGTGCATTCGATGTGAACTAGCGCTCGTAGGCCCCGAGATCGTACCCGGCACCCCGCGGACGTGTTACACCATCCGCATCCACCGGCACCTCTGCCAGCGGGAGTCCGGCATCGATCGCAGGGCTATCGTACCGCAACCTGAAATCGGGAAATTCCCTCAGCCTGGGGTCGGTTCTCTCCCAGTTCCGGGAGAAGGTCACGCCCAGAGGCCTGCCCACCTTCATGACACCCCCGGAAACCATATTGTGCCGCACCGAGGCGCCGGGAAATCGCAGGTTCTCGAAGTAGAGCGCGGCGGTGTTCGGGCCATGAAAGATGTTGTTCTCGATCTTGAGGCCCTCGGTGGGGCTGGCCAGAATGATCTGACCCTCACGATAGGGGTTCTGTCCCGCGAATGTGTTGTTGACGATGGTGAGGCCGCGAGTGACGGCGTTGCGTGACGAATAGCGGTGGACCGCCCAGCCGCGTCCGAACCCGTAGAAGATGTTGTTCTTGATTGTGACTCCATCGGCATCCGCCACATAGATACCATGATCGTGGTTCTTGTAGTACCCGGTTCGTGGGGAACAGCCCTGCTCCCCAAGCGCGAACCGGCCGATATGATGCCAGACATTTCCGTCGAAGGTCACCCGGCGGGCGCCGGCTCCGAGAGAGGCGCCGGTTCGGCCATTGTTCGTATCGGTGCAGTACCGCCCGACATGATGCACGTGGTTTCGTGCGATGGTGATGTCGTGCACGCCGCCGCCATAAAAGTCGAATCCATGCTCCCGAAGGCTCCGGATCTCGAACCCCTCGACCCTGATGTAGCTGACGCCGGCGTCGAAGTACCACGCCACGAGACTCCGATCCCGGCCATCCAGAATGGCGCCCCAGCGCCGCTCCGAAAGGAAGGTGATAGGGTTGCCGGGCGCACCCCCTCGGCTAAGCGAGACCATGCGGCTGCCGCCGGTATAGGTGCCTGGCCGCACCACGACCGTGTCTCCCGGTCCTGCCACCTCGGCAGCCTTCTGTAGGGTTCTGAAGGGGGAGCCGGCGCTCCCGGGATTGGTATCCGACCCCCCGGGAGCCACGTAATAGCGCTCCGGCGTAAAGGTGACCGACGCCGACCACGGCCCCGAATCGGAGGAGGTGACCGACGCCGGCGGTGCCGGATCGGAGCATGTCAGCGGCATGAGCGATGCAATGAGAGTCGCCCAATGTTTGATGGCCATTCTGGCTTCAGCCTCCCAAGGGAACGGCGCCATTGGATTCGAGTGATCGCCTCTGGGAAACAACATATCACGTGACATGGAGCATCCGAGAGTGCAAGGACTTGCAGTTCTCGATGTAGCCGACCCTGGCCATACGGTCCCGGTTGTTGTGGGATCCGCCCGACATCTCTAACTGAGAGTCCACACGATGCGTGACCGCCGCTCCGGAACTCGCTCCCAGGATTATTCCGCCGCGGACCCGAGGCCCAGCTCCCCGACTCCGGCAATGACGGACCCCGCCCTCCAGGGCGACGGCATCACCCCGTCCCATCTGCTCCGCGCCGTCCGCGAGAACCTCGCCCTGTTCCTCGTGGTGACAGGATTGACCCTGGCCGTCACGGCTCTCCTGGTCATGCGGACCCCGGCGCAATATGGGGCCCGATCGGTGATCCGGATCGCCGGTGAGCGCCGCATCGTCACAAGCGGAGTGGAGAACGCCCCCGAGCCGCAGGACCGCCAGGCCGACCCCCTGCTGTCGGCAGTACAGGTCCTCTCCAGCCGAACGCTGGTCGGCGCCGTAGTCGACTCCCTCGGTCTCCGGCTACAACCCGTCGCACACTACACCCCGGGTGCCCCACTCATCGGTCGGCGCTTTCCGAGTGGCGCATTTCGGCAGGTGACCGTAGCAGCCGGCGCTCCAGTCGATACGCTCCTCTTTCAGTTCTCGAACTACGGCGTATTCGCCCGCTCCCGTGGCGGCGAGGCAGATGCCGGGTTCGGAGAACGCCTGCGTCTCGGGCCGATCGGGGTAACGGTGCCCGAGGTTCCGCCCGTAGGCTACACCATTGCCGTGGTGCAGTCGCGCGACGTTGCGATCGACAACGCGCTCGAGCGGCTGAAGGTGGTACCGCGGCCTGGCACCGACGTGATCGATGTCAAATATGTCGACTCCGATCCTGCCCGCGCCCAGCAGTTCGCCAATCATCTCGCCCGGCTCTTTCAGGTGGCGAATGGTCATTCGGCCCAGGAACAGTCGGGCCGGCGACGGGAGTTTCTGGCCGATCAGCTGCGGGTTACCGACTCGATGCTGGTCCTGGCTGAAGCGGAGCTCAGCGCCTTCCGCGGCACCCAGCAGATGGGAAGCTCGAAGGACAACCTCTCCACCGAGCAGGCCGGCGCGGCGGCACGGGGAACACGGCGGGGAGAGCTGATGGCCGATCGCCGGGTGCTGGCCGCGCTGCTGCAGCGTGCCAGGCGAACTGGACCGGATGAACCAGACGCCGCGTTCCAGGCGCTGGCGTTCTCACCCGAGGTGGCGTCTGACTCGACCCTGAGCCAGCTTCAGCGCCGCCTGATCGATTATCGCGGCCGACTCGACTCGCTGACCACCGGCCCCTGGCGGAGCCGGGCCACAAATCCTGATGTGGTGCAGCTGACCACCTTGCTCGAGACGACCCAGAATCAATTGACCTCGGCGATCAGGGCTCGCATCGCGGCGCTGGACTCGCGCATCGCTGTCCTGTCGGATCAACAGAAGAGCGGCGCTCGGTCGATCCAGGGCTTACCGGCTCAACAGGCAGTTGAGGCAACCCTGGATCGCCGGGTCGAGGTATTGCGGACCACCACTGACGCCCTTCGTCAGGCATACCAGAAGGCACGCATCTCGGAGGCGCTTGGCGCCGCCGACATCGAGATCCTCGACTTCGCCCCTCTTCCCTATCGCCCAACCGGTGTTCCCCTATCAGGCGCGCTGATCCTCGGACTCCTCTTCGGTATGCTGCTTGGAGGCGCGGCCACGGTGCTGGCAGACGTTGCCAACAGCGCAGTCAGGCGTCCGAAGGAACTGCACGATATGACCGGAACTACGGAGCTGGGAATCATTCCGCGGATCCAAGGTCTCACCCACGCTGGTGTCGCCATGCCGAGGCTCCTGGCGGGGATCGGCCACGATGGGAAGGGGAGCAACGGCAATGGGAACGGCTTTTCCCCGGAGGTCCTGTTCTCGTCGCTCGGAACACTCTCCAATGAGGCGGAAGCGTTCCGGATGTTGCGGATCACGCTGGCCTTCTCCTGGGGCGAAGGTCCCTGCACGATGGTGGTGACCAGTGCCGCCCCTCAGGAGGGCAAGACGCTGATCGCCACCAACCTGGCGGTCACGTTCGCCCGGGGAGGAGCCCGAGTCCTACTAGTGGATTGTGACATCCATCGGCCCCGGCTGCACCGGGTGTTCCGGGCTTCCCGGTCTCCAGGACTGATGGACCTGCTGCGCTCCGGCTCTGCCGACTCCCCGCTGCCCGCGGCGGTGAATCACCGCCTGGCAGCAATACGCGGAACAGGCATCGAGCGACTCTCATTGCTACCCTGCGGAGCAGACGCGCACCAGACGCCGGAGTTGCTGGAGCCGGCGACCCTGCGTGGACTGTTGAAGCAGCTTCGGGTGGATTTTGATGTGATCCTGCTCGATACCCCGCCGGTCCTGGTCAGCGCCGATGCCGCGACGCTCGCCGCATCGGCAGACGGGGTGATAATGGTGGTGAGAGCGGGTCAGACGGATCGGCGAGCGGCGGAGCTCGCGCGCCAGCGGGTCGTATCCGCCGGCGGGCGAGTGCTGGGAGCCGTTCTTAACGACCCTGACGGGGTCCTTGGGCGGCTGGGCGAGCCTTCCTACGCGTACGACTACCCCGCCACGGTCGACTAGTTCTGGATCCGCACAGCCGACTTCATGCAGGCCTTTTACAACGAGCTGCACGCCGGAGTGCCGCCAGCACAAGCATTGATGGTGGTGCGGCGCCGGTGGGTGGTGACCGGCGGAGCCCAGGCTCACCCATCGCACTGGGCCTACAAAGCTGGCCCTCCGTCCTTTCCCAGCATGGCTCGTCGGACCAGCGGAATCGGTGGCCCTCCATAAGACAGGAAGCCGTCGTGGAAGCGCTTCCAGGCCTCCTGGCCGCCCCGAGCCTGGGTCCAGTCCTCTCGCAGCTTTCGGATCATCAACTTGCCCATGGTGTAATTCAGGTATGCGGGGTCATACGTGCCCCGTGCCGCTTGCTGCCTCGAATTGCCGGGGTCCTGTAACGCCTGCTCCCGGAACATTCTCTCCGACTCCTCAACTGTCATCCCCTTGGTGTGAAGCCCGATTGCTGACAGGAACCGCACGTTGCGAAGGAGAGCATTGGAGAGTTGACCGATGTGGACTTCCGGATCTCCCTGGCCCAAGCCGGCCTCCCACATCATCTCCTCGGCGTAGTGGGCCCAGCCCTCGGCAAAGGCGTAACCGACGAAGACCTGGCCGAACCTGGATTTGGCCCTGTTCGAATGAAGAAAGTTGAGGAAGTGCCCGGGCCAGACCTCGTGTATGCTGGTGAACAGCAGATCCGCCACCCCGGGCACATAGGCCGCCTGTTCTGCCGCAGACCAGGCGGGGTCCGGCGGAGCTATGTAGTAGATGGAAGGAATATTTTTCTCATACGGCCCGGGAATATCGATATAGGCAAAATTGAAGCGTTGGTACGGCGGGGCCTCATGCACCAACGCCCGCTCCCTGCCCGGCACCGAAACGATGTCAGCCGCTCGCACGAACTGCTCCAGTGTATCGAGCTGCGATCGAGCTCCGGCCACTGCTCCGCCGGTTGGCTTGTGGGCATTCATTCGTTCCATGCATCTGCGCAGGGAAGCGCCCGGAGCGTACTCATGGCAGGCACTCGTGAGCTCCTCCAAGTTGCGCTCCAGGTCGGCCCGGCCCCGTGCCTCCAGCGTGTCGAGCGAGACCTCGACCCTTTCGGTAGACCTCAGCATGTCCCGGAAGAGCTCAGGTCCGATGGCAAAGCCGCTGGTCCCCCGCTTCTGTTCGGTTGCCAGCCAGGCGTCCATTTCCTTCAGGGCGAGCACCGCCGCGGCGTTGGCTGAGGCAAAGTCTCTTCGCGTAACCGAGTCCCTGACGGAATCGAAGGCCATCGGCACATCCTGCTCCAGGTAACTCACCATCCCCCCGAGCCGCCCCCGTCCTATGTCCGCGTAGGTCCGGGGCATCGGCGTCTGCAGGTTGGCCCGCATCTGACCCAGGGCCTTCGGAAGCGATCTGGCCCAGCGAGTGTAGGCTCGCATGCGCTCGGCAAGCGGCGCGTAGGGACGGGTCAGATAGACGTTGGGGTCGATCTGATCGGCATACCAGGTTGGATTCCGTCGGGGCCAATCGGCCCGCTCCTGCCAGAACAGGTCCCGATCCAGCACCGCCAGAAGGTATTCCCGCTCCAATTCCCGCGGTGCATCGCTACTGTCGATCGGAAACGCCGCCGCGCTGTCGCGCACCTGGTGGAGCCTGCGGGTCCAGCCGATGAGCCCGGCATCGCTCCAGTCGGGAAAGCGGCCGTCGAAGTCGTGCCGGCCCTGGTAGACCGCAAACAGGGGGTTGGCCGCGAAGTAGGTCTCGATGAACCCCGAGACGAACCGGTCCCACTCGCGAGCGGGGCGCGCGGCCTCCTGAGACCGGCAAGAGCCGAGGAGCGTCAGGCCGGCGAAAATGGAGCGGCGGAACCAAGGGGTCATGCCAACCTCCGGTAGAGTACGGGCTGTTGCGCAGGCTTGATTCTTCTCGTTTGTTTCGCAGCATGCAAGCGATCCTTCCGCCGGCCAGCGCGATCGAGCTCGACGCGGCCCTGCTACAGGCGGCGATTACAGCCGGGCTGGCCGCCCTGTGCGCCTTCCTTTTTGTCCGTTACCGGAAGCCGTACTTCGGCTGGTGGGCCGTTGCATGGGGACTGTACCTCTTACGGATCGTCGCGATCACCAGTTTCCTGCTCTCGTCAGACTGGAGCTGGCTCTATTGGCACCAGGTGGTCACTGGCTGGACGGCGCTGGCATTGCTCTACGCCGCGCTGGTCTTCTCCCAACAGATTCGCTGGCGCCGGCGCTATCTGGCGCTGGTGCTGTTTCCACCCGTGTGGTCGTACATTGCCATCTACCGCCTGAACCATTTCCTCTGGGCCGCAGGTCCAGCCGTCCTTTTCCTCAGCTTGGCGACCCTGTGGACCGGCTGGGTGTTCTTCCGGTACCGCCGGACGGTTCCCTCCAGCGGGGCCACACTTCTGGCGGTGTCCTTCGGGCTCTGGGGACTTCACCACCTCGACTACCCATTCCTTCGTGCCCGCGGCGCATGGGCGCCGTGGGGATACTACCTCGACATCCTGCTGGCGCTAGCCGTGGGCGCGGGGATCCTGCTGCTCGTCCTGGACGACCTGCGCCGGGGCCTCGCAGCGCTATCGGCTCTCTCTGGAGACCTGCAGCGCGCCGGCCGGGAGCAGGATGTGCTTGACGCGCTCCTGGCCCGGCCCCTGACGCTGCCGGCGGTTCGGGGCAGTGCGCTCTACGTGGTAGGTACCGGAGGCGGCCGATTTGTCCGCGGGGCCGGCGCATGCTCAAACTGGCCCGAGAGCCCTATCCCCACCTCGGGCGCCGCGCTGCTGGCCCGGGTGATCCAGACGGGACGGCCGCAGTTCAGTGGCAATTGGACCGACCCCGCGCCAGGTGGATCGGCGTACGCCTATGCCGCACTCCTTCCCATCCTGCGGGACCAGGGTGTGGTGGCCGCGCTGGTGCTGGTGGGACATGCCCGCGACCCATTCACGGCTCTGGATGACAGCTTCCTCCTTGCTCTTGGCCATCAAGTCGGAGCCGCCCTGGAAAACGCCGATCTCTACAGCCGGCTCGAGACCCGCACGGTGGAGCTGGCACGACTCTCCGCCCGTATGATCGAACAGCATGAGGAGGAGCGTCGCCGCCTCTCACGCGAGCTGCACGACGAAACCGCACAGGTCTTTTCGGCGGTGAAGATGGAGCTCGGCGTGGTGCGCGACACGGCTGAGCCGGGCCAGGCCCGCCGGCTGGACCACGTGCTGACGCTGATCGATACCGGCATCCGGAGCATCCGAAGCGTCACCAACGACCTCCGACCGTCCCTGTTGGACGATCTGGGGCTGCTGCCCGCATTGCGCTCTCCCGTGGCTGACTTCGGTGACCGCAGCGGGATCCGAACCGGGCTCGCCGTTCCCTCGGCCCTTCCACCGCTGTCGAGAGAGGCAGAGCTTGCTCTCTTCCGGGCCTTGCAAGAGGCGCTCTCCAACGTCCTGCGGCATGCCAATGCCCGCACGGTTGACATCGGCATCTCCATCAACCGTGAGGGAGTGTTGCTTCAGGTGAGCGACGACGGGCGCGGATTGCCGGCCGGCATCGCTCCGGAAGGATTCGAGCTCCAGGGCCACATGGGCCTGGCGGGCATGCGCGAACGGATCACCGCACTGGGTGGCACCGTGCGCCTGCGCGGTCGAGCCGGCGCAGGGGCACTCCTCGAAGTGCTGGTTCCCACTCCCGACGTTGCGCATTCGTGACCCGGTCCATACGGGTGCTGGTAGCCGATGATCACATGATCGTGCGCACTGGAATTCGGCATGTGCTTGAGAGCGAAGCCGGCTTCGAAGTGGTGGGTGAGGCAGCCACAGCCGCCGAGGCCCTCGCCCTCAGCTCACAGCTGAAGCCTGATGTCGTTGTCCTGGATATCTCCATGCCCGGAGAGTCCGGTCTTCAATTGGCGACCCGATTGCGGGAGAGCACACCCGAGCTGCGGGTTCTGATCCTGAGTATGCATGACAACGCCGAATACGTGCTGGAGAGCGTGCGGGCCGGCGCCCATGGCTATCTGTTGAAGGACACAGCGGCCACTGAGCTTCGGAACGCCATCCGCACGGTCTGCGGGGGAGAGTCGTATTTCAGCCCGCCGATCGCCAGCCGGCTACGCGAAGCACTGAGGGGCGAGCACGAGACTCATGCCGGCACACTGTCACAACTGACGGCACGCGAGCGCGAGGTACTCCTTGGGGTAGCTCAGGGGAGGACGAACAAGGAGATTGCCTCGGAGCTCGGCATCAGCCACCGGACGGTGGAAACCCACCGGGAGAGCCTGATGCGCAAACTTCAGATCCGCACCGTCGCCGAGCTCACCCGATTTGCCCTCGGAGCCGGACTCATCGGAGAAGGCCGGGCCGGGCCATGATTATCTTTGGACCATGACCGACGTCAAACCGAGCTCACCGCCCCGCCCCGTTGGAGCGGGCTCCGTTGGCCCGAGGGTCAAGACCGGCATCGTCATGATGAATCTTGGCGGCCCGGCCACGCTCGACGATGTTGAGCCGTTTCTACTCGAGCTGTTCGCCGACCGGGAGATCATTCAGCTCCCGTTTCAACGCTGGCTCGGCCCGTTCATCGCTCGCCGCCGAACCCCAAAGGTTCGGAAACTCTACGCGAGTATAGGGGGCGGTTCCCCAATCTTGCGCTATACCGAAGCGCAGGGGCGCGGCATGGTCTCCCGATTGGACCGGATCTCCCCGGAGACCGCACCCCACAAGTTCTACGTGGCCTTCCGCTACGCCCAGCCCAAGAGCGATGATGCCCTGCGCGCCATGAAGGCGGATGGCGTCGAGCGCGCGGTAGCCTTCACCCAGTACCCCCAGTTCTCCTGCAGTACCACGGGATCGAGCCTCAATGAGCTGTGGCGGGCGGCTGCGCGCACCGGGCTGCGCCATGCCTTCGAATGGAGCGTCATCGACCGCTGGCCGGTTCACCACGGCTTCGTCGATGCGATGACCGAGACCGTGCGGGAGGGGATGCAGCAGTTCGAGGCGGCCGATCGGGATAAAGTACTGATCCTTTTCAGCGCCCACTCGCTTCCGCTCGACGTGATCGACCGGGGAGATGCCTATCCTCAGGAGGTAGGAGCGAGCGTCCAGCGAGTGGTCGAGCAGTTGGGACGGTTGAACCCTTATATCCTGGCCTATCAATCCGACGTCGGGCCGGTGCGCTGGCTCGGGCCCAGCACTGAGCAGGTGCTCCGCCGCCTGGGTGGCCGGGGACACAAGCATGTTCTCGTCGTCCCCATCGCCTTTACCAGCGATCACATCGAGACGCTGTCCGAGCTCGATCGGGAGTACGGTGAGGTGGCACATCAGGCGGGGATCCAACACTACAAGCGGGCGCCGGCGCTGAACGACCGGCCGCTGTTCCTCGACGGGCTGGCTCAGATCGTGAGGGAGCACCTCGCCACGGGGCTACCCCACAGCAGTCAGTATCTCACCCGTTGCGCGGGATGCACCAATCCCCAATGCCGCAACATTCTCAACCCGGTAAGTCGTGGCTCCCAGCTCCCGACTCATTCTGCCGAAGGTCTCGGCTGACGGGGTACAGCACTCGGCGCACCAGGCGGTCCGCCATTTCACGCACCACTTCCCGATCCGATTCCGACAGCGACTCCAGCCGGGCGAGTGCCCAGGCGGATTCCTGCTCGGCCAACTCGACACCCAGCCGGTGCAGATCGGCGAGCTTGCCGGCCACTACCTTCCCGCGCAGCGTGACACCCAGTCTCGCCAGCTCATCCTCGATCACCTGGTGGGCATCGTCCAGGGCGATCGACGCGGCGCCTGCCGCGGGGCAGCAAAGGCGTTGAAGGTCATCGAGATCAAAGAGCTGGACCCCGGCAATCTCCCGGGCGGCGGGATCCACATTGCGGGGCACCGAGAGATCCATCACGAAGAGATCTCGATCCGGCCGGGTAGCAACCGCCTGCGAGAGCTGGGCGGCTGATACCACGGGCCGTGAGCCTCCAGTGGCCACCAGCAGGAGATCCGCCGTCTCGAGCTTCGGGGCCAACTCTTCCCAGGTTCCGCTCGCCGCCCCCCACGCCTCCGCCAGGACCTGGGTGCGGCCGGGCCGCCGGCTCAGGAGGATGACGCGCGACGCTCCCAGCTCGTGAAGGGCCCGGAGCGCTCCCTCTGCTGCCTCGCCGGCACCGAGGACGACCACTTCCCGCGATCCGATCTTTCCCCAGCGTTCTGCGATGACGTCAACGGCCGCCGAGCTCACCGAGGCCGGATGGCGGCCGAGGAAAGTCTCGCAACGCACTCGCCGTCCAGCCGCGAGTGCCGCCGACAGGATCTGATCCATCTCCCTGGTTGTGGTGCCAGCGGCGCGGGCTGCATCAAAGGCTCGCCGCACCTGTCCAAGTACCTCGGTTTCTCCCAGGATCTGCGAATCCAAACCCGCTGTAACCCTGAACAGGTGACGCACGGCCTCGAGGCCATCGTACCTGATGAGCTGGAGCGAGGAAGCCGCGCCGCGCCCCTTTGCGACCCGGCGAAACCAGGGCTCCAGATCCTCATCGCCCGCCCAGTAGAGCTCGCAGCGGTTGCAGGTGGAAAGCAAAAGCGATGAGCGGCCCGCCTTGAGCTGGTCTTCGAGCAGCACTGCGGTTTCGGCCGGAGTGAACGCAAACGGCTCGCGCTCCTCGAGGCTGGCCATATGATGGCTCACGCCAATGAGATGGAAGGAGGTGTTCGGAAGCACGTACAAGGCTAGGTGCCGGTGGTCTGGGGTTCAATCCGCAGAGCTCCGGATGTGCGGTCCGTAGGTTTACGGACCGGCGGACCCTTAAAGCTTATTCGCCGCGCCCTTCATCGTCTGCTGATAGGAATCGAGCAGTCGCCGCACTCGTGCCACGTGTTGCTTCATCTGTGATGGCGCAGGGCCGGTGGCGGATGTTCCGCTGCCGCCCCCGAGATCATCAAGAACTGAGTCGGTCAACGCTCTGAACTGTCCCGAGTCCGCGAAGCCCACCCGGTACAGGTCCGCCTGCATCGAGGTGACCAGGTCGCTCACCAGGTTCTTGTAGGCTGTCACGTTTTCGGTGCTGGTGGGGGAGCCACTGCTCATCAGGTCCAGCTGGTTTCTCACTGCGGGAATCAAGCGGGGCGCCTCCAGCTCAGAGCCGCTGTTGGTGCCTTCAAGGCCGTCCTCACGGGCACGGTCCTTGGAATCAGCGGTATAGGGGGAGGCCGACGCCGTGCCGCGGGCGCCGGTTTCGGGGGTTTCGCGCCCGCAGGCGGACAGGATGAATGCCAAGGCAAAGAGTTGAACGGGTCTCATAGGCCGCCCTCGAACGTGGGGTAAGGCTAACCCCCTGAATTAAACGGCCAGGTCCCGAGGGAAGCAGTGTTCCCGGTCACGCGGCGGACTTTCGCTTCCCCGCTTACCTCCCGAACAGCCTTCCCAGCACTCCGGTGCTGGTAGAAGCCTCCAACGCGTGTGCCAGCTCCGTCATGGATGCATGCCGTTCGGCCGGATTTACGGACAGAGCCTTCGTAATGACAGCCTCCAGCTTGGCTGGCAGGTCACCACGGACGGCCCGAAGGGGAAGCGGGGCGCCACGGAGCCGGGCGATCATGGTCTCCTGCGCGCTCTTCCCGGTGAACGGGAGCTGTGCGGTGAACAGCTCGAAAGCCAGGATTGCGAGGGCGTACACGTCGCTTCGGCCATCGAGTGGCTTGCCCCGGATCTGCTCGGGACTCATGAACTCCGGAGTTCCCAACACGATCCCGGTCGCGGTCAGCTTCACCACGTCCGGACCGGCCCGGCGTTCCTTGGCCAGGCCGAAATCCATCACCACGGCGCGGAAGCCGGTGGGCGCCTGGGCATCGGGTACCAGCATGACGTTCTCGGGCTTGAGATCTCGGTGAATGATCTGGAGCTCGTGAGCGTGGCCTAGGCCCTGGCAAACCTGGACCAGCAGGGGAATCCCTTCAGCCACCGGGAAGGCGCCCCGGCGAGTCTCGTGCTCGCTGAGCGGCTCGCCTTCGAGGTATGGCATGACCAGATAGAGCAACCCCTCGGACGTCTCTCCCAGGCGAAGGATCGGGCAGACATTGGGATGGTTGAGTCGGGTGGCGATGGTGGCTTCCCGGCGGAGACGCTCGACGGACGCCGGGTCTCGCGAAAGCCGGGGTATCAGAATCTTGACGGCCACCGACCTGCCGGTCTCGATCTCCTGCGCCTCGTAGACGTACGACATCCCTCCTTCGCCCAGCTTCCGGTTGATTCGGTAGCGCTGGTCGAGGGTCTGCCCGGTCAGGCTCGCAATCGAGGCGGTCAGGCGGTCGGGCGGGACGGCGGTAAGATCTCCGGTATCCACCGCCCTACCGTCTCTACGCCCTTCCGCCTCGGGTGCCCCTTCCACCAGGAGCGATCCGTCCTTCACACAGAATCGGGCGGGAGCGTCGTATGTGGTCTGACACCGCGGGCAGCGGCGGTTACTCAATCGCGGAACCGGTTTCGGCCATCGCTCTTGGCACGGTAGAGGTGAGTGTCGGCCAGGCGGAGGAGGGATTCCCCGTCGCTTACCCGCTCGTCGGGATAGGAAGCGATCCCGATGCTGATGGTAACCCGCACCGGCCGACCCGGTTCGCCGAAATCATGGGTCGACACCCGCCTGAGAATGCGCTCGGCGAAGTTCCGGGACTCCGCATTTGTCGTTTCGGGAAGCAGCACGACGAACTCCTCGCCGCCATAACGGGCGACAATATCGACCGACCGCTGCTCCCGTTTCAACAGGTTGGCCAGCTGTTTCAAGACCCGGTCGCCCACCAGGTGGCCGTAGGTATCGTTGATCTGCTTGAAGTTGTCGATGTCCACCATCATGCCGGTCAACATGGTGGCGTACCGGGCGGCGCGATCCATCTCCTGCTCCAGCTTTTCCATGAGCGCCCGCCGGTTGAAGCAGTTGGTCAGCGGGTCGGTCTCGGCCAGATGCCGCATCTGCTCCTGACCCAGAACAGCATTCTCCAGGTCGTACGCCCGCTCGAGAGCCGCCACCGCCGCG
>Ga0190265_10000386_pt1 | contig 33324 bp, 34 predicted proteins | sample Popmic124T_FD_133135 | JGI IMG/M metagenome (GOLD analysis project Ga0190265, IMG submission 133135) | Populus adjacent soil microbial communities from riparian zone of Indian Creek, Utah, USA - 124 T | ecosystem: Environmental > Terrestrial > Soil > Riparian zone | place: USA: Utah | collected...
CTATGCCTGCGTCATCGCCTCGGGCATGCTCGCCGCGCTCGGCGGCGCCTACCTCTCGTTCGGCTTCTCGGGCGCGTTCGCCGAGAACATGACGAAGGGCCGCGGCTTCATCGCGCTCGCAGCCCTCATCTTCGGAAACTGGCGCCCCTTCCCGACCCTGGCCGCAGCGCTCCTGTTTGGTTTCTCGAGCGCGCTCGCCCAGCGGTTGCCGGAGTACTCCGAGTCGGGCGCGACCCTCTTCCAGACCCTCCCGTACGTGCTCACGCTCATCGCGGTCGCCGGGTTCATCGGCCGCTCGATCCCGCCGGCAGCCATTGGTCGCCCTTACCGAAAGCAGTAACGGAACCCGTCCCCGGCGCAACCGGGCCGCGCGCGCCTCGCTGCTCTTCGGCGTCCTCGGCGTAGCGGTGCTCCCGGTCGCCGTGGCGATCACCGAGCGGCATGCCGATCTCGAGCTCGTCGATGCCGGGTACGCCGTTCCGGCGGCCTTCCTCTTCTCGGCCCTCGCCGTCCGCCTGGCCAGGCGGGCCCGGCGCTCTCTGGATCGCACGCTGGGGCGGATCGGCGGAGTGAAGACCGCCCGCGCCGGTCGTGTCCTCGGCTGGCTAGGCGTCTATATTGCCCTGACTGCGGCGGTGTCGCTGGGCGTGTACGCCTATCTGGAGTACGTAGCCGCGAATTAATACCGCTAAGGTCGCACCCCGGCGACGAGCGAGTTCCGTCAAACCCTCCTACAATCGAAACCCTTGTTTGAGATTGGTAACAGCCTCCGCGAGGCGCGTCTGCGCCAGGCACTCGAGTTCCCGCAGATCGAGCAGGCCACGAAGATCCGCAGCAAATACCTGCGCGCGCTCGAAGAGGAGGCGTTCGAGGTGCTGCCGGCCCAGACCTACGTCAAGGGCTTCCTGCGCTCCTACGCCGAGTATCTCGGCCTCGACGGGCAGCTCTACGTGGACGAGTTCAACTCCCGCTACGTGCGCGGGGAGGTCGAGGAGGAGGTGCCGCTCGCGCCACGGGGCGGGGGTCCCGGCTGGGGCGGCCGCCAGAGCCCGATGGCCACGAGTGCGATGCTCGTCGTCCTCGGCATCGTCGGGGTCGCCGCAGCGCTGGTGTTCGTCGCGTGGCGCTTTGGCGCCGAGCCGGCGCCGAACGTGCCGCTCCCGGGGAACGCAGTCACGCAGGCGCCTGCAAAGAGGCAAGCCCCTGCCGCTCGACTCGACGTGTCCGCCCCCCTGGGCAAGAACGCGTACCTGCAGATCTTCCGGAACTCCAGGCTCGGCAAGCCCATCTTGGAGGGCACGCTCGAGGGCGGACAGACGCGCACGGTTCGGGGGCCAAAGCTCTGGGTGTACGTCTTCGCGCCCGCCAACCTCCGCTTGCGGCTCAACGGCCGGTCCGTGGAGGTTCCCGGCCGCGGGACCGGCGGGAAACGCTGGCTCCTCGTGACGCCGAACGGCGTCACGGTTGCACCGAATCCCAGTTGAGCCCCCGAGCAGCGGTCGTCGTCACCGGCAGCGAGCTGACACGGGGCGGGCGTCAGGACGCCAACGGGCCCTTTCTCGCACGCGAGCTGGCAGCGCGCGGGCTCGAGCCGGCGCGCATCCTCGTGGTCGGGGACCGGCCGGACGAGCTGGAGGCCGCGCTCGAGGAAGGCCTCCAGGCCGACCTGCTGGTCACCTCGGGCGGGCTCGGGCCGACGCATGACGACCGGACCGTCGAGACGCTCGCCCGTGTAGCGGGCCGCGCAGTCGTCGTGGACGAGGAGCTCGAGGCTCGCATCGAGCAGTTCTCGCGCTCGTTGGCAGAACGATTCCGCCGGCCGTATGCGGAGTTCGAGGAAGGCGTCCGCAAGCAGGCCTCGCTGCCCGAGGGTGCGCTCGTGCTCGGGCTTGCGGGAACGGCCCCGGGCCTGGTCCTCGAAGTGGACGGCTCCGTGGCGATCGTGCTCCCGGGCCCTCCTGGTGAGCTGCGCCGGCTCTGGGAGAAGGCGGTAGAGGCACCCCCAGTCAAGGCTGTGTTCGACCGTGCACAAGCTCCCGCGCGGAGCGTCCTGCGCTTCTACGGAGTCACCGAGTCCGCGGTCGCACGCGCGCTCGCCGCGGCCGGCGGCGAGGAGGAGGGCGTCGAGGTCACGATCTGCGCCCACGACGGCGAGATCGAGATGCTGCTGCTCGGGGAAGGCGAGCGTGTCGCCCAGCCGCTGCGGGAGACGCTGGCGCGCCACCTCTTCGCCGAGGACGAGCGATCGGTGGCGGAGATCGTGCTGGAAGCCTGTCGCGAGCGAGGCCTCTCGCTGGCGGCCGCGGAGTCGTGCACCGGCGGCCTCGTGGCCGCACGCCTGACCTCCGTGCCCGGCTCCAGCGAGGTGTTTCGAGGCGGCACCGTCGCTTACGACGACCGGGTCAAGAAGAAGCAGCTCGGGGTTCCCGACGAAATTCTCGCCGCACACGGAGCCGTCTCGGCGGAGACCGCCGAGGCCATGGCTGTGGGTGCTCGGAGGGCGTTCGGGACCGACGTGGCCGTTTCGGTGACGGGGATCGCGGGCCCGGGAGGCGGCACGCCGGAGAAGCCGGTCGGGCTCGTTTTCCTGCACGCCCAGGGGCCTGACGGGGATAAGCGCCTCGAGATCCTGTTCCCCGGCGACCGGGAAGCGGTTCGCCGCCGCGCGACCGCCGCCGCCCTCCATCTCGTCAGGCGCCTGTTGGCACAGAGCAGTCACGAAGACGCGTGAGCTCTCTGGCTAGCGTGGGCGGTCGTGAACGCCCCCGGCTGTTCCTTGCCTTCCCGTTGCCTCACGACGCTGTCGAGCGGCTCGCCGAGTGGCAACGTCGTGAGCTCACGGATGGCCGCATCGTTCCGCCCGAGAACCTGCACGTCACGCTCGCCTTCCTCGGAGCGCGGCCGGCCGCGGAGCTCGACGCCATCGCAGGCGCGCTGCGAGAGGCCACTGGCGGAGTGGGTGAGAAGCCCGTGCTCACGCCGGAGCGCTACCGCGAGACGCGGTCGGTAGGCATGGTGGTCTGCAGCGACGAGGAAGGCCGAGCGACGAGGATCGCGGAGGATGTGTTCGAGCGGCTCGAGCGACTCGAGGTCTACCAGCGCGAGCGGCGGCGCTGGCTTCCGCACATCACCGTCCTGCGGTTCCGCGAGCGACCGCGGCTCGACCCGCCGCCTCCCGCCCTGGGGCCGGTCAGGCTGTCCGAGGCTGCTGTTTATATATCGGTGCTGCGCCCGTCAGGGGCTCAGTACGACGTCCTCGAATCGGTTGCCCTAGGAGGTTGATGGGAGTGGAGCGCGAACAAGCCCTGGACATGGCACTCGGCCAGATCGAGCGCCAGTACGGCAAGGGATCGGTCATGCGCATGAACGACCAGGCGCATGTCACCACCGGGTCGGTGTCAACCGGCTCGCTCTCGCTCGACCTCGCGCTCGGGGTCGGCGGCCTACCTCGTGGGCGTGTCGTCGAGGTCTTCGGTCCGGAGTCGTCGGGGAAGACCACGCTCACCTACCACGTGATCGCCGAGGCGCAGCGGCGAGGCGGTATCTGCGCGTTCATCGACGCCGAGCACGCGATGGACCCGCAGTACGCGCGCCGCATCGGCGTCAACATCGACGAGCTGCTGGTCTCCCAGCCCGACCACGGCGAGCAGGCGCTCGAGATCACGGAGCTACTCATTCGCTCCGGCGCGCTCGACGTCGTCGCGATCGACTCCGTCGCCGCGCTGACGCCGAAGGCCGAGATCGAAGGCGAGATGGGGGACAGCCACGTCGGCCTCCAGGCTCGGCTGATGAGCCAAGCCCTGCGCAAGCTGGCCGGAACCCTCAACCGCACCGACACGATCTGCCTCTTCACGAACCAGCTTCGCGAGAAGATCGGGGTCATGTTCGGCTCGCCCGAGACGACTCCGGGCGGCCGCGCGCTCAAGTTCTACTCCTCGGTCCGGCTTGACATGCGCCGCATCGAGACACTGAAGGACGGCGTCGAGGCGATCGGCAATCGCGTCCGCGTGAAGGTCGTGAAGAACAAGGTGGCGCCACCCTTCAAGCAGGCCGAGTTCGACATCATCTACGGCTCAGGAATCTCCTGGGAGGGCACGGTCCTCGAGGCTGCGCTCGAGCGGAAGATCGTCCAGAAGTCGGGCTCGTACTTCAGTTTCGGCGACGAGCGGCTCGGTCAGGGGCGCCAGAACGCAGCAGCGTTCCTGCGTGAGCATCCCGACGTGTCCGACAACATCGTGCACGGCATCCAGGCGCAGCTGGGGTCGGAGAACATCGCCTCGGCGCGACTGCTGCCGGTGGCCGAGCCCGGCCCGGCGGAGAAGAAGGAAAAAGCGAAGGAGAAGGAAGCTGTCATCGCAGAGGTCGCTGCCACCGGTTAACGGCACCCGGCCCGAGGTGACCGCACTGCGGGGCGCGCCTCGCGGACGAGTGAAGGTCGAGCTCGACGGCGCTCCGTGGCGGACGGTTCCCATCGACGTCGTCCTGGCGGCCGGGCTCCATGTCGGACTGACGCTGGATCGCGAGCGGCTGCGAATCGTGCGCCGCGAGCTTCGCTCGCGGGAGGCGCTTTCGAAAGCGGCCAGGCTTCTCGCCCGGCGCGACCTTTCGGAACAAGGCCTGGGCGATGAGCTGGAGCGGCGCCGAGTGGCGCCCGCGGCGCGACGCGAGACGATCTCGAGACTGCTCGCAGCGGGTGCGGTCGACGACGAGCGCCTGGCGACGAGCCGTGCTGAGCTGCAGGCAGCCCGGGGAGGGGGCGATGCGCTGATCCGCGCCGATCTCGAGTCCCGGGGCCTGGATCCGCGTCTCGTCGCGCGGACACTCGAGGGGCTCGACCGCGAGTACGAGCGAGCCCGCAGGATCGTCAGCGCCCGAGGAGCCGGCCCCGCGACGGCCCGCTATCTCGCCCGCAAGGGATTCGGTGAGGACGCGGTCGAGGCCGCGTTCGACGGTTACGTTGCGGACAGCGGTTAACGCGAGTTACTATGTGCGAGCTTCATTCGAAACTTTTTGCCTGCACAAGCGCATTTTCCGAATCTAATTGAGCGACCGAACCGACCAACAACTACTCATGGCAGACAAAAGAGGAGCTCCAGAGACGCGCTGACGGCGAGGAAGTAGCCGTGCTCGCGGCGGTCCCTGGGGCCGTCTGCCGATTCGGAAAAAACGCCGCGCAGGCAAGGGTGGCGGGTGAGCCCCGCTCGGTGTACGAGCGGGCCAACCGACCCAACCAGGAGCTCCCATGCTCATCGTCGCGGCTCTTCTCATCGGACTTCTCGTCGCCGCCGCGGCCGCCGTTCTCGCCCTGCGCCTTCTGGGCGCCTCGCGCCTGGGCGCGGCCCACAGGGCCCGCGAGCTACTCCTCAAAGAGGCCAACCTTGAGGCCGAGACGATCAAGCGGGAGGCCGGAATCGCGGCGCGCGAGGAGGTCACTGCGCTGCGCTCCGACGTCCAGCGCGAGGTTCAAGAGCAGCGGGCCCGGATCACGAAGATCGAAGAGCGAGCGCTGGCGCGGGAGGACGAGGTCGGAACGCGGCTGAAGGAGCTGGACCGTCGCGAGCAGGGGCTGAGCGACCGCGAGACGCACATCCGGGAGCTCCAGGAGGACCTGAAGACCGCGAAGGACGAGCAGTTCGCCGAGCTCGAACGAGTCGCGGGCATGACCGTCAACGAGGCGAAGGCGACGCTGCTCGAGCGCTCGGAGGAGCTGATCAAGCACGACCTCGGCCGGCGGGTGCGCCAACTCGAGGAAGAGGCACAGACAGAGGCGAAGCGCCGGGCCAGGAACCTCGTCGCCGATGCGCTCCAGCGCGTGGCGGCAAGCCACGCAGCGGAGACGACGTCATCGCTGATCGAGCTTCCCTCGGACGACATGAAGGGTCGGATCATCGGCCGCGAGGGGCGAAACATCCGGGCGCTGGAGCATCTGACCGGCGTCGACGTGATCGTCGACGACACGCCCCAGGCCGTCGTCCTCTCGTCGTTCGACCCCATTCGCCGCGAGATTGCCAAGATGACGCTCCTGAAGCTCGTCGAGGACGGCCGCATCCACCCGGCGCGGATTGAGGAGATGTATTACCTCTCGAAGGCCGAGATCGACGATCACATCCGCCATGCGGGCGAGCAAGCCGTGTTCGAGGCGAACTGCGGTGAGTTCAACGACGAGGTGGTCAAGCTCCTCGGACGGCTGAACTTCCGGACGAGCTACGGCCAGAACGTGCTCAAGCACACGCTGGAAGTGGTTCACCTCGCGGGACTGATGGCGACGGAGCTGCAGGCGAACGTGAAGACGGCGAAGCGCGCCGCCGTGCTGCACGATGTCGGCAAGGCGCTGACGCACGAGGTCGAGGGCTCACACGCCGCGATCTCGACCCAGTACGCGCGGCGGTACGGCGAGTCGCCCGGCGTCATCCACGCCGTTGAAGCTCACCACTACGAGGTACAGCCACAGACGGTCGAGGCCGTCCTGCTGATTGCGGCCGACGCGGTCTCTGGCGCGCGGCCCGGTGCGCGTGGCGACAGCCTCGAGAACTACATCAAGCGCCTCACGGCGCTCGAGGACATCGCGACGAAGCGGGAAGGCGTCGAGAAGGCCTATGCCCTGCAGGCGGGGCGGGAGATCCGCGTAATCGTCAAGCCGACGGAGATCGACGATGACCAGGCGGCGCTCCTGTCACACGAGATCGCCCGCGACATCGAGACGGAGCTCGAGTACCCGGGCCAGATCAAGGTCACGGTCATACGCGAATCGCGCGCGGTCGAGTTCGCCAAATAGCAGCGGTACAGTTTCGGCCGTGAAGCGGTACCACGTCACGACGTTCGGCTGCCAGATGAACGCTCACGACTCCGAGCGGATCAAAGGCATGCTCGAGGAGCTGGGGCTGGGGGAGGCGCCGTCGCAGGACGAGGCCGACGTGCTCGTCTTCAACACCTGCACCATCCGCGAGAAGCCCGATCTGCGCTTCGCCGCGCGCATCGCGCAGGCACGCGCCCTCAAGGAGCGCGACGGGGACAAGGTGATCGCCGTCGGCGGCTGCTATGCGGAGGCTCAGCGGGAGCGCCTGTTCGACCTCTATCCGTTCGTCGACGTCGCCTTCGGGCCTGGCTCCATCGCACACCTCGGCGAGTGGCTGGGGGCCGGGGGAGAGGCGCCGCGCTCGAGCTTCGGCATCGGCGACGAACGGTCGTTTGCCGCCGGCCTCGCCGCGCACCGCGAGCGGCGCTTCCAGGCGTGGGTGCAGGTCTCCATGGGCTGCAACTCCGTGTGCTCGTACTGCATCGTCCCGAAGGTTCGAGGGCGGGAGGTCAGCCGCCGGCCCGGGGCGATCCTGGCCGAGGTGACCCAGCTCGCGGATCAGGGCGTTCGCGAGCTGACGCTGCTCGGCCAGAACGTGAACTCGTGGGGCAGGGATCTGCTGCCGGACATCAAGACCGACTTCGGCGAGCTGCTCCGTGCCTGCGACGCGGTTCCGGGAATCGACCGTATCCGCTTCACGAGCCCGCACCCCAAGGACTTCCGGCGCGAGGTGATCGCCGCCATGGCGGAGTGCGATGCGGTTTGCGAGCACGCGCATCTGCCGCTCCAATCGGGCTCGACACGCATTCTGAAGGCGATGAAGCGGACGTACAGCCGCGAGCGCTATCTCCGGCTCGTGGACGAGATGCGCGCTGGGATCCCCGACCTCGCCCTGACCACGGACATCATCGTCGGCTTCCCGGGCGAGACCGAAGCGGATTTCGAAGAGACGCTGGAGGTCGTCGAGGAAGTCGGGTACGACAGCGCGTTCACGTTCGTGTTCTCTCCCCGCGGCGGCACGGACGCGGCGACCATGCCGGACCAGGTGCCGGAGGATGTCAAGCAACAGCGCATCGAGCGGCTCGTCGACCTCGTGCAGCGGGTCGCGCACGACCGCAACCAGGCGCGGGTGGGACGCGTCGAGCAGGTTCTCGTCGAAGGCCGGAGCCGCACCGATTCCTCGCTCCTTCGAGGCCGCACCCGCCGCAACACGACCGTGAACTTCACCGGCTCGGCTGCCCCGGGCGAGCTGGTCGACGTCCGGATCGACCGCGCCACTTCGACGACGCTCCGTGGCACCTTGCGCGCGGCCGTCGCCGCCTGATGGCCATCCATCAGCGCGAGCTCGCCTGGGATGGCGTGCTGAACGCAAGGGACCTCGGAGGCCATCGCACGGAGGACGGCGCTGAGACTCGCTACGGCAGCGTCGTGCGGGCCGACAGTGTTCGCCGGCTGACCGACGCCGGCTGGGCTGCATTACTCGATTACGGCATCCGTACGGTCGTCGACCTGCGCGGTGACCACGAGATGGACGAGGACGCGCCTGCCCACGTCGACGTCGAAGTGGTGCACGTCCCGTTCATGGAGGCGAACGATCGAGAGTTCGACGAGATCCAGGAGGAGGTCGAGGCGGCGGCGCAAGCAGCGCCGGATGTGGCGGCCGCGACCAGGGACGTCTACCTGATCTTCCTCGAGCACTTCAAGAGGAATGTTGCGGCGGGGATCCGCGCGGTTGCGCAGGCACCTGAAGGAGGCGTCGTCGTCCACTGCGTTGGTGGCAAGGACCGGACTGGGCTCCTGACGGCATTTTTGCTGCACCTCGCCGGCGTGGACGTGGAGCAGATCGCGGCTGACTATGCGCTCAGCGAGGAGCGTCTCAAGCCGCGCCACGAGGAGTGGTTTGCGCAGGCCGAGACAGAGGCCGAGCTCGAGCGACTCCGACGCATAGCGCAGACTCCGGCCGAGTCGATCGTCGGCGTCTTCGAGGAGCTGGAGAGCCGCTACGGGAGCGTCGAGGGCTACCTGCGCTCGGGCGGCCTCGGCCACGAGGACCTCGCACGCGCACGCGCGCGCCTCCGTGAGTAACGGGGTCGTCCTGGCCCTCTTCGGGCCGACCGCCTCGGGAAAGACGGCGGTTGCGGAATCGCTGGCGGCGCGGATCTCGGCCGAGATCGTCTCCGCCGACTCGATGCAGGTGTACCGCGGCCTGCCGATCCTGACGGCCCAGCCGCACGAGCCGACCCGGCTCGTGGCGATCTGGGAGCTCGATCACGACGCGTCGGTGGGGGAGTACCAGTCCCTGGCCCACGAGGCCATCGACGAGATTCACGCCGCCGGCAAGACTCCGATCGTGGTCGGGGGCACCGGGCTGTACTTTCGAGCTGCGCTGGCCGACCTCGAGCTGCCTCCGGCGCCGAAGCCGGGTGCCCGGGAGCGCTGGGAGACGCTCTACGACGCCGAAGGCGGCGAACGGGCCCACGAGCTCCTCTCCGAGCGGGACCCGGCAACGGCTGCGGCCGTCCATCCAAACGACCGGCGCCGAGTCGTGCGTGCGCTCGAGCTGGCCGAGGCCGGAGCCTCCTTGCGCCCGGGGCGGAACCGCCTCTGGACGGAGGAGACACGACACCCGACCGTCGTGTTCGGGCTCGACCTTCCCAGAGAGGAGCTCGACCGCCGCATCGAGGCACGCGCGCGGGAGATGTTCGCCAGGGGAGCCCGCGTCGAGGTGGAGCGCGCCACGCAGGGCGCCCTCTCGGACACGGCCCGCTACGCCCTGGGCCTTGCGGAGCTGGCAGAGCAGCGAGACGACAAGGTGGCGCTCGAGGCCCTGATTCGCCGCACGAAGCGCTACGCGTCGTACCAGCGCAAATGGATGCGGCGCATTCCGGGCCTTGTTAGCCTGACCGCGGATCGCCCTCCGGGCGAGGTCGCCGATGAACTTCTCCAAGTGGCACGGGCTCGGCAACGATTACCTGCTGGTCGAGCGGGCTGAGCTTGCCTTCCCGCTGACGCCAGAGCGGGTCCAGAAGCTGTGCAACTACCACTTCGGCGTGGGCTCCGACGGAATCGTCGAGGTCACCTCTACGAATGCGGATAGTGCCTCAGTCGTGATCTGGAACCCCGACGGCTCGACCGCCGAGCTCTCCGGCAACGGGACGCGGATCGCAGCGCGTTGGCTCGCCCGCCGTAGCGGCTCTGGCGAGGTCCGGATCCACGTCGGGCTGCGCGAGGTGGTCGCCACGATGCGCGACGGCAAGCAGGTCGAGATGGAAATGGGCACAGTCGAGGTATTCCTGCCGGAGACGATCGAGGTCGCCGATGAGCCCATCGAAATCGTCCCGGTGATAGTCGGCAACCCGCATGCAGTCATCCGCCGCGAGCCGGAACGTCACGAGCTCCTGCGCCTGGGGCCGCTGGTCGAGAACCACGAGCGTTTCCCCTTCCGCACGAACGTCCAGTTGGTTCGCGTCGACGGGCCGCACGACGTGCGGGTCGGCGTCTGGGAGCGTGGAGCAGGGGAGACACTCTCCTCTGGAACGAGCGCGGTCGCGGTCGCGGCCGCCGCCGTGCAATACGGCTGGTGCAAGAGTCCCGTCACCGTGCATCTGGCCGGCGGCGATCTCGAGGTCACGCTCGACGAGGACATGAATGCCTGTCTGATCGGCCCCGCAGAAGAGATCTGCAGCATCCAGCTTTCGGAGGAGCTCGAGCTGTGAAGTTCGCGAGCCGACTGGACGCGGTCCCGCCCTACCTCTTCGCCGAGCTCGAGCGCAAGATCGAGGAGCGCGAACAGGCCGGCATCGACGTCATCAGCCTGGGTATCGGCGACCCCGATCTCCCGACACCGGCAGCGGTGATCGAGGCCATGGCGGAAGCAGTTCGCGACTCGGCGACCCACCAGTACCCCTCGAACCGCGGGATGACCGCCTTCCGGGAGGCCGTGGCCGGCTTCTACGCCGAGCGGTTCGGTGTGACAATCGATCCCGAGACCGAGGTCATCCCCGTGCTCGGGGGCAAGGAGGGCGTCGCTCACGTTGCCCTGGCGACGCTCGACCCGGGCGACACGGCGCTGGCGCCCGACCCGGGCTACCCGCCCTACACGTCCGGCCCGGTGTTCTCCGGCGCCAACGTCCACTACCTGCCGCTGGCGGAAGAGAACGGGTTCCTCCCCGACCTGGAGACCGCGCCCGAGGCCAGGCTTCTGTACCTCAACTACCCGAACAACCCGACCGGAGCGACCGTCGAGGTCGACTTCTTCGAGGGCGCAGTCGCGTTCGGGCGCGAGCGCGACCTGATCGTCGTCCACGACAATGCGTACTCGGAGATCACGTTCGACGGGTTCCAGGCGCCAAGCTTCCTCGAGGCCGAGGGAGCCAAGGACGTCGGCGTCGAGATCTTTTCGCTGTCGAAGGGCTGGAACATGACCGGCTGGCGCGCTGGTTGGATCGCGGGAAACGCCGGGGTCGTCGAGCGCTATCGCCACCTGAAGACAAACCTCGACTCCGGGATGTTCGATGCCATCCAGCGCGCGGCGATCGCAGCGCTCACGGAGGCGCGCGACTTCCCTCGCGAGATGTCCCAGATCTACCAGCGGCGCCGCGATCTCGTGGCCAACGGGTTGCAGGCGATCGGGTTGCACGTCGAACCGCCGCGGGCGACTCCCTACTTCTGGGCTCGCGTTCCCGAAGGCCACACGTCGGCCTCGTTTGCCGAGCTCGTCCTCGATCGCGCCAACGTCGTGATTTCCCCGGGCGGGGCCTACGGCCCGAGCGGCGAGGGCTTCGTCCGCATCTCCCTCACCGTCGCCGACGATCGCCTCGAAGAGGCCTTTGGCCGTATCGCATCGTCGCTCGCCATAATTCAGTCGTGACACGCCAGCCGGATCCCGCCCCGGGCGCGGAGCCTGAGCGGGGATTCATTGTCGCCGTGCTGGCTCCTGGGGTCGACGAAGCCGACGAGCTCGGAGAGCTACGTGAGCTCTCGCGTGCGGCCGGCGTCGAGCCTGTCGGCGAGCTCGTCCAGCGCCGCCCGAAACCCGATCAGCGCAGCTACGTAGGCAAGGGGAAGCTCGACGAGCTGCAAGCGCAGTTCAAGGAGGCTCGGGCCGAGTCCCTGCTCGTCGACGACGAGCTCAGTCCCGCCCAGCAGCGCCGCCTCGAGGACGCGCTGACCACACGGGTCGTCGATCGCACCCAGCTGATCCTCGACATCTTCGCCCAGCATGCACGCAGCGCCGAGGGCAAGCTCCAAGTCGAGCTCGCTCAGCTCGAATACAACCTTCCGCGCATGCGGGGGATGTGGCAGCACCTCGAGCGGCTCGGCGGCGGCCTGGGAAACGTCGGTGGCGGCGTGGGTACCCGTGGCCCTGGTGAGTCGCAGCTCGAGACCGACCGGCGCCTGGCCGGCCGGCGCATCACCCTCCTGCGCCGCCGGCTGAAGGAGCTCAGCAAGCAGCGCGCGACGAGGCGGAAGGAGCGCGAGCGCTCGCAGACGCCGACGGTCGCCCTCGCGGGCTACACGAACGTCGGCAAGTCCACGCTCCTCAACCGCCTCACCGATGCGGACGCGTCCGTGAACGACAGGCTCTTCGAGACGCTCGATCCGACTACTAGGGGGTTCGAGCACGACGGCCGGAAGTACCTGGTGACCGATACGGTCGGCTTTATCCGCCGTCTCCCGCACCAGTTGGTCGAGGGCTTCGCGGCCACGCTGGAGGAGACGTTGACGGCCGATCTCATCCTGCACGTCGTCGACGCCTCCGCGCCCGACGAGCAGCTGGAGGCGATGGCAGAGGCCGTGGCCTCGGTGCTGGCTGAGATCGGCGCCGACGAGCTCCCGATCCTGCACGTGCTCAACAAGATCGACCGCGTCGACACGCCAGGCCGTCGCAGGCTCTCCAATCGCTTCTCAGGGGCGACGCAGGTCTCCGCGCAGACTGGGGAGGGAATCGACGAGTTGCGGGCGCAGATCGCCGACCAGTTCGCCGAGCGCTTCGAGATGGTGCGGCTGCTCCTACCGTATGAAGACGGCGGCAAGCTCGCAGAGCTGTACGAGCTCGGGGCGCCGATCGACGAGCGGGAGGACGGCCCTGACGGGGTTCTGGTGCGAGCGCGGCTCCCGCGGCGCGCGCTCCTCCGCTTCGCCCCGTACCTGGTGGCCGAGTCGGAGCACACGCCGAACGGGGCAACGCCTTGACGCGCCTCGGGGTCCGGCGGCTGCATGAGGACGCCGTGGTGCCGGATCGCGCCTACGAGGGAGACGCAGGGCTGGACCTCGCCGCCTGCGAGCGGCACGAGCTCGGCCCGGGGGAGAGGGCGGTCGTCGGGACCGGGCTGGCCGTCGAGATTCCGGCCGGATACGCGGGCTTCGTCCAGCCGCGGTCCGGGCTCGCCGCCAAGCACGGGATCACGATCCTCAACACCCCGGGCCTCGTCGACTCCGGCTATCGCGGCGAGGTACGCATCATCTTGCTCAACACTGACCAAACGGAGACCTTCGTCGTCGAGCCAGGAATGCGAATCGCACAGCTTGTCGTTCAGGCGGTGGAAGCCGTTGAGCTGGAGGAGGTTGGAGAGCTCGCGCAGAGCGAGCGCGGGGCTCGTGGGTTCGGCTCGTCGTCAGGCGTCGGGAATTGAACACGAGCGTGTCGACCGGTCATTTCCGACGGACGCACGGGCTAAGTCCGCGCGTCCTGGAGGCGGCACCGCAAGCGGTGCCTCAGGTCTGATGTCGACCGAACCGCGCATCCGGGTCTCCGCCATCCTCCGTTGGGGCGGTCGCATCCTGCTGTGCCGGCACGAGAAGGCCGACCGTCAGTACTGGCTGCTGCCAGGCGGAGGTGTGAACTCCGGAGAGAGCCTGACCCGCGCGCTGCACCGCGAGCTCGCCGAGGAGATAGGCATTTCGGATCAGCTACCCGTGGAAGGGCCTGTCGCGATCGTCGACTCGATCGCGCCGCAGCGCAGCTTCGCGCAGAAGCACGTCGTGCACATCATCTTCTCGGGAGACCTGGAAGGTCGCTCGCTGGAGCAGGTGACGTCGAAGGACGCAGCCGTTCGCGGCCACCGGCTCTTTGCCGTCGGCGAGCTGGACGACGTGGTGCTCCATCCGCCGATCCAGCGGTTCCTGACGCGCTGGCGCCCGGGCGACCCGGTCGTGTACCTCGGGCCCCTTTGGGCGCCCTAGAACCTGCCGCCGCGCTCGTGGGCGCGGGCTGACGAGACTGCGTGCGCCTCGCCTTCCAGCCCGTCGGATAGCTCCTCGAGGCCCGGAGCCTCGCCCAGGCGATGGGCAAGAGCCTGCGCGAGCAGCCAGTCCGCGAGCCACGGGTTGCGCGGGAGCAGCGGGCCGTGCAGGTAGGTCCCGATGGCCCTCCCTACGCGACAGCCCTCGAAGCCGCTCTCGCCGTCGTTGCCGAACCCTGCGACCACCCGGCCAAGCGGTTCCGCCCCCTTGTCGAGGTACGTCCGGCCGGCGTGGTTCTCGAAACCGGCGAGCGTGCGGGGTGCTCCGGGCTCCAGCTCGCACTCGAGCAAGACGTCTCCAATCATGCGCCGCTCGCCGGCCACCGTGTGCAACGGAAAGAGGCCGACGCCGGGCAGCTCGGCTCCGGACCGGTCACGGTAGAACTGCCCGAGCAGCTGGTAGCCCCCGCAGACCGCGAGCAGCGCGGCGCCCGTCTCCACCGCTGCCTTGACGCTCTCGCCCTTGGCGGCGAGATCCGGCGCTATCAGCGCCTGCTCCCGGTCCTGCCCGCCTCCGATGTAGAGCAGGTCATGAGCACCGGGGCGCACCTCGTCTCCCGGGCCTACCTCCTCGACTTCGAGCTCGATGCCACGCCAAGCGGCACGCCTCTCGAAGACGGCGATGTTGCCGCGGTCGGCGTAGATGTTCAGGTAGTCCGGATAGAGGTGCCCGATGACGACCTTCATGCGGCCCGCTCCCAGTAGGGGCGCACGAAGCCCCGCTCGGCGACGATCTTTCGCAGAGCCAGCATCGCCGTGTACGTGGGCAGGACGACGAGCTCTCCGCCCGGCTTGGTCAGAGCAAGGCCCCGGTCGAGCGCGCGTCCGAGGTCGGTCTCCAGCTCCACCGCGTCGGCCGGGAACCCGCCGTACTTGGCGCGCAGAGCGAGCTCGGCGGCTCGCTCTCCGGTCGCGACGAGGCGTTCCAGGCCGTCAAAGAGCGGCTCGAAGTCCACGTCCCAGATCCAGGACACGTCGCGGCCGTCGGCGATTTCATCATTCAGCGCGATGACGGCCAGCCGCGGGGGGCCGCCGGTGACGAGGGTACGGATGGCCTCGTTGGCTCCGGCGGGGTTCTTGACCAGGAGCACGAGGAGCCGCTTGTCGCCGACCTCGATGCGCTCGAAGCGGCCGAAAGCGGCGCTGAAGCGGTCGAGCCCGGCCTCGACCTCGTCCAGTGTCGCGCCAAGCGTGATCGAGAGAGTGGCGGCCGCAACCGCGTTGTAGACGTTGTAGAGCCCGGGCACCCGCAGGCGGATGCTGCGAGTCGCCTCGCGCGTGACCAGATCGAACGCGACGCCGTCCAGGCCATCGAGCTCAATGTTGCGGGCGGCCACGTCTAGGTGGGGTCGCGCATGGCCGCAGTTGTCGCAGCGGTAGTCGCCGAGGTGGCCGACATACGCAGCCGCATACCGATACGGCCTCCCGCACACGAGACACCACTTGGAGTCCGCGGCGTGCGTGAGCTGGGACGGGCCATGCCTGGGATCGTCGAGGCCGAAGACGACCGCGCCGGGGCGCTCGCGCGCCAGATCGCCGACCTGGGGGTCGTCGCCGTTTGCCAGGAGAACCGTAGATTCCGGCAGCTCGCGCACTGCTGAGCGCCAGCGCTCGGCGATCAGCTCCAATTCGCCGTAGCGGTCGAGCTGGTCTCGAAACAGGTTTCCCAGGCAAACCGCTCGCGGCTGGACACGTTGCGCGACCTCGGGAAAGGCGCCCTCGTCCACTTCAAAGAGGCCGAGCTCCGCGCCGCTCTCGGCGAGCAGCGTCGACGCGATGCCCGAGACGAGGTTGGCACCCGAGCGGTTATGAGCAAGATGCGCCCGCGAGGCGAGGATCTCGGCGGTCATCGCCGCGGTCGTCGTCTTGCCGTTCGTGGCCGAGATCAGCGCCGAGCCGAGCGGGAGCCGGGCTGCGAGCCGATCGACCGCACTGGGGTCGAGCATCGCGAGCAGCTTCCCGGGCACCGTCGTCCCGCCGCCGGCACCGACGAGCCTGGACAGTCCCGCAGCGGCGCGCGCAGCGGCGATTCCCGCAATCAGAGGGACGCGCGGACGCACGTCCTGAGCCTATCCCGAAACATGAACGACTCACCGCCCCACTGGGGAGTCGTTCTCAAGTCGTCAGCACCAACGGCACGAAAGTCAGCGGCGTAGGCATGAAAAGTCCTGGTGCTCTTCGTCACGGAAAGTGCGGAGCACTTTCCGTGAGTCCGGCTCCCGCGGAGCCGGACCTTGACCGTATCCCGTAACTCAGGGAGGGTGCCGCATCCCTTGATCGAGTGATTTTTGCCTGCTCGCGGGCGGGTTCTCCCCTTAAAGGGTGATGAGTGACCCCCAGCACGAATCTACGGTCAGCCCGGATTTCAAATGGGTAACTGCGGATTTGCGCGCTGTGGCGCGGAAAGGGAGTGGAATGTCTAGAGATACCAGCGGCGCCGGCGGGCAAGTGCGCTCGAGTGCCCTTTGGGGAACGGGGAACCGCGGCGGCGACTCTCGTGCCAATGCCCTCTGGGGCAAGGGCGGGCGTGGCTTTGCGGCGTTCATGCTCGTTCTGGTTGCAACGGCGGTCCCGCTCGCGGGGGCCGGCAAGGGCAACAACGATCACAAGCCTCTCTTCACGGCGACGTATGTCGATCCGTACCTGAAGGCGAAGGCGGCCATGGAGCCGAACTCGCTCGTTCAGGTGATCATCCAGAGCTCCGAGGACGTCAATGAGGCGCGTGACGCCTACAGGGACGTGGCACGGACGGACAACGAAACGCTGAAGGGCAAGTACAAGTTCGTCAACGCGGTCGCGGTGACCCTGAAGGCGAAGAAGGTCTCGGTCCTGGCCAAGAAGCCCGGCCTGATCATCACGCACGACTCGGGGGTCAAGCTGTCCGGCTCCGTTGTGAGCTCGACGCAGCTGTGGCCGACCGCGTCGGGTGTGCGCCCATTCTGGTCGGACGCAGAGTTCACGTCGGCGAACACGCCGACCATTGCCATCGTCGACTCCGGCGTCGACAAGAACAGGCCCGACTTCGACATGGGTGCCCGTGTGATCAAGGACGTCACTCTGACGACCCTGCCCAACAACTCGCCTGGCGACGGCCGCGGCCACGGAACGTTCGTGGCCGGTATCGCAGCGGGTAGCGCCCCGGGTTACGCCGGCGCCGCCCCCCAGGCGAAGGTCATCTCGCTGGACGTCATGGACGACAGCGGCATGGCGAGGACAAGCGACGTGATCGCGGCTGCCGAGTGGATCTACAACAACCGCTCGCAGTACAACATCCGCGTCGCCAACTTCTCGCTGCACTCGACGACGCCGAGCAACTTCACAAAGGACCCGCTCGACAGAGCTGTCGAGAAGCTCTGGTTCAGCAACGTGGTCGTCGTCGTGGCTGCCGGGAACTACGGCAAGCCCGACGGGCCGAGCGGCGTTCCGTTCGCCCCCGGCAACGATCCGTTCGTGATCACGGTCGGCGCCATCGACCTCGAGGGCTCGACGAACCCAAGGCACCACGAGTCTCCGTCCTGGTCGGCCTACGGGACGACGCTGGACGGGTTCCGCAAGCCGGAGATCTCGGCTGCGGGGCGGTACATGATCGGCCCGGTGCCGGTGGGCGCAACGCTGAAGCTGGCGAAGCCCGAGAACATCGTCGCCCCGACCTACATGCGACTCTCGGGGACGTCGTTTGCGGCACCGATCGTCGCGGGCGCGGCGGCTCAGATCCTGGCCCGGCACCCGAGCTGGACGCCCGACCAGGTGAAAGGCGCGATGATGCAGCGGGCTCGGTACGTGCCCGAGGAAGGCTTGACGGGTGCAGCCGGCGTGGGCGAGATCAACGCCTCACGGTCGGCCGGTCTCACCAGGCCCGGCAACCCGAACCTGGCGCTCAACCGGTTCGTCGTTCCCGATCCGACGGGCGTCAAGGCGCCTGCGTTCGACGCGGCGAGCTGGACGGACGTCGCCAAGGGGAACGCTTCCTGGGACTCGGCTTCCTGGGCAGACGTCACCTGGAGCGACGCCTCTTGGTCGTCTGTGACCTGGAGCGACGTCACCTGGAGCGATGTGACCTGGAGCGACGTGACCTGGAGCGATGTGCTCGCGGCGGAAGATCTCGCCCACGAGGACAACGCCGAGGGCGAGGTCATCTCTCCGACGGGCGACTACGTCCTGACTCCGGAGCAAGAGGCGGCTGCCGCTGCCGATCCGGACCTCGACATCCCGGACCTACCGGAGTCACTGGCACCACTTCCACTCCCTTAACCCGGACCACGTGAGTCGGGGCCGGCCCTTGTGGCCGGCCCCGGGTCTCACTCGGATGGGGGATGCCAGCCGCATGCCGTCTACCTACTTTGAGCGTGGGTCTTACGTTCTGCGGCCCCTTACGCAGGGACAAGGAGACATTGGACACATGCGGTATGAGCGAGGATCTGTGAGGCTCCGGTGAGCGCGATTCCGAGCGAGCTCGCGTTCGGCCGCGGCCCTAGCTCGAGCGACGGGGGTAGAACCCGCCTCTCGACACCGGCTCTCGTATATCTGGTCGTGATCGCGCTGGCGGCCGGAGCTGCAGCCATCCCGGTGATGGGTCGGCTCCAGCACGAGCAGCAGACCGTGCGCCTGTGGTTGACGTTCATTCTGCTCGCTACGGCGACCGCGCTCGCGCAGGTGCTTCTCGTCAAGACGCCGAGGAACCAGTCGTACCACGCGACGATGGTGTTCCTCCTCCCGTCTGTGCTCCTCCTTCCTCCGGAGCTGGTCGTGCTGGTCGCAATCGCTCAGCACATCCCGGCCTGGCTGAAGAACCGAACGGCCTGGTACATCGAGTCGTTCAACATTTGCAACCACATCCTCGCCTCGCTTGCAGCGTGGGGGAGTGCGCGGCTCGTCCTGCGCGGCGACGAGCTCGTCGCGAACAGTGACCTGCGATTTGCGCTCGCCGGCTGCGCGGCCTCAATCGTCCTCGTCGGCCTGAACCACGCACTGCTCGCTCCGATGCTCATGCTCGCGCGCGGCCACTCGATCAAGGATTCGGGGCTCTTCTCGTTCCACGGGCTCTCAACGGAGCTGGTGCTATCGGCACTCGGTGTCGTACTCGCGACGTTCTGGAACCTCAATCCCTGGCTGATCCCCTTTGCGATCGCCCCGGTACTCCTCATCCACCGGTCGCTGAGCGTCCCTCAGCTCGAGGCCGAGGCGCGGGTCGACCCCAAGACCGGCCTTTTCAACGCGCGCCACTTCGGCGTCGCGCTGGCGGAGGAGATCGCGCGCGCGCACCGCTTCGACCGGCCCTTCGCGCTGATCATGGCCGACCTCGATCTGCTCCGCGACATCAACAACTCCTACGGCCACCTCGCCGGCGACGCCGTGCTCAAAGGCATCGCCGAGGTCTTCCGCCTGCAGTTGCGCCATTACGACGTCCCGGCGCGCTTCGGCGGTGAGGAGTTCAGCATCCTGCTTCCCGAGACGGACACAGAGGAGGCGCTCGAGATCGCGGAGCGCATCCGTGCGGCAGTTGCCGCGCGGGCCTTCGACGTCGAAACGTCGAGCCAGCCGATTCGTGCGACGATTTCGCTCGGCGTCGCCAGCTTCCCCCGGGACGGAGCGGACGCCAACGAGCTCATCCACCAGGCAGACCTTGCCGTCTACCGGGCAAAGCTCCAGGGTCGAAACCGTGTGCTCGACGCGAGCTCAGAGCCCCTGGCAGTCCCGGTCGATCGAAAGCCGCGGCTCGTCGCGGTGCCGGAGACGGGCGACCACAACACGCCGCTGCCCCCGGCAGTTGAGGCGATTCCGCCCGAGGAGCGGCGTCACCCGCGGCCGCACGTCGTGCACGGCCCGAGCTTCCTTCAGCTTTCGCGCCCGCTGGCGGCCGTCGTCTCGCTCGTCACGGCAATCGGGATCGGCGTAGGGGCCTTCGGGCTCGCCTTCGGTAGCAGCCAGCACTTCTTCGCCTTGCTCGCGCTCGTCGTCCTCGTCGGCCTCGGCGAGGCGCTGGCCCTCGAGGTGGACGACGGCTCGATCTCGGTCAGCGCCGTCGGTGCGCTCGCCGGAGCGGCCCTCTTCGGCCCCAGAGCTGCGCTTCCGCTCGCGGTGACCACCGCAGCGGTGCACTGGAGCGCGCGACGCTACCCGGGCCACTACGTGCTCTTCAACATCGGCTCGCTCTGTCTCGCCTCGCTCGCGGCCGCGGGAGTCTTCGCCATCGGCTTCGAGGGAACGCTCGGCGAGTTCGTGACCGTCGCGGCAGGCCTTGTCGCCGGACTGACGTACTTCGCGGTCAACACGGGCCTCACGAGCCTGGCGATGGCCATGGAAGGCCATCAGCGCTGGTGGGCAGCCTGGCACGAGCGCTTTGCCTGGCTGGCGCCACACTGGGTCGTCTACGGCTTCGTCGGCGGCGTGATGGCCATTGCCTACCACGCAGCGGGTCTCTACGCCCTCGCCGTGTTCGCGGTGCCGCTCCTCCTCATGCGCAAGACGCAGGAGGCGTACCTCCGGCACACGCAGAAGAGCGCCCACAAGCTGCGCGAGGCTGCGGAGACGATCCAGAACCAGAACGTGTCGCTGGAGCGCGCGAACAAGCTCCTCAAGGAACGCTCGACGGCTGCCATGGAGAGCCTCTCGGCCACCGTCGACGCGCGCGACGCCTACACGGCGGGTCATTCGCGCCGTGTGCAGCAGCTCGCTCTGGCCATCGGTCGCGAGTTAAAACTTTCACAGGCCGAGCTCGACCTGCTCGGCCACGCAGCGCTCTTTCACGACATCGGCAAGCTCGCCGTCCCAGACGCGATCCTGCTGAAGCCCGCCGTCCTCACGGAAGAGGAGTGGACGCTCATGCAGCGGCACTCGGACGAGGGCGCGCGCATCATCGACCGTCTCGGGTTCCTGAACGACGCCGTGCCCGCGATCCGCCACCACCACGAGCGTTTCGACGGCACCGGCTATCCGGATGGGCTCAAGGGGGAGGAGATCCCCCTTGGCGCACGGATCATCCACGTCGCCGACGCGCTCGACTCCATGCTGACGACGCGCATCTACAGAGCAGCCCGGCCGGCGATGGAGGCCATGGACGAGCTCAAGAAGGCCGCTGGAACACAGTTCTGCCCGCGCTGCGTCGCCGCGCTCGAAAGCGTGCTGCCGCCGGAGATTCTCGCCGACGAGACCGCACGGCTCGAGTTGCTCGCGGTCGCAGCCTCGTAAGCGCACGGCAACGTCCTAGCTCCCCTTTGCAAACTGCGGATTCTGTTCTATTCTATTTGCCATGCCCCGGAAGAGGGCCTACCGCGCCCTCGCCAAGATCGATCGTGAGCGTTTGGCCGAGTTCCAGTCAGGGATTCGGCGCCGCTACTCGGACGAGCAGATCCTTGAACAGCTCGCGGAATGCGCCGAGCGGCTCGGTCGCTCGCCGACGATGCGCGAGTTCGAAGAGGACGCGGAGACCACCGTGCACCCGCAGACCGTCATCCAGCATTTCGGGAGCTGGAACAAGGCGAAGCGCAAGGCCGGGCTCGTCCCTCGCCGCTTCGCGACGCGCGAGGATCTCGTACGTCTCCTACGAGAGCTCGGCGAGGAGCTAGGACAGACGCCTACGGCCCGCGACCTCGACGAGCACCGCGCGTCCATGCCGTCCAAGTCTCTCTACTGGCACACATTCGGCTCGCTGACGGCGGCGTTACGCGAGGCGGGCTTCGACGTACCGGTCGGCGAGGAGCGCCTCGAGCGGGCAATCGAGCAGGGCGCCGCGTTGGCGAAGAGCATCGGCCGGCTGCCGAAGTTCGCCGACTGGGGCGAGGCACGGCGTGGGGGAGATAAAGCGATGCTCACCGAGTGGCAGGTCTACCGGATGCTCGAACCGGGCCCCGGGGCATGGTCGACGTTCCAGTTCCTGGTGTCAGAGCGTCTGGGGCAACAGGGAGTGACGGTGTCGCCGGAGGGGCGACTAGCCAAGCGCGGCCGCAATCGCGGCTAGGCGGCGCAGACAGGCGACGCCCTCTTGAGGGGCCCGCACGGCGGGCAGGACGCTCTCCTCGAACTCGCGGTTCGGCTGGAACCGCTCGGTATGAGCAACCTTGCCGTTTTCGAGGGCAAGCAGCGTGCCCTCATCGACCTCGCGCTTGGTCAGGGGGACATTCAGGTACTTCTCGAGCACCTCGAGCGCTTCCTCGGTGGACGCGAAGAAGGTCTCAAGCGAGCCGATGCCGAGCCAGAGAGGCCGGCCGACGCCGCGCGCTGCGAAGAGCGTGTCCGGCCGGCGCTCGTCGAGCCAAGCGGACGCCATGGAGCCACAGAGCTCTTCCAGCGCCTTGGCGCTCGAGTCTGACTCCTCGGCGACCGCGAGGATCGCCTCGGTGTCCACGGTCATGCGGGGGGCGTCGCGCTCGAACCCATGACCCGCGAAGATCTCCTCGTCGTTCAAGATGATGCCGTTGTGGATACCGACGACTCTCCCGTGGCGGACGGGATGGTTGTTGGCCTCGATCGTCGGGTGGCCCTTGGTGTAGTCGCGCACATGAATGAGCGCCTGCGTCGTTTTGGGCGGTACCGAGATGCGGTCCATGAGCGCGCTCGCGCCCGTACGCTGCTTGTCGATTGTGATGATCGACCCGTCGGCCCCCCGGAGGGCGTAGCCGACGGCGTCGGCGCCACGCTCGGCGATCGCTGCCAGGAGCGCCTGCGCAGCGAGAGTCCGCGAGACGGGGCTCGAGCGATGCAGGCTGTATCCGGCGATTCCACACATATCAGTCGATGCTAGGTGTCCTTCCAGACGGCACAGAAGGCTCCTACCACTATCGACGCGCGCCCTAACGTTCAGTTAGGTCCGCTTACAGCATCCTTACGTTCGTTCGGCCGGGAACCGGGCGCTTGTGTCCCTCGGTTGAGGGTTCCCGAATGGGGGAGGGCGCGCCGATAAACAGGCTCGAATGGCCCGGCCGCTTCCTCAGCAACCTCCCGACCCCGAACACTTCGAGCCCAAGCTCGCGGTCGTTCCAGGGGCTCTCGACGACCCGAACGAGGAGGCCGACGAGTCCGAGGAGGCCGAGGAGAAAGAGGACGCGCCGGAGAAGAAGCACGTCGCCGGGGCGACCCAGGATCCACTCAAGCTGTACGTGCGCCAGATCGGTGACGGCCGCCTGCTTACTCCGGTGGAAGAGCGCGAGCTCGCCAGGCGCAAGGACGAAGGCGACGAGGCTGCCAAGGCCAAGCTGATCGAGTCGAACCTACGCCTCGTGATGTCGATCACCCGGAACTACACCAAAGCCGGCGTTCCGCTCCTCGACCTGATCCAGGAGGGAAACCTCGGTCTGATCCGAGCCGTCGAGAAGTTCGACTACAAGCTCGGGTTCAAGCTCTCCACGTACGCCACCTGGTGGATTCGCCAGGCCGTGACCCGTGCTCTTGCCGACCAGGGCCGCACGATCCGGCTGCCCGTCCACGTCGCCGAGCAGACGCGAAAGGTCCTGCGCGCACGGCGCGTCCTCACCCAGAAGTTGAACCGCGATCCACTCGTCCCGGAGATCGCGAAAGAGAGCGGGTTCACGCCCGAGCGTGTCCAGGAGCTCCTCGACCTCGTCGAGGATCCGGTCAGCCTCGAGACTCCTGTCGGCGATGGCGAAAGCCTCTACGGCGACATGATCGAGGACACGAAGACCGACCGCCCAGACGCGGCGACCGCCAAGGCGCTGCGCTCCAAGGAGCTCGCCGGCGCGCTCGAGCGACTCAACCCGCGCATGCGCAGAGTTCTCGCTCTCCGATTCGGCCTCGACGGGCACCATCCCCAGACGCTCGAGCAGGTCGGCGTCGGTCTCGGCATCACCCGCGAACGGGTCCGCCAGCTCGAGTCGCGCGCTCTGCGGGAACTGCGCAACGTCGCGCCCGGCTTGCAGCTGTACCTCGACGAAACGTAGGAACTCCCCGCCTCTGTGGCAGGAGTACCGGTCGGTACCCTGGTCGGAGTGGGGAACACCGCCTTCTTCGTCGACTGCCACTCGCATGTCGTTCCATCCGGCGACGACGGCGCTACGTCCGTTCGGCAGGGCATCGAGCTCTGTCACGAGGCGGCTGCGCACGGAACGGCGACCCTTTTTGCGACGCCGCACGTCTGGCCGCACCTGACGCTCACTGCTGAGCGCGAGGCGCTCATTCGCAAGGCCTACGAGGAGATGCGGCCGCACGCGGCCCTGGAGCTGCGCCTCGGATTCGAGCTGACTCCACATCCCCGGCTTCTCCGTCACGACATGGCGCGCTACGAGCTCGAGGGCACCGGCTGCGTGCTCGTCGAGGTCCCGTTCACGGGTGGGCCGGACGTGCTCTATCGGGTGGGCGAGCACATCGAATCGGCCGGGTTCCGGCCGGTCATCGCTCATCCGGAGCGCACCGAGACCGTCCTGGACGATCCGGGGGTCGCGGAAGAGTTGGCCGATCGCGGCTGGACCCTCCAGGTGAATGGGACGAGCCTGCTCGGCTTGCATGGACCGGGCCCGGAGGAGCTTGCGTGGCGCTTCCTCGAGGACGGCCAGGCTTCGCTCGTCGCCTCCGACGGCCACCGCGCGACTCGACCGCCTCATCTCGACGAGGCCTACACGGCCGCAGTGGCGAGGCTGGGGGAGGACGCGAGTCGGTTCTTCGACGGGTCCGCGCTCGGCCTTAGCCGGCGACAGACTCCATCTCACGTAGCTTCGACAAGCGCCTGAGGGCGTGCACCTCGATCTGGCGGACGCGCTCGCGGGTCAGCCCTAGCCGACGGCCAATCTCCTCTAGCGTTTTCGGCTCGGCTTCGCCCAGCCCGTAGCGGAGGGCGAGCACCTTGCGCTCGCGGTCCGAGAGCGCGGCCAGCCCGCGGAGCAGCGCCTGGCTACGCAGCGAGACTTCGACCTCGTCCTCGGGAGACGGCCCGTCGCCGGCCACGAAGTCGCCGAAGACCGCGTCCTCCTGCTCGCCGACCGGCTGGTCGAGGCTGGTCGACGCCCGGGCGGCTGCCCGCACCTCGCGCGCCTGGTCTTCCGGAAGGCTGGCCTCCTCGGCGATCTCGGCGAGCGTCGGCTCGCGACCAAGCTGGGTCCAGAGGATTCGCTCGGCCTTGTTCATCTTCTGCAGGCGCTCGACGATGTGAACCGGCATCCGGATCGTGCGCGCCTTGTCGGCCAGCGCACGCGCGACGGCCTGGCGGATCCACCAGGTCGCGTAGGTCGAGAACTTGAACCCGCGGCGCCAGTCGAACTTCTCGACGGCGCGGATGAGCCCAAGGGTGCCTTCCTGGATCAGGTCGAGGAACGGTAGGCCCTGGTTGCGGTAGTTCTTGGCGATCGACACGACGAGGCGGAGGTTCGACTGGATCATCCGTTGCTTGGCCTGCATGTCTCCGCGCTCGATCTTCTTGGCGAGCTCGACTTCCTGGGCCGCCGTCAGCAGAGCGTGCCGTCCTGCCTCGCGCAGGAAGAGCTGGAGCGCATCGGTCGTCGTCTCGTAGACCTGCGGCTGCGGTGGAGGCTGTGGGGCCTTTTCGTCGTCGATGAGGTCGACTCCGCGCTGCTCGAGCTCCCGCTGGAGCGCTTCGGCCTCGAGCGGGGCCAGCTCGTGCGTCTCGATCAGGTCCGTGAGCTCGCTGACGCGCACCGAGCCATGTTGCTCGGCCGTTTCGATCAGCTGTCTCACGTCCTCCGTTGCTAGGACGTGGTCGATCTCGACAGTCATGGTCGCCGTTCTCTTATTCCTGGGCTCCCGGCAGAACAAACACCATACCCGTCAAGCCAGGTGGTCGTCCAGACGCCCACGCACGATAACGCGCGTTATGTCAAGTTGGCAAAAGAAGCTCGAACTCGAGCTCGTGCCTGATCGGAAGCCCGTAATCCCCCACCTCTGGGAGCTCCGGCTTTAGTTTCCGCCCGGCGGTGACGCTGTCGCGATGCAGTGCGACGAGATCCCAGCCGCGACGCTGGTAGAAACGCACGGCGTCGAGGTTGTCATTCGTGGTTATGAGCCACGCACGGCCGCAACCGGCCTCTCGGGCCTCGTCCGCCGCAGCCGCGAGCAGAGCCGTACCTATCCCCTCCCGCCGACTCAAAGCCTGCAGGGCGACGACCTCGAGCTCGCCGCGATCGACGCGCACGAGTGCATATCCGACCGTCGTTCCTCCGCGCTCCGCGAGGAAGCCAGGGAGCTTCGCCACGTCCTCCGTGAGGCGCCCGCGGCTCACGATACGAAGTTGGCCCAGCTGCGTTAGGGTCTCGCGGAGCCAGTCCCGGTCGGAGTCTTCAACAGGTCGAACTGAGACTGTTTGTGGCGCCACGCAGGGATTGTCTCCTACTCTCCACAGCATGTGAACAGATTGCAAAAAGTGCTGTGGAAAATGTGGAAAACTGAACTTTCTGCAAATTGCGGGAGAAGTGTTCTCGAGGCTCTTGAATCGGGCTGGACACGCCCCTATTGTCCCCATCGCGCCGAGCACGGAGCGCGAGTAGGTCGAAGCGACACCTGGCGACAGTAGGCGGAAGCCGAAAGTTGGTGGGAGTCGCAGACGAAAGCGCAACCGGCTCGGCGAATTTTTATGGTCCCGTACGGTCCTTCGTGCGGCAGTAGCATTTCCTCTCGCATGCACCTGCGCCCGCCTAGCATCGACAAAGGGGTCACCGCCGGCGCCTGGGGCGTCGGGCTCGGGCTCTTTCTCTTTCTCGGGATGCTGTCCGTCGGTGTCTCCCGCGGAGTCGCGTTCGTCCTCTCCGCACTGAGCGGTGCGGCGATCTTCCTCTTCGTTCGCATCAACGGCGACGAGGAGCGCGGGCGCCAGGTCTAGCTAAACGAAGCGCGTGCGAGAGCGATGGTCGCCGGCCAGTGCGCTGAGCAGGCGGCGTGAGAGCTCTTGCCCGAGGCGTTGTTCGAGGCGGGAGGCGACCGGAGGCCGGCCGTCGCTGCGCGGAGCGAGGCGGGTGCAGTGCTCGAGGATCAAGCCGAGCCCGCGGCTGGGATTCGGCGTTTCGGTGTTCATCGTTCTGGTCTTCGTTATCGGCCGGCGGCGGGTACCCGCTCGATCCCTGGCGGGAGTGAGCGGATACCTGCCGCTGGTCCCTAGCGGTCGGGGACGTCAGAGCGCGGCGGAGGCTCCGGGTCTGGAGCGGTAGGCGTGCCCTGGTGAATGCGTACCCGACGGTCGTCCTCCTCGACGTCCTCAGCCACCGGCTCGACGGCACGGGTCTCTGGCTCCGCGGCACGCGGGTCGTCTTCTCGCTGACGGACGGCCGGCCCGGTCGTGTCGATCGTCAGGCCGAACACAAGCCCCAGTCCGAATGCGATCGCGAGCGAAGCGATTGCCAGATCCCCTGTCACCCCTTCGATTCCGAGATCGTTGGACCAATCGCGAACGTCATCGGCCAGAGGTCCGTTTCCGGGTTGTGCGTACAGGAGGACCCACCCGCCGGCGATCAGCGTCGGGAGAAAGGCGAACAGGAACACATTGAGCGAAAGCCGGGGCCAGCCCCACTTCGTCCAGCCGCCGAGCACCTGTGATAGGGCGATGACGAACCCCGCCAGGGCGCACATGAGAACCGCCCACCAGAACTCTCCGCGTCCGACGGACTCACCGGAAAGCGGATCGACGCCCAACCAGATAAGAAAGCCGGCGACGATCACACCGACCAGGGTTATTGCTCCGCGAGTCAGGCCGTACATAAGACACCACCTCCATGCGGGGTCTTGCCCCGCTTAGGCGCTTCCTAGTCCAGGAATAGCCGACGTGCGTCGAAACTCGCCGAATCGAGCTCGGAGCGAAACTCCGAGACGATCGTTTCGGCGTCCTCGGGAAAGACGAACGGCACCACACCTACCTCTGCGTCGTTGTGGAACGGCAGGTCCACGTGCTCCGGCGAGACGAGGTTGACCGAGGTCTTGTTGCAGGCGGGACAGCGCACGGCCAGGCCGAGCGAGCCGTCGCCGGGGGCAAGCACGAAGAACGATGACGGAAACACCGGGCGCGGCCGCCCCTCCGGGTAGCAGAAGAAGCTCCACGGCCACTCTCCGGCCTGGATTTGCCGCGCTGCGAGGTCGCCCAACTCGGTTGCTGCCGGCTCGAGTCGAGCAGTCATCAGATTGACGAACTGCCCCTCCCCCAGGCCGAGCGGCGCCCAGTCGAGCTCGTCGTCCGACACCAGGCCCGGATGTTCGTCTCCGCACCCGCATGCGAAGAGCACGCGGTACACGGCGGGATGACTCGCACCGGGGAGGCGTTCCAGCGTGCGGAAGGAGGACAGGCGCACCTTGGTCTCCCCCCGCGAAGGGCACGGGAAGGTGTAGTGAGTGGTGAGCGCGTCGTACACCTGGGGCTCCTACGACGTTCATCGGCCTCTTTCATGAGGCCCAAGACCTCCTCAATAGTGAATGAGCGAGAAGACGTCGTAGTCCGAGATCTGCTCTCGGCCCTTCAGAAAGTCGAGCTCGATGATGAAGGCCATCCCGATGACGTCACCCCCGAGTTGCTCCACGAGGCCTGCCATCGCCTTGGACGTGCCTCCGGTGGCCAGAACGTCGTCGTGGATGAGGACGCGTGAGCCACCCCTGAAGGCATCCGCCTGCAGCTCCAGGGCGTTGGTTCCGTACTCGAGCGCGTATTCGGCGCCGATCGTGGCCAGGGGCAGCTTCCCGGGTCGACGTGCGGGGACGAAGCCGCACCCCAGGCTGTAGGCAACCGCCGAGCCGATGAAGAACCCTCGGGCCTCGCCGCCCACGACGATGTCGGGCTTCTTCGGCTCGGCCCATTCGGCCATCAGGTCGATCGTCTCCTTCAGCGCCTCGCGGTCGGCGAGCAGGGGCATGATGTCCCGGAAGATGACGCCCTCCACGGGCCAGTCCGGAACGTCCCTGATCTTGGCCTTCAGCTCGTCGACGCTCATCAGTGCGAGGCAACTCTACGGAGCGCGCGAGCGAACAGCACCTGCCCCAGCTCCTGGGCGACCTCGGAGAGAGCCTGGAGATCGTCGAGCGCAGCCTGGCGCCGGTCGGGGTTGCGCGAGCGCAGCGCAGGCGCGAGCAACTGCTCCAGAAGGCTCGCCTCGCGTTCGGCTGCCGTGCGAAACGCACGCAGATGCCGTGGATCGATCCCGTAGGCGGAGAGCTTGACGCAGGCTGCCGCCACATCGGCGTCGGCGGCTCCGTAGCGCTTGTCCCGACCGTCGGTTCGCGGCGCGAGCAGCCCGTACTCCTCCAGCTCCCGCACCAAGGCAGGAGTTGCTCCGGAGCGCTCGGACAGCTCACGAGCGTCGATCTCTTCTTCCAGCCCCACCAGGCCGGCGGCCCGGCGCTTGCGCTTCCCTTTCGCCGCGCCCGGATCGGCCAGCTCCTGCCGGATCACGCGGAGCGGGAGGAACTCGTCCCGCTGCAGCCGCAGGATCGTTCGCAGGCGCTCGACGTCGTCCTGGTCGAAGAGGCGGTAACGCCCCTTCGTCCGTTTCGGCTTGAGTAGCCCCTGGTCCTCCAGGTAGCGGATCTTCGAGATCGCGATGTCCGGAAACTCGTCCTGCAACGCCCGGCAGAGCGCCCCGATGTGCAACAGGCCCTCGGCAGGCTCGGCTTTCTGCAGCGCGCTCACGCCGTCAGGAAGGTGAGCTTGTACTTGCCGATCTGCACTTCGTCGCCGTCCTCCAGCCCCCCGGACTCGATTCGCCGGCGGTTCAGGAACGTGCCGTTGAGGCTGCCCTGGTCCTCGATGAAGAACTGGTCGTTCGAGCGCTTGACGAGGGCGTGGCGACGGGACACGGTCACGTCGTCGAGGAAGATGTCGCAGTCGGGCGAGCGGCCGACCGTCGTGCTCTCCTGCTCGAGGAGGAAGTGCTCCCCGGCGCGACCGCCTCCGGAACGCACGACCAGGGCGGGCCCCTCAGTCTTGATCTCCTCCACGATCTCGGCCGATTCCTCATCCCCCTCCTCGGGCGTATAGCTCATCGTCGTGTCCGCGCCCGACTCGTCACGGACGAGCAACGCTCCGCACTTCGTGCAGTAATTGGCGGTCTCCGGGTTCTGGAACCCGCACTCGGGGCAGTACACGTGGCTCAAGTCAGGCCTCGGACGGTGGCGCGGCCTTGCCGGCGAGGATGTTTGCCAGGCGGTCGACGTCCACCTCTTCGAGCACGCTCCGGCCCTCGGACTTCTGGAGCCTGGCAACGAGCTCGGTGCGCAGCATGTCGATCCGGCCGTGCAGAAGGCGCCGCCGGTACGAGATCTCCTGCTCCTCGTGGGTCAGCTTGTCGATGAGCTCCTTGAGGTCGGAGTCGTCCATTGCGGCAAGATCGGGAAACGGTTCCACGGAAGCGGCGCCTTTCTGTCGTTGGTTGGGCCGCTGGCAGTAAAGCAGCAGCGGCTGCAAGGTTCAACCTCAGCTTGAGATTTGAGCCTCGGTCTCCCCCACTTCACGTTGTAGGACGTCCTCGACCAGCGAACGGAGCTCCTTCTCCAATTCGTTCGACAGCTCGTCGCTCGAGCCTTCTGCGTAGATGTGGATGAGAGGCTCGTCGGCGTCGGGCAGCACCTGTGCCCAGCCGCGGCGGTCGGTCACCTTGATTCCGTCGAGGAGATCCAGGTTTCGATCCTTGAGACGCTCGGTGAGCACGCGCATCACGAGCCCCTTCTGCGACCACGGGCACGGGAGCTGCCGGTGGACGAGGGTCGACACGGGAAGCTCTGCCACAAGAGTCGAGAGCGGTTGCTCGACCGGCGCCAGGAGCTCGAGCAGGTTGCAGAGGCTGGCCGTCGCGTCGTAGGCGGGCAGGAAGCTGGGAAAGACGTATCCGCCGCCGACCGCGCCCGCGAAGATCACGCCGTCGGCGGCCGCGGCTTTGGTCAGCTCGCTCAGCGAAGCCGGCGTGCGGATGATCTCCAGGTCGCTCTTCTTCACGATGCGATCCACCTGGCTCGTGACCGTCACCGGGAAGGCCAGCTTGCCGCGCCGACCGTTCGAGCCGAGGAGACGCAGGAAGAGCAGCAACGTCTGCTCGACAGGAATCTCGTGGCCCTGCTCGTCGATCAGGTAGAGCCGTTCTGCAGAGCGGTCGAAGACGGCGCCGAAGTCCGCCCCGACTGCGGCGACCAGCTTCTTCGTCTGGCCGATCAGGCTCCGGAGGGACGTGTCACCGCTGCCGGCTTGAGCGGGGGAGAACGCGTGCGCGGAGACGGCCTCCACTCCCAGCGGCCCCAGCACGAGTGGGAGCACGAGCGAGGCTGCCGAGTAGCCGTAGTCGACGACGATGCGATACCCGCGGCTGCGAATTGCCTCGGCGTCGAGTGTCGCCAGGAGGTCTGCGGCATAGCTCTCGCGTGCCTGCACCGGGTAGTCGACTGTCCCGACGTCGGCAGCTGCCGCGCGTCGCAGTTCCTGGCGGGAGTAGTGCTTCTCGATCTCCTTCTGCATCGCCGGCGTGAGCTGGATCCCAGGCTGTTCGAAAAAGCGGATGGTGACGACCTCCTCGTCGGACGAGCCGAGGCCCACGTGGAAGCCGGCGTCGTAGTCGTGCTTCTTCAGCAGGTGCCGCCCCACGGCGCTCGGAAGCACGCGCAGGTCGGCGACGTTCACGCCCGTCGAATTGAGGCCGGCGATCATGGCCCGCTCTACGAGCCGGCAAGCGGCGTCGGCTTCGCGGCTGGCGACCACCTGCGCGCCGCGCGGCAGAGCGGTGCCGAGCGCGACGGCGAGACGGGTGACGACCTCCGGCGTGAGATCGACGTTCACGAGCCCCGAGACGCCGTCCTTGCCGAAGAGGCTCGACGAGGCGCGGGACTCCCAGATCAGGCTCTCGTAGATCTGCGTGCCGGTCTCGACCTCCTTGTGCGGGTAGACCTTCACACCGGGCATGAGGACGCTCTCCTCGCCGATCGTCACCTCGTCTCCCACCGCCACCCCCTCGTGCAGGCGCGCATGAGCTCGGATGTCACAGGAGCGGCCGACGATCGCGCCCTCGACGAGCGCACCGCGGCCGATGTGCGTGGAGGCGTCGATCACGGATCGCGCCGTCCGTGCGCGCTCTCTGAGCGTGACGTTCGTACCGAGGACGGAGTACGGGCCGACGGTCGCCTCGCGCGCGACGCGGCAGTAGTTCCCGAGGAAGGCCGGGCCCTCGAGCCGGTCGATGTCGTCGAGATCGACGCTCTCCCCCACCCAGATGTTGCCCCGCAAACGGACGCCGGGAACGTTCAGGCGGACACTCTCCTCTAGCGCGTCGAAATTCGCCTGCCGGTACTGATCGAGGTTTCCGATGTCCTGCCAGTAGCCCTCCATCGGCTGGCCGTAGATCGGGCGGCCCATCTCGAGGAGGAGCGGAAAGAGCTCCTTGGAGAAGTCGTACGGCTGGTCGGTCGGGATGTGGCGCAGCACCTCCGGCTCGAGGACGTAGACGCCGGTGTTGATCGTGTCCGAGAAGACCTGACTCCACGAAGGCTTCTCCAGGAAGCGCTCGACCCGTCCGTCCTCGTCGGTGACGACGATCCCGAACTCGAGGGGGTTCTCGACCGACTTGAGGCCGATCGTCACCGCCGCCTCTTTCTCCTTGTGGAATTCGACGAGCTTCGTCAGGTCGAAGTCGCAGAGCGCGTCCCCCGAGATGACGAGGAAGGTGTCGTCGAGCCTGTCGGCGGCCAGGCGGACCGAGCCGGCGGTGCCGAGCGGCGTCTCCTCGACGGAGTACTCCATGTTCAGCCCCAAGGTCTCTCCGTCTCCGAAGTACGAGCGAATCGCCTGCGGAAGGAAGGCGACGGTGACGATCACGTCCTCGAAGCCATGCTCGCGGAGGAGCTCCACGATGTGCTCCATGCAGGGCTTGCCGACAATCGGGACCATCGGCTTCGGCTGGTTCGACGTCAGTGGGCGTAGCCGTGTGCCCTCGCCGCCGGCCATGACGACAGCCTTCATGTGTTACTCCCCCGAACTGCGGTCAGCAGATACTGGCCCCCGGCCGCGACCGCGAGGGCGACGGCGAACCAAAAGACCCAGAGCGGCCAGTCAGCGCTCCGCTCGGTGAGGAGGACGAAGAAGAGGGCGAAGTAGAGGACCCAGGTCGCCGCCTTCCCGAGGAAGTTGACGTTCAGCTCGTAGCCACGAGGCATGAGCAGCTTGTACCCGGCGATGAGCAGGACGTCCCGCGCGAGGATGATCGCGAGGGCGGCCCAGGGGAGGCGGTCGTGGACGAGGACGAGCAGGATGACCGCCGCGTCGATCATCAGCCGATCGGCGAGCGGATCGGCCACGCGTCCGAAGTCGGACTGGACGTTCAGGCGCCGCGCGAGCCAGCCGTCCAGGTAGTCGCTGACCCCGGCGACGCCGAA
>Ga0190265_10000387_pt1 | contig 33319 bp, 27 predicted proteins | sample Popmic124T_FD_133135 | JGI IMG/M metagenome (GOLD analysis project Ga0190265, IMG submission 133135) | Populus adjacent soil microbial communities from riparian zone of Indian Creek, Utah, USA - 124 T | ecosystem: Environmental > Terrestrial > Soil > Riparian zone | place: USA: Utah | collected...
GACGATGTCGCCTTATCAGCACGGCGAGGTCTACGTCACCGACGACGGCGCCGAGACCGATCTCGATCTCGGCCATTACGAACGATTCACGGGCGTCCCCGCCCGCCAGAGCGACAACGTCACGTCGGGCCGAATCTACCAGGGAATCATCACCCGCGAGCGGCGCGGCGACTATCTCGGCGCCACCGTCCAGGTGATCCCCCACGTCACCAATGCGATCAAGGATTTCATCCGCGCCGATATCGAGGAGGAGTGCGACTTCGTCCTGTGCGAGGTCGGCGGCACCGTCGGCGACATCGAATCCCTGCCCTTCGTCGAGGCGATCCGCCAGTTTCGCAACGAGATCGCCAACGAAACCGGCGAGCGTGGCCGAACCCTCTCGATCCACACCACCCTCGTCCCCTATATCGCCGCCGCCGGCGAGCTGAAGACCAAGCCGACCCAGCACAGCGTGCGCGAGTTGACCTCGCTCGGAATCCAGCCCGAGATCATCGTCTGCCGCTGCGACCGCGAGCTGCCCGAGAGCGAGCGCGCCAAGATCTCCAATTTCTGCAACGTCCGCAAGGAAGCGGTGATCCCGGCGCTCGACGCGAAGAGCATCTACGCCGTCCCCGCCCAATATCACGCCGCCGGCCTCGACGCCGAGGTGCTTCGCGCCTTCGGGATCCTCGACGCGCCGGAGCCCGAAATGGCGCGCTGGGACGACGTCATGGACCGGCTGCTCAACCCGGAGGGCGAGGTCACGATCGGAGTCGTCGGCAAATATGTCGGCCTTCAGGACGCCTATAAGAGCCTGACCGAGGCGCTGGTCCATGGCGGCCTCGCCAACCGCGTCAAGGTCAACATCAAGTGGCTCGACGCCGAATTGTTCGAACATCCCGAGGCGGAGATCGCCTCATTGCTCGATCCGATGCACGCCATCCTCGTCCCCGGGGGCTTCGGCGAACGCGGAAGCGAGGGCAAGATCGCCTCCGTCCACTTCGCCCGCACCCGCGACGTCCCCTTCTTCGGCATCTGCCTCGGCATGCAAATGGCCTGTATCGAGGCGGCGCGGAACACCGCGGGCCTGGAAGGCGCGGGCAGCAGCGAATTCGGCGACGCCGCCGAACCGATCGTCGGCCTGATCACCGAATGGATGAGCGAGGAGGGCCTCCAGAAGCGCGCCGAAGACGGCGACCTCGGCGGCACCATGCGCCTTGGCGCCTACGAAGCGCGCCTCGGCGGCAACAGCCGGGTCCGAAGCATCTACGGCGAAGGCGCGATCAGCGAACGCCACCGGCATCGGTACGAAGTGAACGCGCATTACAAGGACGCGCTGGAGGCGGGTGGGCTGGTGTTCAGCGGTATGAGCCCGGACGGGGAATTGCCGGAGATCGTGGAAAGGCCGGATCATCCGTGGTTCGTTGGGGTGCAGTTCCACCCGGAGCTGAAGTCGAAGCCGTTCGAGCCGCATCCGTTGTTCGCGAGCTTTATCGAGGCGGCGGTCAAGCAGAGCAGGCTGGTTTAGGCGTATTTGCGCCCATGTCGGTCATTCGCGAAGCCGACTGCCTTGCCGAAAGCGGTCATCCACCCAGACCCCAATACGTGAAGCTGGATAAGTTCGGTTCCTGCTCGGCAACAATGCGGCGGGGGCACTTACAGATCAACAGCGAAACATGATCTGATCATTCCGAGGGTTGGCTTTCATCGCTCATCGTCCGCATCGAAGACAGCCTATTCCTGATCTCTCAAGAGCAATCTTCGCGCATTCTCGTAGCGGATCTGGTCCTTCTCGCGCTGAGACAGGTCCAGTCGGTCGAGCGCATCGACGGCCTGCGCGAGCGAGATCTGGGGATAGTCCGAACCGAGCATTATCCTGTCGATCCCGACATTGCGCATCGTCCAGATGAATTCTTCCTCGATCGGCGAATCGGCGGCGAGGGTGATGGTCGCCGAGATGTCGAAATAGATGTTGTCGGCGAAGAATTCCCCGGCCGTGCGGGCCAGCACGATCATGTTCCAGAAGCGGAAGTTCAGCCCGCCCATATGCGCGAAGACGAATTTCGTTCGCGGCGCCCTGACGGCCAGGTTGAACAGATTCTCGCTGTCGCCGGGGATGATGTTGGCATTGTCCATGAGCACAACGATGCCCAGCGCGCCCGCCTCGGTCACCAGCGCCAGAACGCGTGGGTCCGTCACGTCGAACTGCTGGGTATGGGGGTGCAGTTTGATCGTGTGCACGCCCGCTTGCCTCAGCCGGCGCAATTCCGCGATCGCCGCGTCGCCATCATAGGGGTGGACGGATGGGATCGGCATCATGTTCGGATGGCTTCGGGCGAGCGCGATCAGTTCGTCATTGGCGGCGCGCACCGCCGCCATCTCGCCCGGCCGCTGCGCCATCAGGATACCGCCATAGCGAGTTACATTCTGGTCGGTGGACTGAAGCTGCGCCTCATATTCCCGGATCGACCTTTCGCCGTGCCACAGGTGGACATGGGCATCGAAGACGGGTTGCCGGGCTGTCGTGACTTGAGGTTGCTGAGCAGTCGCCGTCTGGGAAAGCGAGAGGACCAGCACTGCCAAAATCTGAAGCTTGGTCATTGTACCTTCCGTTTCGAGACTGCCTGGCCGATCTTCTCGTCCGGCTCGCCAAGAACGGCGTCCGTTTCCGCCTTGATCAGGAGGGCATGGTCATCGGCCTCCGCGCGCACAAGCCGTATCTCAGCGCCGCACTGCGAATCGCAAGGCCGTCCGCCCCTGCGGGAGCGCATCGACGCCGATCCTCTCGAGCACGACCTCTTTCTCGAGATTCTCGAACAACCGAAGACCGCCGCGCAGCAACACCGGCATGATGTCAATCTCCAGTTCGTCGACAGCCCCGCATTGCAGGAGCGCTTGGATCAATGTGGCGCCTCCGACTACGGTCACCTGCTTGCTGCCAGCAGCGGCCTTGGCTTGGGCGACCGCTCTGTCCAACCCGTCGCGGACGAAAGTGAAAGTCAGCCCCAAACCCTCCCTGGGATGCTTGGCGGGTGGGTGCCGGGTGAGAACGAAGATCGGCACCTGATATTCGTACTGGCCGACAAAGCTGTCCGGGTCGCTGGCCATCTCGAAGGTCCTGCGCCCCATCAGCACCGCGCCGGTCGCCGCGATGCTCGCCTTGCCTCGCTCCTCGTTCCGCCAATCCGCTAGATCCGGATGGAGCGCACCTGTGCGCCCGTCGGTGTCATTGACGAAGCCGTCGAGTGACATCGTCATTCCGGCAACGATTCTGGGCATGAAATCTTCCTTCGCTTACGCCCGAAACCAGTTGGGCATTGGCAGGATCAATGCGCTTCGCTGCGTGGCTCCACGCAAACGGTCCGAGCCAGAGCCAGCGCGGTCGAAAAGCTAGCGTGCTGTGGCGTAGACTTGGCGGCCTTGCGTTGATGCATCCCCGGCTCCCTACCGACACAAAAAGGCCACCGCATCAGGAGGTCTTCCCGATAAACCGTTCTTCGATCGTCGGCACCGAATGGTGCTCGTGAACGATGACCCATTGGCCGTCGATCCGGCGCAGGCCGGTCGTCAGGCGAAAGTCGAGCGACCCAGCCGACGTGCCGTCGCAATGGACGAGGCAGGAGGCGAATGCGACATCGTCGCCGGCCGCGATTTCGATCTTGCTCGGCGCAAATGTGATCGGCCCGCGAGGATTTGCGAAGAAAAAATCCCAAGTCTCGTCATAGGCCTTGAGACCTTCGACAATGTCAGGAAAGTCGAACATCCGCATATCTTCCGAATGATTGGCGATGATCGCCATACGGTTTCCAGAGCTGACCGCCCTGGCCCAGTTTTCAATCATGCTGCGAACTTCATTTTCTGACGACATGGCTACTTGCTCCCTCATCCAGCTTGAATCACACGCTGCGCCGGGCGATGGCTTGCTGACGGCGCGCATCGACGCCGTGGCCTCGACGCCGCTGAGTATCAGCGACACACCGAACGCGAAACTTGCGTCGAAGTCCCACGTCGAAGGCAGATCAAGGCGCTCGGTGGCCCTATAGCCTCGACCCGCGATGCGTTCGGCTCGGTTCTGTTCCGATGGTTCGAGGCCGGGGATTGGGTCCCGCGTCTGATAAGCGGCCTGGCCAAGCGTGAAGGTCGTGAGCAGAAAGAAGGTCCGCACGCTGTCCACGTCGTCCAGACCCGCCTCTTGGAGGGCGCGCAACGTGACCTCCATCGGTGCAAAGACGCATGCCGGGGCGGCGCCTTCGATCTCAAGAAGCTTTGGCAATCCGGGGTGTCGAAGACAGAGACCGCGGAGCACCTCGAAGCAGTGGTGGACCTGATCGCGCCAGCTTGCGTGATGCCCGTCGAACTGGGCCGCGCCCACAAGGTGCTCTACAACCGCTGCAAGAAGGTCGCGCTTGCTGCTGAAATGGTTGTAGAGCGCCATTGGCGTGACACCGACGGCATCTGCCAGGCCGCGCATGGTGATCGCGTCGGCGCCGGACTTGTCGAGAAGCGCTAGGCCAGCGTCGATCACCTTGTCGCGCGTGAGATCGCGGGGCTTTGATTTGGAAGCCCGTGCGGTGGTTTTCCGTCTCACGCTAGATCGTGACATTGCCCTGCTCGTCACCGGATCAGGACTAGCGTCATCGACAAAAAACCGAGGGTGTGGAGTCCGGCCCGCGCCACATGGGAATATTCCCAGACATTCCGCATATGCCGCCAGTCGGCATCAGGGGCGGAAAACAATCCGAAGAACATCTTGCTCATGCCGGCGAGGGTCGTATCTTTCAGCCAGGCAGTGTTCACCGGGTGGGTGATGATCCAATAGGTCGCATGACCAACCACGAGCAGCCCGAGCGCCGCCGCCGCCCACCAGAATCGTTCGGTTGTCGTGGGGGTGAGCATGAGAAGGGCTGCAAGCGCAAATATCCCCCCGAACTCGCCAATGAGCCCCCCGATCGTGAAGCCCGGATAATAGATCGCCTGTACCGCCCGGTACGTCGGCTCGTCGAGGCGCAATTTGCCTGGAAATTCCAAGGCATGCGCCAACGAAAGCCCCATCGTCACCGCCACGAGAAAGAGCGCGACCACAGACAGGGTTGTGATCACGCCGCCAAAACCGATAGCGAGGACTTGGCCATATCTACACTGTAGACATACGGTGTAGAGTTTGCAAGGCTGCCGTCAATTCCAGGCTCTTGAGAACCGGAATCGCTGCGGACAATCGGGAAGTCGGCCTCGTGAGACAAGCAGGCGCGGTCGCTACGGGCCCTCACCAACGTTCAGCTGGCCGCAGTCTATCGCTATCGCGGCCGGTCGGGGAAGTCGCACCCCAACTGGTTGTGGTTCAACCTTGAACGCCGGGGAATGTTCAAGGACGTTCCTGAAGCGGCCCTTCCGCTTGCGGCCAAGGACGGTCTTTGCCGGACGCAAATAGGGTCCCGCTACTCCTCAGCATTCACCCCGACTTGGATCGCCAGATAGCGCTGCGGCCGGTTCGCATCGCCAGATCTGGCCTCGTGGGTGTCGATCCGGACCCGGCCGACGCGGAATTGGGCCCAGCGGCCGGGGGCCCTCGGCGATTGGTTCGGATCCTCGAAGCGTTCGGCGCCGGGCAGGCAGCGCAGGATGGTCGCGTTGAGCTGTTCCCAGCGGCGCAGCGATTCGGAAAAGTCCGTGTTGCAACCGAAATTCGGGTTGTCGCCTTCGACGCTCAGGTCGAGCACCGAGCAATTGTCGAAGCCCAAGGCGGGCGAATGGGGCTCCCATCGGAGCGACGCGAAGGGCGGCGCCTCCCGCGCCGCGGCGACGATCCTCCGCAGCTCCACGCAGTCCGCGTCCGGGGCCTGCGCCAAAGCGCCGGAGCTGCCCAGCCAGACGGCGACAAGCGCCACTTCTACAGACTGCGAGTTCATCCCATCCTTCTGACGGGTCCCCGCCAAAGTACCACTTTGGTGGGATGACGATTGTTGGATGCAAATAGGATTTCGCGTGCCAGCATCGTGCGACTCAGGCCCGCCAGCACAGCCGGCCCAACCGCCCCCAACAAGCCTATTTCAGGCGTCCACTTTGTCCACTTTGCTTTTCGGCCTAAGGTCGCCGGCGTGCCTGCGCTCCGCGCCGCTCCCCACAAGGACGCCCCGCTCATGATCCTTTCCTCCCTCCTCGGCTTCCTGCTCGTCGCCCAGGCCGCGCCCGGCTCGGCGCTCGAGCGCTTCTTCATCGGGCGGACCGAGGGAAGCGGGACCGTTCATGTGATCATGTCGGGCCGCCATTCCGTGCGCGATCGCGGCCGCGGGCGCATGGACGGCCGCACCCTGGTGATCGAGCAGGTCGTCGAGGAGGAAGGCAAGCCGGCGCGCCGGCGAAGCTGGCGGCTGACCCGCTCGGGCTCGAACGCCGTCACCGGCACGATCAGCGACGCGCGCGGCCCGGTCACCGGCCAGGTTTCCGGCAACAGCCTGACCTTGCGCTACCGAATGAACGAGGGACCCTCGGTGGTCCAGACCATCACTCTGCAGCCCGGCGGCCGAACCGCCCGCAACCGGATGAGCTTCCGCCGTTACGGGCTCAACGTGGCGACGGTGGAGACGACGATCCGGCGGGTCGATTAGCGGTCCGGCCAAACCGGCGGTCGCGCGCGTCCGGCGCTCCGCTAATTGCGCTGATCGGCGACGAGCCAGCCCTTGATCGCCGCCGCGATCGCCTTGGCGACCGAGTCCTTATAGGCGTCGGTCTTCAGCCGAGCCTCTTCGGCGGCAACGTCCATGAAGCTGATCTCGACTAGACATGCGGCCGTGCCGGCGGCGTGGAGGGCCGGGCGCAGCACCGCAAAGCCGGCCTTCTTGACCTCGCGGTCCTTGAGCCCGGTCGCCTTCAGCACGGCCGCCTGGACGGTCGCGGCGAGCGTCTTCGAATCGCTCGAAGCATTATTGTGATGATAGGTTTCGGTGCCCTGCGCGACCTGATCGAAGCCATTGAAATGGATCGAGACGAAGGCGTCGGCGCCGGCGTTCTTGGCGATCTTTGCGCGATCGGCAAGACCCAGGTTCGTATCGGTCGTACGAGTCATCCTGACGTCGAGTCCGGCGGCGGCGAGGATCGTGCGGGCGCGCCCGGCGATGTCCAGCGTCACCGCTTTCTCCTTGAGGCCGGTCGGGCCGGTCGCGTTGTTGGGACTCGAATCGCCGGTTTTCACGGTGCCGCCGTGACCGGGATCCAGGACAATGACCGCCATGACTAACCTCCCCTCGCCAGGCTTTGGAGAGTCGTGCCCGGGGGGACGATTGTCTGTGCGATTTGCCACAAGGCCGCGGAAAGCGCCCGCGGCCGGCCTCTATTTCATCGCGAACTGGCCGGCTTCGGCGCCGAAATGCTCTTTGGCATGGGCGCGCGCGGCTGTGGCGCTCTTGAAGGTTTCGCCGACGGGAGTGGCGGTCACCAGGGGATAGCCCTGGCTGTTGTAGCGGGTTTCGCGCACGGTGAGGCTGTACTGGCCCGCATCGTCCTTGAGGATCAGGAAGGGTTTCACGATTTCTCTCGACATGCGGGTATCTCCGATGGGCGACGCCCTCCGCGCGGGCGGAGAGCGTCGGTGGGTGCTTCTAGTCGACCATCGCCGCGACCAACCGGCGCAGAGCGTCGGGGGCCTGATAGGCGGGAAGGGGGGTCGGCCGGCTGGCGGTCTTGCTCGCCAGCAAGGCGAGCGGGAGGTGCAATTTGGGTCGTTTATAGTCGCTCATGTCGTTCGTTTCATTGGGTGTTGGCGGCAGGCGCATGGGCGCGGCGCGACGGACAATGGTCCGCGCGCGGCCGGGCCGGCCCGCCTGGTGATGTGCGGCGCCGCGCCGCCTTTTGGGGCAGCGCGGCCGCCGTCCCCGGCGCTCGGCGCCGGGGGAAGCTTCAAGCCGCTTCTAGGTTGACCGCGGAAGCCTTGCCGTCGCGGCCGGTTTCGAGCTCGTAGCTGACCTTCTGGCCCTCGGTGAGGGTGGCCATGCCGGCGCGCTCGACGGCGGTGATGTGGACAAAGGCGTCCGGGCCACCGGCTTCGTTGGTGATGAAGCCGTAACCGCGGTCAGTATTGAAGAATTTGACGGTGCCGATAGCCATGATCGGGTCCTTTCGAATGCAAAGATGCCCGCGCGCGAATGGCGCGGCGGGGCCGGTGAAGCTTGAAATGAGGGAGAGAAGCCCGAGGGCGTCAGTATCGCTCAGGCGACGTCAGCCCGACCGATATAGGCGCAACTCCATTCATTTGCAACGCGCGATGGCCGAATGCCGGCGACGCGGTCCCCGGCCGCCCCCCTCGCGCTGCGCTTCGTGCTTTACAAAGTCCCCCCGCTCGGCCTTTTGCGCAGCCGTGCAGCCTTTCGCCGCCCTTTACCGGACCTTCTCCACCCGCCGCCGCTGGCAGCTTGCGGTGGCGCTCGCGCTGATGCTGCTCGGCGCCCTTGCCGAACTGCTGACCATCGGCGCCGCACTTCCCTTCCTCGCCCTGATCGCGGCGCCCGATCAGGTCACCCGGTTTCCGATGATCGCCCAATGGGTGGATCTGATCGGGGGCGATCCGGTGCTGGCCGCCTCGCTTCTGCTCGCCTCCGCCGCGGTCGGCGCGGCCGCGGTGCGGGTGCTCCTCGCCTGGTACATCCACCGCTTGGTCACAGCGGTCGGCCACGATCTCGCCTCGCGTATCTTCTCGCGAATGCTGCGCCAGCCCTACGCGGCATACGTCCGGCGCTCGTCCAGCGAGATCCTGTCGGGGATCGAGAAGGTTCAACAGGTCGTCGCCGATATCCTGCTGCCCGGCATGCAGGGGCTCACCGCGGCGGTGATCGCGCTCGCCATCATGGTGCTCTTGTGCCTGATCGATATCGTCGCCTCGCTGTCTGCCGCGGCCTTCGTCACTTGCATCTATCTCGCCATCAGTCTCGCCAGCCGCGGCCGCCTGCGCCGCAATTCGGCCCAGCTCTCCGACGCCGCCACCGCCCGGATCAAGATCGTGCAGGAAGGCCTCGGCGGCATTCGCGACATCATCCTCGATCGCGCCCAGCCCTTGTTCGAGGAGAGCTTCCGCCGCGCCGACGCGCGCTATCGGCGCGCCCAATCGGTCAACGCCTTCATCGCCACCGCGCCGCGCTTCGTGGTCGAAGCGGCGGGAATCGTCGCCATCGCCCTGATCGCCTGGACGATGAGCCGGCAGCCGGGCGGAATCCTCGCCGCCATCCCCGTACTCGGAGCGCTCGCTTTGGGCGCGCAGCGGCTGCTGCCCTTGCTCCACCAGACCTATGCCGGCTTCAGCCTCAGCGCCGGCTATTTCCGCATGCTCGGCGATGTCGCCGCCCTGATCGAAACGCCGATCGTCGAGGACGGCGCCGATTCCGAGCCGATGCCGTTCGCGCGGGCGATTCGCTTCGACAATGTCGGATATCGCCACCACGAGGGGGGCTTCGCGCTCGCGGGCATCAGCCTTGAAATCCCGCGCGGCGCCCGCGTCGGCATCGCCGGGCCGACGGGCAGCGGAAAATCGACCCTGCTCGATCTTCTAATGGGGTTGCTCGAACCCGATTCGGGGTCGGTATCGGTGGATGGCGTGACGCTCGATTCAGCCACGCTCGGCCGCTGGCGCGCACAAATGGCGCACGTGCCGCAGGCGGTCTATCTCGCCGACGACAGCATCGCCGCCAACATCGCGTTCGGCGTTCCCGCGGCCGCGATCGATCGGGAGCAGCTCCGCGCCGCCACCGCCACTGCCCAGCTCGAGACGTTCGTCGCCGGCCTGCCGCAGGGCTACGAGACTCCGGTCGGCGAGCGCGGCATCCGCTTGTCGGGCGGCCAGCGTCAGCGCATCGGCATTGCCCGCGCGCTTTACAAACAGGCGCCGGTCCTGATCCTCGACGAAGCCACCAACGCGCTCGACGACGCCACGGAAAGCGCGGTGATGGGGGCGATCATGGCGCTTGGCCCCGACATCACGATCGTCATGATCGCCCATCGCAGCTCGACGCTCGCCGGCTGCGACACCATCGTCAGGCTCGACGAGGGAAGGGTGGTCGGCGCGCGCTCCGCCTGAGCGGTCACCCGGCGGCGAACGGCCGAAGAGAAGGGCAGCGCGAAAAGCTTACCCCCAAATGACAAGTGCCCGGCTCCGAAGAGCCGGGCACCCGTGAGACGGCCTTGCGACCGTCTACCCCCTTTTTGCGACGCTCCGGCCCGCGCGCTTTCTCACCTCGCAAGAGAAAACGGGACCGAAGCCTCCCCGAACCAGGCCAATAAGTCCTTGGTTGCGTGGGAGACGGTTATGCCTGCCCGGCCGGCTTGTCATCGCCCGATTGCCAATCGTGGCCAATTTGCGGCGGGCCTGTTGCCGACCTGCCACAGCCGCGCCGCGGGCGGGCCATTGTTGCGTTGCGGCATGCCGCACCCTAGAGCGTCGGCGAACCCTTGGGATCCACGCTTCACCATGCGCCTCACCCGCTACGTCCTACCCGTCGCCAAGGAAACCCCGGCCGACGCGCAGATCGTCAGCCACAAGCTGATGCTGCGCGCCGGCCTGATCCGCCAGACCGCGGCCGGCCTCTACGCCTGGCTTCCTCTCGGTCATCGCGTGCTCAGGAAGATCGAGCAGGTCGTGCGCGAGGAACAGGACAAGGCCGGCGCGATCGAGATGCTGATGCCGACCATCCAGTCGGCCGATTTGTGGCGCCAGTCGGGCCGCTACGACGCCTACGGCCCGGAAATGCTGCGCTTCAAGGACCGGCACGACCGCGAGATGCTCTACGGCCCGACCAACGAGGAGATGATCACGGCCATCCTGCGCGATGCGGTCAAATCCTATCGCGATCTGCCGCGCACGCTCTACCACATCCAGTGGAAGTTCCGCGACGAGGTCCGCCCGCGCTTCGGAGTGATGCGCGGACGCGAATTCCTGATGAAGGACGCCTACAGCTTCGATCTCGACGAGGCCGGGCTCAAGGCGAGCTACGAGGCGATGTTCGTCGCTTATCTGCGCACCTTCGCCCGGCTCGGCCTGCAGGCGGTCCCCGTCCGCGCTCCGAGCGGCCCGATCGGCGGCGACCTTAGCCACGAATTTCACATCCTTGCCGACACCGGCGAAAGCACTCTCTTCTACGATGCCGCGCTCGAAGAGGTTTCGCGCGACGATCTGCTCGGCGCCGACGCATCGACGATCGCACGCCTCACCGGTCTCTACGCGATGGAGGAGGAGGAGCATGCCAAGGTCGCCGATTGCCCGGTTCCGGCCGAACGCCTGCGCAGCCGCCGCGGCATAGAGGTCGGCCATATCTTCGCTTTCGGCACAAAATATAGCGAGGCCATGGGGATGAACGTCCAGACTGCCGACGGCGGCAGCGTCCATCCCCAGATGGGCAGCTACGGCATCGGCGTCTCCCGGCTGATGGCGGCGATCATCGAGGCGAGCCACGACGAGGCCGGCATCGTCTGGCCCGAGAGCGTCGCGCCGTTCCGGGTCGGCCTGATCAACATGCGCGCCGACGACGGCAATTGCGCCACCGCCGCCGACGAGATTTACGGCCGCCTCGCCCAGGCCGGGGTCGAAACCCTCTACGACGACCGCGACGAGCGCGGCGGCGCCAAATTCGCGACCATGGACCTGATCGGCCTGCCCTGGCAGCTCGTCGTCGGGCCCAAGGGCCTCGAAAAGGGCGTGGTGGAACTGAAACGCCGCGGCGCCGGCGAGCGTGTGGAACTCAGCATCGAAAGCGCGCTGGCGAGGCTGACGACATGACCCCTCCATTCGTCATTCCAGCGAAAGCTGGGATCTCCCTTATTCTTTCACCGCCGCCGCAAGGCAGTGAGATCCCAGCTTTCGCTGGGACGATGGACCACTGACATGCTGTTGAACCGCGCAGAACGGATGGTCGCCCGGCGCTATCTGATGCCGGGCAAGGGGGAGGGCTTCATCTTCGTCGTCGCCGGGATCAGCCTCGGTGCGGTCATGCTCGGCGTCGCCGCTTTGATCATCGTGATGAGCGTCATGAACGGTTTCCGGGCCGAATTGTTCGACAAGGTGGTGGGCCTCAACGGCCATGCCATCGTCCAGGGTCTTGGCGGCCGCCTCGAAAACTGGCGGCCGATCCTCGAACAGGCGCGGCGCACGCCGGGGGTCACTTCGGCCTCTGCCCTGATCGAGCAGCCGTTGATGGCGACCCATGACGGCCGCGCCGAGGCGATATTGCTGCGCGGCATGCCCCGCGAGCAGATTGCCGACAATCCCACCGTGCGCGAGGGCTTGATGATGGGCTCGCTCGACGCGGTGCGGCCGGGCACCGACAATGTCGCGATCGGGTCACGCCTCGCCGAACTGCTCGGCCTCGGCGTCGGCGATTCGATCACCATCTGGTCTCCCCAGGGCCGCACCACGCCATTCGGCACGGTTCCCCGGATCGTCGACTATCGGGTCGCGGCGATCGTCGAAGTCGGCGTCTACGAATTCGACAAGGCCTTCGTGATCATGCCGATCGAGGAGGCGCAGAGCTTCCTGATGATCGGCGACGCGATCGGGATGATCGAGGTGCAGACCGCGGACCCGGACCGCGTCGACGAGATCGTCGCGCCGCTCGAGCCCCTCGTCGCCGGCCGCGCCGTGATCAACGACTGGCGCTCGATCAATTCGGCCCTGTTCGAGGCGCTCCAGGTCGAGCGGGTCGTGATGTTCGTCGTGCTCTCGATCATCATCCTCGTCGCCGCCTTCAACATCCTCTCCTCGCTGATCATGATGGTCCGCGCCAAGCATCGCGACATCGCCATCCTTCGCACCATGGGCGCGTCGCGGGCCGGGCTGATGAAGGTGTTCATGACGGTCGGAGTGACGATCGGAGTCCTCGGTATCGTCGCCGGGCTGATCCTCGGCGCGCTCGGCATCGTCTTCCGCCAGCCGGTCGTCGATTTCGTCCAGCGCATGACCGGCCAGGAGCTGTGGGACCCCTCGGTCCGCGTCCTCACCCAATTGCCGGCGCGGACCGACCCCGTCGAGGTCGTCGCGATCGTGCTGATGGCGCTGGTGCTGACCTTCCTCGCCACCCTGTTCCCGGCCTGGCGCGCGGCCAAGACCGATCCGGTGCAGGTGCTGCGCTATGAATGAGATCCTCGCCGTCACCGGCCTCAAGCGCAGCTTCGAGCAAGCGGGCGTGACGATCGAGGTGCTGCGCGGGATCGACCTCGCCGTCGGCGAGGGCGAGATCGTCGGCCTGCTCGGCCCTTCGGGCTCGGGCAAGTCGACCCTGCTCCAGGCGGTCGGCCTGCTCGAAGGCGGCTTCGAAGGCTCGATCCGGATCCAGGGCCAGGAAGCCGCCAAGCTCGACGACGGCGGCCGCACCGCATTGCGCCGCGACACATTGGGCTTCGTCTACCAATTCCATCATCTGCTTCCCGATTTCAGCGCGCTCGAGAATGTCGTCATCCCGCAGCTGATCCGCGGCGCCACCCGCGCCGAGGCGCGCGACCGCGCCGCCAGCCTGCTCGGCGCGCTCGGCCTCTCCGAACGGCTCACCCACCGCCCGTCCAAGCTCTCCGGCGGCGAGCAGCAGCGAGTCGCCGTCGCCCGCGCGCTCGCCAACCGCCCGGCGCTCGTCCTCGCAGACGAGCCCACCGGCAATCTCGACGAGGCCACCGCCGACATCGTCTTCGCCGAATTCCTGAGCCTGGTTCGGGGCGAGGGCAGCGCCGCTTTGGTCGCCACCCACAATGAGCGCATCGCCGCCAAGATGGACCGCGTTTTGCGCCTGCACGAGGGTGTACTGGAATAAGCGCCGCCGGGCGCGCTTTGCCCGGATCGCCGGCGCTGCTAGCAATCGGACGGCGGCAGGGGGCGGTCTTCGATGGGCGAACGAGACGATTTCGATTGGACGCTCCTGACTTCCGTCATTGCCGGAACATTGCTGTGCGGCTTCCTGTTGTTCGCGATCGGCCTGCCGCTGAGCTACGTCTTCGCGACTCTTGCCGGCGATGATCCGCTCGCCTCGATCCTGCTGCTTCGGTCGGGCGATCCGATGGCGTCGTTCCTGGCCGGTCCCGGCTTCGGCGTCCTGACCCACAGCGAAGTGTCCACCGTTTCCGCCTATCTGGCGATGATCGGCGCAGCGACGCTGTCGCTTCCATTGCTTTATGCCGTCGCCCGGCGCGAAGGCATCGTGAAGGTGCTGACCCTCTCCTACGGCATGTATCTGGGATTGAGCCTCGCTTTGGCCTGGTTCGAATGGTCGAACACGGGACGGGTCGACTGGCTCGCCCCGAAGGCCGGCGAGATCGCCTATCTCTATCTGGCCTTCCTGATCGCGGAGGCGGCAAAATTGGCGCTCGCCCATAAGGAGATCGGCGCACTCCCCTACAATTATGCGATCGACGGACTTTTCGGCACCGTCGCGGTGCTGATCATCCATGCCGGCTACGACCCTTCCTTCTCGAGCCTGCTGCTCGGACCGTTTTTCCTGATCGCCGTCGCCTTGGCGATGGCGAGCGCCGAATGGCTCATGGTGAGGCCGGGCACCATCCTGCTCGTCGGCGCCGGCCAGGCCCTTGTCGACCCGGACGTCCAGCGGCGCTTCTCGACATCGAAGCAGGGCGCATGGGCTCGCCTCAAATTGCTGCTCCGCGAATGCGCCGGCCGGATCCGGGAGATGAGACGGATCGCCTATGCCAAGCGGGTCCGCATGGCGGAGCGCGCGCTGGCCAAGGGCTTCCGCGAGTTTCGGCGCGGCCGCCGATCGTTCCTGCGCGGGCTCGACTGGAGAATCGCTGCCGTCGCCTGCGCCGGAAACCTGGCCTTCCTCCTGTGCGGCCTCGCCTTGGCCAGGCTGGTGCGCTGACGCGGTCCGCCACGAACGGCGCGCACGAGGACCTCTTCCCCTGGCCATCGCCGCGCTCCATAAGAAGCCGCCATGTCCACCGACAGTCTCGACGATCGCCGCCCGGGCCTGCGTCTTCGCTGGAAGATCGCGATCTGCGCCGCCGCCCTCATCGGCGCCGCGGTCATGGTGCCCGTGGTCGCGGTGGGGGGCGGCTTCTACCGGATTTTCTACATCCCCTCCGAAGCGATGCTGCCGACGCTGCGCGTCAATGAGCGGATCCTGGCGCACATGGCGCGGCCGGCGGAGCTTCGGCGCGGCACGATCGTCCTGTTCGCGATGGGGGACAACATCTGGGTCAAGCGGGTCGCGGCGCTGCCCGGCGACCGCATCGAAATCGTGGCCGGGATCGTCCATATCAACGGTCGCGCGGTCGTGCAGCGGCGGATCGGTCAGGAACCCTACGCCTCGCCGCAATCTAGCGATCGTGCAGTCCGCCTGGCCGAGCAATTTCCGGGCGAGGCGCGTCCGCACGAGATATACGATCTCGGCCATTCCGCGGTCGACGACATGGCGGCGCAAGTGGTCGCGCCCGGCCACGTCTTCGTGCTCGGCGACAATCGCGATGAATCGGCCGACAGCCGCCTGGCGCGAACGGCGATGAGGGTCGAGCAACTCCCCATCGCCGACATTCGCGGCACTGCCTGGACGATAATCTGGTCGTCCGAGGCGGAACGGGCCGGAACCTCGCTCACCCGTTGATTTCCTGTGGACGAATCGGGCGAGAGCCTTTCGCGAATCGCTAAGCGCGACCATGGTCGGCCGATGTCGTCCGCGCCCTACGTCCCGCTTCGCATCTTCTCCTGCTACACGATGCTGGAAGGCGCGATCGAGCCCAAGGCCATCGCCAAGCAGGCGAAGCGGCTCGATTTTCCGGCCGCGGCGGTCACCGACCGAAACGGGCTCTACGGCGCCATGCCTTTCACCGACGCCTGCTTCGCGGCCGGCGTGCAGCCGATCATCGGGACGTTGCTCGGCGTGGCCCGGCCGGGGATTCCCGAGGGGCGGACACCGATCATCGACTGGCTGCCGCTCTACGCGCAGGACGAAACCGGCTATGCCAATTTGTGCGCTTTGGTGTCCGAGGCGCATCTCGGCCGGCCCGTCGAGGAGGACGCCCATGTCCGCTTCGAATCGCTCGAAGGCCGGACCGACGGTCTGATCGCTTTGACCGGTGGCGGGGAAGGGGCGCTGGCCCGCCTGACCGCCGAGGGCCAGCCGACCGACGCGTTCCTGACCGACCTCCAGAAGCTCTTCCCCGGCCGCCTCTACATCGAACTCAGCCGCCGCGGCGATCCGGTCGAACAGGCGGCGGAAACAGGCCTGATCAACCTTGCTTATGCCCGCGACCTGCCATTGATCGCGACCAACCCCGCGGCCTATGTGGACCCGGCCTTCCACCGCGCCCATGATGCGATGCTCTGCATCGCCCAATCGAGCCAGATCGACCGCGACGACCGAATCCGCTCGTCGCCCGAAACCTGGATGAAGCCGGCCGCCGACATGCGTGCCTTGTTCGCCGATTTGCCCGAGGCGATCGACAATGCGTCCGTGGTCGCCCGGCGCTGCGCGTTCGGCGCGCCGAGCCGCAAGCCGATCCTGCCCAGCATCGCCGGCGATCTGGACGCCGAGGCGGCTCAATTGCGCGCCGACGCCCGCGCCGGCCTCGAACAACGCCTCGCCGCTTATGGCGATCTCGCCGCGGCCGAGCGCCAGGCCTATTTCGACCGCCTCGACTTCGAGGTCGACGTCATCGTCGGCATGGGCTTCCCCGGCTATTTCCTGATCGTCGCCGACTTCATCAAATGGGCCAAGGAGCGCGATATTCCGGTCGGCCCGGGCCGCGGCTCGGGGGCGGGCTCGGTCGTGGCCTGGTCGCTGACCATCACCGATCTCGATCCGATCCGGCTCGGATTGCTGTTCGAGCGCTTCCTCAACCCCGAGCGCGTGTCGATGCCCGATTTCGACATCGACTTTTGCGAAACCCGGCGCGGCGAGGTCATCCGCTACGTCCAGGAACGCTATGGCGCCGACAAGGTCGCGCAGATCATCACCTTCGGGAAATTGAAGGCGCGCGCCGTCCTCAAGGACACCGGCCGAGTCCTGCAAATGCCCTACGGCCAGGTCGACCGGCTCGCCAAATTGATCCCCAACCATCCGACCGATCCGTGGACGCTCGAGCGCGCCCTGAACGGGGTCACCGAGCTTGCCCAGGACTATCGGAACGACGACCAGGTCCGCCGCCTGTTCGACCTGGCAATGAAGCTCGAAGGCCTGCCGCGCCACGCGTCGACGCACGCGGCCGGGGTCGTCATAGGCGATCGCAGGCTGGACGCATTGGTCCCGCTCTACCGCGATCCGCGCTCGGACATGCCGGTGACCCAGTTCGACATGAAATATGTCGAGGCGGCGGGGCTGGTGAAGTTCGACTTCCTCGGCCTCAAGACGCTCTCCGTCCTGCGCAAGGCGGTCGAGATGCTGGCCGCGCGCGGCGTCGAGGCCGATCTCGACCGGCTGATGCCGTGGGACGATCCCGCAGTCTACGCATTGCTCCAGCGGGCCGATACGGTCGGCGTGTTCCAGCTCGAATCGGAAGGCATGCGCCGGACCCTGGCGGCGGTGAAGCCGACCGGATTCGGCGACATCATCGCGCTCGTTTCGCTCTACCGGCCGGGCCCGATGGACAATATTCCGGCCTTCGGCGACCGCAAGAACGGCCGCGCCAGGATCGAATATCCCCATCCCCTGCTCGAAGAGGTGCTGGAGGAAACCTACGGCATTTTCGTCTATCAGGAGCAGGTGATGGAGGCGGCCAAGGTTCTCGCCGGCTTCTCCCTCGGGGAGGCCGATCTCCTCCGCCGCGCCATGGGCAAGAAGATCCAGGCGGAGATGGACGCGCAGCGCGCCGGCTTCGTCGCCGGCTGTGAGCGGGTCAATGCGATCCCCGCCGCCAAGGCCGAGGAATTGTTCGACCTGATCGACAAGTTCGCGGGCTACGGCTTCAACAAGAGCCACGCCGCCGGCTATGCGCTGATCGCCTATCAGACCGCCTGGCTGAAGGCGCACCACCCGATCGAATTCTACGCCGCGTCGATGTGCTTCGACAGCCACGTTACCGACAAGCTCGCCATCTTCGTCGACGACATGCGGCGCCGCGGCGATCCGATATTGCCGCCGTCGATCAACGCCAGCGAGGCGGAGTTCAGTGTCGAGGGGGCAGGGGAAAGCCTCGCGGTCCGCTACGCGCTCGGCGCGCTCAAGGGGGTCGGCGAGAAGGCGATGGAGCAGCTCGTCGAGGAGCGCCGCCTCGGCGGACCCTTTGCGAGTCTCGACGATTTCGCGGCGCGGATCGATCCGCGCGCGCTCAACCGCCGCCAGATCGAGAGCCTGGCGGGCGGTGGCACGTTCGACGGCCTGGCCGAACGCTGGGCGGCGGCGGCGGCGGCCGAAACCATCCTGTCGGCCGCGTCGAGCGCCGCAGAGGCGCGGACCAGCGGTCAGGGCGGCCTGTTCGGCGAAGGGCCCGCCAACGTCGTCCCGATCCGCATGCCGATCGGCGAAAGCTGGTCGCTGGCCCAGCGCATGGCCGCCGAGAAGGAAGCGTTCGGCTTTTATTTTTCGGCCCATCCGGTCGACAGCTACCGCCACCTCGCACTGGCCCATGGCGCCCGGCGCTTTTCCGATCTCGCCGCTTTGCCGGCGTCGGCCGAGGGCGGCCGATCCGCCGCGGTGATGGCGGGGCTGATCGAGGACACGCGCTGGCGAACCTCGGCCAAGGGCCGGCGCTACATGATGGCGACCCTGTCCGACAGCTCCGGCCAATATGAAGCGACGGTCTTCGACGACATGGTCGCAGAGCAGGTCCAGGCGGCCGTCAAATCCGGCGCCTGCGCGCTCCTCAACGTCGAGCTCGACCGCCGCCCCGGCGAGGAGACGCCGAGAGTCACCATCCGCTCGCTCCAGGGCTTCGACGGCCTTGCCAAGCGCAGCCGCCTCCAGCTCGAGATCGAGGCCGAGGACGAGGCCGCGCTGCGCCGCCTCGCCGAGGCGGTGGCCGGCGAGCGCGGCGGCAACGGCCTGATCCGGCTGAAGGCCCGGTTCGCCGGCGGCGAGGCCGAGCTCATCCTCGGCCGCGACTTCCTCGTCGATGCCGAAATGGCCGCCCGGATCGAGCGGATCGAAGGCATCGGCGCGCCCCTTCTTTCGGTGGTCGAGGCGCCGAGATTGGCATTGGTTTCCTGATCCTCGCCCCCGATCCGGCGGAAGCCGCTCTTTCATTTTCTTCTCGACAGGAAGGCAAAGAGATTCCAGCCTTCGCCGGAATGACGAAGGGGTGCCGGAATGCTGGGCGGGATGCAGGATTTCGAGCTTCGGGTGCCGCGGATCATCGACCATGCCGAGCGGGAGCATGGGTCACGCGAGATCGTCACCTATTGGGCCGACGGCACGCAGAGCCGGACCAACTGGGCGGGCATCGCCCACGATGCGAGGAAGCTCTCACAAGCCCTTGAAAGACTTGGCTGCAAGCGCGGAGATCGCATCGCCACGCTGGCCATGAACCACAGCCGCCATTTGGTCGCCTGGTATGGCGCGATCGGCATGGGCGGGGTCATCCACACGATCAATCCGCGCCTGTTCGACGAGCAGCTGGCCTATATCGCCAACCATGCCGAGGATAAGGTGCTGCTCTACGACAAGGCGTTCCAGCCGATCGTCGACCGGCTCAGGGACCAATGGACGACGATCGACCATTATGTCTGCTTCGACCCCGGATCGGGGTCCGGGACAGGCGCCGGCGGCTTCGAGGCGCTGATCGGCGCGGAGGACGGGGATTATCAATGGGCCGAAGGCTCGGAGCGCGAGCCGTGCATGCTCTGCTACACGTCGGGCACGACCGGCAATCCCAAGGGCGTCCTCTACGAGCATCGTTCGTCCGTCATCCACGCCATGGCGGAGGTCGCGCCGTCCTGCTTCGATCTGTCGCCGTCGTCGGTGGCGCTGCCGATCGTCCCCATGTTCCATGCCGCCGCCTGGGGCCTGCCCTTCGCCGGCGCGATGGCGGGGATCAAGTTCGTCTATGCCGCGGTCAACGATCCGGTCGTCCTGTGCCGGCTGATGAACGAGGAGAAGGTGACCCACTCGGCCGGCGTTCCGACCGTCTGGCTCGCCATGTTCCAGCATATGGACGCGACCGGGGCCAGGCCCGATCATCTGCGCCTCGTCACCATCGGCGGCTCGGCGGCGCCGCGGGCGATGATCGAGCGGCTGATGAGGATGGGCATCCGGGTCGGCCACGCCTGGGGGATGACGGAAACTTCGCCGATCGGCACGATCGGATCGCCGCCGGCCGATTGGGACGATCTGACCTTCGACGCGCAGGTCGATCTGGTCGCCAAGCAGGGCCGGGTGCCGTTCGGGGTCGAGCTCCAGGTCGTGACCGACGAGGGCGATATCCAGCCGCGCGACGGCAAGAGCTCGGGCCGGCTCCAGATTCGCGGACCCTGGGTGATCCGCCGCTATTTCCAGGACGATCGCGGCGACTGCACCGGCAATTCGAACTGGTTCGACACCGGCGACGTCGCCGTTATCCATCCCTGCGGCACCATGCAGATCACCGACCGGTCGAAGGACGTGATCAAATCGGGCGGCGAATGGATCAGCTCGGTCGACCTCGAAAATGCCGCGGTCGGCTGCGCCGGCGTCGCCGAGGCCGCGGCGATCGGGGTCAAGCATCCGAAATGGGACGAGCGGCCGCTGCTGCTGATCGTGCGCAAGGAGGGCGCAGAAGTCTCGGCCCAGGACATTCTCGATCACCTCGCCCGGCACGTCGCAAAATGGTGGCTCCCCGACGAGATCCTGTTCGTCGACAGCCTGCCCCACACCGCCACCGGCAAGCTGCTCAAGACGGCGCTGAGGGAGCAATATCGGAATTACGCGCTGGCCACGGCCTGAAACACGCTCTCACGTCACCCTGAACTCGTTTCAGGGTCCAGCGTCGAGCGGCGGCGCGGCCGGAGGACTGGATGCTGAAACAAGTTCAGCATGACTGCAGGCGCACGCTCAGACGCGGCTTGCAAGTCGCGGCCCGCCCGCCACCATATTTTTACCTCTGCTTGCTATCGCGCGCAGCCATGGGTTCCACCGGTCAGATGACAGTCTGCGTCGACAGGTCCGGCGCGTCGCCGGCGCGGCTGGAGGCCGTGCCCGCCGGCGTCGGCGCCGACGTCTTCGTCCACCGCGCCCATGACGTCGTCGACACGCTCGCGGCCGAATGGACCGCGCTGGCGCGATCGGCGTCCGAGCCCAATGTCTTCGCCGAACATTGGTTCGTCGCCGCCTCCTTGCGCACCCTGGGCGCGGGCCGCGACATCCGCCTGCTCGAGGTCCGCCGCGCCAGTCGCCTGATCGGCCTGCTGCTGGTCACAGTCGAGAGGGGGTATGCGCGCCTGCCGGTCCGCCACGTCCGCAATTGGCTGCATGACCAGATGTTCCTGGGCACGCCTCTCGTTGCGGCCGGCGAGGAGGCCGCCTTCTGGGCCGCCGCGATCGCCGCGCTCGACGAGGCCGATTGGGCGCCCGGCCTGCTCCACCTCACCAGCCTGACCGAAGGCGGGCCGCTGCACCGGGCCCTGCCTGGCGACACCGCCTTCCGCGAGGTCCGCGCCTTCCTTCACAGCGATCTCGACGCCACCGCCTATTACGAGGCCGCGGTCCGCCAGAAGAAGCGCAAGGAGATCCGCCGCCTCAGGAACCGCCTCGCCGAAACGGGCGCGATCGAGGCCCATATCCTGGCCGATCCGGCCGCGCTCGCCGGCTGGTGCGACATCTATCTCGCGCTCGAAAGGGCCGGCTGGAAGGGCAGGCAAGGCAGCGCGCTCGCCTGCCGGCCGGAGACCGAGCGCTTCTTCCGCGAGACGCTGGCGGCGGCGCAAGCCGCGGGCCGCCTGCAATTCCTCAGGCTCGACGCCGGCGGCAAGCCGATCGCGATGCTGGTCAACTTCCTCGCCGCCCCGGGCAGCTTCTCGTTCAAGACCGTGTTCGACGAGGATTTCGCCCGCTTCTCGCCCGGCGTGCTCATCCAGCTCGAAAATCTCGCCAACATCCTCTCCCACGAGTCGATCCGCTGGATGGACAGTTGCGCGGTCGAGGACCATCCCATGATCGACGGCCTGTGGATGGAGCGGCGGGGAATCGTCCGGGTCACCGTGCGCCTCAAGGGTGCCCGCCGCGCGCTCATATTCGCTTCTTGCCGCGCCCTGGAGCGGGGCTCGGCGGGGGCGCGGCGGCTCGCTCGCTATTGCGCCGAGCGCGTCGCGCGCCGCCGGTCGCCGCCGAACGCGCCGCCGAAATAGCTGTCCGAATACCAGAGCGGGGGCCCGTCGCCGTCGGCGATCTCACGCGCGATCAGATAGTTGAGCCGCACGAAACGCGCTCCGGCCTGCCAGTCGAACGGCTGCGCAAGATCGTCGCTGGGGCTGTGATAGGCGCCCTGCAAGAAGCCCTGGAATCGCTCGCGGCCGCCATTGGCGAAGCCGGTCATTAGGAACACCGAAGGCACGCCCTCGAGCACGAAGCGGTAATGGTCCGAGCGGACGAACAGCCCCTGTTGCGGCAGCGGATCCGCGGCCAGCGCCACGCCCATCCGCGCCGCCGCGCGGGCGACGATCGGGCCCATGGTCGAATGCTCGGCGCCGAACGCGGTGACATCCTGGAAATCGTAGGTCAGGATCGGCATGTCGAGATTGACGACCGACACGATCCGGCCGTCGACCGGCACGTGGCGAGCCAGGTAACCGGCGCCGAGCAGGCCGATCTCCTCGGCAGTAACGGCGGCGAGCAGGATCGGGCGGCGCGGCCGATCGTCGCCTGCAATCATCGCGCGGGCGACCTCGATCAGAGTGGCGATGCCGGTGGCATTGTCCATCGCGCCATTGCGGATCCGGTCGGTCCCCGGCGCCTCGTCGGTGCGGCGGTCGCGGATCCCGAGCCCGTCGAGATGCGCCATCAGCAGCACATATTCACCCGCCAGCGCAGGATCGGTACCCGGTATCACCGCCAGCACGTTCGGGCTGGAGAAGGGGGCGACGACGCTGCGCTGGTCGATGCCGACGATCACCCCGAGATCGAAGCCGCGTGGGCTGCCGCCGTCGCGGGCCTGTTCGAGCGCGGCGTCGAGGCGCTCGCTCGCGCCGGGAAACATGGCGCGAGCCGTCTCGGCATCGATAGTCGCGTTGAACCTCAGCCCGGGCGAATCGCTGTGGGCGCGGCCGTCATCGTCGACCCAGGACGCGCCGGGCCTGCCGGCCGCCGCCGCGGCCGCCGGCGCGGTGCGCGGCCGCTGCATTGCCCTGGCGCTGATCTCGATCAGCCCGATCGCGCCGCGCGCCGCCGCCATCCGCCGCCGGCTCGAGATCAGATGCGCGCCGACGTCGGACGGGATGTTGCGCGTCGTGTTGCGCGAGGTGCCGGAGAGGATGACGACGATCTTCCCGCGCACGTCGAGCCCCTCATAATCATCGGCGCCCTGGCCCGGCGCGTCGAGGCCGAAGCCGGCGAACACGGCCGGCGCCTCGAAGCGGACCGGTCCCGCCTCCGGCGTCGGCCGGAACGTGACCGAAGGGCCTCGCGGGAAATTGCGCCCGGCGACGGAAAGGCGCGGCGTGCCGACGATCCGGTAGCGAAGGAAGCGGATCGGCTGAAACCATTCGCCGCCGGCCATTGCCGGTCTGAGGGCGAGCGCGCGGAACTGCCCGGCGACATAGGAGGCGGCGAGGTCGTAGCCCGGGGTCCCCGCCTCGCGCCCCTCGAGCCGGTCGTCGGCGAGATGAACGACATGGGCGCGAAACGCGTCGGCGCTGAACGCCGGCTCGCCAGGCGCGGGCGGCGCCGGCTGCGCAACAGCCGCGACGGACAGGAAGAAGGCCGCCATCCCGGCGAACAACATCTTGAAATCCATGAAGAAACCCCCGGACAGCAAAACAGGCTTCGCCCGCCTAATGCGCTTTGGCGATGCTGGCAATGTCCCTGCTTGCTGAACGTGGGCCGACAGCCTTGGTCAGCTCCCGTTCAACTCGCCTATGGAATAGAACGGTTCGTCGCACGCTAAGATGCGGCGCAGGGAGTGAGTACGATGTTGGTCCAATTGTTCGGTCAAAAGTCCATGCCCCACGATCCGGCGCGCAGGGGCTATCATATCGTCTATCGCGAGCATGAGACGAACCATTGCCCGGGCTGCGGCCGTTCCCATTGGTATGTCGGCCGGCTGTCCGCGGAATGCGCGTTCTGCGCCACCGCCTTGCCGCGGGTCGAGGCGATCAGCACCGGCGCCGGCCTGTTCCGCAGCCGCGGCGGCAGCGAAGGCTTCGCCGTCGCCGCCTGAGACCTGCGCCCGGCGGGGCGGGCTCCCGCCTGGGCGGCTTGGCTTGCCCTCCTTGCCAGCACTGCTATAGACGCCGCCGACCGGCGGCCTAAGCGGGCGTGGCGGAACTGGTAGACGCGCCAGGTTTAGGTCCTGGTATCGAAAGATGTGGGGGTTCGAGTCCCTTCGCCCGCACCAGCTCCACTGCCTTCCATCCTGGCCGCGCCACATGCTGACAACAGGAAGTTCGAGCCCATCATGCAGACCGTCGAGACGTTGAATCAGGGGCTGAAGCGCGCCTACCGGATCACCATTCCCGCCAAGGAGATCGACGCGGCCGTCGACAAGGAGCTGAAGACGATCGCGCCGCAGGTGCGAATGCCCGGCTTCCGCCCCGGCAAGGTCCCGGCCAACCTCGTCCGCAAGATGCACGGCCCCGCGCTCGAGCAGCAGGCGCTGCAGAATGCGGTCCAGGACGGCGTCCAGCAGCTGATCAGCGAGCAGAAGATCCGCCCGGCGATGCAGCCCACGGTGGCGCTCGAGGAGGGCGGCCCCGGCCAGGACGCGGTCGTCACCGTCGAGGTCGAAACCCTGCCCGACGTGCCCGAGGCGAAGATCGGCGGGCTGAAGATCGAGCGGCTCAAGGTCGCGGCGACCGAGGAGGCCGTCGAAGCCGCCCTCGCGCGTCTCGCCGAAGGGCAGAAGAGCTTCGATCCGGCCCCCGCCAAGCATAAGGCCGAGCAAGGCGATCTCGTCTTCATGGACTTCGAGGGCAAGGTCGACGGCGAGCCCTTCGAGGGCGGCAAGGGCGAGAACATGTCGGTCGAGATCGGCTCGGGCCGGCTCATCCCCGGTTTCGAGGACCAGCTGATCGGCGCCAAGGCCAACGACCAGCTGGTCGTCTCCGTCACCTTCCCGGACGAGTATAATGTCGACTATCTGAAGGGCCGCCCGGCGACGTTCGACGTGGTCGTCAACGAGGTCCAGCGGCCGCGCGCGATGAAGGCCGACGACGAGTTCGCCAAGGCGATGGGCCTCGAGGGCATCGCCCAGCTGCGCGATCTGCTCAAGGGCCAGGTCGAGCAGGAGATGAATGGCCTCACCCGCACCCACATGAAGCGCCAGCTGCTCGACCAGCTCGCCGCGTCGCACGATTTCCCGGTGCCCGAATCGATGGTGGAGGCCGAATTCAACCAGATCTGGCAGCAGCTCGAACAGGAAGCGGGGCACGAGGACGATCCCGCCGCCGCGCGCGCCGAAATGGAGGCCGAGCGCGGCGATTATCGCAAGATCGCCGAGCGCCGGGTCCGCCTCGGCCTGCTGCTGTCCGAGATCGGCACCAAGGCCGGCGTCCAGATCAACGATCAGGAGATGAACCAGCTGATCATGCAGGCGGCGCAGCAATACCGCCCCGAGGACCGGCAGAAGTTCGTCGAATATGTCCGCGGCGAGCCGATGGCGGCCGCCCAGCTGCGCGCGCCCTTGTTCGAGGACAAGGTCGTCGATCATCTGTTCGGCACCGCCGATATCTCCGAGCGGATCGTGGATCGCGCGGAGCTCGAGGCCGCGATCGAATCCGAGGACGGCGCCATGCCGCACGTCCACGGCCCCGGCTGCGGCCACGATCATGGCGAGGCGCCGAAGAAGGCGGCCGCCAAGAAGCCCGCGAAGAAGGCCGCCGCGAGCGCGAAGGAAGAGAAGCCGGCAGCGAAGGCCAAGGCCGCCGAGCCTGCCGCCAAGAAGCCTGCCGCCAAGAAAGCGCCTGCGAAGAAGGCATGATCCTGGGCCGTTCACGCTGAGCTTGTCGAAGCGCTCCCCTTCTCCCTAAAGGAGGGAATGGCCTTCGAAGGGCTCAGGCCGAACGGAGGGGGGACGATGACCAGCGAAGCCGCCAGACCGCACCGCATCGCCGTCCTGCTCCCTTGCTACAACGAGGAGGCGGCGATCGCGGCGACGGTGGCGGGTTTCCGCGCGTCGCTGCCCGACGCCGCGATCTACGTCTACGACAATAACAGCAGCGACCGCACCTGCGAGGTCGCCGCCGCCGCGGGCGCGATCGTCCGGACCGAGAAGATGCAGGGCAAGGGCCATGTCGTGCGCCGGATGTTCGCCGATATCGAGGCCGATCTCTACGTGATGGCCGATGGCGACGCGACCTACGACGCGGCCGCGGCGCCAGCTCTGGTCGCCAAATTGCTCGACGAGCAGCTCGACATGGTGGTCGCCGCGCGCAAATCGGAGGTCGACCAGGCCTATCGCCGCGGCCACGCGCTGGGCAACAGGCTGTTCACCGGCCTGCTCGCCAGCCTGTTCGGCCGCTCGTTCAGCGACATCTTCTCCGGCTATCGCGTCTTCTCGCGCCGCTTCGCCAAGAGCTTCCCGGCGCTCGCCCGCGGCTTCGAAACCGAAACCGAGATCAGCGTCCACGCGCTCGAGCTCGCAATGCCGGTCGGGGAAATGGTCACGGCCTATGGCGCTCGCCCCGAGGGCTCCGTGTCGAAGCTTTCCACCTGGCGCGACGGCTGGCGGATATTGAAGACGATCCTGCACCTTTATCGGATCGAGCGCCCGGTGCTGTTCTACGGCAGCTTCAGCCTGTTCCTGGCCGCGCTCGCCGTCGTCCTCGCGATTCCGCTCGTCGTCACCTATTTCGAAACCGGCTTGGTGCCGCGCTTCCCGACCGCGATCCTCGCCACCGGACTGATGCTGCTGGCGTCGCTCAGTTTCTTCACCGGCCTGATCCTCGACACGGTGGTGCGCGGCCGCCGCGAGGTCCGCCGGCTCCATTATCTGAGCTTTCCCGCGCCGGGCACGCGATTGTAACACGAATGCAACGATCGGCCGGAATTCGTGCCGATACTCGCTTTGGTTTCGCTTTCTTCTTTCGCGACTCGGACCGCGGGGCGTAGCCTTGCGGTCCTGGGCGCCACCGACCGCGCCGGGTCGTGGATGCGCCCGCTTAGGGAGGGCAGGGCATGACCAATCTCCAGACCAGTTTCCGTCTCGGCAGCGCGATGATCGCGATCGCGATCGCGGGCCTCGGCACGCCGGCCCTCGCCCAGGATCCTCCCGCCGAAGAAGGCGACCCCGCCGGCGTCCGCGTCGAGCAGGGCGAGCAGAACGTCGTCGTTACCGGCTCGCGCATCCGCCGCGATCCGCTCGACCAGAACCAGCCGGTCGTGTTCGTCGACCGCGCCGACCTCGACCGTACCGGCCTGACCTCGACCGCCGAGGCACTGCAGCGCCTGCCCGGCTCGGGCGGCGCGCTCAACAGCCGGTTCAACAATTCGGGCAATTTCGGCAACCCGCCCGATGGCGGCGGCGTCGGCGCCGGCGCGGCGGAGGTCGATTTGCGCTATCTGGGCTCGAGGCGGACGCTCGTGCTCGTCGACGGCCTTCGCTACGTGAACGGCGCGTCCGCGTCGGGCGTGCCGGGCTCGGTCGATCTCAATTCCATCCCGGAAGGGATGATCGAGCGCGTCGAGGTGCTGCAGGGCGGCGCCTCGGCGATTTACGGCTCGGACGCGATCGCGGGCGTGATCAATATCATCACCCGCAGCCAGCAGGACGGGTTCGTCGCCTCCGCGCAATTGGGCGTATTCGACGAGGGCGACGGCTTTTCGCAGAATTATTCGCTGAGCTGGGGCACCGGCAGCGCCGACGACCGCACCCGCATCGTCATCGGCGGCACTTACGTGAAGCAGGACGGGGTCAGCTCCGCGGATCGCGAGATCTCGCTCTTCCCGACGCCGGGCGCGACCTCATGCGCCGCCGGCGGGTGCAGCTCGGGGACGCCCAACGGCCGTTTCATCGTCGGCGCCGGCGATCTGACGCTGATCGCCCCGGTGATCGGCCGCACCCCGACGCTTGCCGACTACAGGGCGTGGGGAGGCGCCGCCGACCAGTTCAACTTCGCGCCCTTCAACTTCATCCAGGTGCCGCTCGAGCGCTATGGCGGCTTCGTCACCGTGACCCACGAGCTCTCCGAGGACATCAACTTCCGGGCGCGCGCAGTCTACAACCGGCGCAATTCGTCCAACCAGGCGGCGCATCTGCCCCTCTTCGTCGGGCCAGCCGCCGGCAACGGCAATCTGCTCGACCGGATCACCATCGACGCCAGCAACCCGTTCAACCCGTTCGGCGAACTCCAGTCCGGCTTCAACCTCGACGGCACCCCGAACGGCCTGCCGGCCACCTATGACTTCATCGGCCGCCGCGTGGTCGAGAACGGTCCGCGCCGCTACGATCAGAGCGTCCGCACTTATTATGTCTCTGCGACGCTCGACGGCGCCTTCCAGTGGCTCGGCAACGACTGGTTCTGGGACGTGAACGCGGTCTGGGGCCGGAACAGGGCCGAGCAGGAGGTGCACGGCAACGTCAACGCGGCCAACCTGGCGCTTGCGCTCGGCCCCGTCGGGCTGTGCAACGCCGATCCCGATTGCGTGCCGTTCAACATTTTCGGCGGGGAGGGCTCGATCACCCAGGAGATGCTCGATTACGTCGCTTTCACCCAGAGCGACAGCTCGCGCCAGCGCGTGTGGGACGTCTCGGCGAACCTGTCCGGCGCCCTGTTCGACCTGCCGGGCGGCCCGGTCGGGATCGCCATCGGCGTCGCCCACCGCGATCAGAGCGGCCGGTTCGACCCCGATCCGATCGTCGCCGCGGGCCTCGGTTCGGACATTCCCGCTTTGCCCACCGCGGGCGGCTACAACGTCAACGAGGCCTATGCCGAGCTTCGCCTGCCGCTGCTTCGCGACACGCGCGGCTTCCACCGCCTCGAGCTGACCGGCGCGGCGCGCTATTCCGATTATTCTACCGACTCGAACCGCTCCTTCTCCTCGACGACGTTCAGCGCCGGGATCAACTGGCAGCCGATCGAGGAACTGCTCTTCCGCGGCTCCTGGGCGGAGGGCTTCCGCGCGCCGAGCATCGGCGAATTGTTCGGAACGCCGTCGCGCTTCGACCAGGAAGTCCAGGATCCCTGTTCCGGAGTCGTCCCGGCCCCGGCCAATTGCGTCGCCGACGGCGTGCCCCCGGGCGGCTATACGCAGATCAACCCGCAGCTCCCGGTCGTCACCGGCGGCAATCCGGACCTCGATCCGGAGACGTCGGAAAGCTGGGGCGTTGGCATGGTCTGGCGGCCGAGCTTCCTGCCGCGCCTGTCGCTGGAAGCCAATTATTACAATATCCGGGTCGACGGCGCGATCACCGCGATCGACGCCGAGACTTTGCTCGGCCGCTGTTTCAGCTTCGCCGATCAGCTGAGCTGCGACGCGATCGACCGGTCGGGTTCAGGCCAGATCACCCAGATTCGCGGTTTCCTGCAGAACATCTCCAGCATCGAAACCGACGGGCTCGATCTCAGCCTGATCTATCGCGGCAGCCAGGGCTCGGCCGGCACGTTCAACCTCATCTGGAACAGTACCTTCCTGTTCAACTACAGGGTGACGGTGCCTGCAACGACCGGAGTCACGGTGATCGACCGCGAAGGCACCGAGCAGGGCAGCCCCGACCAGGCCTTCCCCAAGTTCAAGTCGACCGGAATCATCGATTGGACGCTGGGCCAGTTCGGCGCCGCGCTCACCGGCCGCTACATTGCGGGCGTCGAGGAAGCCAATGGCAACGAGATGAACGCGCGCTTCTACACCGACATCCAGCTCCGCTGGAATCCGGACTGGCTCGGCGAAGGGCTCGGCTTCGCGATCGGCGCCAACAATCTGTTCAACGTCGATCCACCGGATTGCTTCACCTGCGGCCTCAACAATATGGACCCGACCACCTACGACGTGCCGGGAACCTTCTTCTACGCGCGGGCGACGCTCCGGATGTAGGCTGGAATTCGGGGACAGTCGCGTACGGCTGTCCCCCACTGCCTCCATTCCGGCGTCCATTCCGGATCAGCCTGAAATTTCCTACATCGTACCACTTATGTTCTAAGCTGGCCGATGGGCGATATGGCGGGTGTGCCGGCGCGTCGTGGGGGGCGGGGGCGGATCGGCGATGAGGCGAAAGGCGCGTTTCTCGACGCGTTGCGGCGGGGCGCGCGGCACGAGGAGGCCGCGCGCGGCGCCGGATTCTCGCGCTCGGCTTTCTTTCGTTTGCGCAGCCGCGATCCGGCGTTCGCGACGCTTTGGGAGGAGGCGATCGACTATTCGTCGGGCCCGCGATACCTCAGCCCCGGCGCAGGCCGGCGGCTTCAGCTGAGGCGCAACCGCAGCGTCCGCTTCACCGAACAGCGCCGCGAGATATTCCTCGCCCGGTTCGCCGGCACCTGCAATTTGACCGAGGCGGCCGACGCGGCCGGCGTTTGCATCGCGACAGTGTTCGCGCATCGGGCGAAGCATGAAGAGTTCGCCGCCCGATTCCAGCAGGCGCTCGACCAGGGCTATGCGCTGCTCGAGGGGGAACTGGTCCGCCGCCGCCTTGAAGGCCAGCAAGGGCTGAGTGCAGTCCGGCCGACCGGCGACCCGGAGCCCGAGTTCGATCGGGCGCTCAAGCTCCTCCAGCGCTGGGATCGCGGGCGGGGCGGGATCGGCCTCCGCACGGTCGCACCCGGCCGCCAGCAGCGCTCGACCTTCGAAGAGGCGATCGAGGCGCTCGACCGCAAGCTCGCCGCGCTCAAAATCCCGATCCTTGGTGAACCGTGATCGAGGAGGGCGTCTTCTCCCGGGGCTGGGCCCTGCGCCGCCTCGCCACACTCAAGTCGCTCCGCCCGGAGCCGCGCCGCAGCGTGATCGCAGCGCTGCCGCTTCCGGCTGTCCGGGCACTTCACGACGAATGGTGGTGGCAGGCGCATGGCGGCCAGCAGGAGCCCGCCAAATGCGCCGACGGGTCCGACTGGCGAGTCTGGGCGATCGTCGCCGGGCGCGGCTTCGGCAAGACCAGGGCCGGCGCCGAGTGGGTCTGGGCCCGCGCCCGCGAAAATCCCGGCGCCCGAATCGCCCTGGTCGCGGCCAGCCTCGATGAGGTCGCTGCTGTCATGGTCGAGGGCGACAGCGGACTCCTCAACATCGCCCGCTGCGATGAGGAGCCGCGCTGGATCTCCAGCCGCGGCATCCTGCGCTTCCCGTCCGGGGCGACCGCCTTCGCCTGCACCGCCGATCGGCCCGCCAGGCTGCGGGGGCCGCAGCATCATTTCGCCTGGTGCGACGAGATCGCGAAATGGCCCGCTTCGACAGGCTCAGGGCAGGCCAAGGCCGACGCGACCTGGGACAATCTCATGCTCGGGCTCAGGCTCGGCGAGGCGCCGCGAACAGTCGTCACGACCACGCCGCAGCCGGTGCCACTGCTCAAGCGCATCCTCGCCCTGAAGCGCTGCGTCGTGACTCACGGCCGCACCGACCAGAACCCCCATTCCGCCGCCGACTTCCGCGAGGCGGTCGCCGAGATATACGGCGGCACCCGGCTCGGCCGGCAGGAGCTCGACGGCATCCTCTTCGACGACCCGGAAGGCGCGCTGTGGACGCGGGAGATGATCGAGGCGGCGCGGACCACCTCCGTCATTGCGAGGAGCGGAGCGACGCGGCAATCCAGTGGGGACTCCGATACCGGAACTGGATTGCTTCCCCCGGTTCAAGCCCGGGGTCGCAATGACGGTTTGACGTTGGCGAGAGTGGTCATCGGCGTCGATCCACCTGCCTCCGCCACCGGCGACGCCTGCGGCATCGTCGTGTGCGGCCTGAGCCCCGACGGCATCGCCTGCGTCCTCGCCGACCTCACCGTCGCCGGGCTTCGCCCCGAAGGCTGGGCCCGCAAGGTCGCGCAGGCCGCCGAGGCCTGGGACGCGCAACGCATCGTCGCGGAGAAGAACCAGGGCGGCGACATGATCGAAAGCGTCCTGCGCGGCGTCGACAGCACGCTGCCGGTGAGGTTGGTCCACGCGGGCAGGTCCAAGGCGGCGCGCGCGGAGCCGGTGGCGCTCCGCTTCGAGACGGGGCGGGCGAGGCTGGCGGGGACGTTTCCGGAGCTGGAGGATCAGCTCTGTGCGATGACCTATGCCGGCTACGAAGGGCAGGGGAGCCCGGACCGGGCGGATGCGATGGTTTGGGCGATGACGGAATTGATCAGGCCGGGGCGAGAGCCGCGGGTGCGGGGGTTCTAACCAAATCCTCCACCGGATCTCGGGCTCTGAAAGGGGGACAGTTACCGGGGGACAGTTACTCGTTACTGTCCCATTCCCCGCGTAATAGAAGGACCGGTCCCTCAGGCCGCATCAAGATTGGTGTTGGAGTTGGAATCAGGTAGCTTCGCCCGTGGAGGAGCGCGCCATGTGGTGGATCTGGAAACGGCTAAACCGCGCATGAGTAGTGACTGCCAGATCGCGACTCCGAGAGAAGGGGACAGTCACAGTGACTGTCCCCTTTTCCCGAGTGGGACAGTTGAGGTAACTGTCCCCATTCCAGATCGTAACTGTCCCCGTCAGCGCCTGATGGTGCGGTGGCGGATCAATCCCGGCGGCGCGGCGCATCGTTCCAGGAACCGGCGCTGATGGTGCATGAAGGCGGCGGCCCGGGGACGTTGGTCTGCAGCGTGACGATCGCCGGCCCCGGGCCGGGTTGGATCGGCGGCATGCCGACGAAAGTGAGATTGTTGGTTTCGGCGGTATAGCCTTCGGACAGGCAGGTCGGCGGGTTGGGGGTGTTGTTGACATTGGTGACGGCGGTCCTGACCGTCAGGGACGATCCCGGGTTGAAGTTCGCCTGCGTGTTGCAGCAATCGCCGACCATGACGAATTCCACCCCATACCAGGCATCGCCGAGGTTCAGGATAGTGCCCGGACTGGTCATCGTAAAAAGCGTCCCGCCGTTCGTTACGAGCTGCGCCGAGTCGTTGCCGAACATGCCGGTTGTGCCGGTGAGCGACATCGTCTGGAGCGCGGCGAGGGGCGTGGGCACCACGCTGACCCCGGTGGCGCTGTTTCTCCAGCAATTGGTGCTTTGGCCGAGCTGGTAGGTGGTCCATCCGGCCGGGCAGGCCGCGTCGAACCGGAGCAGCCAATATTGGATGAACACCTGCTGGGTGGTGGTCGAATAGACGAACTGCTGCCAGCCCAGGCATCTGGCGCTGGCGCCGCAGGCCGTCGTCGTGAACGGCCTGGCGTTGAGCTGGA
>Ga0190265_10000388_pt1 | contig 33202 bp, 26 predicted proteins | sample Popmic124T_FD_133135 | JGI IMG/M metagenome (GOLD analysis project Ga0190265, IMG submission 133135) | Populus adjacent soil microbial communities from riparian zone of Indian Creek, Utah, USA - 124 T | ecosystem: Environmental > Terrestrial > Soil > Riparian zone | place: USA: Utah | collected...
CTCCCCCAGCAGCTTCTTGGCGAGCATCTGGCCGGAGACCTGGCTGATCGAGAGGGCGAAGTCGGCGCCGGCGCGGTGGATGCGCTCGACGTTCTCGGCCTGGTTGACCCGGGCGATGACCGGCACGTCGGGCGCCAGGTCCTTGAGGATGACGGTGGCGAACAGGGTCGCGGTATCGGTATCCAGGGCCAGGATCACGGCCTGGGCGTTCTTGACGTCGGCCGCCTCCAGGACGGGCTCGTCCATCATGTCGCCCACCAGGTCTACCTCGTCGCCCGCCCGCTGGTCGACCAGGCGTACCTCTTCGCCGACCGCGCGCAGCAGCTCGGCCACCTTGCGCCCCACCTCGCCGGCGCCGCCCACCACGAAGTGCCCCTCACGCCTTGCCCCGACGGCGCCGCTCGCCAGCTCGCGCAGGTGGTCGATGCTTGCGCTCCCTCCCACCGCGACCAGGGTGCTGCCCGCCGTGAGGCGGAGGCCCGAGCCGTCCGCGACCACCAGCTCGCCGCCCGTCCACTGCCCGATGACCGTCGCCCCGGTGCGGGTGCCGACCGCAGCCTCGTCAAGGCTGTAGCCGGCGAGAGGCGAGAGCGGCTGTATGCGGATCTCGGCAACCTCCAGGTTGCGGCCGAGTTGCTGCACGCCGGCGAGGCGCGGGCTGATGCGACTGGAGGCGTGGGCGGCCAGGGCGGCACCCAGGATGTGCCGGGGGGTGAAAGTGGCGGTGGCGCCGGCGAGCATCATCGGACGGCGGTGGTAGGGCTCTTCGACGAGCGCCAGGATCGGCCCGGTGAAGCCCAGGTGGCGGGCCGAGAGGATGAACGCCGCGTTCTCGTCGTCGCTGCCGTTGACGATCAGCGCCCGGGCTCCGATCAGTCGAGCCGCCGCCGGCGTGGCGAACATCACCACCTTGTGGCCGCGCTCGGCGAGGCGGCGGGCCAACGCCTCGTCCGTCTCCAGGAGCAGGGTAGGCACCCCGGCCCGGGCCAGCTCGTCGAGCAGGCTCTCGACCGCCGGCCCGTAGCGGTAGACCACCGCGTGCCCGGAGAGGTTCTTCGGCGCCTCCCGCGGCAGCCGCGTCTGGAAGCGCTCTTCGAGGAACGGGATCAGGTAGATGGGAAAGACCAGGAAGACGAGGAAGACGCCGGCGAACTGGGCGAAGGCGACGAACAGCACCATCGCCGGATGCCTCCAGCGGGCGTCCGCGCCGTAGCCTGTCGTGGTCAGCGTTTCGGAGGCCCACTCCAGGGACTGCCAGAAGTTGCGCGGCTGGCCTTCCAGCTCCGTCATCCCCCACATGTAGAGGGCGGCCAAAACCGCAGTGAACACCGGGACGGCCAGGATGAGCAGGAGGAGCCGCCGGCGGGAGCGGCGCATCAGTAGGGCATGTCCTCTTCTTCCATGCCGAAGTGGTGGCCGAGCTCGTGGATGACCGTGTCGCGCACCTCGCGGATCACCTGGCGGCGGTTCTCGCAGGCGCGGAGGATGGGGCCGCGGTAGATGATCACCCGGTCGGGCAGGGCGGTGTAGAAGGTGTCTCTGGCGGTGAGCGGCTCGCCCTGGTAGAGGCCGAAGAGCTCCTCGCCAGGCTCCATCCCCATCGCCTCCAGGTCCTCGGGGTCGGGCTCCTCCTCGACCATCACGGCGACGTTGTCCAGAAGCTCCGCGAACTCGTCGGGGAGGCCCTCCAGGGCCGCCTCCACGAGCGCTTCAAACTCCTCTCGGGGGACGCGCATGGCGAGATAGAGTATGCCACCCCGGTCCATAATCGCTCCCCATGACCCGCCTTCGCGCCCTCCTCCCCTCCCGCCCCCTGGCGGCCGTGCTCCTGCTCGCGGCTCTCCACATGTTGGTTTTCGACCGCGGGCTGGGCGGCGACGGTTGGGCGGGCTTCGCCACCCTGGAGTCGCTCGCCGACGACGGCGACCTCTGGCTGGAGGACGACCACCGGGGGGTGATGAACGGCCTGGTGGGGGGCCTGCACGGGCACCTCGTGATGCAGTATCCGCCCGGCGTGCTGGCGCTCGACGCCCTGCCCTTCCTGCTCGGCCGCGGGCTCGACCGCGCCCTGCCCGAAAGCCTCCTGGCGGACGGCATCGACCTGCCGCCCGTGGGCCGGGTGCCGCGCGGGGTCTTCCTGGCGACCGCGGCGATCGTGCTGGCGAGAAACGCCGCCACCCTCCTCGGCCTCTGGTGGATCGTCCTCGCTCTCCGCCGGCTCGGCGTGCCGGAGCCGGCAGCCGCCGCGGCGGCCGGGCTGACCTTCTTCGGCGGCCCGCTGATCTTCTACTCCCTGGTGGGGATGACGCACGCTCCTGCCTTCGCCCTGGCCAGCCTGCTGCTCCTGGTCCTCGCGCGCCAGCGGCAGGAGGGCAGCCTGGCCCAGGCCTTCGCGGCCGGCGCCGTGGTCGGCGCGGCCGTGCTCCTGCGCTACGGCTCGGCCGCCCTGCTGGCCCCCGCTCTCCTCGCCGTTTCCGGGCGCACCCCCTGGCGAGCCCGCCTCGCCTGCGCGGCCGGCTTCCTCCTCCCCCTGGCCGTGCTCCCCTTCTGGTGGCGGGCGACCTCGGGCGGCTGGGGCTTCCCCTCCTACGGCGGAGCGTGGGGGCTCTCGGCGGCCAACCCGTGGAACGTCCTCTTCTACCCCGTCCACGGCCTCTTCCTCTTCCATCCGGCGCTGCTGCTGGCCGCGGCGGCCCTGGTGGCGGCGGCCTGGCGGGAAGCCGTGCGGCGCGAGACCGGCTGGGGGGTGATCGGCTGCGCCTGGTTCCTCGCCGTCGCCCTGCTCCACGGCGGCTGGTCGGAGTGGGCGAACACGGGCGGCTACGGCCAACGCTTCCTGATCGACGCCCTGCCGGCCCTCGCCGTGGGCTTCGCCTGGTTCCTCGAAGGCAGCCGGCGGGTTGTCCGTCTAGCTGGGCTGGGGGCCCTGACGCTTTTCGGCTACCTCCTCTTCTTCGCCGCCGTCGGCCGGCTGGTGCCGCCGCCTCCCCCCTACCCCTGGCCGCAGCGGCTGGGGGACTACTCCCCCCTGCTGCACAGTCCACCGACACCCGCGGCCCTGGCCCACGGCCTGCGCGAGGCCTCGTTCCTGGTGGGCAGGATCTCGCGGTAGACTGCAATCCCATGTCCGTTCGGCTCGACAAGTGGCTCCAGGTAGCCCGGGTCTTCAAGACCCGCACGCAGGCGACCCGCGCGGTCGACCTGAACCGCGTGAAGGTCAACGACCAGACCGCCAAGCCGCACCGCAACCTCGCTCCCGGCGACCGCGTCGAAGTGCAACTGGGCGAGTGGACCCGCGTGCTGATCGTCAAGGAGCTGCAGGACAAGCCGGTGCCCAAGGCCGAGGCCGCGGCCCTCTACGAGGACCTCAGCCCGCCCCGCCCCACGGCCGACCCACTCCAACGCCTGCTCCGCCGCCCGCCGGTGCAGCGCGCACCCGGCGCCGGACGCCCCACCAAGAAGGAGCGGCGCGACATGGATCGATGGGAGGGGGGCGAAGAAGACCTCTAGAGGTCTGCAGCGCACCTTACATGCTCTGGTCTTCGGCTATGGTAGCCTTCGACAGAGAGGTGTAGAGCATGACGATCACTGTCGACCTGCCGCAAGATCTCGCGAAGAAGCTATCGGCTGAGGCCGCCCGCTTGGGCCTTCCTCTTTCAGACTACGCTGTGCGGCTGCTCTCAACGGGGCGTGTGCCGCAGTCCTCCCCGAAGACCGGTGCCGAATTGGTGGCCTACTGGCAGGCAGAAGGCTTGGTCGGAACGCGACCGGAGATCATCACGGACAGCCAGCAACATGCCCGGGAGATCCGGCGCAAGGCAGAGGTCCGGGAGCGATCCTGACCTGTGCTCCTGCTGGATTTGATAGGATTTTCGTAGGGGCGGGGCTTGCCCCCGCCCGGGTGGGGACAAGCCCCACCCCTACATCAACAACTCAATCCTGCCTTGACAGAGTACTAGTCCCCCAGGAACTCGCCGAGCGGGGCCAGGGGCTCGCTGTGGTCGCAGAAGATCTTGATCACCACCATGATCGGCACGGCGAGGAGTGCGCCGGCGATCCCCCAGAGCCAGCCCCAGAAGGTGAGGCCGAGGAAGATCACCACCGGGTTGAGCGTCAGCCGGCGGCCCAGCACCATGGGCGTCACGAGATAGCTCTCGAGGATGTTGAGGCCGATGAAGGCCCCGGGGGCGAGGAGAGCCTTGCCGACGTCGTCGAAGGAGAGCAGGCCGACCATGGCGAGCACCCCGATCATGACGATCGCACCCAGGTAGGGGATGTAGTTCGTGACGAAGGCGAGGACTCCCCAGAGCATCGGGTTGGGCACGCCGATCCAGCTCATCAACCCCCATACGGCGAGCCCGAGGGCCAGGTTGATGCAGGTCACCGTCACAAGATAGGTGGAGACGTCGGACTCGATCTGGCGGGCGATCTCGACGGCGCGTTTCTTGTCCTCTAGGCGTGGGAGCACCCGGATCAGCTTGCGCAGGAACAGATCTCCCGAGGCGAGCAAAAAATACAACAGGGTGAACATCACGATGCCATTGGCAAGGAAGTCGAAAGTGCGGTTGAACACCCTCTCGCCCAGGCTCTCGGTGGTGACTGCCACCTTGGGGGTCTCCGGCGCTCCGCCCACGTTGGTCATCTTCTCGACCTGTCGGGTGGCCCGGCTCATCGTCTGCACCGGCTTCTTGAAGCTGCGCAGCTTGCGCTCGATGCTGCGCATGCTGCGGGGTGCCTGCTCCGCCCAGTCCAGCGCGGGCCCGGCCAGGTTGTAGACCCCCCAGCCCAGCGCGCCGAAGAGCACCAGGATGACCAGGCCGGCCCCCAGGGCTTCGGGGATGCGGACCTTCTTCAGGCCCCGCACCACCGGGCTCAAAAGGAAATTGAGCAGCAGCGCGATGATGATCGGCAGGAAGAAGGAGCGTGCCAGGTAGAGCGTATAGAAAGCGGCCAGGACGAAGAGGCCGGTCAACGCCAGCGACCGGATGCCGAACGGCCCCTCGAGGAGGTCGCGGAGCTTCTTGAGGTTGGGACGGGGGCGCTTTTCGTCGGGCGGGTCCCGGCGGATGCTCTCGATCATGTCGGTCCTTGGGCCAAGCCCGGCCGCCGCCCTGGCAACGCTTCAGCGCAAGCCGGGGGTCGGCCCAAAGGATTGTACGGCGACTACGTCAGGCGCGCCGTACCAGCCCCATGATCAGGGAGATGACGAAGACGACGAGGAAGAGGACGAAGAGGATCTTGGCGATCCCCGCCGCTCCCGAAGCGAGGCCGCCGAAGCCGAGGACGGCCGCGATCAGAGCGACGATCAGGAAGATCAGAGCCCACTTGAGCATCGGACTTCTCCTTTTTCAACCGGGATCACCCGGATATTATCGCCACAAAAGCCGGAGACACCATCGTGGGCTCGTCAAGATGTCGGGCACCTCCGGCTGCCTTGAGCATACAGCAAGAGGCGTGCCATTAGCTGGATGCGCCGGGAGCGCTCGCAGCCAACAGCTCGCGGATGCCTTCCAGGGTATCCGCCTGGTCCGGCAGCTTGTCGGTGCGCCAGCGGGCGATCCTCGGAAAGCGGACCGCGATGCCGGACTTGTGGCGGCTCGACAGGGCGATCCCCTCGAAGGCCAGCTCGAAGACCTGGACGGGCTCGACGGCGCGCACCGGGCCGAACTTCTGGAGGGTGTGGCGGCGGATCCAGCCGTCCAGGGTGAGGATCTCCTCGTCCGAGAGGCCGGAGTAGGCCTTGGCGACCGTCACCAGCTCGCCGCCGCTCCACACCGCGAAGGTGTAGTCGGTGAACAGGTTGGCGCGCCGCCCGTGGCCGGGCTGGGCGTAGACGAGGACGGCGTCGATCGTGAACGGGTCGATCTTCCACTTCCACCAGTCGCCCCGCTTGCGGCCGGTGCGGTAGGGGGAGGCGAGGCGCTTCAGCATCAACCCCTCGACGCCTCGCCCGCGGGCCTCGCCGCGAGCCCGCGCCACGCCCTCCCACGTGGCCTCCTCGACCCGCGGCGAGACGAGGAAGAACGGCCGCCCTCTCGTCACCAGCCGCTCCAGGGCCTCCCGCCGCCAGGCGAGGGGCCGATCGCGGACGTCCTGGGCCTCGTGCTCCAGGAGGTCGTAGGCCACGAAGGCGGCGGGCGCCTCGGCGAGCACCTTGTCGGTGACCTTCTTGCGGCCGATCCGCCGCTGGAGCACGGCGAACGGGAGGGGGGACCCGTCGCGCCAGGCCATGATCTCGCCGTCGAGCACCGTGCCGTCGGGCAGCAGGGCCGCGGCGGCCCGGGCCAGCTCGGGGAAGCGCTCGGTGATCAGCTCCTCGCCGCGCGACCAGAGGTAGGTGCCGCCGCCCCGCCGGATGAGCTGGGAGCGGATGCCGTCCCACTTCCATTCGACCAGCCACTCGCCGGGCTCCCCCAGATCCCCCAAGCGGCCAGCGCCGAGCTCGAGCGGCGAGGCGAGGTAGAAGGGATAGGGGCGCGACTCGCCCTCCCCCTCGGTGCCGGGAGAGAACAGCCCTTCGTAGAAGGGTGCCGTGGGCTCCCAGCTCCCCATCAGGCGATGGGCGAGGGTGGGCTGCGGCACCCCGGCGACCTGGGCGAGGGCGCGCTCGACGAGCGTCTGCGAAACGCCCACCCGCAGCTCGCCGGTGAGCAGCTTGTTGAGCACGAAGGTCTCCCACCGGGGCAGTCCCGCCCACCACCGCGTCACCTCTCGCCGCTGCTCCTCGGCGGGCCGGCCGCGCAGGGGGAGCAGCCGCTCGTCCATCCAGCGGGAGAGGGGCAGCTCCGGCGCCGGCTCGCCGCGCCGGGCGCCGTCGAGGAGGAGGGAGATCGTCTCCGCGAGGTCCCCGACGCCGGAGTAGCTCTCCTCGAACAGCCAGTCGGGCACTCCCGCCTCCTCCATCGCCCAGGCGGCGAGGAGCCGCGACGGCAGGAAGCGTTTGAGCCGCCGCCCGGTCAGGAAGTAGACGGCCCAGGCGGCGTCCGCGGCCGGGGCCGAGGAGAAGTAGGCGGCGAGCGCGGCCACCTTCTCCAGGGTCGAGGCGGTGCGGTCGAGGGCCTCGTAGAGCGCCGAGAAGCGTTTCAAGGGACTTTAGCTCTCACCTCCGCGGCGAGTGTAGCGCGGCGAGGCGCTCGCGCTGCCGGATAGAACTCTCAGTAGAGCGCGAGCGTCGAGCCGTCCGCCAGGCGGCGCGCGGGCTGCGGCGTGCGGACCCGGGCGCCGCAGAGGCGGGCTTCCGCCGTGCCCAGGAGAGGCAGGCGGAGCCGCCGCCCCGCGCCCGCTCCGGGGCCGGGCAGGGGCCACGAGGAGAGGATGCGGTCCCAGGCTTCGGCCTGCCGGCTCCGCCGCAGGTGGATGGGGTCGATGCCATACCAGGAGGCCTGCGGCTCGATCAGGTGGACGCCGCGCTCGCTCCCGACCTGTTCCAGGCGCTCGTTCAGCTCATGGGCCCTGGCGAGCAGGGAGTCCAGGGGGGCGGCAGGATGGCCGGGGAAGAGCAGGGAGCGGGCCGCGCGGTACTGCCAGGGCCGCAACCGGTCGAGCCGGGCGAGGGGGAGGAGGGTCATCACGGTCGTCGCCCGGATCGCCGCCAGGCGGTCGAGGCTGGCCTCCACCCACCCGGCGATCTCTGCCACCGAGGCGCCGTACATCAGGTCGTTGCCCACGTCGGTCACCAGCGCCACCGTCGGCAGCGGCGGGCGCGCGGCGAGGTCGGCCCAGAGGCCGCAGCCCTGGATGCCCGGAAGCTGGCGGACGTAGAAGAAGCGGCTCCACGCTCCATAAGACCGGCCACGGCCGCAGGCGGCCAGCACCTCGACCGGGCCGCCGGAGCGCCGGCGCAGCCGGTCGGCCACGAGCGGGAACCCCGCGCGCAGGTTGCTCGCTCCCAGGAGGACGGCGCGCAGGACGGGAGACAGGAAGCCCTCCCCTCTCTAGCCCTGCCAGTGCTGCCAGCCCAGGCGGCCGCGGAGGCCGTCGAGCGTCCGGCCGAGGAGGCCCTCGGCGTGCGGCGCGGCGAGGTCTTCGAGGCGCAGCGAGGCGAGGGCGGCGAGGGTCAGGGCGCGGCTTCCAGGGCCGGAGGCCGGGTGCCGGGCGTCGAAGCGTTCGAGGTTCCGGGCGGCGGCCTCGATCAGGGCGTGGAGTATCCGGAAGGCGCCGTCCGACAGCGGCGGGGTGCCGCGGTAGAGGTCCAATCGAGCCCCTTCCCGGTAGCGGGGAAAGTCCTCCAGGCCGACGAAGCGGAGGAACCAGGCGGCGCGGTAGGCGCCTAGGGCGGCGGTGATGCCGGCGTAGTCGGCGATCAACTCGTCGAGGACGTTGTTGCGCATGGAGCCGAAGAGCCGGCGGGTGAGGTAGTGGGCGCACTCGTGGTCGCGGCGGATGAGCAGCGAGGCCTCGCGCCACTCCGCCTCGCCGAGGCCCAGGTCGGCCGCCGGCACGGCGCTGTACGGACCGTCCGAGAGCAGGATGAAGCGGTCCTGGTAGAGGTCGCGCTGCTCCTGGAGGCGGCGGAACTGCTCGGGCCAGGTGGCGGCCTCCCGCTCCGCCTCGTCGAGGGCCTGCCACTGACGCCGCAACTCGTCGACCCGGCTCCAGTTGTTGTACCCGGCAACCATCAGCGCCCCCTGGGAGTCAGGCACGGGCACCGGCTCGTTCTTCCGCGTGAGCGCCCGCAGCAGGGCGGCAAACTCGGCCCGGCCGCGCGCGATGAGCAGCGGGATGCGGCCGGCGGGGCTCGGGTGGAGGACGATCTCGACGAGGCCGGGCCGCTCCAGCTCGAGGCCGGTCGCCTCGGGGAAGGTGTCGGGCGGCACGCCGCGGCGGGTGGCGGCGCGGTAGGCCTCCGTCTCGCTGATCCCCTCTTGGATGGGGAAGCGGAGCTGCGGCAGGTGCTCGCGGAGCACCGCGAAGGCGCCGCGCTCCCGGGCCTCCGCCTCCCGCGCCTCCCAGAAGACGACGAACGGCTCGTCCGGCAGGGGGAGCTCCGTTCCGGCGCCGAGGGCGGAAGTGTCGAAGACGTTCTCGTTGTAGGCGAGGAGCTCCTCGATCTCAGTAGGCGAGGCGCCGAAGCCTGCGAGGAGGCGCGATTGAATCTCCAGGCTCACGCTGCTAGCCTAGTCGACCTTGATTGCCAGCGAAAGCTGAGTTGGATTTTCGTTTCGCTCTAAAATGCGTGCGCCTTCCTCCAGCCGTTTCGTCCTCCTGCTCACGAGCGTGGCCCTGGCGGCTGCCTGGCTCGGGTGGCTCGGGGCCGCAGCCCTGGCGCAGGAGGCCGGCGACGCAGGCCTCAGCCTGTTCGAGGCGGTGCGCATGACGCTCTCGCGCGACCCCAACGTGGCGATCGACGAGGCCCGGGTGGAGTCGTCCCGCGGCGCCTTGCAGATCCAGTCCGGACGGTTCGACCCGGTCTTGAGCAACAGCGCCACCAGCGTCGACGTCGAGGTGCCCACCGGGGCGGGGACGAGCGAGGAGAGCCGGACGTTCCAGAACATCGTCGGCGTCACTCAGCAGCTTCGCACCGGCCTGTCGATCGCTCCCCAGCTCGAGCTCCTGCGCACCGACGACCCTTCCGGCCCCGGCGCGGTCAACGAGGGGACGCTCTCCTTCAGGGTCCGCCAGCCGCTGCTGCGCGGCCGCGGCAGGAGCGCGACGGCCGCGGCGGAAGACTCGGCACGGCTGGGGGTCCGGGCGGCGGAGCTCGACCTCAGCCAGACGCTGTCGCTGCGCGTCTTGACGGTCGCTGCGCAATACTGGTCGGCCAAGGCCGCCCTCCTCAACCTGGAGATCCTCCTAGCCAGCGAGGCCAGCTCGCGCGAGCTCCTGGAGACGACGCGCCGGCTGATCGAGGCCGACCAGACCCCGGCGGCGGAGCAGGTGCAGCTCGAAGCCAACCTGGCGGCCAAGGAGTCGTCGCGGATCGGCGGCGAGAGGAACCTGTTCGCGGCGAAACAGGACCTGGGCAGGGAGATCGGTCTCGACGGCGCGGAGATCGCGGCCCTGGCCCTCCCGGCTGATCCGTTTCCCTTCCTGAGCCCGGCCGAGGTGCCGCCGGTAGCCGACGCCGGGCCGCTCGTCGCGGAAGCTCTGGAGAACCGGGCGGACCTCCAGGCCGCGCGCGAGCGCCGGGAGGGCGTGGCGCTCCTTCTGGGCGCCGCCGAAAACGCTCTGAAGCCCCAGCTCGACCTGATCTTCACGCCCAGCTACTCAGGGTTGGACGAGGGGGCGGGCGCCGGCAGCTTCTTCTCCCCGCTCTATCGCAACGTGCCGGGCCTCTCCTCCTCGCTGGGGTTCAGCCTGGCCTGGCCCCTGGCCAATAACCAGGCGCGGGGGCAGCTGCTGCAGACCCAGTCCGCCTTGCTGCAGAACGACCTGGTGGTCGAGCTCCTGGTGAAGGGGATCGGAGCGGACGTCCCCACGGCGCTCGACGCCGTGCGTCGCAACGCCCTGCAGCTCGACCGCGCCCGCGAGGCGGTGCGCCTGTTCGAGCGGGCGGTCGTCAACGAGGAGAAGAAGCTGCGGGCGGGCACCTCGACGCTCCTCGACGTCATCTCCCAGCGCGACCGGCTGACCGCCGCGCGGCAGGGCGAGGTCTCGGCGCATCTCGCCTTCGCCCTCTCGCTGCTCGATCTGCGATTCTTGACCGGCACCCTGCTGGCGGCCGACGGGGATGCGAGCGTTGTCGAATCCTCCCGGCTGACGACCCTGCCCGAAAGAGAGGGGGAAACCCGGTGATCTTCCGCAAAGTGGCTCTCGAGAGGCTCTCCTCTCCCGAGCAGCTCGACCAGCTCGTGCAGGTCACCAACCCCAGGGGCTGGCTGGCGCTGGCGGCGGTCGGCACCCTGCTGGCCGGGGCGCTCGCCTGGGGCATCTGGGGCTCGATCCCCACCGAGGCGACGGGCGAGGGCATCCTGATCCGCCGCGGCGGCGTCTCCGACCTGGTGGCCCCGGGCACCGGCCAGGTCGAAGAGATCCTCGTCCAGGTGGGCGACGTGATCGCCAAGGGCCAGCCGGTCGCGACCATCCGCCAGGAGGCCCTGAACCGGCAGATCAACGACACGCGGTCGAAGCTTGCTTCCCTGCGCGGCGAGTACCAGGACCTGCTGCGCTACGCCGGAGAGCAGAAGCGGTTGCGCGAGCGCGACCTCGCCCAGCAGCGGGCCAACCTCCTGAGGAGCATCGATACGCTGGAGCAGGACCTCGGCCTGCTGCGCGAGCGGATCGATGCCGAGGCCAAGCTCCTGGAGGACGGGCTGATCACCAAGCAGGCCTTCCTCACCACCCAGCAGAGCTACAACGCCAAGCGGGACCAGTTGGCGACCCAGCGGCTGGAGCTCAACGGCCTGGAGCTCAAGCGCCTGGAGTCCGAGCAGCAGCTCGACCAGCAGATCGAGACGCGGCAGACCGCCGTCCGCGACCTGGAGCTGGAGATCCGCGAGCTGGGGGCGAAGATGGCGGAGAACGTCAAGGTCGTCGCCTCGCAAGCCGGCAGGGTGCTGGAGGTGCTGGTGAGCCGGGGCGACGTGGTCAACCCCGGCGCCCCCGTGCTCACCCTGGAGGTGATCTCCGAAGAGTTGCTGGCGGTGCTCTTCGTTCCCGCCTCGTCGGGCAAACGGGTGCAGCCCGGGATGATGGTGCGGGTGTCGCCTTCGACGGTGAAACGGGAGGAGTACGGCTCGATCGTCGGCAAGGTCGCCTGGGTGTCCGAGTTCCCCTCCACCCAGCGCGGCATGACCCGCCTGATCGGCAACGAGGCGCTGGTCACCAAGCTCCTGGCCGAGGGCCCGCCGATCCAGGTCAACGTCTCCCTGGTGCGCGACCCGGCGACCCCGACCGGCTACCGCTGGTCCTCGTCGCGCGGTCCCGACCTCAAGATCAGCAGCGGCACGCTCGCGGCCGGCAGCGTCATCGTCGAGGAGTACCGCCCCATCAGCCTGGTCATCCCCACCATCCGGGAGAGGCTGGGAGTCTAGGTATGGACTGGGGCAAGCTCCTGCGCTGGCGCAAGAAGGGCGCTCCGGCGGCCGCCAAGCCGGTGCGCACGCCGACCGTCCTCCAGATGGAGGCGGTCGAGTGCGGCGCCGCGGCGCTCGCCATCGTGCTCGCCCACCACGGCCGCTGGGTGCCGCTCGAAGAGCTGCGCATCGCCTGCGGCGTGTCGCGCGACGGCAGCAAGGCGAGCAACGTGGTCAAGGCGGCGCGCGCCTACGGCCTGTTGGCCAAGGGCTTCAAGAAGGAGCCGGCGGCGCTTCGGGGCATGAAACCGCCGATGATCCTGCACTGGAACTTCAACCACTTCCTCGTCCTCGAAGGGATCCGCTCCGGGCGCGTCTACCTGAACGACCCGGCGACCGGCCCCCGCACGGTCACCGAGGAGGAGCTGGATCAGGCCTTCACCGGGGTGGTGCTCACCTTCGTGCGGGCCCCGGAGTACGTGCCGGGAGGCGAGCCGCCGCGGCTGATCATCGGGCTCAAGAAGCGGCTGATCGGCACGCGGGCGGCGCTCACCTTCGTCCTCCTGGCGGGCCTCGCGCTGGTCATCCCCGGCCTCGTCACCCCGGTCTTCTCCAAGGTGTTCATCGACAGCGTGCTGCTAGAGAACCGCCGCGACTGGCTGCCGGCCATCCTGCTCGGCATGGGGTTCGCGGCGCTCGCGACCGGCGTCCTCACCTGGCTCCAGCAGTCCTACCTGCTGCGCCTCGAGACCAAGATCGCGCTGTCTTCCTCCAGCCGGTTCCTCTGGCATGTCCTGCGGCTGCCGGTCGAGTTCTTCAGCCAGCGTTTCTCGGGCGACATCAGCAACCGCGTCGGCATCAACGACCGCGTGGCGCAGCTCCTCTCGCGCGATCTCGCGACGAGCCTGCTGGGCGCGGTGATGATCGTCTTCTACGCCGGCCTCATGGTGATGTACGACCCGGTGCTGACGCTCGTCGGCGTCCTCGTCATCTCGCTCAACGTGGCCGCCCTGCGCTTCGTCTCGAGGAAGCGGGTGGACGGCAGCCGGCGGTTCAACCAGGAGCGCGGCAAGCTCTTCGGCACCGCCCTGGGCGGGCTCCAGATGATCGAGACCCTGAAGGCGACCGGTGGCGAGTCCGACCTCTACGCGCGCTGGGCGGGCTACCAGGCCAAGGTGGTCAACGCGCGGCAGGACCTGGAGCGGTTCACCCAGGTCTTGGACGCCGTGCCGCCCCTCCTCGCCGCCTTGAACACCGCGGTGCTCCTGGGCGTCGGCGGCCTGCGGGTGATGGACGGCAAGCTCAGCCTGGGCGGCCTGGTCGCCTTCCAGGTGCTGATGGCGAGCTTCGTCGCCCCGATCAACCGGCTGGTGAACCTGGGAGGGCGACTGCAGACCGTCGAGGGCGACATGAACCGGCTGGACGACGTGATCCGCTACCGGACGGAAGCCGGCCTGGAGGCGGGCACCGGCGACCCGCCGCCCGAGGATTTCCCCGTCAAGCTCGCCGGCCGCCTGGAGCTGCGCGGCGTGACCTTCGGCTACAGCCGGCTCGATCCGCCGCTGATCGACGGCTTCGACCTCGTCTTGAAGCCGGGCAGCCGCGTCGCCCTGGTCGGCGGCTCGGGCAGCGGCAAGTCGACCCTCTCGAAGCTCGTCACCGGCCTCTACGAGCCGTGGACCGGGGAGATCCTGTTCGACGGTCACCCGAGGAGCGCGGTGCCGCGCAGCGTGCTGACCAACTCCATGGCCTTCGTCGACCAGAACGTCTTCCTCTTCGAGGGGACGGTGCGCGACAACCTGACGCTCTGGGACTCGACCGTGCCTCTCCCCGAGGTTGTGGCCGCGGCCAGGGACGCCGCCATCCACGAGGACGTGGCGGCGCGGCCGGGCGGCTACGACAGCCAGGTCGCCGAGGGGGGCGCCAACTGGAGCGGCGGCCAGCGCCAGCGGCTGGAGATCGCCCGCGCCCTGGTCACCCGGCCCTCGCTCCTGGTGCTCGACGAGGCGACCAGCGCCCTCGACCCCAACACCGAAAGCCTGATCGACGAGAACCTGCGGCGGCGGCGCTGCACCTGCCTGATCATCGCCCATCGCCTGAGCACGATCCGCGACGCCGACGAGATCATCGTCCTGGAGAAGGGCAAGGTGGTCCAGCGCGGCACTCACGACGAGCTGAAGGGGATCGAAGGCCCCTACGCCCGCTTGATCAACACGGAATGAGCGCGCCGGCGGATTCCCTGCCCTGGGAGCGTGCCGAGGAGGTCGCGGCCGGCGGCAACGCCCCGTTCACCCTCGGCCCCGAGGCCGTCTGGCGCGTCGAGGCCGGCAAGGTCGAGCTGTTCGCGGTCGAGGACGGCGCCGGGGAGGCGCGCCTCCACCTCGCCACCCTGCTTCCCGGCCAGGTCCTCTTCGGCGCCGAGCCCGCGCGCGGCATCTCGCTCCTGGCCGTCGGCGCCCAGGGCACCCGCCTGCTCCGGCTCGCCGCGTCCACCCTGCCGCTGCGGGACGTCGAGGACTGGGTTGCGCGGCTCTCGACCGGCGTCTCCCACGGGGCGGCCCCCAAGTCTTTCCAGGAGCTGATCCCCGGGGCCGAATCGTCCTTCGCGAAAGAAGGAGAGGCCGCCCGGCCGCGCGAGGGCGTCGGCTGGGTCCTGCCGCAGGGCGGAGCGTTCCGCTTCCTAGGCCAGGAGGGGTTAGAAGCCGGACCCGGGGAGCTGCTGGCCCTCCCGGAGGCGGCCTGGCTGGTGAGCGCCGTCGAGGCGAGCCTCTCCTCTGTGCCTCGCGAGGAGCTGACGGCCGGGGAGTTGCGGGCGGGGCTCGCCCGCTTCCACTCCCTCTTCCTCGGCGCGATCGGGCTGCTGATCGACCGGGGGCAGCGCGAAGACCGTGCCCGCTTGGAGCGCAAGGCCGAGCTCGACCGCGTCACCCTGGGCTCCGCCTACGCCCGCCTGGCCGCCGTGCTGACCGAGCTGCCCCACCTGGAGCTCGGAAGGGACGAAGCCTCGGACTCCCTGCTCGCCGCCTGCCGCCTGGCCGGCCAGGTCCAGGGCATCTCCTTCCGGCCGCCCCAGGAGTCGCAGGACGGCGTCGTGCGGCAGGGAGACCGCCTGGCGGGAATCTGTGCAGCCTCGCGCGTGCGCCACCGCCGGGTGATCCTGCGCGGCGACTGGTGGCGGCGGGACAACGGTCCGCTGGTCGCTTTCCGCGTCGTCGACCAGCCGAGGAAGCGCGGCGAGCCGGTCGCCCTGGTGCCCACCTCGCCGCAGAGCTACGTGCTGGTCGACCCCGCCCTGCGCACGCGGACGCCGGTCGACGCCGCCGTGGCCGAGGGCTTGAGCGGCGAGGCCTACATGTTCTACCCGCCGCTGCCCGAGCGGCCGCTCGGCCCCGCCGACCTGCTGAGAATCGCCCTGCGCGACCGCCGGAGAGATCTCGTCACCATCCTCCTGATGGGTGTCGCCGGCGGCCTGATCGGGCTCCTGATCCCCATCCTGACCGGGCGGATCTTCGGCGGCGCCATCCCGAGCTCGAACCGTTCGCAGCTCCTGCAGATGGGCCTGGCCCTGGTCGTCGGGGCGCTCGCGGCCGCGGCGTTCCAGATCACCCGCAGCATCGCGGTCCTGCGCCTCGGCGGCAAGGTGGACGGCTCGCTCCAGGCCGCCGTCTGGGACCGCCTGCTGTCGCTCCCGGTCTCCTTCTTCCGCCGCTACACCGTGGGGGACCTGGCGAACCGCTCGATGGGCATCGACTCCATCCGCGAGCTGCTGACCGGCAACGTGCTCACCTCCATCCTGGCGGCGGTCTTCTCGGTCTTCAGCTTCGCCCTCCTCTTCTACTACAGCTTCCAGCTCGCCTTTGTGGCCCTCGGGCTGGTCGCCGTGCTGATGGCGGTGACCGCCACCCTGGTCTACCTCCAGTTGCGCCACCAGCGCGAGCTGCTCCACCTCCAGGGCAAGCTGGCGAGCCTGCTCTTCGGCCTGATCGGCGGCATCGCCAAGCTGCGGGTGGGCGGGGCCGAGCAGCGCGCCTTCTCCCTCTGGGCGCACCGCTTCGCCGAGCAGCGGCAGCGGACCGTCGCGGCGCAGCGGGTGGCCAACGTCCAGGCGGCGTTCAACTCCGTCTACTGGACGCTCACCTCGCTCGCCATCTTCGCCATGGTCGGCCTGTCGTCCGAGGCCAGGCTGCCGATCGGCGAGTTCCTCGCCTTCAACGCCGCCTTCGGCCAGTTCCTGGCCGCCGCCCTGTCGATGATCGGCGTCTTCTCGAGCGTGCTCACCCTGGTGCCGATCTACGAGCGCCTCTCGCCGATCCTCCTCGAAGTCCCCGAGGTCGACACCAGCAAGGCCGAGGCGGGCGACCTCTCCGGCGAGATCGAATTCAGCCACGTCTCCTTCCGCTACCAGCCGGACGGCCCGCTGATCCTGGACGACGTCTCCTTCCGCGCCGGCCCGGGCGAGTTCATCGCCCTGGTGGGGCCCTCCGGGGCCGGCAAGTCGACCTGCCTGCGGCTGGTCCTCGGTTTCGACCAGGCCAGCTCCGGCTCCATCTACTTCGACGGCCAGGACCTCGCCTCGCTCAGCCTCCAGTCGGTGCGCCGGCAACTCGGGGTCGTCCTCCAGAGCGGCCGGCCCATGGTGGGGGACATCTTCACCAACATCGTCGGCAGCTCGAACTTAGGGATCGACTCCGCCTGGGACGCGGCGCGCATGGCGGGGCTGGAGGACGACATCAAGGCCATGCCGATGGGGATGCACACGGTCATCAGCGAGGGCGCTGAGACCTTCTCGGGGGGACAGAGGCAGCGCCTGCTGATCGCCCGCGCCGTCGTCCACCGCCCGCGCATCATCCTCTTCGACGAGGCGACCAGCGCCCTCGACAACCGCACCCAGGAGATCGTCAGCCGGAGCCTCGAGCGCTTGAAGGCGACGCGCATCGTCATCGCCCACCGCCTGAGCACCATCGTCAACGCCGACAGAATCTTCGTCCTCCAGGGGGGCCGCGTCGTCGAGGCGGGCACCTACCAGGAGCTCGTCCGCCAGGGCGGCCTGTTCGCGCAGCTCGCCGCGCGGCAGATCGCCTGAGCCACGGAGCCCGCGCCCATGAGAAAAGTCCTCTTCCTGTTCGGCCAGTTGAACGACGGCGACGTGGAATGGATGATCACCGCCGGCCGCCGGCAATCGATCACCCGGGATGCCGTCCTCATCCGCCAGGGGGTGCCGGTCGACGCCCTGTTCATCCTGCTCGAAGGCCGCCTCGCCGTCCTGCTCGGGCGCCAGGAGCGCGAGATCGCCCGTCTCCATGCCGGTGAGATCGTCGGCGAGATGTCTTTCGTCGACGCCCGGCCGCCGTCGGCGACCGTCAAGGGCCTCGAAGACTCGACGGTCTTCGCCCTCTCCAGGCCCCTCCTCACCGACAAGCTGAGCCGCGACACAGGCTTCGCCGCCCGCTTCTACAAGGCCCTCGCCATCTACCTCTCGACCACCGTCCGCGAGCGCCACCGCGCCCTGGGCTACGGCGACGGCTCGGCGCCGGACGAGCCCGAGGACGACCCCGACGAGCTCGACCCCAACGTGCTCGACGGCGTCTCCCTGGCCGGAGAACGCTTCGACCGCATGGTCAAGCGGCTGATGGAGTCCTGACCATGTCGATCGCCATCCTCATCCTCCTGGCCGCGAGCGTCGCCTCTTCGGGCTTTGACCTCTTCCGCAAGGTGCTGGTGGAGCACCTGGCTCCGGTGCCCATGGTCGTCCTGCTGGCGTTCGCGTCGGTTCCGCTGTTCGGCGCGATGGTGGCGCTCGGAGGCGGGGTGGCGGTGGCGCCGGCCTACTATCTGCCGGCCGTCGCCTCGGTGGTGCTCAACACGGTCGCCAACCTGACGTTCCTCCAGGCGGTCAAGATCTCGCCCCTGTCGGTCACCGTGCCGCTGCTGTCGCTGACCCCTGTCTTCACGGCGCTCCTGGGCACGGCCCTCCTCGGCGAGCACCCTTCGGCCGTGGCATGGGCGGGCATCGCCCTGGTCGTCGCCGGGGCGTTCTGGCTGAACCTGGGCGCGGGGGAGCGGGCGGACGAAGGGGAGCCTTCCGCCTGGCGCACGGCCCTGGCGCAGCCGGGCTTCTGGTTGATGGCGGGGACGGCCCTCCTGCTGTCGCTCACCATCCCGCTCGACAAGCTGGCGGTCGGCCATGCCAACCCGCCCTTCCACGGCCTCTTCCTGACCTCCGGGATCGCGCTCGGCTCGCTCTCGGTCCTGCTGATCCAGGGGAGGTTGCGCGAGCTGGCGGGCATCCGGCGAGGCTGGCGGCCCTTCCTCCTGGCGCTCGTCGCGAGCACGGCGGCGCTCGGGCTCCAGCTCGTCGCCCTGCAGTACCTGATGGTGGGCGTCGTCGAGACCGTCAAGCGCGGGATAGGCAACCTGATGGCAGTGATCCTGGGCCGGGTGGCGTTCTCCGAGGCGTTCACCCTCCCCAAGCTCGCGGCAGCGGTCTTGATGGCGGCGGGTGTCGCCCTGATCCTGCTCTGAGCCGGCAGTCGCGGTACACTTGGGCTCGAGGTCGATGACCAATGCAGTGCGCACAATGTCAGTTCGACAATCCCGCGGGGATGAAGTTCTGCGGCCAGTGCGGGACGAAGCTCGCCCTGCTCTGCCCGCAGTGCCGGGCGGAGGCGCCGCCCGGGTTCAAGTTCTGCGGTGAGTGCGGAGCCTCGCTGGCCGCGACGGCGACGGCTCCGGCTGCTCCCCCGGCTCCGGCGCCCGCATCCCCCCCACAACCGGAGCGCTCCGCGGCGCCCCCGGTCGTCCAGAGCTACACCCCGGCCCATCTCGCGGAGCGGATCCTGCAGTCCCGAGCCGCCATGGAAGGCGAGCGCAAGCAGGTCTCCGTGATGTTCTGCGACCTGGTCGGCTCGACGGCCCTCGCGGAACGCGTCGGGGACGAGAGCATGCACGTCCTGATCAACCGCTTCTTCGAGATGGCGCTGGGCGAGGTCCACCGCTACGAAGGGACGATCAACCAGTTCCTGGGCGACGGCTTCATGGCGCTCTTCGGCGCGCCCATCACCCACGAAGACCATGCCCGCCGCGCGGTGCTCGCGGCCGTGGGCCTGCAGAAGAAGATGCGGGATCGGCGCGCCGACCTCGCCGGCGGCTCAGGCGTCGAAGTCCAGGTCCGCATGGGGGTGAATACGGGCTGGGTGGTCGTCGGCGGCATCGGCGACAACCTGCGGATGGACTACACCGCGGTGGGCGACACGACCAACCTCGCGGCCCGCCTCCAGGCCGCGGCGGAGCCTGGCACGATCCTGGTCAGCGACTCGACCAGCCGGATGATCTACGGCGAGGTCGAGCTCGAGGCGCTGCCGCCCTTCCAGGTCAAGGGCAAGGAGGCGCCGATTCAGGCGTACCGCGTCTCGGCGCTCGGGCCGCGCCAGTCCGAAGCGGCGCCGCCGGCGGTGCTCTCGCCGTTCGTCGGCCGCGAGCGCGAGCTGCGGGTCCTGGAGGAGCTGCGGGAGCAGGTCGAGCAGGGGGAGGGGCAGGTGGTGGGCATCTCCGGCGAGGCCGGCTCGGGCAAGTCCCGACTCCTCCATGAGCTCCGCCATGGCCCCTGGGGCCGGTCCGCGACCTACCTCTCCGGACGCTGCCTGTCCTACGGCAGCGGCACCCCCTACCTGCCGCTGCTCTACATGCTGCGCCACGACTGGGGCGTCACCGAGGCGGACAACCCCGCGGTGGTCGCCGCCAAGGTCCGCCAGAGCCTGGAAGCGGCGGGCCTGGACCCTGAAGAAAACGCGCCCTACCTCCTCTCCCTGTTGGACCTCAAGGAGGGGACGGAGCGGCTGGCCGACCTCTCGCCCCAGGCGCTGCAGACCCGCACCTTCTCGATCCTCCGGCAGATGCTGCTCAATGCCGCACAGGATCGTCTGGTCGTCCTCGAGATCGAGGACCTGCACTGGATCGACGAAACCTCGGAGGAGTTCATCTCCTACCTGATCGAGGGGATGACCGCCGCGCGCATCCTGCTTCTGATGACCTATCGCTCCGGCTATCTGCCGCGCTGGCTGGAGAAGTCCTACGCGACCCAGATCACGATGCGCCGCTTGACGGCGCGCGACAGCCAGGCGGTGGTCGACTCCGTCCTGCGCCGCACCAAGCTGCCCCAGGACCTGGCGCTCGTGGTGCTCGAGAAGGCGGAAGGCAACCCGTTCTTCCTCGAGGAGCTGACGCGCTCGCTGCTGGAGAGCCAGTCCCTCGGGGACATCTCTCTCCCGGACACCATCCAGGGCGTGCTGATGGCGCGCATCGACCGCCTGCCCGAAGAGCACAAACGGCTGCTGCAAACAGCGTCCGTCCTGGGCCGCGAGTTCACTCTGGACATGCTGGAGGCGATCTGGGAACGCCCGGAGAGCCTGACACCGCTGCTCGTCGACCTGAAGCGCTGGGAGTTCGTCTACGAGGCCCCCGCGGGAGACCGGCCGACCTGCTTCTTCAAGCACGCCCTTACCCAGGAGGCGGTCTACGCGAGCCTGCTGACCGGGCGCCGCCAAGCCCTGCACACGGCGGCCGGCAGAGCCCTCGAAGCCCTCTATGCCGACCACCTCCAGGATGCCTACGACGGCCTCGCCTACCACTACCCCAAGGCGGGCAACGCCGAGAAGTCGGTCACCTACCTGTCCCGTTTCGCCGAGAGGGCGGCGCGCGCCTACGCGCACGCCGAGGCCGCGAAGGCATTGCGGGAGGCCCTCGTCCACGCCGAACGCCTCCCCGAGCCGGTGCGAGACCACCTTCTCCTCGCGCTGGTCCTCCAACTGGCCGAATCGCTCCTCCCCCTGGCCCGCTTCCCGGAGACGTTGGAGCTCTTCCTGCGCCATCGTGAGGCCATGGAGAGGCTGGGCGACACCCGCCTGAACGGCCGGTACCTCTTCTGGCTGGCTCATACCTACAGCTATCTCGGCAAACAGGAGGAAGCGGAGCTGAGCGCCCAGCGCGCGATCGAAAGCGCGCGGCAGGCCGGCGACGCGGCGACCGAGGGCAAGGCCTGCTACGTGCTCTCCCGCGACGGGTTCTGGTCGGGGCGGTTCTCCGAGGGCATCAAGTACGGCCTCCAGGCCATGGCCCTGTTGAAGCGCAGCGACGAGCGGTGGTGGCTGGGCCAGGCTTGCTGGGTGGCCGGCTTCAACCACTATGTCCTGGGGCAGTTCGAGGAGGCCCTGGCGGCCATGGCCCGTGCCCACGACATCTGGGAGGCCCTGGCGGACCCGCGGCTCGACCCCTCCTGGAGCACCGGCTACTTCTACGCCTCGATGGGGAACTGGGAGAAGGGTATCGAGGAGTGCAAGGGCGGCCTGGAGCGGGCGCAGGACCCGTTGAACACCTCGGCCGCCCTCGGTTTCCTCGGTTACGCCTATCTGGAGAAGGGGGATCTCCCCCGCGCCATCGAGGCTCTCGAGGACTCCGTGCGGCGGATGCGGCAGGCCGGCATGCAGCCGCTCGAAGGTTGGTTTGCGGCCTTCCTCGGCGAAGCCTATCTGCGCGCCGGGCGCCGCGACGAGGCGCGCGAAGTGGCGCTCCAGGCCGTCGAGGTCACGACCGGCGTCAACTTCTGGTACGGCATCGCCCTGGCCCAAAGGGCAGCGGGCCGCGTCGCCCGGGAGGTCGGCGAAGCTGCCGGGGCCGAGAGGCATCTGCGGCAGGCGCTCCAGGGATTCACCTCCCTCCAGGTACCTTTCGAGGCTGCGCGCACGCGGCTCGACCTTGCCGCTCTGGCGCAGGAGCAGGGCAACCCGGCAGAGGCCACGAGCGAGCTCGGCGAGGCCCTCCGGCTCTTCAAGGAGCTGCGGGTACCGGTCTACGTAGAGCGGGCCGAGCGTCTGGCGGAAGAGCTGGCGATTGCGCTCACGCCAAATCTTGGGGCTGCCGCCGAGCGGGCGGTCGCACAAGGGGCGTAACCAGCAGGTAGACCTTTGCCTCCGGCTCGCGATCGGGGCGGGAGACCACCTTGACGTGGCTCAGCGAGCGGACGCACACGTTTCGCGGCCCTGCCCCGGCCGGCCAGCGGTCCGGGGCCGTCCGGAGGGAGTCGTACCCGGGCCAGGCGAGCGCCGCGTCGCGCTTCGCAGGTAAGCACAGCCCCCGCTCCACCAGACGCTCGAAAAGCTCGGCCCAGCGAGGCTCGCGGTACGGCAGGCGCAGGAACGAGCCCTCGATCCCAATACGTGGTGAGACCTCCTCCCCGATGTCGAAGGAGAGGTGAATCCGCTCGACCCCCTCGAATAGGGGAGCGACCTCCGAGACCGGCCCGACCGTGTGCGGCGCCTGGGCTTCCAGGTAGTCGAGGATCGAGGCCGGTTCGAGGCCGGAGATCTCCAGCCGGACGGCGCCTTCACCCCGCGACGACAGGCTGAAAACGTAGAGAAGCTTGCCAGGTGCCGGAATCCCATTCAGGCAGCGGAGCACCAGCCGCCGCTGCGCCGCGCCCAGGGGACTGCCGTGCAGTGCGGGGAGGAGGGAGTCCGCCACCCATCCGGCGTCGGCGTCCCCGCGCAGGCCCGCGGCCAGGAGAGGGACCGGTAGCTCTCGTGACGTACGGTCGTCGAGGTCGAGCTCCAGCCACAGGGAGGAGACAGGGCTCGAATCCCCTGTTTGCAGGAGGAGCTGTTGAAGAGGAGGGGGAACGAGATTCGCGACGGCCGGAGAGGGGTGGAGCAGGCGAACGGACAGGTCGACATCCCCACTGTTCGAGGACAGACGGACCTCCAAGGCGGCGAGAAGGTCGCCTGGAAAGTGGCGGGCGGCAGCCTGTAGGCGCTCGATCGTCTGCCTGCCCACCAGCTTCTCCGGCAGGTGGGGGCGGACGACCGAGATCCAGGCTTCGAGCGTCAGCGGAGCTTACCCGGTGGTGATCTCGTTCCCGCACCAGCCGCCGGCGACCTTCTCGAGATCGTCGTCGGAGATCTCGACGTCGCGGCTCAATGAAAGCCCTTCGGCATCTTCGGGCGTGAAGGTATAGCCCTTCGCCGCCGCCCACTGGACCCAGGCCGCCGGGTCGTCGCTCACACCTTCGAACTCCCGCTTCATGTCAGGGTTCTTCTGGAGGTCCCCCAGAAAACGCTCAAGATCGCTCATCATCATCTCCTCCCGTTTGGTCGCGGAATTGTACCACTTCCGGGGGCTTCCAGCAGCAACGGGCAGGGCAGCGTCTCCGGCGCCAGGAGGCGTAGAAGGGTGAAGCCCACTCCGGAGTCTCCCAGGAAGAAGGAGGGATCGGAGAGGTCTCCGCCGCGAACCGGGAGACACCCGAAGAGCCCTTCCTCTCCGGCGCGGTCCAGGACCTCTCCGGCGATCTCCCAGGCCTTCGTCCGGAGATCCTCACACCCCAGGACGAGGTGCGCGGAGAGAAGGGCCTCGACGCGGCCCATGTTGCCGCAGCAGAGATGGTCGATCGGGGTCAAGGCAAAGGACCGGGTTGCCCCGAGGGCTGTCCGGATCTCTTCACGGACCTCTGGGCCGTCGAGCACGTCGAGCGTCCCGAGGCGGCTGAGCGCGATCCCCGGGACGCCGTTGCACCAGGTCGCGCGAGCCGGTCCCTCCGGACCCTTTGGCGGGGGCAGTCCCACACGAGCGGCGGCCAGCAGCTCCGGACGCCCCGTCCGCGCGAACAGACGCAGCAGCGCGTAGCGGACGCCGGCCGTTCCGTGGGCGAAGCCGGCGGTGGAGCCTGTTCGAGGGGAGAGCAGCGCTTGCGCGCAGCTCTCCGCGAGCGCCAGGGGGGTGAACCCCGCGTTGTTGGGCCCGGGAGCCACCTTGTCGAGGGCCAGCAGGGCAAGGAGGGCTCCGGCGCAGCCCAGCGCCACGTCCTGGTGGGTGTCCTGGGAGATCCTTTCCGGCGTGATGCCTGCCGACAGGCCGGCGGCCACCCGTGTCAGCTCCGGCTCGTCGAGCAGCTCTCCGATCCAGACGAGCGAATAGAGGAGAGAGCCCAGGCCGGAGAGGCCGCCGAGCCCCGGATCCTTGCGGACGATCCCGCCGCGCAACGGCGCCACCGCCCGCAAGGCCAAGTCGCGGGCGCTGGCATCCCCTGTCACCCGGTAGAAGGCCGCCAGGAACAGCGCGATCCCTGCCGTGCCGCCGTACAGGTCGCTCCCCAGGACCATCAGCTCGTAGCTCTCGCCGTCGGCCAGGCGCCGGGGTCCGATCCAGGCCACGCTACCGTCCCGCCCCGAGATGGCTCGCTCGCGGATACGGCCGGCGATCGCGGCGGCCGCGCGGAGGAGCCGGTCCCTGTCCAGCTTCCGTGGCACGGGCGGAGGGCAGGCGGCTTCCGATCCCATGGCAAGCGACGCCCGGATGAAGCCGATCTGGCGCTCCAGGTCCTCCTCGCCGAGATCCTCCAGGCGGGCCTCGAACACGGCGAGGCTCGATGCGGCGAGGACGCCGGCGACGCGCCCTCCCCCCTCGACCTCGATCTCCGTGCCGTCGACGGGAGCGAGGAAACGCGGGATGTCCCCGCGCTCCAGGGCAGCCCGCTCCGCGGCCAGCAGCGGCCAGGTAGGCGGCCTGCTGCTCCCGGCATCGAGATAGACACGCGCCAGGCAATCCAGCTCGAGGCTCCGGACGGCTCCATCCCGGAGGCAGGCCGGCCGGAGGCTCCGGTCCCGCAAACGGCGGTACGCCGCGGTGGGACGGAAGATCAGCCGCGTCCGGTTTACCGGGAGGCCGCGCAGGGGGCCCGCGGGTGAGCTCAGCTCGGCCCGGTGGCGCAGGAGGAGGCGGTACATCTCGGTAAAGCCTTCGGTGACCTCCGTCACGTAGGCCGCCGGCTGAAGCGGGACGCCGTCCAACGTCGGGACGTTGGCATGGGCACCGGTCTCGACCTCGCACCAGCCGCGGAGCATCTGGTCCGTGTTGACGTTCTGCCAGACCGGCTGGAGCCGGACCGCCGGCCGGCCGCCGCCGAGCCCGCCGACGTTGATCAGCTCCCCGGCGCGCAGGCCCTGCTGCCAGCGCGGCAGCATCCCGGTCGACAGCACGCTCTCTTCCAGCAGGGCCGTCGCCGTGGCCCAGCCTTCCCCCGGCTCCTTGGCCGGCAGCCAGCGGTGCAGGCGCAGCGGCATCCAGGCTTCGAGATCGACCAGCACCGGGTGCTCGCCGCGGGCGACGAGGTTTTCGTAGTGAAAGTCGCGCGAACGGAAAGCGTGGAGGAGGCCGAGCAGCATCCCGGCGCGGCGGTGGAAGCGCCGCGCGGCCTCGGCATCCGCGCAGGGCTCGGGAGCGACGAATTCCGCCCAACCGTGGGTGCCGCAGTCGAGCGCCGGAGGAGTGTGCAGCTCGAGCGAGAGGCCGCGCTCGTTGCACCAGGCGAGCAAAAGGGAGAAGACGGCTTCAAGGCCGAGCCCCCTGGGCTTGTAGACGACCTTGCGTCCACCCGAAAGGGTGAGGATGTGGACCGACCGGCCGCCGTCGTGGAGGTCCGAGAGCCCGGCTTCGATCCCCAGGACCCGGTCCACGGCCAGGTCCTCACCCGCTCGGGTGAGCATCTCGAGGCCGTTCCCGACCCACTGCTCGACGGCCATCGCCGTGAGCCTCGCGAGGACCGGCCATTCCCGAGCCCAGGTCTGAAGGCAATCCTCCATGTGCCGGGAGATGAAGTCCCGATAGCGTCCAGTCGAGCGGCGCACCCCGGCCTCCGCCAGGCGGACCGAGAGGGCGTCCGGCGGCCCTCCCCGGAAGCGGTCGAAATCCTCCGCCAGCGCCTGTTCGGAAAGAGAGCTGAGCCGGGTGAGGAGTGACCGTTCGAGATCGCGCCACGCCTCCGGGGTCAGCAGGTCGGCGGCCTTCAAGGCCGATTCGAGGCGCTGCCGGGCTACCGTAACGTAGGTTGTGAAGAGATCCTCGAAGGGGATGGGGTCGCTCACTCCGGACAGACTATCGAGCCTTGGTGCGGGTTGACAAACCCCAGGGAGTGAGCCAGCATGCCTCGCGACTTCAAAAGCAAGACTTCCGGCACGGAGGCAAAACGTTGAACGAGGCTGGAACCTTCCAGACAGTCAGCGGGACCGTCCTGTACCTGTTCGGCGATCGGGACCCGGAGATCGCTTCTCTGATGGACAATCCGGAGTTCCGTTCTCTGGTAGGACCGCTGTTCAGCACGGCAAGGCCGGCGGTTCCGGACGACACACCCGTCTGCCTGGACGCGGCCGTGGACCGGGAGCTCCTCACGTCGGATGGCGGCTCCTACGGGGCAGGTCCGAGGCTGGTCCCCGTCCCGGCCCTGGCCGAGCGCGAGCTCCCCGAGCGGCTGCGCCCGGTGCTGGCACGCTATGTCGAGATCGCCGGCGATATGGCCGTGGAGCTGCGGGCCCTGTTTGCCGAAACCTCCGCCGCAGAGCGCTTCGCATGGCCTCAGGTGAGCCACTCCCTGGTGGCCGGGATGTTCCTGGACCTGGCGATGGGACGCGAGCTCATCCGCTCCGGCCAGGTCTCGCTCCGGCCCGCCGGGGGCACGGTGGTCTGGGCCTTCGAGGGGCTCTCCGCCGGCAACGCCTTCGGTGTCCAGTGGGCCCCCGCCAGCCGGCCGCGAGCCGGTTTCGCCCAGCTCTGGAGCCGCCGGGCCCGGCGTCCTCCGCTGCGGCTCGGGACGGCGGTGGTCGAGGCCCTGTGGCGATCCGCGCTCGGTGAAGCCGCCGCCGGCACCCCCGAGGAGCGTCTGTACCTCAGGCACCTCAAGCTGGCGCGCAAAGCCGGGGGCTCCCTGGAAGTGCAGGTCCCCGCTTTCGGACCTTCCGACGCGGAGCGGCTCCTCCCTCTGCTCGACCATGGGGCTCGCCAACTGGTCGCCGACGCGATCGTGCCGGCCCTGGCCCTGGTCGGCGAGCACCCCTGGTGGAGCGAACGGATTCATGAGGAGGCCTACCGGCACGCCGCCGTCCGCTTGATCCTCGAATACGGGATCGACCGTGTGATCGCTTCCGGAGGGATCGAGGCTTTCCCGCAAGGGCCGGACCTCCAACCCGCGTGGGGACGGTGGGTCTGGGTGGAGGCCGACGGGCCTTTGAGCCTCGTGCCGGACAACGCCGTCGAGGAGCCGTGAGCGCTTTCGCCCTGCAAGGTGACGGCCGCGTTGCCCTGGTCACCGGCGGCGCCTCCGGGATCGGCCGGGCCGTCACCGAAGTCTTCGCGGAGGCAGGCTACCGGCTGGTGCTCGCCGATCTCGACGGAGAAACCGGACGGTCAGCCTGCGAGGCCCTCGCCGCGCGGGGGTTCGAGGCTCACTTCACGCCTTGCGACGTAGCCTCCGAGCCGCAGGTCGCCGCAGCGGTCCAGGCGGCCCGTGACCGCTGGCAGCGGCTGGACTTCGTCTTCAACAGCGCCGGCATCCTGGGCCCCGCCGCGCCGATCGAACGACTCGACGGCGAAGACCTGGAACGCGTCCTGGCGGTCGACCTCAAGGGAGTCTTCTTCGCCTGCAAGCACGCGGTGGCCGCCATGCGTGGGGGAGGCGGGGGCTCGATCCTCAACGTGGCGTCGATCACCGCTGGGACCGGATCGGCCTTCTATGCACCCTACAGCGCCGCCAAGGCGGGCGTCATCGCCCTCACCCGCAGCCTGGCGCGCCGGGTCGGCCGCTACAACATAAGGATCAACTGCCTCAGCCCCGGATCGATCGTCGATACAAATATTATGAACGATTACTACATTAAGAACCCTGACGCTCGCTCCGCAGATGCCCTGTCTTTGATGAGAAAGATTCCGTTGGGCCGTCCCGGGCGTCCGCGGGACGTGGCGCATCTGGCCCTTTTTCTGGCCTCGCCGTTCGCCTCTCACCTGCACGGTACGGTACTGACGATCGACGGTGGCGAAAGCCTGGGTTATCAATAGAGAGCTCGACTCGCTTTGAGCTGTTCGTTGCACCATAAGTAGTAAATGGTTCGACCTCTTTCATGAAGTGTTTTATCAAACTGCCTTTGGCAGTTATGAGAGGAGGTGAAAGACCGATGGCTGATGACAAGGTGACTTCAGATTTCGAAGAGTACGAAGAGCCCTCCCTGGTCGACCTGGAGCAGGTTTCAGGTGGCGCCGCGGATGCCGGCGGCTGCTGGACGGGAGGCAGCGGTTCGAGTTGCGATGGCTGCTATACCGGCGGGAGCACCTCGATCGAGGAGCAAGCCTAATCAGAGTCGTCTTACGGCGTTTGCGAATTGCACGGCAAGGGGGAGGTCTGAGCCTCCAGTGGTCCGGCGGCTCAAGCCTCCTTCCTTGCCGTGGCTCTGTCGAGCCGATCACAAGGAGAGTCGCGCATGAGCGAAAGTCGAGGAAATCCCAGGAAAGTCGATACGCTGATCATCAACGACGACGACGAGGCTCCGTCGCTGCTCAACCCGTTGACAGGCCAGATCCTGCTCACCAACAAGGTGGGCAAGCGGATCATCGAGCTGTCCGATGGCAGCCGGGACGTCGCGAGCATCGGACGGCAGATTTCGCAGGAGTTCCGGGGCGCGTCGGCATCCGACGTGTCGCAACATATCGAGAAGTTCCTTGAAGCGGGGACGCAGAAGGGACTGGTCACATGGACCGATCAGATCTAGTCAACGGCGGCATGTCGCTTCTGGAGTCGGGCGGACTGACTCCGATCGGCACTCCGATGCGCAAGCAGGCTCAGCAGCTTCGTATCCTCGAAGAGCAGGAGCGTAGGTTCCGGCCTGTGATCTATTGGTACCTCACGTTCCGCTGCAACCTGGCCTGCGCCCACTGCTCGGTCCACTCCTCGCCATGGGTGGACAACGCCGACGACCTGACGACCGCCGAGTGCATGGAGGTCGTCGAACAGATGCACGAGCTCGGCGTGCGTGCGGCCTTCGTGACCGGCGGCGAATTCCTCATCCGGCCTGACTCCCTCCAGATCCTCAAGGCCCTCTTCGACCGGGGCATCGGGGTCGGGCTCGAGACCAACGGGCTGCGCTACCCGCCCGGGTTCGTCGAGCTGGCCAAGGAGATGCAAGCGCAACAGAAGCTGAGCATGACGATCAGCCTGGACGGCGGCACCAAGGAGACCCACGAGCGGCTCCGCGGCCCCCGCAGCTTCGACCGCACGATCGAGGGGCTTAGATTCCTCAAACAGAACGGGGTCCGGTTTCATATTCAGTGCGTTCTGAATAGCTCGAATCACGACACGATCCCCAATCTGTATGCCCTGGCCGAGGAGCTGGCGCCTGAATGCCGTGCCGTGCAGTGGGCGATCCTCAACCCGATCGGACGCGGGGCCGGCCTGGTCAAAGAGCTCGGGCTGAAGCCCGAGCACATCCCCACGATCTTCAAGCTGATCAGTCAATACGAGAGCGGCTACCAAGGCAGTACGATCATCAAGGTCCCCCCGGCCGTAGTCCCCCCGAAGTACCTGCCCCTGGTGTTCCAGAAGGCGGGGGTGCGGCCGCTGACCACCTGCCAGTTCCCGCTGCTGGGTGTGCTGCCGAACGGCGACGTGTCGATCTGTGCCCTGTCCCGGGATAACCAGGACCTGCACTTCGGCAACATCCGGGAGGGTGTCCGCCTCAAGGGCATCTGGGAGGAGACCCGGATGTCCATGCTGCGCAGCAGCTACGTCGCGGCCGACGACCTCAAGGGGATCTGCGGCGACTGCGTCTGGAAGTACAACTGCAAGGGTTCCTGCCGTGCCTGGGCCTACGAGGAGGGCGGCGACTTCGATGCGGCGTTCCCGCTCTGCAAGGCGCTCGACGAAGCCGGCTCCTTCCCCAAGGCCTACAAGCTGTCCCACCAGAACGCCGCTGCGGTGGCGCATTTCCAGCAGATGGGCGGCGGCTGCGGCTGCGGGACCTGATGCCGGTCGGCCGGGCCGGCGCTAGCCGGCGAGCCCGGGGGTGCTCACCCCGCTCGCCGGCTGGGCCTCCCCGCCCGGCTGCCGTGAGAAGGAGCGCAGCATCGCGCTCTGCACGAGGTCGGTGAAGGCGCGGGGCATCGCGCCGACCCATTTGTCCCGCACGATCCCGTCCTCGAGAACGAGCGCCGTTGGCGTGGCGCCCCGCAGCAGGCGGGTCATCACCCGGGGCTCCACCTGCACCGTGGGGAAGCCGGGCGCCTTGCTCTTCGGCGGGTCGCCGCTCGGCCGGTGCTCCACGACGCCCACGACAGCCGGCAGCTCCGCGAGCCGGTGCGCCAGGTTGAGCAGTTGGACCCATCGGTGGCACTGGGGGCACTCCGTGCTCAGGAAGACCACGATCGTCCTCCCAGGGCCGATGGGAAGGTCCTTCCCGCTCCCCAGCCAGAGGGGGCTCCATCGCCGCCCCACCCGGAGCGGGCTCAGGTCGAAAGGCGGCCGGTGGTGCCGCCCGGAATACGAGAGCGACGCGAAAGCCGCCAGGCCGGCCCCGGCCGTGGCGGCGAGCACCGCGTAGAGCTTCCACGGGGCAGGGGCTCCCGATGCCTCGCCGCCGGGCCAGGCGAGGGCGAGGAGCCCGAGATAGGCCCCGTCCAGGATCAGGCTCTGCCCGGGAGAGATGGGCAAGAGGCCGTTGTAGCATCCGCAGTCCTCGATCCGTTTCGTGGCGATCCCCCAGAGGGTCAGCGCCGCCAGCAGCAGCAACGACAGGGCGGAGGCGGGGACGAGCCAGCGCCACTCGGCCCGCAGGAGCAGAGCCGTGCCCAGGCCGGATTGGAGCGCGGTGAACCCGAGGGCCAGGGGGACGAGGAGGGGGCGGGCAAAGAGGCCGTACTTTTTGAGCTGGCGGGCGAAGCCCTTGGGATCCGCCGCTTTGGCGGCGGCGGCCAGAAGGAAAACCGCTCCCACGACGATGGGTCCGAGCGACGCGAGGAAGATCTTCAAACACTGTCTCCGACCGAGGAACCCGGGGCCGAGGGGGCTCGGACCGGTGCCGCAACGATGCTCGAATTGACGGCCCCACGCAAGCCCCGTGGCTTCGTTCGTCTTCCGTGCTCCGAGATGCATCGCAAGCCGTGCGGCTTGCGTCACGAGGAGAGGGGCTTGCCTCCTGGCTGGAGGTGGGTGCTTCACCGCGGGGGCGAGGTGCCTCACGGCGCGAGCGGCAGGCGTCACGACGGGTGCGGGTTGCGTCGCGGCGGGACTGCACTGCCTCACGACGGACCCGGGTTGCGTCGCGCCTGGCATGCGTTGCGTCACGCAATGGACGGGTTGCCTTGCGGCGGGCTTGCCCTGCGTTACGCACCTCGCACATTGCGTAACGCACCTCCCTGGTTGCCTCGCTCGCCTCGCGAGGTGCGTGACGCACCTTCCCGGGTGCCTTGCGTCGGATCCGCCTTGCGTTACGCAACCCGTCCCGGGCGCGACGCACCTCGCGAGGGACGTGAGGCCGGTCAACCGGGGTGTGCCGCACCCCGCGAGGCAGACTGCCTGCCCGACACCTTCGTGTCGCAACCTGGCGGCCGCGATGGCTTCGCCCGCTGCCGCCGTGACGCCGGCCGCCGGGGTGAATCTGACCAAGTAGAAGTAAGCTCTCCCTCCATGCAGACCGTACGGGGCGGCAAGACCTTCCTTCTCGAACGCGACGCCCTGGTTGCCGCGGGCTCGGCCTACCCCGTCTGCCTCGTCGACGTCGGCACCGGCGACGGGCGCTTCGTCTACCGCTATGCCCGCGAGCACCCGGACACGTTCGCCATCGGCCTCGACCCGGTGCGCGAGGCCCTGCGCGAGACCTCGGCGCGGGCGGCCAAGAAGCCGGCGCGGGGCGGGCTGCCCAACGTGCTGTTCGTAATGGGGGCGGCCGAGGAGCTGCCGGGGCCGCTGGCCGGTGTGGCGGACGTCCTCACGGTCAACTACCCCTGGGGATCGCTGCTCAAGGCGATGGTCGAGCCGGTTCCGCAGGTCCTCGCCGGTCTGAGCGCGGTCGCGCGGCCGGGGGCCCGGGTCTCGATCCTCCTCAACTACTCGGTGTTCGAGGACGCGGATTACGCCTTGCGGCTGGGCCTGCCGCCGCTCTCCCCGGAGAGGGCGCGGGAGGAGCTGATCCCGGCGTACGGCGCCTGCGGGATCGAGATCGAGGAGGTCCAGCTCTTCGATTCCAGCGACGCGGTTCCCCACCGCACCTCGTGGGGCCAGCACCTGCTGCTGGGCTCGAAGCGGAGGACCCTCCTGCTCGCCGGCAGGAGCGGCTCGCCCCAGCCCGGTCAATCCTCCCGGGCGGAAGGTGGGTCGATGACGGTGAAGTAGAAGGTGGTGCCGACGCCGTCCCGGCTGTCGAGCCAGATACGCCCGCCCATCTGCTCGACCGCTTCGCGGGCGATGGCGAGCCCCAGGCCGGTGCCGTCGGCGACCTCGGGATGAGCGCGCACGAACTGGTCGAAGACGTGAGGTTGCATCTCCGGCGCGATGCCGAGGCCGTTGTCGGAGACTGCGATGCGCCAGAGGCCGTCGTCGGTCCGCTGCACGTCGAGGCGGACCCAGCGGTCGGATTCGGCAGGGTCTGAGTACTTGACGGCGTTGCCGACGAGGTTGATGAGGACCAGCTCGACCCGGGTGGCGTCCACCTGGACGTCGGGGATGGTCTGCTGGAGCTCGATGCGGACACCTTTCGCCTCGGCAATGCCGTGCAGCTCCTCCACCGTTTCGGTAAGGAGGGAGCGCAGGGACAGTCGCCGCCCCTGGGCCGTCTCCTCGCTGCCCTGGGCGATGGCGAGGGCGTGAACGTCGTCCGCAACCCCTTTGATGCGTTGGAGGGTGGTCTGCAGGGTGCGCAGCGTTCTCTCGCGAGTCGCGTTGTCGACCCGGTCGCTGCCGAGCAGGTGGAGGGCGGCCTCGGCGGTGCCCAAGCGGTTGCGCAGCTCGTGGGCGAGGTCGCGGCCGAAGCTGCCGAGCAGGCGAGCGCGCTCGCGGCGATCCCGGAACCCCTCCTCGCGGAAGGTGGTGGCGGTGATCGTGGTGATCGCCGTCAGGGCGCGATAGAGGCGCTCGGCGACCTCGATGGCGACCTCGGGCGGCACCTGGCGGCCAAAGTCGCGGGCCTCCTCGCGGAGAGCGGTGTAGAGGATGTCGCCGAGGATCTCGAACTCGGCGAGGATCTCGTCGATGTCGTAGCCCTGCTCACGGCGCAGACGGGCGAGCTTGGTGAACTCCTCGCGCAGCAGCCGCTCCTGCCCCAGGGCGCCGTCGGAGCAGAGATAGTCGGAGATCGCGTTCAGGACGTCTGGGATGTGGTTGAGCAGTGCGTCGGTAGGGAAGACGCGCCGTGGATGCACGTCCAGCCGCTCGAGGAGACGGTCCAGCC